>Ga0326511_10000025_pt1 | contig 113010 bp, 133 predicted proteins | sample 0_2496_0518_D_FD_203701 | JGI IMG/M metagenome (GOLD analysis project Ga0326511, IMG submission 203701) | Bovine rumen microbial communities from UC Davis, California, United States - 0_2496_0518 | ecosystem: Host-associated > Mammals > Digestive system > Stomach > Rumen | place: USA...
TGCCAGTCTGCGGAAGAGACCGCAGAAATAATGAAATGTCTCGACAGACATTTTGTTGGTAATAATAATTGATCTTTTGATTGTCGGATTGATGAATACCCGACATATGAGGAAATCCTCAATTTTATGATTAATATCAGGCTGTTCGATCCAGCCTTCGGGAATTTCGAAATTCAGTGTAATGGTGCCATGCCGCTGCATGTTGATAATAAAGAGAATGTTTTCTTCGTCATCGCTGACGAATGCATCGCGTATTGTGCTGCTGGTGCAGTTGCTGTTGGGCCAGCTGCCAATTGAAAACCGTTCCGAATTATCCAATCTGTCAACAAGAAGCAATCTTGCGGCAATAAGCATTGCTTTATCTGGCAAAATTGTACTCTGTGAAATGTGAAAAAGTGTATGTTCTGCCCAGGAATCGAGCAGACTATGATAATTAATTTCTGAACTAAGCATTGTTCTTCTCCTTCCGTGAGCAGAATTGATAGAAAAAAATAGGCCAACGACTTTTCTGTCGTTGGCCTATGTATTACTTACTCAACAGAGATCGCACCGCGAATCTCGTCAAGCAGTCCGCCAACTTCACTGAGTGCTTCAGTGATAGCATGCTCAACCTTGTTGAGCTTGTAAAGGCCAATGCCATATGCCTCTTCGACATACTTAGCAGGATCCTTGCCTTCATAAGGCAGAGTGATGGTTGCGAGACCATCAGCAGTCGTGTCATCAGAGAATGCTGCGCTCCAGGTGCTCAGATTGCCGCAGGAATCGGTTTCAGTGGTCACGATAAAGGACGGATCACCGTTTTCATCAAGCAGCTTCAGCGCTTCAGGAGCGTACTTTTCAATCTTCTGGATGTCTTCCAGCTTGTGAGCACTGGTAACAACGACAACGGAGCCAGTCACCTTTGCTGTTGCTGCGTTCTCGCTCTTTACGGTAGACATTGCCTGAATCTGAATATTGGGATTCAGTCCCAGGTCATCCAGAGTCGTATCGAGATCTGTGACAAACCGACCTCCAACGGAAACCTTGCCGTTGCCCACCGGAATGCCGGCGTGTTCGAACAGTTCATAAACAGTCATGTCACCATCAACGATGACGGTCTTGCGATTGAGGGAATTGGATACTGTGATATTGTACTGTGCCATAGTGTTTTTCCACCTTTTCAAAATTTTATTATTATAGGAATCGTAATAGAGAAACAGAGAACAGGAAAATTACGTGGGGCTTCTTGCTCGTTTCATATGCTCCTCCTTTTAGCATTCGGGTCCTGGTACTCGCAGCTGGATTCGAACCAGCGACCAGCGGTTTATAAGACCGCCACTCTCACCACTGAGTTATGCGAGCAAAAGACCGTTCATTGCGAACGGTCTTCAAGAAAGAAGAGTAAAAATACATATTGCTGGTGCTTTACCAGCAGTCTGAGTGCCGGGACTTGAACCCGGAGCCTCATGCTCCCAGGGCATGCGCTCTGCCAATTGCGCTACACCCAGTCAGTCACATGATGTCCTCGTATGTATTTTTGTCTTCTACATATTTCCAGACATATTTAATCATCTCTGGATGGATGATGTAATGACACTCATCAACACCATATACTGTTTCGGCGTTTGAGTTGTTGTGTGTCATTGCTGTAATGGTTGTTGAAATTCCATTCAGCTTTTCATATGATTCTTTGTATCCTGAATCTTCCGTACAGAATGTAAAGAATTTTTTTCCAGCTTCCCAGACATCATCAACCATTATAATTTTGTCGCCTTTTCTCAGGTTGTACTTGTCTTCACCTTGAAGTTGCACCATCTTCTGCATATGGTTGTTTCTCCTCTGTCCATTGTTCAGCTTCGTGCAAGATTGCGCTATATTCGGCATCAATGTTCATCTTTGTTCACCTCAAATAAAATAAAGGTTGCCACTTTGCCCAGAAAGGCAAAGTGGCAGAAAAAAAGACTCTGTGTTTTACCACAGAGTCTATAAATCGTATTAGAATGGCAGTTCATCTGCAGGAATGGAGATGCGCTGGCGGCGAACCGGCTGGCGCACAGGAGCAGCGGGAGCTTCTTCTACAGGTTCTGCTTCTTCCTCAATCTCCTCAGCTGGAGCTTCAGTCGTCGGCTTCGGAGAGAGGAATTCGACCGTGCGAGCATTCAGCTGCAGGTTCTTGTAGATGGTGCCATCCTTGGCAACAGGGTTGCAATCAAGAATGCCCTCTACATAGACCTTGCGGCCCTTGCTCAGGTACTTGCGACAGGAGTCTGCTGCACCACGCCAGGTGGTTACTTCGATAAAACGGGCTTCACGATCCTTGTTGTAAGGATCATTCACGGCGATTCTGAACTTGCAGTTGTGGACGATTTCTCCGCCCTTCAGCTGCACTTCCTTGAAAACGGGATCATTACAAAGATTTCCGATCATCATTGTGCTGTACATAGTTTTACTCTCCTTCTTCTTTTTCGGCATGCCTCTAAACATGCTGCATTTTTTTGTCTTGACAGATAATGCTGCCTGCATTTCACTGTTAGACGGTCAGTGTCCGCGCAAAAGGAGGTGCACTCTCCAATTGCAGATATTGCTCACTTTGTGAGCATATTTGTGTAGGAAGCTCTTTTGAGAAATTCTCTCAATTGAACTTTCTTCATCAACTGAAAGCAGCCGCCCCGCGGCGGTATAAAAAGCTCAAGCAGGAAGAAACGCACAAGAAGGAAAACCTTGAAAAATATAGTTTTCAAAGTTTCATTTCTCGGTGTTTTTCCTGATTTCGCAATTTTTCACAACCAGTCGCGGCTGTTCCCCGTGTCCATACTGAGATTCGAACTCAGACTGTACGCATTTTAAGTGCGTTGCCTCTGCCGATTGGGCTATATGGACATAAAAAGAGAGGCATGTGCTAGCCGTACATATGCCTCAATTATTAAAGGAGGTTTCAGAATGGAGTAATGCACCATGAAATACATTACTCCAGGACAGTGGTCAAAAATAGTCGGGGTTCTCGGATTTGCACCGAACGCGCCACTAAGGTCAAAGCTGGAATTGCACCAGTCTCACACTTCGTAACCCCGAAGCGTATACGCGGTTAGGTCACATAACTGCGTATACTGTCATGAGAGGAGGTTTGTTGCGATCTGCATCCTATTTTCCAGTCCATCCATCTCCGGTATCACAAAAATGCCAGTCAGATGACGATTTCCACAATGTAAATTCAGAGAAAAATATCACCGGCTTCTTTGTAAATATCAGTCATGAAAAATTAGCATAACCAGTTCGCACTACCTATAGACCTTCGCCCCGCGAAGGAAATTTAACGTTTACATAAGAATTTAATTTACCTCCCCGGCTATATACTAATAATATAAATCTCGCAGATCGTATTGAAACAGCGGATAACTGCACAATACTCTAAATCTGCGAGAATGCGTGTGCTCCCCCGTTTGGAGGAGGGGGAGCACACGCTAATATTACAGGAGTCTCTTTCTGCCTTTCGTTCGAACGAAAGACAGAGAGAGACTCTATATATAGTAGGGAAGAACATCAAATTTCCTATCATAGAATTATTGTGGAACTGAGTGGGAAATTATGGAAGAGGAAAAGAAAGAAAAAGAGCAGAAAAGTTCAAAAATAGGGAAAAATAGGGAAAAGAACTGTTCTTTTCTTTTTCTTCTTTTTCTTTTCTTCCATTCCCTCATAAATTTTCTCACATTAACTTATCTTATGTTATTATGCGAAAATTTAAGTTAATATAAAACTGCTATATAATATTATGGGCCCAAAAAAATTGTCTGCATGGGCAGGAGGAAGGCCCATGCAGACATAGTGGCTGTGTTCCGCTTCTGGAGTTGAACCAGACTATGATGACCACATAGCGGACATAAAATTAGCATATAATAATATGGGCCCAAAAAATTTTACTGCGTGAAATAAAACTCCACTATTATATTATGGGCCCAAAAAATTTAGCCACCAAGAAAAAGTGAGCCCATAATATAGATATACTAGTAATATAAAATTAGTATATTATATTATGGGCCCAAAAAATTTACGGCATCTGTTTCTCATATATATTATTAAAAACCGATGCCGTATATTTTATCCTGCCTGATACCATTCATCGATATCAGCAGTAGCTTCTTCTGTCCCATTCCATATATCATCATCGAATGTCAATGGGATGTTGTAGAACTCGCTGATCCATTCCATCAAGGCGAGATCGTTATCTTTACTTTTTTCAGCTTCTTTCTTTGGTAAGTAAATATTGCCTATAGAATATAACTTTCTTTTCGGTATTTCATTTTCCGGTATTGATGCGAGAGCTCGTAGCTGAAACCAGTCTATCTGGATCTCATTGTCTTCTTTATTGAAACCGATGAAGCCATTATCTACGAGCCATTGTCTTGCTCGCAGAATGTGGTTCTTTGTCACCCCGGTTTTGTTCTGAATGTATTGTTTCGATGGGCGAAAGCCGCCCTGACACAAACAATAAAGCGAGAATACTTTCGCATTCTCGCTCTTTATCTTGAACTTGTGGATGATGTCATTGACTAGATCTTTGTGCGATTCACCTTCCTTGTATGAATAATGTTTGATGTAGGCCGGTATCATGATATCACTTCTTCTTTTCCAGGATGTGATACTTCCTGTACTTGATATTCTTTGAGTTCATGTAGTCATTCATCTTATTGTAGTCGCGGCTTTCAACAACCATGACATTCTCAAAGATATTGAACAATTTCTTACCAACTCCGTACGGCGAAGGATCGCAGTGATCCATGATCAGCATATAGTTATTCTTGCGAATATACTTCTTTGCTGTCATTGAAAACTGTGCTCCTTTGAAGAAACTTGGACCAGCGACAATGCTGATATTATTCTTGAAGAAGTCTTTGACGGCGTTGTTATTGCCACGGAAAACAACCTTCTCTGCATTAGTTACGTTCGACACTGCATCATGGATGCTGGACATATGAGTCTTACTGATGATGATGAATTTGTACTTCGGATGTTTCTGTACAAATTCTGCGATGAATTCATGCGGGTTATATGATGCGTTATTGATAGAAACGATGTTAGACATATTTTTACTTTCCTTTCTTTAATGAGGGGCCATCATCTGCAGATGGCCCCGAATGTTTTAAAACGGATATTCGGTAGCTGCGATGTGGAGAATAACTTTCCACTTGCCACAGATGTAATCAATGGAACACATTTCCTGTGTCGACATAATGTCTATGCTTTCATCGTATACAGGAAATTCAAAAACATCAATACCTTCATGCCCAACCAGTTGTTCGTCTTGTTTGTGGGCATAAGCGATAGCTGTGTCTTTGTTGGTAAAATACCTTTCCTTCTTTGACGCCATTGCTGGTTTTAAAGATACTCTGTAGATAAACATACTAGTCCTCCTAAGGGAGTAGAGGGCTGCTCATCAGGCAGCCCTCTACGTGGTTATTTGGCTGTGACTTCTGAATCGATCCAACCAGGAAGATTGCGAGCAGTTGTCTTGAGAGCCCACAGATCACGATGACGTTCCGCAGTTGCGCGGAATTTATCTGCTGATTCTTTGTTATCGAAGCGAGCTGTAAGGATAACGGGACGCTGCATGAATGCGATTGCTGGAACGGTGACGATTGCCATAATAATAAACCTCCTTAAAATATTAGTTATCGCTATAGAACCAGTTGTATTCCTGCAACTCGCCATCAATTTCCATGATGATGGTTTCGTAGCGAGGATGATGCTCTACCTTGTATATATAGGTGGAGCCGACAGCTTGCAGATATCCGCACTTGAAAGAAGTGCATACAACTGCAATAGTGATTACTGCGATAAGAAAGAGCTGACCGATATGATCTCCAAACCAGCTTTCTCTCCATGCTTTTTGCAAATCAGACATTGTAAGACCTCCTCAAATAATTGCTTGCTGCAAGAACACGTGCATACTTTTGTTTATCAAATTTCTTTGACAGGTTTTCATAGCGCAGGTCCGTAACTTTGTCGATAAAGGCTTTCTTGCTGCTTGCTTCGACAAGAATTACTTCGCCTTCGTAGAAGCGGTATTTACCGTTTACGATTGCGAATGAGTAATAGGTTCCATAAATTAGCTGTGTCATATTGTTGCCTCCTTCATCACCATAACGCAGCCACCCCGTGGCGGTGTAAAAAGAATTGTGGAAATTCATGAACAAAACTAAACGCACCGAATCGGTGCACTTAGTTAGATTCATGAGTAATGCCCATGAGCCGAAATGGAGAACAGCGCATGGGCATTAAACAAAGTAGCAATAACTGTACCTGCAAGTACAATTACTGTTCTTCTGCATGTTGCAGCATGCAGGCTTGCGAGATTTCTCTCATTACCTGATATGCCTCGCCCCGCGAGGCATGCATAGAGCAAGCTCGCACGTGCGATACGCCCACGGGGTGGACGGTTATCAGTCAATGAGGGATGAACCTCACGTGCTGAACCGCCTCGCCCTGCGAGGCGGCATATAACAGTCAAATACAGCAAGGCAGAGTCTGCCTTAGCACTGTAGTATTCTGCAATGTGTCCTGGTTGCGCCGCACGAGGAGCTGGAATAAGGACAAGAAACTGCGGCGCAAAATTGCCCCGCCTGAAAGTTGAAAAAGGGAATGGTGGAGGCACCTGTGCCATGATAGGAAAGGAGGCCAAATGTTCAGGCGCTAATCTTGATACACACAATGTATGTATCGAGATTAATGTCCAAACAATATTGATAAAAAGAAGGCTCCGTGCTACAATAAGCACGGAGCCGTTCTGTGTTATTTTGCGGCTGCGATTGCGGCTCTTGCCAGAGAGTCGCATTTTTCATTGAGTTCAATGCCGGCATGACCTTCAACTTTTACGATTGTTACGTCGTGCTTTGTCATCAGTTCTGCCAGCTTTTCAAGCAGATCTTTATTTGCAGCTTCTTTGTTGTCAGCTGTCCTGTAGCCGTGCTTAATGATCTGCGGAGCTCTTGTCACAACCTGAGAGTCAGTGTGAACAAGTACGACACTATGTTTCTTAATTGCGGCAAGACCATTGATAACAGCAGCAAGTTCGCCACGGTTGTTCGTCTGCTTGCCGTCAACAAGGCCATTGAGTTCTTTGTGGTGTTCACCAAAGATCAGAATGCAGCCCCAGCCAGCCTTGGCATTTGCGTTACCGTTGTTGCTGCAGGCACCATCTACCCAGAGATCAATAGTTGGGATGGAAGCAGTACTGTCTTTTGCGATCTGCTTTGTTTCTTCAGTCTTATTGATTGCAACGCCATTAGTACGGTATGTCCTGTCAATATAAAATGCCGGGACATTCTTGCTCTTAGCACGAGCAAGCAATGCTTCAGCTTCATCAATAGAATTGACTTTTGTGTTCTTCTTGATACCGTCATAAAGATAGAATACAGAGATACTGGTGTTCATAGTTGCTTCCTCTTTAATTTCCTCAACTGTTTCGTTTTTGTTGTTTTTGAAAGATGCTTCGGATACGTTGCATTTGATCTTATCAAACCAGAGTTTTGCTAACGCATCATCAGCAAAAGATCTTGATACTTTGATTCCTTCTTTAGTCCAGTTAACAATAGCCATGATGCTACCTCCTAAAAAAAATATTATTATGAAAGGTTGTGAACTTATGTCATTTGAGTTCAAGAGTCCAAAGGTTGAACGAGAGTTTGAAATCTTCTGTATGATGATGACACCTGGTCCCAACTATATGTGGGACCAGGAAGAATGGGACTTTTATCGACTTCCAAGAGATCAGAAGATTACCAAATTCTTCGAATACAAAAGAAAAGGTTTTACGTTCGAAGAACCAGAAGAACCACTAGCCGGCTTTGGTAATACGGATGAAGACTGGTTCGTAGATGAACAATAAGAGAGGGAGGCTTTACGCCTCCCTCTCTGTTTTATTTATTCATCAATTGAGAAGAGTCCATCTTCATCGTCTTCAGGCGGGCAATCAAAGCAGTCTTCATACCCTTCGATAACGACTTCATCTTCGGCTTCGTCGAGTTCAGAAGCAACAAAGTTTCCGCTTGCGACAGCGTCTTTGATATTCTGAAGCAGTTCTTCGCCGAATGCCAGCCAAAGAAGGCGGAACCTTCCAAGACGAGCTTTCTCAGTATTGTCAGTACGCTTGTAACAATCTTTTACAAGAGCTGTTACAGCCTCGGCTTTGTTATAGCCATGCTCGGCAGCATACTCGAAAACAGCTTTGCGAGTTTCGGAAATATTCCATTCAGACCATGATGTAAGATTGATAACTGAAGCATTGTTAGTCTTCAGCATTTCCATGTACTGCTGTCTGCGTTCGCTTGCTTTCGCAGCAAATACACCGCCAAGACCAGCAAGCATTCTGGCATTAGTTGTTCCACAAAGTGCAGTCCATTTGAATTCGCCAATGCCATCGACATCGAGATCGAGTTCGTCATTGGTTCCAGCCAATACATACTGACTGTATTTATCCATGGAGCAATTGTACATAAAGTCACATTTCTCAGATAGAGATGCAAAGCTCTTTTCGCCAGTACTTGACGGAGAGGACTTGGCATAGGCTACAGCCAACGGGCGCTTGAGCTTCTTGACTCTGTCGGAGATAGCTTTTGCAATATCAGATACAACACCTTTACCTTTCGCCTCGTCAACAGCATTGGTCACTGCTGCTTCCATATGAGCATTGGAAATAATGTCATATTTCTGCACGAGAGTGCCGTCTTCTGTTTCCACGAGAGACGCATTGGCTTTCATCTTTGTTCCAGCCATCGCATAAATGCCGATGGGAGCAGGAACAATTGTACGGATAAGATCTTTAAAGTTCTCATCGCTTTCAGGCTTCTTCTTTGCACCCTGTGCCTTCCAGCGAACAAGTTTGTATCCACTGTTTTTGATTGCTTTTACCGCAGCATCAATGATCCAATCGATGACAATAAGCAATACTTTATCGCCATCAAAGTCTTTCTGCTGTAGCGCCATTTCGCAGCCATGCATTGAGCATGCTTCTGCATCAGTAGGAAACAACCCAAGCAATTCTGCAGGAATCGCTTTAGACTGCTTGATAGAGAAATTCTTTCCAGGGAAAGGATTTCTTGCAGTCATCATACGGTTGCCAGGCTTTACGAGACGGCAGACAGCTTCATTCGCATTGATCCAGCCTAAATCCGTTATATCGGTATAGCAACCGCCAATGTAATCAACAACTGCTACGATATCAGGGACGCAGAAGACATAGCATCCCACTTTAAACATGCGACCGCCGGCTGCACGCCAGCGCTTTGACTTATATGAATCCTTTACAAGATTCATAATATAGTCGTCCTGAATAAGTTCAGGGTATGTCTTAATAGCTTCTCCAACAGCAGGAGATACAAGCTTAACTGCGTTTTCGATCTTCTTGTAAGAGTCAAGGAGTTCGATTGTGCGGTTAACTGCAAGATCGAGATCTTCTTCATCGAGATCGAGAGCTTGCATCATCTGGTAGGGAAGCTCAGCCATACGATGATGACTAAAAATGCAGACATCAAACTGATGTCCGTATTTCTTGAATCCTTCCTGATACTCAGAGAAGTGATTCAATCTCTTCTCAGGATCCTGAGCCTTCTTTGCCTTGGCCCACTTGAAACTTGATTCGAAAGCAATGACCTGAACAGAGTGCAAGTCTACTTCATCTCCGAAGTAGTCTTTACGAATGAGACTGCCGCCATTAGCCTTGATGCGGCGCTCAAAAGCAGAACGCAGGATCGGCTGAAAGCAACCTTTGAATGCAGGAGCATCGGGACCGCAAGTCCAGTTTGGAAACTTGTGGTCAAGCACGGCCTGCCAGCAACGTTTGCGCTGCTCTTCATCCATTGACAGATCATCAATGATGTAAAGAAGCAGCCCGTCTGTTTCGGTTTCCTCCCAAGACTCCTTATGATTAACATCGATATCGTTTCCATCAATCCAAATGTAGCTATTGACACTATGCTTCGGACCTTCAAGATCAGGCAGAACGCAGACCTTGTCAATGTCGATTGGCGGGAGGAATTCCTTGACATCTTCAAAATTATCAAGAAACTCGTCCCAAAGAATGGAACGTGTAAACATGCGTGCATCCTTTTCTACCGCTGTGAATATATCAAGGGACAGATTGAGTCCACAGCGGTACCAGGTCTTGATCTGAGCTGCGTATTTTTCGTCAGCCCAGATAGAGCTGGCTTCACGTGCATTTCCAGAGCCCATGCAGAAAGGGATATATTTCTTTCCTGCAAGCTCGATGCCATTTTCGAGATACTGTTCCAGATCTGCACGGGCATCGAGATCATCGGTGGCGTGATCAACCACGATCACACTGTTGGAGGGAAGCCAGGAAAGGCGAGCCGCAGGGCCAGCGCCATGCAGCGTCTCTTTCGGATTGGTTTCGCTGATAGGCAGTGCAATATCGAATTTGGGCATAGAAAACACTTTAGACATTTTTAGACCTCCATTTTGTTTGCTTTCATACTTGCTATTTGACAACAGCAAGTGCTATAATGAAACATGCAATCGTCTCGCTATCAACGATTGATGTTAGCTCTTTTGGCGAGCCAAACCAAAAAGCACCAACGTAACCGAGATTGCGTTGGTGCGCATGCAGAGACTGCTGCATCAGGGTTGGCAGGTTCCTCTTCCTGTTATAGTATGAACCAGCAGGAAGTAAGCCTGCTGGGGCACTCAGTTATTCTTCCTCTCAAGTACGAACTCATGCTTTTCAGCATCCCAGGTGAGAACGTACTGATTGGTAGACAAGTGCCTTCATAGATCGTTACGTTTCGATGATTTCTGGGTCATCAGCCACGTAAATTGATCTATGTTCAACTTCACTTGGTTCACTGGAATCACCTCCTTTCGAACCAAGGCGAACTCCAGATATGCTGCAACATATCTGGAGTCTTTTTTGTTCTGCTTTCTTAAAGCTTGACGCTTATCGGTTGCGACCCCACTATTCTTTTCCTGGGCTTGTGACCAGCACCTTACGGTGGCGCATTAAGGCTTCCGCCTCACTCTGTATTGCAAAAGAACAACCTCGCTGTTATAATTACAGCGAGGTTGTTCTGCTCGTCACTCCGCTAGACGAATGGCGAGCATGATAAAAATGGTAACCCAAAGGATGCCGACGAGTATACCACCAAGAATATTTTTGACATACTCGTCCTGCTCCCAGGGCTGCATGTCGCGATAACGCTTACGCATACCGCAACCTCCTTTCTAGCTCGTGTTGCCGCACGAGCTTTTTTTATTTCAGGCATAACCTGAAAAGAACACCAGCGATGCTGATGCTCTTTTCAAGTGAGCGGTTTACGTGACGCTCAGCACGATTGAATTAGATCTGTTTTGATACCCAGAAGTCGAGTTCAGGATAGCCCTCAATAGCTTCGAAGGCTTCCTCTTCGGTGTCGTAATCACCGAACACTTCAATAGTGTCGGTATAATTGTTATAAAACGTGACGATATATTTCTTCATGATAGGCACCTCCTGTTCGCCCATATAAAAATCGTATTCAAGATGATCGTCAATTAATTTTCCGATTGCTTCGGACGCTTCCTCTTCAGTGTCATAATCACCCAGAAACTTTTTCTCATCAGTAAAATTGTCGTAAAAAGTAACCCTGATCTTCTTCATAAACCTGATCTTCTTCATAAAAGTCCTCCTTTTATTGTTGCCAATGGCAATAAAATAATATAAAATAGAAATGGACAGGAGCCCAGCGCCTCTTACACTGGGCTCGAGTATCATCGAGCTACCGCTTCGATGATGGCTTGGATTTCAGCGCCGTAACATTGCAGCACTTCTGCAACAGCCGCAATGTCATCTTCAGTTACGTTGTCATTTGCAATGACTGCACGTAGCTTAGAGACAAAGGGCGTGTTATTCAGAAGGAATGAAACGGTGCTGGTACAGAGGGTACGCTCCATACCGTTACTCCTTTCTGTCCATATGGTGCGCTGTACGCACCTTGTGATTGAGGCTTGATTGCCTCAATAAAAGAGCAGTAGTTTTTGCTACTGCTCTTTTATTGAAGAAACCAAAGGAGCAGTTTAGCGTCATGCTTAGGACGGAAGAATATTAGGAGATATGATCTTCAGGATATTCTTCATTATAGTAGTGGTAGAAGTCTACCACTACTTCCATGATACGTTTCGTTGCATCATTTTTCTTCGTTAGCATATTGTCAATGCTCACGAAAGCAGATGCAATGGCCGAGTCTCGGCCATACTTGTTTTTACACAAGAATGGATAAGACTTTTCCTGTAGTACAATATTATCTTTGTAAGTGGTTATTTTCCAATAGCCACTTATTGTGTCTGCTGCTGCACCAGCAAACACTTCGATGTAAACGTTTTTGTCGTTGACGATGATGTCAACGTCATAGATCTTCTTCATAAGGATACCTCTTTCTGTCGCTGTGCGACGTATTATTTTTTACAAAACCCCGGGACTTTCCGTTGAAAAGTTTTTTCTGGGTTTTGTATCTTCATATCTACTCCATTCCAACTCTCTCGTCTCCCTCTAAAAATGTAGACATTCGAAAAAAACGATAATGGGGAGAGAATAATGCTCAGCTTAGGCTGGGCTATATTTTTTTTGGGAGATGATTATCTTGAGATTAACGCCTGAACATCAACAGCATTTGCAAGATCTTATTGATCTCTGCGACGGCAACGTCTTCATGAACGACTATGCCCATGGGGAAATATGTATCACAGAACCTGGTGGCTTGCAGAAAGCTCTTGACTTTATTAAAGACAACCCAAACATCCCATATGAATTAACCTATGATGAATTGTGCGATGAAAACTATGTTTATCATCTTGGCAATGATCTTAGGGATACAACATTCGACTGAAACAGATCCACATACGCATAACACTTCCGTTTGTAGCGCACCACATGTGGACTTTTTGAGAGATTAAAAACCCTGTCTCGTAAGAGTGAGACTGCACATCTTGATCTATGTGTTGTACGCTTTAAGCTAGAGGTTAATACGGAAGGCACCCAACGCTTTACCCGATCAGTAAAGCGAGGGTGCCACCCCTCCTGAGAAGGTGATTTGAATGAGAACTGAAAACTGGCATAGAAGACACGACTATCTCAAAGGCAAAAGAAAAAAGCGTATTGCAAAATATGCAAAGTACACTTCTAACTTTTACTACGATGAAGATAAAGATCTTATCAGAGAGATTGATTGGCAGGATGCAAAGAAGTTTGCAAAGACTCATGCCAACAGGGTATTCAGACACAAGAACAGTGAAGAATTTATGCACGGCAACCAGCATAAGAAATTCTATTCAGTGAGCTGTGCAATAGCATAATAAGGACGTGAGGAACATGAGTAACCATCTTGACATTAAACATGCGTTTGACATGGAATATTCCACACAGTTACGCATGGAAAAATATTGGCTTGATGATCATGGTTTTAAATGTTCCTTTACTAGACATGAAGAGACAAACGATATATTCGTAAAGACCTACAAATATACGAAGACGCCAGAACTATTTGCAGAGCTGGCTAATTTCTACAGTCTTAAAAAGGAATACGATGCACAAAAGAAAGCTGGCAAGAAAATAGAAGGCCCTTGCAGAGTTCTGCTGCAGTATGAGAAACCACGCAACCGGAGTGATGGTAATGAACATTGATGTTACTACTCCGCAGAGTCAGAAACCAACACCCAAAGCAAAGAGAGTCTGCATTAAATGCGGACAGTCAAAACCTATAGAAGAGTTTTATTCAAACAGAGGCTGGAAAGAACAGCTTAACCGAGATGTGTGGTGCACTTCTTGTGTTGGGAAGTGCACCACCAAAGAAGAAATAAAAGAATACTTCTGGGAGAACCACAGAGAATACAACGAGAAGATGTGGGAAGTTGCAGTTAAACGTGCTGAGAAACTTCTCAATAACAACCCGCTGTATGAAAAGTCTGGGGAAGATCGCAGAAGAATGATGTTGGAAAAAATAACCGCAGGCCAGGTGCCTGCGGTTATGAATATGAAAGCCTATTACAAATATATAGACACTGAAAAGAATGGCAGCACTTCTTATGCAGAAGCAAAAGCCAACGGCGAAATAACTGAAGCTGTCGATCCAGAAGAAAAGAAGTTTGACGAATTCTTTTTTGGCTATTTTAATGACAAGGAAATTAAATACCTTAACGACTACTACCACCAGATGGAAGAGGATGGTTTTGTTTTCGATAATGAAAACCTCAGAGACTATGCCAAAGAGGTATGCCTCTCAAGTCTGGAAGTAAAGAAGCTGCGTATGGCATATAACGCAGGAAGATGTACACTGACAGATCTCAAGGATGCTGTAACAACATTCGATACTCTGTCAAAGTCTTCCAACCTTGCGGCATGCAAACGTAAAGCCGGGGAGACAAGCGGGCTTACTTCGTGGGCTGAAACAACCATGATGCTTGAGTCAACAGGTCATACCATGCAGCGAAAAATAGAATGGGAAAAAGATGATGTTGATCGTGTAATTGACAACTACCGTCATGTTGTAGAAGCGCTCGGCCTTGATTCCATTTAAGGCGGTGCTTATATGAACTTACGGACTAAACCAGGAGTAATAACGAACTGGGACCTGATGGAACTTCAGGTTCAGTTTTATCGCGATCATCTAGATATCTTTATCGAGGATCAGTTTCCACCAATAAAGCTGACACCGACACAGCACATTATTGCAAGAGAATTTGGCAGATGCAGTGACTCAAAAGATGTATGCTCCAGAGGCTACGGCAAGACATACCTCATAGCATTATGTGCTTTTGCAATGTGTTCTCTTTATCCAGGCACAATTGTATATGTATGCTCTGGTACTGCACAGCAGGCTACTCTTGTTTTCGGCAAACTGAAAGAAATGGTTGACATGAATCCAAACATGGCTGCAGAGCTCAAGTCCAACGGGGCTCGCTCTCTGATTCAGCTTAGCAAAGACAAAGGATCATGTTACTTCAAGAACGGTTCTTACATGACAAGCTCCAGCCTTGAGTCTGCTCGCGGACTTCGTGCGAAGATTGTTATTATCGATGAAGCATTGATGCTTTCACAGGAAGACATTGATGCTATCGTTAAACCGCTTGCAAACTTCAGGCGCAGTATCAGCAGAACCTACGGCTTCAAAGACTACGATTCAAAGTTCGTAGCTATCACTTCCGCATGTGAGAAAACAAACACGTTCTACGAAGACTTCAAACGAGTTGTTAGAGAGATGGCAAAAGGAAATAAAGAAGCTTTTGCCTGTGCTCTTGATTACCATGCTGCTATTGATGACGGCATTACAGAAGAGAAATTCTTCCTTGCGGAAAAAGCCAGAATGGCAAGCCAGATATTTGACATGGAATATGGCTCCATATTTGCCGGTTCCACAGAGAACTCGGCTTTCCCATATTCATTAAGCGAACCATGTAGAACACTTGAACATGTAGAACTTACACAGCCGAAGAACAGCAAGAGCCGGTATGTTATCGGTGTCGATATAGCAACCTCTGCGGCTAAAGGCTCAGATAACACAATTCTTTCGGTCATTAAATTTTCTGAACGATCAGACGGCTCGTTCATGAAGAAGCTTGTTTATATGCGATCCATGAACGGCGAAGGTCTCGATGTTCTCGCAAACGAAGTCAGAAAAATATATCACAAACGTTTTCCCAATACAGAACGCATCGTCTATGACGCCAGAGGCGTCGGCGATGCTTTTTCTAAATTCTTTGTAGATCCATGGCTCGATATAGAAACAGGTAAAGAATATCCTCCGCTTGTCCACGACGATGAGCTAATGTCTATTCCAAATGCAGAACCCAAGCTGCATGCGATACGTGCAGTGCAGACAATTAACCAGCACATGGCTACAACAATGCGTGTCTTTATGGAGAAGCAGACTCTGCAGATTCCAAAGAACAGCAGACTCATGCAGGTCAAAGCTCAGAACCCTGAAGAAAAATTCAAAATGAACGAAGAGGAATACGCAGTATTTCTTGAGGCCGATGCTCTTCAGTTTGAGATGGGCAATGTTATTTGCAAGGTCGGCGCATCAGGTAATGCTATTTACGATACGCCCAGAGCCGGCATGCACAAGGACCGCTATTCATCTGTAGCTATGGCATGCGATTACATCGGCATTATGGAAGAAGAAAACATAAAGAAGCATAAGCGTGGCCCGATATGCTGGGGCATTGCTTCTAAATTTTAAGGAGGTGCAGCATGGCTAGATTTAGTTTTAGAAACCTTTTCAGCAGAAGGCAGACTGCCAATGCCGTGCCTCAGGAAAGGCACATCATCTGGAGTATGCCTGACCACAACGATCCAGCACTGACAGCATTTGAAAACTCAAACATAACATACAGTGCTGACCTTTCATCTGTAAACTACGATACGATTCTCAGAAACAAACAGGACAATATTGTTCAGCTGTATCAGCTTGCTGATTACTACACTGATGCAGATGCTATTGTTCACGGCATTATCAAACATGTATACGTTCCTTTTTCGGTTGGTGAGTGGTATCTCACGTGCGATAACGAAAAGACAATAAAGATCTTTGAGGAACAGTACAAAAAGATGAGACTGCGTGAAAGCATCTCGGATATTTTTACACAGTATTACAAATACAACAACGTGTACTGCTACATCTGGAACGGTCACATTATTACACTTGCTCCTCATAAATGCAGAATAGGAAACATTACATGGAACGGTACTCCTATAGTTGACTACGATGTACAGAGCATTGCCACCGAATTCAGACAGAGAATGTATTCGATCAACAAAGCAAAAGGTGTTGAAGATGAAACAGTAGAAGATGTTCTCAAGGCTTATCCTCCTGAAATTCTTCAGGCTATTAAAGCCAAGAAGCAGTACGCTACTTTGAATCCAGATAATACCTATGTGTTCCAGGGTTCCAAAGAAGGCTGGATGCGTTACGCAATCCCATGGATTGCCAGCGCTCTCCCGGCGCTGGCAAAGAAAGAACTCATTCAGAAGTATGAAGCTGCACAGCTTAACATCGGCGCAAGATCCTTTGTCGAGGTTCGCTACGGCGATGACAAGATGCAGTATGAAATGCTTCCTGACAAAGCGCAGATTACAGAAATTAAAAACAATTATAAACAGGGCATGAGCGGTTACCCGCTTGTTGTTGTGCCTTATCTCTGTCAGTCAAAGGTAACACAGGCTGACATGAGTGATCTGTATCAGTGGCCTTTATATGAACAGGTTAACTCTGACATTCTCTCTGCTGGCGGTGTCGCTGGCATTATTGTTTCTGGTACCGGCAACGAAGGTTCTACCTTTGCTAGCGCACAGGTATCGGTACAGTCTGCGGCTTCACGTATTGAAGCAGCACGCAGAGAGTTTGAAGAGTTTATGTGCAAGGTAAACATTCGACTTATCGAAGACATAAAACTTATACACACCAATAACCTTAAAGATGTTCCTACATTCCATTTCAAGCCTCTCAGCATGAGCGGTATGAAGGAACTCAGGGATGCCTGTGAAAAGCTCTGGCAGAGCGGCCTTGTATCTTCGCGTACATATCTTGAGATGCAGGGATATAGTCTTGCCAAAGAAAAGAAACAGCGCGAACTTGAAGCTTCAGATGGAACCGATGAGACGATGACAAGTCACATTAATGTACCTACTGAAGAGTCAACAACAGGCAGACCAACAAAGACAGACGAAGAACGAAACTCCGATCCAGATAATTCAACTACAAGCAAGCAAACCAAGGACGCTAAAAATGGTGAACCTGTCGATACGGAATGATAAGTCTTTCAACCTGGCAGACGTTAAAGAACAGGTTTGTGGCTCGGTGAAGATCTCACACCTAAAACGTGATCGATATCCGATATGTGATCGAGAAAGAGATGCCAAGACAATAAGGGCCGCGTAAATGGAACAAGCGGAAACGCACCGCATTATCAAGTTGCTGTAAATCCATGGCGGAATCGCTGGACTGAAACTGCCAGCCATATCGAATTAACGCGACTGCCCTCCCCTCCGGGCAGTCGCTTCTCTATTTAATTGACAACATACTGACTCCTACCAGTATGAATCAATATACATAAGGAGAAATGCATCATGCAAAAACGAATAGTTGCTAATGCTGTCATCTCCGAATTGAAGAAAACTAATGCCTGCCTTTACGTAAAAGGTGTCCTTTTCAATTTGAAAACGAACCTGAACGGTGTCCGTGTAACAGAAGCTTTCATGGACGAAATCGTTGAGAATAAAGAGAAGTACCTTGGTATTCCTTTATGTGCAGACGTTAAAGGATTAATCAGCGGCAAAGCAATAGGTCATATGTATGACGCAAAGAAGGACGAATTTAAAAGCCAGATCATCGGCTCCATGATTGACTTTGAAAAAGTTGATTCAGAAGATGGGCCGCAATGTGTCATTACCTACAAAGTAATGAAACGCTACAGAGCTGTGTGTGAAGCTCTGGGAAGTTTATTTGCATCTGGAGATCTTAAATTCAGTTTCGAACTTCTTGCCGGCGAATACACCGAAGAAGAAGACGGAACAATTGTTATTGACGCCAGCGAAAGCAACTATCTTGAAGGTGCTGCTGTCGTTACATTCCCGGCCTGTGAAGAAGCTGTAGCTATGCAGCTTGTTGCCGAATGTTTAAACCAAGGAGATGAGAACATGGAGAATGAAAATAAAGTGGTTGCTGAAGTCGAAGAGGAAGAAGTAAAGACTGAAGTTGCTGAAGCTGAAGAAGTTACAGCAGAGACTGAAGAAGTTGTCGCTGAAACCGAGGAAGCTGCTGTCGAAGAAGTCGTTGCCGAGACTGAGACCACTGAAACTGCAGAGGCAGAAAAAGATCCGAAGGAAGAAGAACCTGAGGAAGACAAAGAAGAGGAAAAGAAAGAAGAAGCTGAGTGCAAGGACGAAAAGAAAGAAACGGCTGAATCTCAGGAAAATGCTGAAGTCTTGACCCGTACCACACATACCGAGATAGACGAAGAGCATGCTTATGATACAGAGACAGGTGATGAGATTCATCATGAAGTAGTTGAAACTACGACTCTGTATACGACTGCTGAAGCTGACATTAAGAAGCTGACCGAATCTGTCGAGCAGCTGATTGCCGAACTCGCTGCTGTGAAGCAGGAGATCGCTGAAATGAAAGCTGAACCAGAAGAACCTCTTCATACCGTAGCAGAAGCTGCTCATGTTGAGTACGATCTGCTGAATCCTTTTGTTGAGAATATTACATCCCCAAAGAAGTATACGCTTCTTGAATCTGAAAAATCTGAAAGACAGTATAGTCTTCTCGACCCGGTAGATTGAGGTGAGTAACGATGGGCCTTAAATCTTATGGCTACATGACGTTGCTCAACGACAATATATGGTACGGAAGTCAGATTCATGATACCGATATCGCTCAGGCCACAATTGTTGAACGTGTCGGCTATGACGATAAGTTTGCTATTGTAAAGAACTCAGAAGATACGACAAGTCAGTTTCTTGTTGTAGATGAGATCAATATTTTTGATGGTCTCCCTGCACTGGTTCTTGAAGTCGTCAAGCTTGATTCGCCGCTGATGTTCGTACAGAACCAGTGGGATTACAATGATGATCTCGAATATGCGATTGATATGATCGATACCGGAAACTTTATTCGCTCTCATCCGCTTACTGTTGGAGAAAAGTTTGTGATGGGACCTTACGCCAATCAGTCTGAAGGTGGCCCGCTTGTGGGCACTATGTTTACTGTTGCCGACATTAACAACCATGTCTTTGTGTCTGAATCCAATAACGATCAGGTTATTGAAGATATTGAGACTGGCAATACAGACGAACATAAGGTTGGCGACACGCTGACCTTCAACCTTGGTGATGAAGGTTTCATTACAATGACACTCGTTAAGAAAGATGCCGACATTCTTTCCGATGGTTCTGGCAAGGCAAAGACGACATGGATCGCCAATGTCATGCTGAAGAATTGGGAGAGAATGAATCCGGCTTTTTCTAATGGAGCTGATGGATACGGAGCGATGGGCGGCTATGCTGCTTCTGAACTTGCGTACACTGTTTCAGCCCTGGAAGCATATCTTCCTGAGAATATAAAGAACTCAATTAAAGCCGTCGATAAATATCAGATGGCTTTTCTTGATGGCAATACAGAAAACGCTGTTGAGCAAAAGACTTCTCTCAGAATCTGGATTCCCAGTGCGAGAGAAATGTTTGGTGACGGATACGAAACTCAGGGACCAACGTATACCGATTACTTTAAAAATAGTGCGTCCCGTATAAAACCAAACGCAGAAACAGGTACGGCTTCACGCCCGTACTGGCTGCGTACAGCAAACAGCAAAAACAATTTCTACATCGTGCTTACAAACGGAAACATCAGCGGCGATACGCCGACTTCCAATTACGGTGTAGTGATTGGTTTTTGCATTTAAATAATTCGAGAAGGTGACAAACCATGTTTGATACAGTTGCAAAGTGCGGTTATCTCACCATCGGTCTTAGTACTGTTTGGGATGGTAAGGCAATCAATAGTACTGAAGAAATCTTCACCGATGGCATGATTGCTTATCCTGATGGTGTAGATGAGAACGGCAATATTAAACTGATCCTTAAGGATTCTGCTGCGGACCTCTTTACTGTCCGCGAAGTATGCGAGATTTATGATGGCATTCCTGCCTATGATCTGGTTGTTAAGGCTGTCGAAGGACCTGTGTATTTCATCAAGTCCCAGCATGATTATAACGACAGCGAAGCTTATGACACTACAAAGTATGGCGCCGCTCCGGGTGCTCTCGTTGAAGCTCACCCGCTTCAGGTTGGCGAGACCATTCGTGTTTCTGCTGCTTACTTCGACGCTGAAGTTGCAGCCGGCGCAGACGTGCATCCTGCTTCTGGCAAGCTTGCCGCCTGATGTGCACGAATTTTTAACGAGGTGAATAGATATGTCTGAATTACATGTAAACGCAGATGCGAAAATTATAAAGGTTCTCGCAGATCAGGTTCGTGGCAAGCGTGTTGATTCCAACGCTGTCAAGGAAGCCAATGAGATCTGCCAGCAGCTTGCCATGGGTGGCAAGAGCGGGATGGAAGAAATCGCCCAAACCGTTGCATATACAGTGAATGATCTTCAGATGGGTGCTCTCGATTTCGTAGAGACCATCGCCGATAGCCGTACTTGCAATTATAACGAGAAGGTAGCTTTCAATATGCCTACTGGCGGCATCAAGGCCGTTATCCAGGCTAAGGGCGCTACCACGCCTCGTAGCGAAGTCGGCAGCCGTCAGCTCTTCATTGAAACGATGGAAGTGTCTGCTCGTCCTGCCATCAATATCATGGAACTCCGCTGCGGTCGTATCAATATGGCTGACCTGATCCGTCAGGCTAACGAGCAGATGACTCTCGTGAAGACCGGTCATATTGAAAAGGTTCTGCATCAGGCTGTGCAGAATTTTGCTACTCCTTTCTATGGCTCTGGCAATGGCATTGATACCACTGTTCTGGATGAACAGATCATGTATCTCCGCCGTCTTGGCCCGGTAGCTATTATTGGTGATATTGCTGCTGTGTCTCAGCTGGTTGGCGTTCAGGGTATGGTTGGTGCTTATGGCACTGGCACAATCAAGTACTCTGACAACCAGGTTGACTACTTTATGGACAATGGCTATCTCGGACGTTATAAGGGCTGCGATGTTATCGCTATGCCTAACGCTTACGAGGTTGGCAAGACCACGCCTGTGCTCCAGACCAACTGGCTGTATCTCATGAACACCAACCTGTCCAAGGATCTCCGTAACCTCAAGGTTCTTACCGAAGGTTCTGTGCAGTCCTTTGAATCTCAGGACATCAATGATCTGGTGTATGAAGTACGTCTTGATCAGTGGTTCGGTGCTGCGTTCGTTACGAACAAGATTCCGACCATTGCTGCGTATAATATCAACTAACGTGTTACGCCCAGCCTGCCTCTATCGGCAGGCTGGGCTTACATTTAAGGTTTAATAGGGGAGAATAAGGTTATGGATAATACACGTTATCAGGTTAAAAATAAAACACACCATGATATTGGTGTTCTTCTTTCTACTGGCAATCGAGTCAGATTCAAGGCTGGCGGACATCAGTTCCTGACGCTTGATGAAATCATGTACATTGAAAGCATCTGTGCACACACAAAGTATTTCTCCAAGAAGATGCTTGTGCCGATTGACGCAAGAGGCAACGAACTCTCCATGGAAGAACTTGATTGCTATATCAATACGGATGAAAACCCGTACTACGACGATGCTGAGATTGAAGCAAGACTCAAGCAGAGTGCTGCAAAGATCAAGGCATGGCTTGCCGATATTGAAGACCCGGCAGCTCTTGACGCAATTTATCGCGTAGCTATCAAGATGGATCTCGCAACCAGCAAGATCAAAGTTCTCAAGGAAAAGATGCCAGACAGGGACTTCCTTGAAGACGAAGAAGTTTGAAAATAATCTGGAGGCGATGTTGATGGCGACGTCGGTTACACAGCTTGTTAATAGACTCAAGTCAGAAACGGAATGGCAGAGAACGCCGACTGTGCTTAGTGATGATGCTTATCTGGCAATGGTTAAGCACGGCATTGTTATGCTATACGTCGACAACAACAAAGCCGCCGTTTACGATACTATTAAATACTATACAGACGAAGAGACTGGTGAGTACATGTTTGACGCGAAGCTGCTCCAGGATGAAATAGAATACATCATGATAGTAGCTCAGATGGACTTTTTGAATAAAGTAGCAAAGAGCGTCAATGATATTGTCGGCTATACAACAGATGCTATTACTGTTACGAACGCTGACAAACCTTATGCAAACATAGACGGTACTATCACCAGACTGGAAAAGGAACGGCGAAAGCTTTACTGGAAACTGTATCCAAGGCAGTAAAGCTTTGTGGAACAGGGATGATAATTATGATGCATGATTACAGTGTGAATGTTGCATACAGAAACAGAGAGACTGGTGCAATTGAAGCTAGGAGATATCCATTCGAGGAGTACTGCCTTGATATCGGATATTCTTTGAAGAGAACCTTACGGCTTGTTGAAGATGCCTTTCAGGATATTCAGAATGACAAAGCAAAGGAAGACTGGTCGGAAGATGTTCTCAAGTCTTTTCAGAGAATACGTGGTGCATTGCTTGACAATGCTAACAATATAGAAAGACTGCCGCAGACTCTATTCTATAAGGGCAGGAGTATTAATTCTCTGTCTGGCAGTGAACATGTGGCACAGCTTATAGGTGAATGAGGTGGTTCCGATGGGCTATAACTATAGCACAGCAGAATCCCAGAGGCAGTTCTATGTGCCTCCGACTCTTGTTGGTGACTTTGATAATTTTCTTGCAACTGATATACCGGGTGCAGTAATGTCCTTTGATGTTTTTCACAACTGGTATGAGAAGGATGAATGCATCGTTATTCGCGGCGAAATATATCCAGATGCTACCAAGAGCCGATATGCAAATACAGACAACAACTTAAACTTTAGAACATCAGTTAAATCTGATATTCGTAAAGGAGATTACATTGTCGATCCAGCAGATGAGATATATCTGCTTGACTGGGATATACCGCCTCAGCCAAACAATAAAATGTCGCGAGCGCTCAGGTGCAATACGATGCTGAAGTTTACCCGTACATCCAAAGAAATGTACGATGAAAACGGCTATCGTATTAAAGATGCGGATCGAAAGGTAACAATAGCAGAAAGCATTCCATGCAATGCTTACCGCTATGATGGCAGACCAGACTTCTCTGCAATATCGCATACGCCAGGTATTGTACCAAATGCACTGACAATTATTTCTGTTCAATACAATGACGAAACAAAAAACTTAAAAGTTGATGATGAGTTTACGTGGGAGCAGGATGAATACATCATTATTGATGTCGGTTATGTTGGTGTACGTCTTCGCAAAGATGGCGGTGTAATAACGCTGCAGGCAAAGAAGAAAGCCGGTGGAGACTATTGATATCGAAGCAATGAAACAGTCAGTCAAACAATATATTTCAGAAAACGCATATGCTTTAATGCAGGAGCAGATGCAGGCTTATATATCTTTGTTCAAAGTTGAAGTTGAAACTTTGAATTCAGAACTCATGGCAAATACAAGAAAGCGTGGATACGATTTTGAAACAATACCAGAGCAGCTTATCAACAGTATTAAAATAGAACCTGTAATACAGGATGGAGACAAGCTGACTATACGCGCTACGTTTGATCAGAAGCTTGTTGATCAATGCTCCGATACTTTGATTGACTTTATTAACGACTACGCAATAGGCAACACAAATCTGCGGTATTTAAGATACGGAGGATGATGTTATGAGTCTTACAATGCAGCCAGACGCATGGATATCTGACTGGAATGATATATTGCGAAACATCATCTTCAAAGATGATGATCTTAAGGAACTGATGATGATACCTAAAGGTACGAATATTGTTACTTTTATCGACAGATATTTTATTCGTGCCGGCACTTCATCAGTTGTTCTTAAAGACGAAGAAGTAAGAATCATATACTCTGCAACATCGGTTGGAACTCAGACCGACAAGGTGTCTTCAAACATTATAAGTTTTGATATCTATGTAAAGAATGACCATCTGCACGACTGCTGTGATGATGGTCTTGTATTCAGAACTCAGATGATATCTCAGCGGCTTTGTCAACTGCTGACGCAAAAAAGATACAATGGAGTATACAGGTTTTATGATCCGAATGATGGCGATATGAATACAAGCACTATTGGCTATTCAAGATACAACTTAACGCTGTCATTCACTAAAGTTTTTTGATTACATACTACACCAGCGTAGGAGTAATGGCGTAGGTTTGTAATATAATTTTTTATCCAGAAAGAGATGATATGCATGGCACTTACTTATATGCCTAAGTATCAGGGTTACATTACTGACGTACCTAAGGTGTGGTTTAAGCGCAAGGCTGATAAGAAGCTTTTCCACTTTGACCAGCTGAGTGAATTCTCGTCTACGCCAAACGTTCAGTACAATGAAGTTAACGCTAAGTAACACTGGCGCTTTATGTGGTGACGCATATCGAATAAACTGCCTAAACGGAGAAACTCCTGTATAGTAAAGGGATGTGCAGGACAACTTACCGTGCTAAATTAATGCAAGGCAAGGCAAAGGTTATATCAAGGAATTGGAACAGGCGAATTATAAAAGCCTAACGACTAAGTGCATCAAGCGATGTGAATGGTAGTAGTCTCTCATGAGACTGTGATATAGTCTGATCTGCATGGTAACATGCAGCAGCACATTATGTGCGGGTATGGTCCAGCGAACCATGCTGAACATTTATGGGTTGGTCCCTTTTCCCTGTGGCTTACCTCCCGGGTCAGTCCACTTTCGAAGTCTCTATGACTTCTCTGCAGTTTGATGCCTCTCTGTTTGAACTGTCCAACGGTGCGAACTTTGAGAAGGAAACCATCACTCTGCCTACAACTGGTTTCTATGAAGTTACCGATGGCGCTGTTGTTCTGAAGACCAATGCTTCTATCAAGGATACCATCGAGATCGATGGCCTGCAGCCTGGCGAGGAAGATGGTCCTGGTGTGTTCACCGTGACCGAGACTGAGCCTGCTGAGGAAGGCGGTCAGTACACGACCACTATCAAGATTACCGATAATGCTTCTTCTGTTCAGGTTACGTACTATGAGGAAAAGGAAGTTACCGGTGCTGGCATCGATAACCGTACAACCGCTATCGGTGAAATGACCATGATCTGGCCTATCTACGGTTCTGGCGACGAAGAGAACGCTGTCCGTGGTGCTGACGTTAAGGGTTACGTTGTTGAGATCATCTATCGTGCTCGTATTACTCAGGGCGCTGGCTTCAACACGAACTACAAGAATGTTTCCGGTAACCAGATTACTGTGAGCGCAATGGATCCTCATCGTGCTGATGAACGCATCTATTATGTCGCTTACTTTGACAAGACCTGATCTTGTTAGAATTACGAATAAGGTAGAATAAAGGTTGTAGCGTAATAAAATTATTTAGGGGTAGTTGCAACCGCGCAACTACCCCTTTTTTATTTTACGCTATAAGGAATAAAGGTGATAAATATGCCAAGAAAAAAAGTACCAGAATATACTGAGCCTCAGAATGCTCAGCTTGAATCGACACAGCCAAACAATAAACAGCTGGATGTAACAGAGCCAAATAACCCAATGCTTGAACCCACGGCTCCAGACACACCTGTGCCTAAGCCAGGCAATCCAGAGAATGTTGTGATGATTGGCGATAGAGAAGTAGAAATTTTTCCCACAAAGGTTAAGTATCAGAGAGACAAGTCCGCTGCCTTCTATTTAATTCTTCGGCAGATTCCACTGCCAGAAATACTTTCGCTGTCAGATGGTGTACTTAGCAAGACACGATCCAGTGACAAGATGCTGTTTGATTGGTTAATTGCTGTTACAGATAATCCAAAGCTTATCACTCAGCAGTATGACAACATGGACAGCGAGCAGATCTACAAGATACTTGAAGTTTTTTGTCGGGTTAATCATATAGACGATGTTGAAAAAAAAGCACGAGCTCAGATGGAGACAGCTTAACTCTTGACGAAGCTGTTGCCGCGATCGCAGCGCATCTGGGCATAGTGGATGAAGATGCGATAAATAATATGAGTATGGACTTCTTCTCACAGGTGCTTCAGGCACTTGGTAAGAAGTTGAACTACGAAAGCATATCGAATCTTTACGGCAATAGCTTTGCTGTTAAAGATGCGCAGAAATATATTTATGAAGCATACCCGCTTACAAAGAAGGCAAAGATCGATAAAGGCACCATGTCCGTATTTGATAATGCTAAGGTTATTAAACTTAACAATAACAACAACGCAAAGGCTCTTACGAAGACTCTTGAGACTGGTGCCGGCGACGACTTCTCATATCTTGAAGATATGTTTGCGGAAATGGTTGGAGGATAATATGGATAAGATAATTATGGGACTTCTGAAATGTGCTGAGATGAGATATTACTGGCTGAAGATAATGGATGCAGGATACGAAGATGAGCACTTTGACGAATACGTCAACGGTTTTCTTCTTTCTGCTGCAGCTCTTGCAGACTGTGATCTTGTCAAAAACATGTTGGAAGCAAAGCCTGGTACGGTAGACGTTATTCTTGAAGGAATTAAAGCAACAGAAGGTGATAGCAGTGCTGTATAATGAGTATATGAATTACGCGAGCGGTAATTGTATTGATTTCAGCCCGGTAACAAATTTAGCTTATGTGCTTCCTGATTATAGATACATTATGCGTATGGCAAAGATGCCGCCAAGTATTGTTGAAGATAACGAAGGCTTTGACTGGGATGAGCTTGGTGAATCATTGAAGCTTGAAGTTGAAATGTATAACAATGAAAGTAATGATCTGGTTGTCCTTGCCAAACAGATCAGAGAATTCCTGCAGGAAGAAGTATCTCCTGTGGTTGCTCAGGAGCAGAATGAATTGTTTAAGAATATGGTTGAATATCTTAAAGCAAATAACGAACAGGCAAAAGAAAAGCCTAAGACATTAGGTGAAACAAAAGAAGAACAGATGGGACAGATTCATTATCTGTTTCCAAATCTTAACTTCGATGAAAAGAAGCATTGACTTACGGGCTGTCGCATTAAGTGCGACAGCCCTCTTTTACATGCAGAATGCGTCAGGCAGTTGCTGCGTGCAAGTCGTGGCTTCTGCATAATAATGGAGTGTGATACTTATGTCTGAAATGAAAAAGACAATTGGTTTAGAAATTGATGCAACATTAAAAGGCGGAGAACTTGATACCAAGCTTGAACAAATGTTTCAAAGTGTGCAACGAGCAAGGGAAGGCATACAGGGTATGCGAGATGACCTTGCCGAAATGCCAATGCTTGGAGATATGTTAAATGCAAAGCTCCAGACAACCGGTTCTCTTGCTGAAACAATGGAAAGAAAAATAACATCGCTGCGTGAGTCTCAGGATAAGATGGATGATGATACACGTGCACAGGCGGTTGAAAATTTAAATAATACATATCGAGAGTTTTCAACTCTCAGAGAAATGCAGAATGATGCAAGTCAGACGTATGGAATTGGTTATGCAAAACAGTTTGCAGCAAATTTATCAAAGGATCTTTCTGGAGCATTTGATAGAATTATGCCACAAGTTGTCAACATGATCAGGACAAAAATGAACAGCGGTCGCGATATTGATGCAAGCTATGCAAACGCTCATACAATAGAAGGAATACAAATAGCTATGAGCAAAGACAAAGGTTTGCTTAATTTGTTGAGAAATGGTTTGCCGACAGAAGCATTTACAAACGGCAAAGTGATGGATCAATTCTTTGGGATCGCCGCCTCACAAGCTGCCGATTATCACAGACTCAATGCGTTTACGCAAAAGATGTTTGGTGTGAATGCTTCGAGAGTTGAAAAACGCTCTGTTATTCGGTCTACGCCGGCAGAATATATACCAGAAAGTTTTAAACCATCTTTTGAATCTCGCGGTTATGTAGGCAAAGAAAAATTTAGATCTTCGGACAAAGTAATAAGCAATGACATCAGAAGTCAAATTGTAGAAGCACTGAACAATAATCCTGTATTATTGAAAGCTGCTAATGATGCTAAGCTTATTCAAAAAGATGCACAGTATGGGAATCAGCATCTTATTGAAAATATTACAGACAGTCAGATGGATGAGTTCAGAAGACAGGCTTATAGACAACTTGAAATTCGTGGACGTGGGACAGGAAAATATGAACTTGCAAGAGGAATTTATTCCGGTGAAGCAAGCGATGACAAAGGTCCAAGCGAGCAATTACAGAGCACCATAGCAAACCGCTTTCAAACTGGCACTACCCGTCAGGCTGTAGAAGGTCTTGTTTTTCTTGACAGACTTGGCGACAAAGATGAGAACTATGTAACTGCAACACGAGGTGGACATGGACAGGGCAGTATTATAAGACCACAGAGGCAGTTGCTTGATATGTATCAGATAGGTCGTGCCACACCTTTTGTCGGCGGCAAACCCAGCATTGGAAGATATGATTACGTATCGGTAAACGAATCTGATATCACAAGAATACTTGGCCTTGATAAAAGGGGAGACAGATCTAAAGCGTATCGAGAGATGTCAACTATATCGCTGAATGGATACGATCCTAAGAATAAAGAACATGTCGATCTCATGAAGCGGATTTATGAGAATGGTATATGGGTTGATCAGAATACCGGCGCCTGGCGACTTGACAGACCGATGACTGACGATGGTCAGTATGACAGCAACTATGTACAGCATAAATTCCACGCTGCACACAGAGGTGAAGATGGTGCAGTTCTTCGAATGCTCAATGCTGACATGATGGAACAGATTGCCAAAACAACAGGCGAAAGAGCGAAAGAACTTGGTCTCAGCGGAAACTTCTTGAATATGTATTCAGCAAATGACGCAAAAGAATTTGGTCAGATGCTTGAAGACGGAACGTATCTTGCAAACGATGCAAGCAAATATTTTGATGCTATCAATAAAATGTATTCTCCTTCCAGAAAAATTGAAAACAATTTGACTGGCAAGAATGTTGCTGTTGTTGACTTTGCTGCAAATGGCTTCAAGTATGCAGACGGTGTAGGCTGGGTGTCATCTGACTATCTTTCTCATGCTATTCAGGCTAGAGGAGCTTCTGGTTTTAAAGGGCAGCTTATGCCATTCCAGGGTGGAACGATTCGCGACTACCTTGTTAAAACAGGACTTGCTTCTACGCAGATGCTCAATGAAAATGGAGAATATGTAGAAGATCCAACAGGCAAACTTCACTATTATATGAAGAGTATCAATGGCACAGACATGATTGATGTCATGGATGCTCAGATACTTACTGATGCTTCGTTGTGGAAGAATGCAGCAAGGCAGTTTAAATATCAAGATGAGAATGGAAATTGGCAGTGGCATTCAGGAGAAAAGATAAATCAGCTTGCAAGCAAATTGATTGGTGAAGTTGGTTTATCAGAGATGGTAGATCTTGACCGCGAAAGCGGAGCTGCTTCTCTCGGCACTCAGCTTACATCATATCTTACGTTGAATCCGATGATGAGAAAGCTGCAGACCGAAGGTCTGAAGAAAAGACTTGCCGAACTTGATACATATGAAGGCATGAAGAAATATGTATTCTCAAATCCAGAAGCAGACGAGATGTCGGCTGTTCTTCAGGATCCAGCGAATGAATGGCTGCTTAACACAAAGGCATACCGTGATCGTGTGGATCTTTACAGACAGTCCTTAATTCACGATGTATCAACACATAAGTTTGTAGACTTTGACAATGGCTCTGACTATTATGGATATATTGCAGATGAACTCTTTGGACAGGACTGGAGAAACGGTAAGACAGATCTCAATAAAGCACAGTCTGTATTAAACAGATGGCGTGAAAGTGGATATCATTACGAGAGAGATCTTCGTGAATCTGGAATATCAGGCGTACCTGAACTGTTTGATATGATCGATAAAAACGCCAATGGTGAAAAAGTCGATCCAGCTGCTTACCTCGGACAGCTTGCCCAAAATATAAATGGTCAAAACGGGAGCGGTTCATTTACAAATGTTACAAACTCTGTTGGCTTATTCTCTGCTTTGTTACAGAACAAAGGCGAAATACCTGCGGCAATTATGGATACTGCCAGAAAAGCACTTAATGAAAAGTATGGAGAGGGACAGTATTCAGACGAAGATATAAAAGATATCTTGCTTTTGAGAAAAAAGAAGTACACAGATGAAAATGGAAAAGAACGCGAACTGAGTAATGTTATAGACTTTGGTACTGACGAAAGACACGTTGCGTATGCAAGATCTCCATCTGCTTTTGGAGCTTTCATTCATGGCGTAAACAGAGCAGAAGAAATGCGCGTTATTCAAAATGCGATGCTTGCAAATGGAACAAGCAATCCATTATTCAACGAGTTATTCAGTGCTGGTGGAGATCCGTTTCTCAGACAGAGCGGTGTTTATCTTGGGCAGGATGACTGGAAAGATCTTTCTGGCGCCGATGCTGACGGCGACAGAATCAAGAGAATAACTGGTGTATACGCTCAGATGATTCAAGCCAGCCGTGAAAGAGCTGACGATCTTGAAGAGTTTGCTAATCAGGTACTTCCTGGAGAAGCAAAGCGAATTGGTGAACTCAAGCTTGCTGATTTAAAAACTCTCGACAAGATACCAAATAATGTTCAGGCTTTTCTTAATGATATTGAACGTCTTTCAAGCGAAGGACGGGAGATGGGTCTTGCCAATGCTACTGCATTGAATCCGATGCAGATGAGCCTTGATGACTTTACCGCAAATGGAGCGAAGTTTGTTCTCTCAGCAAAATATGGTAACAAAATATACGATGAATATGCTTCGACTTTTAGAAAGAATCCGAAGAACCCGATCATTCATGGTGATGAATGGTACAGAGCACAGACTCTTGGACAAAACTTTGATGCCTATTTATCTCATGAGGACAGACTTTTTCAGTTTAATGATGACCAGAAAGATACTGTTGAAAAATATCGGGATAATATAAAAGCATTAAGAAGCGGCAATTTCTCAGATAAAACGAAAGAAGCAATAGAAGAAGAACAAAAAGCATTAAAAAGCGAATTTGATAAACTTGGCATATTTGAAAGTTCTTATGGAGAACTGATCAATCTAAAGCAATTTGAAGGACCGGATGGTAGAACATGGGGCATGAATATCAATATGCCTTCTGTGAATATGGACGGTCACATCTCTGGTATTGCCGCTGCACAAACGGCATATAGGATGGGACGTGTTGATCTATCAAAAGCAGAGAGTGTTTCTGAAGCTATTGCTTATATGATAGAACATAGTCCTAAATATGCAGAAGCAACAGATGAAGTTAAAGACTATCATCAGGCATATCTTCAGATGTTTCCACAGTTTTCTTCTGGCGCACGTGGTCGAGTAAGCGAAGCAGAGCTTGCAGACCTTCAGTCCAAGAGACTGGCAGCTCAAGCGTCTATCAGAAATATGGTAACAGCAAGAAAACAAAAAGACATGGCAGAAAACGGACTGGATAAATATTCAGCCGTTTTTTCTGATGGTACCAATATTGCTGATTACGAAAAAGAATTGCTAAAGAAGTATCATGTTAGTGATAACGGAATCGACGTTGTAAGCAATTTGGGTCTTTTTGGTTTTACTTCCAGGAATTTAAGAGAGTCTCTCAATGATCAGGGCTACAGCTTCTTCTTTAATGATCCGAATACTAGACTTGTAAAGCGCAACCAGACAATGATGCAGCAGATGCAGGAAGCTGAACAAGTAAGAGAAGATGAATTATCTGAAAGAGAAAGAATAATTCAGGAAGGTCTGAATTCTTTTGAGGCTGATGCAAATGGAAAACAGGATACTCAAGCTGCTGCGAAAGCAAATCAGGAAGCAAACAACGCAGAAGCAAAAGCCAGTCAAGCTGAAATAGATGCAGCCAATGCAAGAAAAGACGCTGCTGAAGCAAGAACGGCTGCTGCCAATAGTGTTCAATCAGAAGCGCAGGCACAGCAAGCTCAGGTTCAAAAGAGTCAGGCTAAACAAAAGCATGCTCTTGATTACGCAGAATATACTGTAACAAGAACGATGCAATGGATGAAAACTGATACTGTTGATGACAGGAATCATCCAGCAATAAGTCTTGATAACGTTTATCATGTTGATAAAGACGGAAAAGCAACAAAAGGCGATCTTGCCATAAGTATGAAGCCTTACGAAGGCAATACTATGGCAGAAGGAAGGCTGCATCAGGCTAGAACTGAAAAAGCTGGTCATAGTGAATCTGGTGCAGATGCTATTATAGGAAGCCTTATTAGTCATGTCATGGATGATCTTGGAGCCAATCATGCAAAGAATGGCAAAGGAATTGCTATTAATAACATTCGCAGTCAAGCAACAACATCAATGAAGAAGTTTTATGCCGATCACGAAAACGAAATAAAAGCGCTTGGAATTACTTTTGATAATGATGACCTTTTTTCCAATACTGGTCTGAGTCATTTTCATTATTCTGGAACAGATGACAGGCTTGGAAAAAAGATCGGCATGTTATCTGCTGATAATATGGCATCTTATTTCGTTGATGATATCCTTGGAATCAAAGCAATAAAAACTAAGAATGATGAAGCAAGACGTATTGTATCAACAGAAGGAAAAATATATGGCAAACGTGGGAAAGTATTAAATGAAAGTACCATGGTTGCCGGTCCTTCTGGTGGAGAAAAAGAAATAGCTTATACACTTCCTGGAATCAAGAATTCCAAAGGCGAAGATGTTGTCACACGTTTTGCTCCAGACTATGTTGTACAGAATAAAGAAGACAAACTTATTATTGGTGACCATAAATCCAGCGACTCAGGTACCAAAAAAGGTTTACTTCAGACGTTAATATATGCTTCGTGGTTAGACGATCTCGCTGAACAATATCACAGATCTTATAACGCTACAACAAAGACGTATGAAAGAAAAGATCTTGAAGCATACGGACAGTTTGGTAGTATTGATGGAAACGGAAAATATGTAACCAATATTGCTGGCGTTGAGACACGAGACTTTTTCTCACGTGCTGGATATATGCGTAGATATAGCCCAGAAGATAGAACTCGTTTCAAGACACTTATTCGTGATGCACAGGATAGTAAATATTTAGAAGCATTAGATGACTACGCTGCTTATGGATTACAGTCAATACCTGAACCGACTGCGGAAAATAATCCAACTGTTGCAAAAATGAGCGACCGTCAAAGAAATGCGCTAATGCAGCAGTATCAAATGCTTAGTCAGAGATATGCTGGCTATGAAGATTTCGCCAGAAGTTTTCATTCTGGTATGATGCAGGAAGTCTATAGAGATAGAGAAGGCACATATGCCGACAACTATTTTTCTCAGAAAACAGGTATGCGTAATGCTGTCGTAAGACAGTCAGAAGAACTTCAGAAGGCATATCAGAACTTCTTGGATCAATCTGGTATGAAAGATGACTCTGGTTTATTGGGCAAATTGAATCAGGATATTCTTGATGCCAACGAAGCCTTTTCTGCTGGCACACGGGCATGGAGCGAAAACAGATCAATCAAACTGCTTGAAAATGCCGAAAACTTCAGTCTTCGTAAAACAGATCCATTCTATAAACAGAGAGAAGAAATAGATAAGCAGAGAAATAATGTTACCGAAATGGAATCTGCTATCGATAATTTTATTCTCTCGAGAATAAATAGATCGAACTATGTGACTGATGAGAATGGAAAAGTAATAGGCATAAATGAAAACGGCAACACAGTTAATATAAGAGATGCGAAGCTTGTTAGTCAGGAAGACACTGACACTGTATCCTCAATGAAAACAAGACTCGAATCTTTGAAAACTACAGCCGATGAAAATATTCAGCTTATCAACGATCAGATAGAGCGTGATGTTGACAAACAAATTGCAGACATGCAGGAAGCAAGCGATTCTGTTACAAAAACGCATCAGACTTCTGGTCAGCAAAGAAAGAATTATTGGGATAAAAGAAAAAGAAAACTGAATGATTCAGTAAAAGATATGACTCTTGCTCGTGATGCTATAGACAAAATGCTTGAAGATACTGAAACATATAAAGAAGACGATCCTAAGAGGAAACAGCTTGAACGTCTGCGTGATCAGTATAACAAGTCTATAGGTCAGGAATCTGAATATCTCAATAACGGCGGCTTTGACAAAGATCGTCAGGATGATCTTGAGGCTCAGAGAATAAGCAGGTTCAATAAATTACGTCATTATTTCTCAGGGACCAGAGAGAGTGCAGTAGCTCAAATGGTTTCAACTGGTATGCTTGCAATGAAAGATCTTGATAATAGAGGCGACACATTTAATGTCGGTAATCAGTTCTATCAGGGCATGACAAGAATGCTCGATGAATCAATTGGTACTGAAAGAACTAAGTACGCTAATTTTGTTGATGATCTTTCAAGAGCCGGTAATATGTCTGCCGAAGAAAGAATAAACAGGAATTATCAGAATAAACGCATACAGTCTCTTGCATCTATAAGACAAATGCAGCAGGAAGCTATTGATCTTGATAGAATGCTTGATACTGGAAAAGATCTTGAAGGCAGAGAAATATTTAGCCCAGATGACAATAGTGCTACAACTCAAGGCATAAAAGACAGGATCAAAGAATACAGAGACTTTCTTAAGGATGTTTCAAAACAGGCTCAGGAAGCTCTTGATAAAACTCTTCCTGATCAAAAAGACAGAGATGTTGCAAGAGCACTCGAAGACATAAAAGCTCAAAATGAGATGCAGGCTGATAGATATCAGTATGGCGCTAACCAGATCCAAAGATCCGAAGCTGCTCGCAGGCGTCAGCTTGATATGCATTTAAGTGGCTCTCATAGTGTATTCCGTCAGGAGTTAGAATGGAGAAGAAGCCAATACGATAACGCTACATCTCGAAGAGAAAGTTATTCGTTAAGACAAAAGCAACTAGATGCCGAAAGGACTAAACTTCAGAGACAGCTTGATGATGACAATGCAAATGGAAAAAAGTTGAGTGCTGAAAAGAGAACAGGTATTGAAAACCAACTTAATGCTGCAACTGCAGAATACAATGCGCTTGGTGACGCAATTGACAGAGCCAAGCAAGAGCAAGAAGAGTTTGGAGCATCAGGGCAGGAAGCTGCTGCTGCATTAACAGTAATCGGCACAAAAATATCTGCTGTTGCAAAACAATTCGGTGCTCGTATATGGCGTAAAGCAATACAGGAAACGATGCAGTTTGTACAACAGTATGACGCAGCAATGACCGAGATTCAAATGGTTACGCTCAAGTCTGACAGTGAAATAGCCAATATTGGCAAAGGTCTTATTAACTCTGCTGTTGAAATGAAAGCACCTATTGCTGATGTGACATCAGCTGCTACAGCTCTTTATCGTCAGGGCCTTGGAGATGAAGAGGTTCAGACTCGTCTTGAAGATGTTATTAAATTCTCTACAACAGCAGGAGTTAAAGCTGCAGACGCAGTAAAGCTTATTACCGTTTCTCTCAGTTCTGGTCTTGTTGAAAGTTCAACGGAAGCAATGGATGTTATATCAGCGCTTGGTGACTCAGCTGCCACCACAGCAGCTGAGATCACCAAAGGTCTTCAGAAATCTGTGTATGCTGCAAAAGATGTTGGCGTCACTTATCAAGAACTTGTATCGATGCTTACGGCAATTACTGCTGGTACTCAGCTTGGCGGTAACGTTGCTGGCACTGCAATGCAGACATTTATGAGCCGCTTTGCAAGAATCGGTACAAATGAAATTACCTACGATGAAGATGGCAATGAGATAAGTGGTTCTAATCTTGCAACTGCTCTCAGAGCTGTAGGTATTGAAACATATAAAAATGGATCTCGGAGAGACTTTACTGAAGTATTGAGAGAGCTTTCTAGTCAATGGGGAAGTCTTTCCGATGCAAGAAGAAGTCAGATCTCTTATGCTTTTGGTGGCACGAGACAGTATTCGAACCTCAATGCATTGCTTACTGCATTCGGTGAAAAAGATGAAAATGGCCAGACTGCTATTGATAAATATCTCGACATTACAGGAAAATCTGCTGGTGTTACAGATGAAAAGTATACACATTATACAGAGAGTCTTGCTGCATCAGTGACAAATTTAAAAAATAGTTTTGATGGCCTTATTGAATCATTAACAAACACCGGTGTTCTTACTGGTTTTCTTGACTTTATTTCAAGCGCCATTCAAGGAGCAACACAATTATCTGAAAGTCTTGGTAGCCTTGGTGGCGTTATTTCGAGTCTGTCTATATTAGCTATTCCTATAATATCTTTACTTATAGGCGGAGTGCCTGGGCTGGTTGCTGGTGGTTTGGCTGCAGCAGGTTTATCTACGATATATGCTTCTATAAATGCCGCAAACAATAAGCCTTCTTTATCAAATTATGCTGCTGCAAAAAGCAAAGTGTCTTCAGAACAAACATTAATCGATGAAAAAGTACAGAGAGCTAAAGAGCTTAATGGTTTGAGAGATAAAGATGGAAATCTTTCAGAAGAAAACAACATACAGCTTAAAAAGACATTAGCTGAATTGAGCGACATGGGAGCTCTTTCATTGGATGCCTCTACAAGTATTGAATCACTTGCTTCGAGTGCAGCCAATACAGCAAAAGCACTTGACAGTGTTTCTGCTTCTTCGAAAACATTAAGCGATAAACAAAAGCAAGAATTGTGGAATGGGCTTGTTGCTGATATTAAGAATGATAAAGATAAATTCAGCGAGATTCAGCAGGAGACAATAATATCTGACGAAGAAAAAACGAAAGCAAGAGAAGCGATTAATAGTTTTTCCCCAGAAAAAGGTCTTGCTGCTCTTTCAATTATGAAAGATATAACTCCAGTTATCGGCGCGATTGATTGGACTGGTTTTGGCAATGTTGTTCAAAAAGTTGGTTCAAATGAATACACGACTGTAAGTCAAATGAGCAACGACGAAATTGCTAGAGCATTCACGCAATATTTACGTTATCATAGAAGTCCAAATGAAAAAGAAAGACTTTCGGTTGAACAGTATGCTGGAATATACGATAAAATAAGTGGAGTTATTGGCGGAGCAAAGACTGATACAAAAGATGAAGTTAAATTCGGAGACTATTATAAGGATAAAATATCGGCTGCTGTAAAAGATATGCTGACTGGATCTTTAGAAGACGATGAAATACAGCAAGTTGTTGGCGCAATTGTAAAAGATCTTAACGAAGGTAAATCCATAGATGATGTAAATGTGTTGGACTATGCTTCTAGTGTAATACGAAATGCTGGAAAGAAAACCTCTTCAACCAATTTAAAAGCTATTGCAGATCTTACGTATTCTATGTCAGAAGAAGGAAAAAAGAAAACACAAGGGCAACGTTTTGATAGACTGTATAAAGCTTTAGCTATCTCTGGAGCGCCAGTGCAAACATGGTTGAATTCAATGAAGCTCGATGCAAATAGCGCATTGTTTAATTCTTATATGAGTGATCCAAATGTTGCAAAGGCATTTTCGGAGATGGTAGATGAAAGCGGGAATTATAACGGCAATCAAAAAGCCTATCAGAATTTCTTAAACACAATAGCTGCTGCAAGTAATTATTATGGATCATCGGTCTATACAAGCAACAAACAGATGTCATCAAACGCATTCGGAGCTTTTACAAAACGCCGCAGAGGTATAAATGTTTCTGAACTTGGTCCAGAATATTCTGAATCAGAGATGAAAACAATTCTTGGTGATGAATTGTTTTCCGAATTTGTATCTGGCAACTGGGCGCATGCTGGAGAAATGCGTCGGCGTATAGAAGCATATGGTGTTGGTCTGCCAGCATATACAGATTATCAAAATGCAACAGCTGCTACTCGTGTATTGAACAACGGTGCGGCTGACTTTTCTAATACTAGACTTCAGGAAATATATCAAACAATTCCAGAGTTACAGGAATATCTTGCAGTGCAAGGTTATTCTGAACAAAAAAGATCCAACCTTGGTTATTCTGACAATTGGCTTGAGAATCAAAGAAGTATAATAGAAAAAAGAATAAACGAAATAGAGACAAGTTCCAAAATACTTGAGTCAGCGTATTCAGATATTTCAACAAACGTTGCAAATGGTTTTTCAATGACAGCATATGCCCCAGATGCATTGTCTACATATGGTGATCTTATTTCTCAGTATGATAATTTTGCTGAAACCCAGAGATCTCTGAATCGCCTTAAAAGCAATTCTTATAATGAAGAAGATCTTCAGCGTCTTGCAAGCCAGACAGGTGTTAATATTCGTGCATCAAATGCTTCGAACGAATCTATAAAAAAGAACGTAGAAGCTGCATTTAATGTTCAGCTGGATAATTATGTAAATGGAATCACAGAGGGATTGGAAACATTAATTCCGCAGAGCGCTCTAGATACACTTACTGAAGGAATGAATGCTGATGATATTGTTTCTGCGTTACAGGATGCTGGCGTAAAGCTTAATGACTGGGCTATTAATGCAATAAAAGATCTTGGTCTTGTATTCCAGAATGGTAAGTTTGTTCCTAATGCAGATGGCTTAACTGATGCTTTTGGTGATGCAATTAAAGGAATGCTTGAAGGCGTATCTAATTCTAACACTGCTTCTTCTACAGCATTAAATGCAGTAAAGCAGGCTGTTCTTATGGGCGGAGGTGTTGCTGGATATAAAGACTATCTCAACACCAATTATAAAAATGTTGATATCTCTGCTCTTTCTTCGAACGCTCAAAATATTCTTGGAATGTATGAAAACGGTTTGTCTTCTGCAAATACATCAACACTTCTTGAATATGAATCTAGCCCATACAGAACAAAAGGTTCGGATTACTACAAAGCATATCTCGACTTCTATAACGCCAACAAAAACAATGATGATATGTTGAATTCAACATATATGCAGAATGCTCAGAGTATTCTCAGTTCTCTTGATGGTTGGCAGGAATATGTGGATACAGGTAATATGGACAAACTCAATGCAGCTATTGAGCTTGCCGGTTCAAATAAATACACAGATGCATATTCTCAGTTTGCTACATATCTTACTCAGTTTTACGGTACACAGAGTCAGCAAAACGAATTAATGACATCAATGTTTGCTCGTGGCAAATCGCTTAGATATAACAATTATCTTTCAAACATGCTGGAAGGTGGAGCATCTGGAGATGCATTCTTTGGCGAAGTTGCTTCTGCTCTTGGTGGGAGTTGGACTGCTGATCTCGTTAAAGAAAACAAAGGCGAAGCAAAGAAGCAGCTAGATAATATGAAAGATACTTCGAAAGAAGCTATTAATACTCTTATTTCTAGTGTAATTGGTGAAATAGCAGAGCTCAAAGGTGTTAAGCTTGATATTGATACAGAAAACATTGTTGAAATATTAAGAAATACCGGAAACGAATTAGCTTCAAAGCTTGCTAATTACATCGAAGCTATGGGTAATGTTGATATTGGAGCTCCAGAAAAAACTCTGGGTAACATTGCTCAGGAAACCAGAGATAGAGCTATGCAAGGATCGAACTATTATAAATATGGTCTTGCTTCGGAATTGCATAAGGCTGGTATAAGCATATATGATGAAACTGGTGTAGGAAAGTTTATTACAGACAATCCAGAGTATTCAAAAGATGCTGTAGAAAGCCTGCTTGGTGATAGTGACTTTGTTCATATTACTGATGCTGCTTCTCGTGGTGTTATAAGCGGAGAAATGTATGATAAATATTTGTCGACCATGCAAAGCGGTCACGGTAATATGAATGATGTATATATGAATGCATTAGATCATATTTTCGGAGTTGGCGAACAGGGTACATTCCTACGGAATTTTGAATCTGCGTCTCCAAAAGAGGCAATGTCAATGATTAATGAACTCCAAGTTCCAGATTACAGCTGGATTATGGATTGGATTAACTCTCTCAATGGAGGCAAAGATGCGCTAGATAATATTGCGGCTGGAGGAGAACAAGCAGCAGAAGGCATAAAGCAACTTACAGCAGCTATGAAATTAGATGCAGCCGAAGCTGGAAGCGCAAAAAATGAACTAGTCGAAATAACTAATATTATTAATGATCTTAAAAAAGGTGGTCAAGATGCCGGTAAAGCAGTAGGCCAGCTTTCAAAAAAAGTTAATGATGCATACGACAAAGTTCTTGCTTCAGGTAAAATTCGCGGTAAATCAGGTAAAGAAGTTGACAAGACAACAAGGGGCATCATTGGAGAATTTCTTGGGGTATCTGATGATAAACAGATTCAAAAAATGACAAAAGAACAAATGAATCATGTTGCAGATCTTATGGAAGCTTCTGGAAAAGATGCGATTGACAATGGTTTTGTAAAAACTTTTGAAGATGAATTGATGTCAGCTCTTAATTCGCTTGATCCTGGATCAAAACAGTATGAATTGGTTAACAGTATTTTGTTAAAAGCTGTTGCCGATGGACAGATTGATACATCTGAACTTGAACAGGTTATTGCTGCTCTTCAGAATGATGTTCTTAGTACAATGTATGCTGCAGCTGGACCAATAGGTTCACTTATGTTAAGCATTTTTGCTTCAACAAATTCTATTACAGCTGCACTACAGGCAGGTGGAAGACTTGGTTCTGCGCTTCTCAGTGGAGCAAAAGCCAATGTGAAACTTAACACTGGTAAAAACGCTAAGTATCAAAGTCATGGCGGCGGTGGCGGCGGAGGTGGCGGAGGAAAAGAGGAATCCGCCGCACAGAAGCTTGTCAAGCGTGTAAACAAAGGTGATGAACTCTTTGAATATCAGCGCAAAATGATTCAGTATAACCAGACAAGATATGAAAATCGTGGCGAATTACAGAGATACGGTGCCGAACTTCAGAACGAGATTGATCTCGAAAAAGCTTATCTACCTGTTCTCAAACAGAACATTGATGCAATGATGACTCAACTCAAAAGTACCAGCAAAGGTTCAGAAGACTGGTATACTCTTCGTGAAGCAATCTTTAAAGTCAGAGAAGAGTATTCTGATATTACTAATACCATTGAAGAGAACACCAAGAAACTCAAAGAGAATGAGGATGCAATTAGACAGACTCGTACTAATCTTGAGGATATGGTTAAAGGAGTAATTGAGGAGCGTATCCAAAAACAAAGAGACATGCTCGCCGGTACTGTTGATATTCAGGGCTTAATACTTGACGCTATAAAGCAGAGATATCAGGATGAATGGGATCTCATTAAGAAAGACATTGAGAAGAAGAAAGAAGCTCTTGAACAAGAGAAGTCTCTCATAGACGAACGTCTTAACAAGCGCAAGTCTGCAGCTGATGAGGCTAAGAAATATGAAGAGCTTGCTGAGATGAAAGATCAGCTTTCAAGAATTTCAATGGACAGTACCAGGACAAAGGACGCTGCAGCTCTACGTGAACGCATTTCTGAACTCGAGCAAGAGATTGGTTGGGACATTGCTGATAAGCAGGCTGAAGCCGAAAAGCAAGGCATTGACGACCAAATCAAAGCTTACGATGAGCAGATCTCTGAAGGCGACGAAGATCTTGCAGCATTCCTTGAGGATGCAAACAACTTCAGCGAAGAGATTACAAAAATTCTTGAGATGAATCATGACGATCTCTTTGCGTGGCTGAGAAATAATGTTGATGAATTCAAAGATAGTCTTGATGAAGCACAGCAGCAAATGATCGACAGCTGGAATGATACCTACAAACAAATGTATGGCATCACTGACACGTATTGGGATGAAATCGATGCTATTCTCAAAAGTAAAGATACATTTATTGCTGAAATGATGAACAGTGAAGAGTACAAGAATGCTTCTGATACAGAAAAGGAATCTCTTCTTTACAAATATGATCAAGACTGGGAAAGTTACTACAATGCATATTTTAAAAAGCCAGGAGATGTTTGGGGTTGGAGCTCTGATCAATTTGGTGACTGGTCTGGTTCAGAATATGCCGGCGCTGGTGGCGGCGGTGGTAGCGGAGGAGCAGCTAGTTCTGGCGGTGGGCCTGGCAATAAGAAACCTGAAGATGAATTATTGTATTATGCTGTCGATGAGCGCGGTAATTTAATATCTTATGGTTATAAAACAAAAGCAGAGGCGCAAGCTATAGCAAATAGAGATCAGAGTGCAAAAGTAATGCAGTTGCATAAATCAAATGCGGCTGCAGAAGCTAAAGCAAATACAGCTGTTGGAAGTATTGTCAAAAAAACAAAGAAAGCAGCAAGTAATATAGCAAACTCTGCAGTTGGAAAAACTGTGACAAGCGCCGTACAGGGTGCTGCTTCAACAATTTCTTCAGCTGCATCAAAAGTAGCTAGTTCAATAGCGGATGCATTCAAAAAAATACTGCCATTTGATACTGGCGGATACACTGGAGATCAGGAAGGCATTGCTTACATTCACAAAAAAGAACGCATTCTGAATCCGCAGCAGACTGAGTCTTTTGAAAAGCTGTCTCAAATTGCTGACAGTATGAACAGAACAAATATGCTTAGTAATCTGTTGAACAGAATGGACAGCTTCTCAAGCTCCGTATCTATTCCAAAGATCATTCCAGACTTTTCACCTGCTGACTTCAAGCAGTCTACTACAACTACCATTGGTGACATTATCATTACACTCAACGAGGCAAGACTTGAAAACGATGCTGACTACGAAATGGTTGCACAGCGTGTTGGAGAGAACTTTGTCAAAGAACTTACAAAGCAAGGACTTGGAGTCTCTGTTTTTGGTTTTTAATTTACAGCCACGTGGGCCGCTTTCAGCGCGGCCCACGTGCTTTTATAAGGCGGTGACTTTATGCAAGGTGGCTTTAGCTTTTGCGGTGTTGACATTGCAGAGTTTGGCATGGAATATGTGCCGCCATTGCAGTCAACATATGTATTTGGTAACGGTGGCTACCAGATAAACGAACAGACCTATGAAGGCCATCACGGCGGCTATTACTATGGAGCAACAGTGCCGCCAAAAACTTTCAGCTTGCGATGTATGTTTGAAGACAGCGAAATAATACGCGGTAATTTGACTCGCCTCGAAGGCTTCTTTAATATCGGAAGAACTGGAAGACTCATATTCGACAATAGAGACTGGCTTTACTATACCGCAACTGTTGTTTCGGTATCAAAGCCAGAGCTTACTAACAGAAGAAACGGTTTCGTAACGATAGGGTTTAAGGCATATTATCCGTTTGGCAGATGCGACAAAATGTATCTGACTCATGACGGTATGTATGATTACTGGTTAGCGGATAACAGCGGCATTATGGAAGAGGATCTGACCCCTGTGATGTCGTTTGCAAATGTTACAAAGGAACAGAATATTCTTCTGTATAATGGCGGCACAGCGCCAGCTTCAGTGGCTGTCGCTGTTGCCGGCAATGCTGGTGAAGGCATTACAATTACCAACAACACCAACAAAACAAAGATGAAGCTTATCGCATTTGACCGTTCAGTTACGACTGATAAAAACGGTACAGTTATATGCGATGGACTCAGTCATAAGACTATATTAAAAAATGATGATAAGACAGAAATGAAGTTTATATATCATGACTACGGCTTCATTACTCTCGAACCATCATGTCCAATACGAAGAGATGTATACATAGATACCAAGCTGAATTCAGCTGAGGTGTACGGCTTTAACCTGTTTAATCCAAGTATGGTTGGCTACTATATACATCTCGAAGGTGAATGGAAAAAGATTAAGGCTATCAAAGACAACAGCACTGCTGTTTTGGAAAAACCTCTGCAGCTTACAGACTCTGTAGTTACAAACATCGTAAAGATGAATGAGATAACTATAAGCCCTGATGTAGGCTGCGAGCTTGATAAACTTGAATTTATATATAAGCCTACGTTCATATAAGGCGACCAAAGGAGGAACGTTATGGCTCTCAGCAGAGTATTGCATTTAAACCTATATGACTATTCGGGCAATAAGCTTTGCCCACTATATGACAGTTATTCTTCTGCTCCCGGCGACGCCGTTAACGTCATCATCCAGGATGAACGTAACGGCTGGCGGGAGCTTTATTTTGATCTTCCTACCGTTGTTCAAACGCAATATGGAACGATAGATAATTTCAGAATTGATTTCCTGAAAGCAGAATATCTTATTGAAGCAATTGAAGAAAAGGGTACTGACTGGTTCTTTATCTCTCAGCCTAAAATTGTACACAATGCTTTTTCAAAGACACTGTCCGTTACATCTCCTCACATTTCTCAGTGGCTCAAGTATAAAAACCTTGGGCTGGAATTCTCTGACAATGAAGGTAACAATGTTGGAACAGCTAAAGAACTTCTTACTACTATTCTTGAAGGCACAGGCTGGGAAGTTGGAGAGGTGTATAACTTCGCCGAGAAAGACGGTTCTACAAAATACAGATCTCTTAAAGCTTCATCCAAGACAGGTGCATTCAAACTTATCACAACGATGTGCGAACTCTTTGATGCAAGACCTGTATTCCATGGCGATACAAGAAAGGTAGACATCGTTCCGCTCAACCCGTTCTCTGAAGCAGAGCCTGGAGAAATTCAGAAGTATGCAGAAAAGAATGGAGTGCTGGAACTTCATTACGGATCGGCTCTCAAGAATATTACGCGTCTTGTCAATACAGAAAACATAGTGACAAAACTCTATGCCTACGGAGCATACGGTGACAAAACATCAGGCTACTGTGCCATAGATGAATGTACTCACAATGAGTACACTTTTACTACAAATTCCGCGCTTGAATCTGGACATGAGTATTTCTTCGAGGTTAATGATACAGCTGGCAAACCAGTGAATTATTCCTTCACAGTTACAGAGAATTTGGAAGCTGGAACAGTATTTATCTTCTCGCAGCTGGATCCGTGTTCCATGTCGTACATCTGGAGAGATACAGTTCTCGAAGGAGAGGGGCATGGCAAGGCTTACTTCGTTAAGAAAGGTAAGTCAGGCGAAGCTCTTGATGTAGAGATAACATCTGAACCCGAAGTACCGAACTGGTTTGGTTTTCTTCTGGACTTTGATTACTACATCGAAGTCGGTCTGTTCAGTGATGACATGCTGCAGAAGGTGGCTCTCTATCAGAGAGAGGCACCGCAGTATTACAAAGCAATATCTGAAGCATCCAAGACAATGTCTGACGCTGTGACTGAACTCAGCAAGACAGCCGGCGTATTTCCATACGCACGTCTTGCTGTCAAGAGAAAAGAACCTCTTCTTGGTGACGGCTATCTGACTCTTGTTCTGGACTATGAGAATTATGATCAGGGTGTATTGTATCGCTCTGACTTTGATGCCAATGTTGATACACGTTTCAAATGGATTGTCACAGATGAACTTATGCCGAATGGTGATCCAGTGAATTCTGGCTGCTCAAGACTTTACATTGTTCATCCTGCTGACACAGGCAAGCCTATGACATGGGATGTTCTCTGTCTCAAGAAAGTCATGGACGATCTTGTGAATCCGAAAGCTATTACACTGTGGGCTGACAAGGATGAGATAGAGATAGATGTAAGCAGAGATAAATTTTATCTCATGCAGAGTCTCAGCACAGCTGGTTATCTCGGCTACCTCGAAGCAAGAGACGAAGCAATTATGCAGGCTCTTGAAGACACAACAACGATTGCAACCAATACGCATGAGGTTGTCTTCACAGACAAGAGTCCAAACAGCATTACTCCGCCAGTATCTGGCTCCAATGATGATCTGCCTTTTCCTTCTCCAAGAACAAATTCATATGGCTGGCTGTGGAGATACTATCCTATAAAGAATGAGGAAGGGAAATACCGCGAGTCAGACTTCTACTTCTGCAACACATCTTATGATGGCAACGAATGGAAGAAGGTTCACTTCTCCGATACAATGCCAGAAGATGCAAGCATCCAGTACTGGTACAACTGGAGAAAGAATACATTATCCAGAGCAGAGTTCAATACAGAAACTCAGGATCTCAACTGGAACATACTTACTGGGTACACAGACGAAAAGATCGCAAGCTACTTTGGTACAGTGTATTACTTTGGCAAAGCAAGAGACCGTGTATATCAGGGAGTAAACCGCAAGCAGATCTATGAGCTTGATGTAAACGAAACTCTGCCTGCCGGCAATTATTATTTTGAAGATGGTTATGGCAGCTATTGGGTATTCACAATTAAAGCTCCGTTGACTGGTCCAAATGCTTCCTTATCGTATGACGCATACGATAACTGGCTTACAATTAACAGAGATGGGATTACAGAATCTATCAAAGGCAAATCATACAGATTCGATTCGGTGAAGTATCATCCAGACAACATCATCAAGTCTCTTGCAAATACACAGGGTTATATCAGCGAGAAGAACGGTGACATCGAAACCAGCTATAACATAACCAAGTATGAAAACTGCTGCTACACAAACGGCTTTACTCAGGTGTATCCAGATACAAAATACACGCTGTCCGAAGTTCCAAGCAATTCCTATATTCATTTCTACAATGACAAGAAGAGATGGATAGGCATGAAGCAGATAACAGACAATACGTTTGAGACTTCTGCTGACTGCTTCTATATCAGATTCAGTGCTGTGATCTACAAGAATTCTGAAGATCAAACTTCTTTGTTCAACTTGGACAATCTAGTTATAACCGTGACTCAGCCATTCGGTTCGTATATCGGAACATACGATAACACAATTGTTATCAGTGATATGACATATCTGAAGCTCAATGTGAATAAACATGAAGGCGAAGTTATTGGTCTTATTGACGCAATGGAAAAATTCACAACTGGTTCAGATCATGTGTATCAGGAATTATATGTACAACTAAAGGAAGCACAGGATGCTGTCAAGGATCTTGAAAACAGAATGACATCTTCAGTTGGGGATATCTACAGGGAAGGCTACTGGCAGGATGCAAGTTATGTTGACGGTGATGAGAAGAGACTGTATGACGATGCAATTGAAAACATCGAAGAGATCTCAAAGCCAGACATAACATACAGCATAGGTTTCCTTGATCCATATTCTTCCAACGAAGAGAACATGGATTACGGTGCATCGGAAGAAAGTATTAAAGTTCCGTACACAGATGTAGATATTTCAACTGCTGTGCATCTGGTAGATCCAGAACTCAACATCAACTGCTGGGCTTATATTGACAAGCTTAGAAAATGTTACGACAAACCATGGCAGGATACTATTGAAGTCAATACAAAGCTTTCCACCATTGGTCAGCACAGCTTCACTGATGTCATGGCAAATATTGCCGATGTTGCCAGCGAAATGAAAGGCAAGAGCAGCAAGTACGATAACGCTGCAAACAAAGCTATTGCCGGTGTTGCTGTCAACATTGTCTCTCCGAACATCTCAGTAACTGAGCAATCCTTATCGTCCATCTATCAGCGCATTGAAAACATCGACAACAAAATTATTACCCATGAAACCAGCATTACTCAGAATGCTGATGAGATAAGCAGTGAAGCAAGACGATCCATTGAATCAGAAGCTGAACTGTCTACGAAAATTACTCAGACAGCTGATGATATCAAGACTGAACTCTTCGGTGTAAACGGTGATGGCAAGATCATACAGAGTTCTGAGGAATTCTCTTCGGTTTATCAGAACAACTACAACTATAAAGTTAATAAAGATCTGATTGAAACTGCACAGGACTTAAATGAAAAGAGAGTCGCATCAATACTTAATGATGCAAAGACAATCAATGATAAGAGAATTTATAAATTAAAAGACAGAGCTATAGAGCTTAACCTTTCGAGAGATGAAGAAGGTAAGTTGTCTGAGAAAGACTCTAAAGAGTTAATTGATATTCTCAACCAGTTCAATGCATTCGGCCTTATTGACAGCGCTCTCTTGACTATTCAGGTTCCTGTTGTAGTAGAAGAACCGGGTACAGATGAGACTGGGGAATCTGGCAGCGGAGAAGGTACAGGCACTGGCGATAATCCTGGCGACGAAGAACCTGTTCCAGAAGAACCTGAACCTGTTCCTGAAGATCCAGATCCGTCAGGAGGATCTGATGAACCAGATCCGAGTGAGGACGATCCAGCACCAATCGAAATCAGACAGCTTAACATTGAAGAAGCAGTCGAGTACAAAGACGTAGTTGCTGCAGTGCTTGACAGTATAGACGAGAATGTATGGCTCGACGTTAGTGACGAAGGATTGCTTATTGCACGTCTTGAACAGCTTAAAACTGCAGGACTGATAGACGAAAGCGTTGATCTTACACAGCTTGTTAAGGTAATGAACGATGTTACCAATGCTATCAAAGATATAAGCAATGATGCTTTCGAAGATCCGCTTAAACGAGCAGAGCTTATCGATACATTAACACAGCTTAAAGATGCAAAGGTTATCAGCGACGAAGTAGTTATCGAGGATATTGTTGATAGCAAAGAAGCTGTTGTGTCAGTTTTGAATAAGATCCCTGTTTCTGAATACGAATATTTGATGAGCTCAATGAAGCAGACAATGTATGGCTTGTACTTGAACATCTATGGAACTGATGCTGAAGGTCATATCATCACAACAGCTGACGAATTCAGATCTGTTTTCGAATCTGCAGACAGAGACCAGCGAACTAAAATGACGCAGACTATCTATGGTATGACAAACATTGTTGAGTCGAGTAACGGTATGACAATGATTGATCAGGACGACAGGTCTATTTCTGCTATTGTCAGAGGTATAAACTCCGATCCAAATGGTAAAAACAACTTCAATACTAGTGCAATCAGCATAAGCGATAAATCAATAAGCGTTTCAAGTACTGGAGAAATAAATATATCCGCAGGCGGAGCGTTCACTGTTGATACTGAAAACTTTGACTTAACAAAGGATGGCAGGCTTACTACGAACGAAGCTGTTCTTACCAATGCAAAGATTTATGGCGATATCTATAAGAATGGTTTCCCTGTAATTGCGCTTGGAGAAGATATTATTGTTTCGCAGACACAGCCAGAAGGTGTGTATGGTCGAATCTGGATTAAACCAAATCCAAATTCTGGTTCTGGATCTGGTAGCGGATCTGGCAGCGGAACAGACACAACAAAGACTGGTACGGTAAAGTATACTGGTTCTTATTCCTTTGGTATAAGATCTTATGACAATCTTAATACTCTTAACGTAACTCTTTCCGGTACAGGCTTCGCTTCTAATTCAACTAACTGTACATACAATGTAAGGTTTGACTTCTTTATGCCTTCGTCGGAAGGAAAGAAAACTCCAGGTGGCGGTAAACTTATTGTTACATTGGCTGGTGCCATCTCTGAAGAAACTGAACTGTATACTGGCGCTGGAAGTAAGAGTGTCAATCTTACATTCAATTCTTCAAAATGGATTGGCACAGGCAGCACTATGAATTTCAGAGTAAGTGTATCTGGTGTTCGTGGTTATAACTGTACGTTCCTGAATAATGCATTCTCTTCCAACATTACTGTCACATGTACCGCTAAATAATAGAGGTGTTTTATTATGGATATTTATCAGATAGTTTTTATCAGCATTATCGCTGTTATTCTTGTTCTTTCTTTGATTGACGTGTTTACAAAGCATGCTATTGTTCGCAAAGTATTCCAGTGGAAGCCTGTTCTTGCCGCTGCGACTGCTCTTGCTGGCGCAGTCGCAGCTGTACTTCCGTCTTCCAAGTTTGGTATAGCTGCTACTGTTCTCAATGCAGCCAGTGAAGCTACACAGAAAGCTGAGATGCTTTATAAAGAAGCTCTCATTGACAAGGAAGATCGTAACAGATATGCGAAAGAGTTAATCAAAGTCGCGCTCGACAATGCAAAGATTGAAATGACTCCTCAGATTCAGGAAGTTATAGATGGATGCATTGCTGTAGTATGCATGCTTATGCCGCATGATGTAATAGTAAATGAAATGACAAATGAGTAATGCACTTTGTCACTTTTTTAAAAAAGTACCAATATGCATATAAAAAAAATGGGGTCTGCCTTTTTCGGCAGACCCCATTTTTATTCTTCATCCTGTTCGTTAAGTATCAGCTTAACAGCTTTCTCTGCTCTGCCGGCTGCAGTAACGATCAGTTTCTTGTCTTTCTTCAAAGCATTAAGCCAGCCAGAGATATAGGCGGCATTATTATTGAAGCTGCTCTCAGTTTCCAAGCCGACATGATTGACAAGCATTGCTGCTCCAAGTTCAGCAACGAGTTCTTCTTTGCTGTAAACTTCGTTGCCAAAGTGAGCGTCTTTATCAAGCCTATTGAGTCTGGATACGTGACCAGTGGAATGCGTGAGTTCATGAAACGCAGTGCTGTAAAACTCCGCTGTATTCTCGAACTGTGTGATAAGAGGTATCACTACAGTGTCAGTAGAAGGGGAGTAGTATGCATCTCTGCTTTCACACTTGATTAGCGTAACTCCTGAATTTGTGATGTAATTTTCTATTACTTTCTCGGCTTCTTCATCGGGTGAAGCAGAACCCACTTGTACATCTAGATCGCTAAATCGAGGTTTAATTCCTTCACATTGTAAGAGATTGAAAACATTATAGTAGCGAAGGAAAGGAATGTATTTTATTTCGCCAGTTTCTTTGTCTACTTCTTCGAGGAATTTCCAGAAGATAACGATCTTACTCTTTTCTCCTTTGCGAACATGACCGCCTTCTTCTACGCACTGTTTAAATGTTACGTATTCTCCGGGCTGTCCATCCAGACACATCTGATTCAGAAGACTGTATGGTTTTCCAGTAACATGAGAGATTGCAAGATTGCTCCCGCCTTTCCATGGCTTGTGCCACGGCACAACGCCGGTTTCCATAGTTGCAATAATTCTATCTGCAACCATACTGTAGACATCCACACCCATAATAAGTATCCTTTCTATAATATATTTGCGATAAAAAAAGGCTAGCATTTTCGTGCTAGCCTTTTCAGCTGCTTATGAAAAAATTCTATCAAAAAAGTTCTTTCGTAAACAGCTGAGTGAATGCAATGGGGTTTCGTATTTTTTATTCAAGGTCTGCAAAACCTTCACTCCCCAGTTCAAATCTGGGTGGCACCTCGAATCCATTGGTATATCTGCGTTTGCGGACAGGCATGGCGCAGATTTTTTAGTGCAGACCTTTACCCTGAATTAAAAGCATAACGCCGCATACATGGCGTCAAATCCATCGCCGTACAGATGAATGTATGTATTGTATGTGACCTGTACAGAACTGTGTCCCATCAATCGGCTAAGGATCTTTACGTCAATGCCTTTATAATAACAGTTGGTTGCAAACGTGTGTCTGAAGACATGTTCTCCGTAGTAGGGGATATTGTTTTCCTGACACAGTTTTTTAGTTTGATACACAAGCTTCTTGTAAGTGTAGCGCTCTCCGTCCTGCTCAAACACCCATTCGGTTGTACGCTTAAGCTGCAGTGTTTTCAGCAGCAGCAAAGCTTTTGGTGTGAGAGGAATGGTTCTATTGCTCGCCTTACTTTTGGGTGAATCCTGATAAGTGCTCTTATTTGTCGCATGTGGATTGATGATCGTGGCATGTATTCGCAGCCGGCATCTTGATATATTTACATCGGACCATTTGAGAGCAAGCAGTTCTCCGCTTCGAATACCTGTTTCGATCATGAACAGCATCGCAACATACCCGGCATTATCCATGTTTTCTTTTACGGCCTTGGTAATGATTGCCTGCTCCTCTTCAGTGTACGCAATTATTTCTTTTGTCTGCTTCTCAAGTATCTCTACCTTTGGATACTCTATCCCTATAGATGGATCAGCCGGTATGAGCTTCATAGAAGCTGCTCTCTTCAAAGGTGCTGTCACGATCTCAACTTGTTTCTTGATCGTGCTCATACTGTAATTCTGTTCAACCAGCCAGTTCAAATAAGCTTGAACATCGAACAGATTGATATCACGGATAGGTACCTTTGCCAGAGGATGGCTTGCGAATGTATTGCGACTCTGAACAAGCCTTGCGAATGTTGCCTTCTTAACAGAATTCTTTTTAAACAGTTCAAGCCATGTATCAATAAAGTCAATCAATACTGTATTTGAATCCACTCTGAGTTCCTCCAATCGAGAAACCCCATTGCGGACATCAGTGTACATATTTAATTCAGACATGTCAATTCCTCATTGCATTAAATGGGAGCTGCCTTTGTTTCGGCAGCTCCCATTTTTTTATTTGTCTATACTGTCGACGCTTTCAATTGCATCGTACAAATTATCCATTACCAATTCTTTGGAAACGTAATCATTAGAATTTTCTTCGAGATATCTCGCGAAGGTATTTAATAATTCTGTAGCATTTACATACTTCATATCTCTTTCATCCTTCTTCCACAATTTGGACAATAGGTTGTAGCCCTGTTATTTGTTTTGTAACAGGCGCTGCATTCGAATCTTTCCATATCATACTTATATATGTTTACAATCCATTTTGCAGAAGGAACCGTGTTCACATATACTTCGGACCATCCAGCTTCTTCGAGATCCTGCTCAACCAAATAACGAATGGTTTCTTCTGTCACTTCATAATCATCAAACTCACCGACAACCTTTATCAAAAGGTTAGCCGATACTTTATTTACATATTCATCAACCATTATTCTTCCTCATCATAAGTTTTTTCCCACGGATAAACATTGATCTGACCGCAGTCTTTGCATACAACTCTGCGTTGTGGATATTCAACACCATGCAAATGCTCTGATCCACCACATTTTGGACACACAAACAGCGGTGTACCTCCGGGCGTAATATATCCATGCAGCTGCTTCCATTTGCCAATCGTAACATCTTTAAGAGGGCACCAGTCAGGTCTTGTTCCATCATCCGATACTTCCTCTCCTATAGCATAGCAGACGTTAATTGTTTCACTTCCGTTAAATGCATCATGTTTCATTGGACATTCATAACAACCATGTGCAGGAATATCCATATTTATCATTATCATAGAACTACCTCATGTTTCTACGATCTCAAACTTTGTCGTGTAATGTGATCCGCACATTTCACATGTGCCTTCACCATATTTTAAATACAAAGGATGACCGCAGTTCTTGCATTTGAGCTCTTTCACTTCAACGATGCTTGCCTGCAGCCCATACGTCTTGCCATTAGGAAGTGTTATTCGATTTATAAAAGAGTCAACATATACTTCGCCTTTATCTGTTTTTATATATGGCATAAATTCTCCTTTTAAACTTGGAAAATATTACCGTATTTTTCCAAGTTAAAGTGTATACTCGATTGTTGTTTGGAAAATTTTCCATCTTATTTCTAAGCCCAGTCTATTAACACTCCGCATACAGGGCAGTATTTATAACCGGTCATGAGATCAATATTACAGTTGCCGCATTTGATGAAATGGTTTTTTCTTCCGTCAACTCTTTTTGGTTTGGCTGAAGGAATGCAACGTGTAACATTGTCTGCAAGCTTGAAGTTTGTCTTGCTGAAGCCGCATGTGTTGCATGGCTCTTTGTAAATTGCCGTGCCTCTGTGTTCACAGAGCGTACAGTTTCTCTCTACTTTACCGTGGCTGTTCAGTGTATTAACAATTCTTATTGCATCAATGGCTCGCTGCAGAGCAGCATTTGTGCTGCTCGTAGCATCGTCTGTTTTGAGTGTACTCAGAATTTGTATCGCATCATCATTAAACATTTGGACTTAATACCTCGACAATTTCCATTTTATATTGTGTTCCATTGCAGTTGAACTTGAATCCTTTTCTATTTGAAAGCAGATACTGTGCAACGGCTGCAACAGCTTCGTCTGTTACTTCAGACTTCTCTTTCCATTCGCCTTCCTGCTTGAATGTGCCGGCGTAGATACCGGCGATGCCGCAGCCTACATGATATTTTTTCATCTTACGCTTCCTCATCATATGGCGGTAACTCAGGAGGTTCAGCCCAGTATGATATATATGTTTCGTAGTATCCATATTCATCGTCCCATACATACCAGCCTGGTCGTTTCTCATCTCGAAATTCATATGGATCAACTTCACTTAAATCCAAAGCAAAACTTATAACACGAAGACTTTGGTAGCCGTGACTGTTTCTTACAGTAAGATATTGTTTGCTCTCAGTTGGTTGATGCTCACTTGCTTTTTTCCATTCAAACATTTTGTTCTCCTTAAATGTACGGTTACCTGGATAAGTTAACGCAGCGGACAGTCATGGACTCGAACCAAACCACCGTAAGTCACCTGAACACCGCCCAGCTGCATCCAGCTTATCCCAGCTTTTTCTTTTAGAATACAATACAGTTAGGGTTTTCACCGTATCTGAATACGATCTTTACTTTGTTTGCCTCAGAGCCTGGCTTGTAAGAAGCAAGCACTGGGTTGTTAACAAGTTCTCCATCCCACCACGTCATTGCGTCTCCGGGATAAGCAACAATAACATCAAGATCTTCAGCATTGTTATGCCTGATCCATTTAATTAAGTCTTTGCCAGTCATCGTTTATCTCTCCAAGCAGCTTAATTGCTTTGGTAATGTAGTAACCAGCAAGCTCTTCTTCTGCCTGAGGCTGATCATTCTCCTGCCAGTTTTCACCAAAGCCAAATCTGTCTCTGTGAAGTATCCATTTAAGACCTTCAATTGTCGACTCTATCCTGTTCAATATCTTCTTCTCCTGCCACAACAGGCTCCTGTTCCATCTGATGTTCAAAGCTGCGCAGAGCATTCATCTTTGAATTGAGCTTTGCTCTGTTGTCATCTCTGTACATCTGGCAGTTATACAGCCTCTGAAGAATATCGATCATGTCATTCTGTGCGTAGATGACATTGTTGTTCGCTTCTTCTACTTCATCCAACAGTTTTGCATATCTCTCCAATTCGTTGGGAGTCATACGTTTCAGAGTTTCTGCGTTCATTTTAACACCTCATTAATTGCGATGGATAATTACCATCTCATGTATATACATTCGAGTGGAATGTCTTCGTCCCAGTCGTAATGGAACCAATCAATAATAGACTGTAAACAGTGCAGTACTGTTTCGGTGTTGCCCCAGCCATTCTCCGGTTCGTACTGTATATAGATTCCAGAGTTAAATCTTATTTCATGAAGACCGTGCTCAATCTTGGGCAGAACTTCCTTCATGTTGTACCATTCACCCTGTTCGAAATCCCAGTCCATACACTTTCTGAACATGATCCCAACATTATATGTTGGGCTGGAGTATTCCGGTTCTCCTATTTTTGCAAATACATCTTCAGTGCCAGCTACCTTTACTCCAAACATAATATCGTAACTCATACAATCACCTGAAAAGCCCACATGTTCGCCGCACTCCTGATTGGTGAGTGCGGCTACTTACTGTGGGCGGATTAAAGAAGTATTCTGCAAAGGAAACCAAAGATGATGCAGGCATCTCCTCTGGCGAGCATGCTCTGATAAAAGGCAGAATACTTTTGGTTTGCCCAAACCCTCTCCCAACAGGCAAACCGTGCTTCGCGCCTACTCACTATTTACAGCGGTGAGTTTACGCTTTGGCTGGGCGAAGCGTCCCGAATTTTATTTTCGTTTTGCAATAGTCAGACATGCAGCATTATGTAAAGAATAACCACATGGACATGCGTCCATATAAATACAGTCTTTGCATTCAACTATGCTTTGTATTATTTCATCAGCGACACATCTGTCGCAAAGCATTTTGCCGTTGACGGATCTGCAAACAACAAGTCTGCCGCAATACTCACACTCGCAATATTCAACTGTTGTGTTATTCATACCATACACATCCATAGCAATCATGCGTACAGCAAGGTTTCTTATTTTTCATCATCAACCTCTAAAAGTTCTTCGGCAATTTTTTTTAAATCATCAAGGCAATCAAGATATCCAACATCACGTGCATCCTCGCATGGTGATGTATTACTTCTTGCGTTAGCAACCCAATCCATCAAAGCATCATAATCAATATATCTGTTCAAGTTTGTATTCCTTTCTGAGTGTCAGCCATGAGTATTAAATAAAAAATGCGGGTGAGGATTTGCACCTCACATAACCACGAAGCAGTTTATCCCGGGTCAGCACCTCGTAATCTGTCCTTTGCATAGCGTCTACCTATTCCGCCACCGCATGTTGCCGATCTCATTCTTCTTGATACAGTATGATGTTGTACCTGGATTCAAATTGCGCTTTCTCTTCTTCAGTGCAGACAATGAAATACAGACATCCGTTGAGTGTATAGCTATACTTATGCATGCTTTACCTCATCTTTCAGAACTTCAAAGGCATCCATTAACAGCTGATCACGACACGCAAAGCCTTCTCCAGGTTCATAGTACGGGCATTCGCCACACCGATCAAACATTGAACCTTCACAGTGCTGCGTCAGCCCCTTTATGACTTTATTTTTTTTGGTCATTTTTGCTGCTTCCTTTTTCGTTTGCTTTCTGCTTTACTGCAAAAGTCATCGTCTTTCCATCCGTAACCGTAATCTATATTGTCACAGTACGGTATTTTATCTTTGTCATAGTGGTGATGAACACAGTTCTTACATCTGATAATTTTTGTTGTTTCATTTTTATCCATAACTGTTTCCTGCTTAATACCAGAGCAATCGCTGCCCACAGTTAGGGCAGCGAAGCGTCTGGATAGCCCTATTGTAGTAACCATCGTCACATTCTTCTTCAAAGTCACCGCCGCATCTTGGACATTTTGACGGGTTCCATTTTTCAATGATTACTTGTTTTGGTGTGTTGATATCAAGCAATGCCTGCTGATATCCTTTTTCATATTCAGTCATCTTTAAGTTCACCGCTGCAGCGTCCAGATTCAAAACTGTATCTGTAGCATTCTCCATTAAGATAATATTCGCACAGACTGCCATCGACTTCTCTGCATTCATAGCTTAGTATGCGGAGAACGTATTTTCTAAAGCGTGTCTTTAATTTCAGAATAATGAACACTCCTGACACATCAATCTTTTTTGAATCTCCCGCTGCTGATCATTTGTTAAAGTATCGTAGTCAAGTTTGAATGAATCGCATAGACGATCATCCGATACCTTAAAGTCATCGCAGTCCCATGAGTTTCTATAAATACAATGATCACATCTCATTTTAAACTCCCATCCAGAAGAGTACTGGTGTAATTACCTAAAAAACTTCTGTAACTTTTTTCACCTAAAATTGCTAGCTTTGTAAGCTTTTGTTGTTCACTGTAATAGAAGTCTGTCACGAGATCGACATTGATATATATGTCATCGATCTTTACGAATCTGCTCATTTTTCTTCTCCAGTTTTCCGCAGTTTACACAGCGTCCGTCTTTGTATTTATGCCCCTTTATGGCACCACATTTGAAATACTTGAATCCTCGTACAAACCAGCCGTTGTAATCATCTGGTTCTATATCGACGACAGCCCACATAACTGCCAAGATAGATATAGCCATTGATGAAACTATAAAAATATATGCACCAGCTACCATCATAAACCTCATTCATCGTAGTCGCCGAGAGCTTCAGGATGTTCATTTATATACTGTGCGATAAGGTTTTTCACGAACTGCTGTCTGCTCTTCTTGCACGGCTTGTGACAATAGGACTGGCGGCGACACTTATTGCAGTCGCCGCCGCCCTTCCACTGTTCATTCTCTTTAATTTCCATAATGTATCACCATCATTACGAGAACCTCATTTTTATCGTGTACTTCTTGGCTTTGCCGCTGTGATCGTAACGATAATGAGATCTCCCGATATAAACTTCTACCCATGCATGGTACTGCCTGTCGGCATAACCTATGCATACGTATGATCTGATTCCAACAGCCTTCAGCATATTGTGCGCCAAGGCTGCAACATCCATACAGATCCCCATATGCTTGGACCAGCATCCATCTATATCTGGACGCTGGCTCTTAAGCTTTGCAATATTTGCTGCTCTGACATAGTCATAGCAGACTGTACGGGAAATATAACTTGTAATGAGTCTATATTTCTCAAGCTGTGATCTTGTATCTTTACACAACTGCCTAGCAAACTTTGCTGACTCTTCATGATATGGCGTGTAAAAACTCATATCAATCGCCCATTTGTTTAACTATTTATGTACAGTATGATCGCACCTGACACAGCAAACAGCAGTGTCGATACGATAAATAAAGGAAAGATCACAGAAAAATTCACAATGTTAAATAACGGTATGCATACCAGTGCAACACAGGCACAGAAGTATTCTTCTATTTTCAACAGCGTATAGATCATTACTTGCTGCTGTGTCCACGTTGTCTGGTACCGCATATCGTTAAGAGTATTCATAATATGTTTCATCATTTCAATACATCACTCAGATGAAGCTGCATGTCGCTGCTGAGAACTTCAGGAAGCTTACCATCCCATCTCTGAACCAGTTCATATTTAAGCATCGTGTCGTTAATAGTTTCTGCAAGCTTCTTCTTTGCTTCAGCCTCCGCCTCCGCTGTGATGCGGATGCGTTCGGCTTCAGCTTCTGCAGCAATCTTCATTTTGTCTGCTGCGGTCTGAGCCTTGATCTTTTCAAGTTCTGCGTCAGCTTCAGTCTGCTTGCGTTTTACTTCAATTTCACGATCAGCTTCGATAGATGCAATCTTTCTCTCTGTCTCTGCTTTCTCAATCGCAACCTGATTGGCAATCTGTGCCTGCTGTGCCTGCTGTGATGCAATAGACTTCGCCTGAATTGCATCATTATATGCCTGCTCAAAGTCCATCTGCTGAATGGTTACTTTCTTTACAAGCACAACGCCTTCACCGTACTTGTCGTTGAGTGCTTCGGTAAGTTTCTTTTCAAGAAGCGGTTCAATCTTTGCACGGTTTGTTACATCCTTAGGGGAGAGCTCAACGAGTGCTGCTTTTGTAGCGGAAGCAACGACACTCTCACTGACAAGGTTCTTCGAATAGTCACTTACGTTCATGTAGATCCAGACAGACTTCTCTGGAGGAATCTGATACGTTACTGTAATACCTGATGCATAAACTGGAGTCGCATCATTTGTTTCGCCCCAGACCTGATCGTTGACAGTAACATCCTGCTGCTTGTTATTAACAATAGCAACGTCATCAGCAAGGATCTGATGGAAGATCAGATGACCACTTTCAACAGGTTCAGGCTTTACCTGACCATAGTGAATCATGATTCCAGTGTGTCCAGTTGGAACAATGTCAACACAGAATATTCCAACTACAAGGATCGTGAGTACAAGTGCGCCGGCAACAATAGCTGCTATCTTTCCCATAGTTAATCACCTCAAATGCCCGCAATTAATCAGGCGTATTATCTCTTTTGCCAGTTGAGCATATGTAAAACGTTCAACGGTCGTCATATCATCTGCGTAAAATTTTACACTGGCACCCTTTGCGTTATAGTCCACAAAGCCCTGTTTGCCATCATATGTTATAGAGTGACCGCCGATGCCTTTCTCATCTCTGAGAAACTTAGCCATCTCAACTGGATCTTTGTTTTCGGCATATAAAGCCTCTGCTCTTTCCCTGGTTCTGCCATAAGGAAAGTCAGACTTAGCCAGCACGGTAAGAAGGTTTTCTTTTTCCAGTGCCGGCTCCAAGTCAAACATACTTATCTGTTGTATCTGCATGCTTAACCCTTCTTGCAGATCTTATCAATGTTGGCGAGAAGCTCTTTGATTGAATTCATGATATCAATGTAGCTGTCAACTGGAACGAATTCACACTCGTTGTTATATTCTTCATCTGCAAATACAAAAACTGAATGCGGCTTGATTTCCCGTGGCTTTACATATAAACCTGTGTAATCATTCACTGCATCGAGAGCATCTTCAATTGCTTCTGTGTTATCTGAATCGCAATAGATGTACTTGACATAGTCATATCTACCGAAATCGGTAACAGGCGAAAGATCCTCTGCATAGAACTTGATATTTGCATCTTTGATCTTTATTTCAGTCTCATGAGCAATTGCTTCGTCTTCGTCATCAAATGACAAACCATCGCAAGTCACATACTTAATCGTTTCTTTCATCGTCTTACTCCGTAAACATTGATTTATTTTCTGCGATAATTTGATAAAGGCTGCGTGAAAACATTTCACACAGCTCTTCTTCGCTCTTTGGTGTTCTGCAGTCATAGCCAAGGTTCTTCACATCATTCTCATACAGAATGGCATGAATCATTTCGTGCAGCAATGTTCTGCACTGGCCTGCATGTGTCTGGTTATTTGTGTTGATTCGAATCTCCATGTCATTCTCATCAAAGATTCCATAGAGAACAGACTCTCCATCATTCAAACCAGACACAAGTTTGACTGCGTAGTCTACACCATTGATCTTTATGCTCTTTGGTATATTCATTTTTGCACCTACTCAGTCAGCATATAAAATGTTGACCAGTTTCCAAAGTCAAAATGATAGTCGCCGTTATCACAAGGTCCGATAATTCTGATGATAACACGTTCACCAGGCTCGAATTCTCTATCGTTGATAATGTCAAATGCTTCATCAGTATCTCTTACATTGTCATCGATCAGTTCTTCTTCGCATACGAGATCTATAATGACGCCATGATACTTATACAGCTTCATTTCTTTTCTCCCTCGCGGACCGCAGCGCTTCGGACAGCGCTGCTTTTCGCTCGTCGCTGATCGTCTTTGGCGGTTTAATTCGAATCCATGAAACTGGAATCTGCATGTACAGACATCCATCATTTTCTTCAGGGAGTCTGACAATTTTTACAGAAGATGGATTCAGTTCGGCATACTTGAGAAGCTTGTTCTTCAGGCCGCGCTCATCAGTAGACAGCCATGCTTTGTTTCGATCTGTATATTCAATAGTTGTTTCCATTATCTGGTACCAACCTTATTCTTAAAGATGTTCAATGCGATGCTCAAAGCAGCGTTGCACTGCGGACAAACGATGTAATAAGTGTCTTCACCTGAATACTGCCAGTGTTCAGATATTACATCGTTTCTTTCAAAGCTGAATCTGCATCCGCACTTCTCGCATACTTTAATCGCGGTAGGTCCGCGCTCAATGATCTGTATCATTGTTTTCTCCTTGGTTTAGATATGGAGTACTGAATTTATAAAACGGCGTGACATCAACCATATAGCCGGTTTTGTTCTGCCATTCAGCAGTCTCCTGATGTTTCTCGAAATAAAACCTGACATTGTCGCTTGTATGAAGTACAAGCTTGTAATTCAATAGGTTTCTGAATACTGCTGAATTGTTACACAGTCTCTTATACTGCTGCTTTATTTCGCGTCTGAAACCTTCGATTGACTTCGCCTTTTTCCAGTAATTACAGGGTGCACAGCTTGGCATATAATTCGATACGTCGTCTGGATCAACTACGCTGCCAAATCTTTTCCATCTGGCAACAGGTATGTAGTGATCAACAACCATATCTTTCTTGTCAAGCTTGCACCCACAGTAGGCGCAGTGTCCGTCATATCTCGAATACACGACATCACGAACAGAGCTGTTGATATACTTTCTTTTGTGTCGCATATTTGCTCCTTGCTTCGAGCGTGTCGAGCAGCTTGATCTTATCCAGATACGATCCAACACGTTCTTTGTATTCGTCTTTTGTCATCCATTCGCACATATCACCATCGTACATAATGCTTGTGTTGGCTTTGATCTTGTCATGCGAACAGCCTTCAATATTGATATTCCAATCAAACAGAGCTTCAGCAACATCTTCAATCTGTTCTTCTGTTGCATCGCCTATTGTAATGTAGAATACATCGGCATTTTGAATGTGCGGATCATCAAAGTCGATCAGCGATCCATCGATATCAAAGCAGGAAGCGTGAGCTGCATCGAGCACAAGTTTTGTTTCATGATACAAGGCTTCATCTTCATACTCGAATGTATTGCCATCACTTGTCTTATAGAGAGTTACTGCTTGAATCATTATTTATTTCTCCATTCATTTATCCCATAATTAATCAAGTCTTCCTTTGTAGCCCATGATTCAACTCGAACCTGGAGCTCAAAGAATTCACCTTTGCTGGATTTCTTGCGTATAATAATTGACTCATCAACAGGCGGCATTATTTCTTTTACCTTTGTCCATTGTGTCATTTAATAACTCCATAAAGGGCCAGCGCTTTGTTTTGCGCTGGCCCGTATTAGCTTCACATACCGAGACCGATTCGTTCGTTATCGAGAAGCATTGCTGGATCCACAGGTTCGCTTGATACGATCATGCCTTCCTGCGTGTACGGATCTCCCGGAATTGTCTCCGGGACTGGTTCAGTGAAAAAGTCGTTGATCGTTTCATTAGTGTTAGTCATAGTGGTACCCCTCCAAATTTTATTTATCAACTGCATTTGCAGATGATATCTTTATTAAGCCATCTTTTTATTAGCCATACATGCTGTATCATACGCAAACATTGTGCGTAGAATAGCATGAGCAAGATGGTCGTCTGACTGATCTCCAGCCAGATACGCATAGAGATGCGTAATTGCGTGATTAATGTGTTCTTCAGGACTGATCTTTGTATAATTCCTGTTGTCAAAACTTTCGCCGTACTTATCAGCACCATACTTTGCAGTCTCTGCTGCAGCAAATAAAGAACTGATAGGTAAGAGGTGGAAAGCATACGGAGAAGATGACTGCTTTCCACCAAGTTCATTCTCTTCAACAGGCTGATCAGGTGCTACACCTTTTACCAAATACAAATCTGTACTCATAATTTACCTCTTAGATATGACAATCAATTGAAATAATGCGGTCATACGGATCTGAATTCTTAATGATGTCATCGAACTCTTTCATCCATGTATCTGTATCTTTATCGTCGTCAGATATTCCAAACCATCCCATGGTTCCGACACTGTGCCATTCTCCGTCTGGAGTAACGACGGCATATGGAATATCTCTGGAATTGTATTCTGCAAAACGTTCTCTTGTACCGTAACGTTCTTTGAAATATTCTGGTTTGTAGATCGACTCAAAGTCAACTGCGTCTTCATTTTCCTTGAGCGGAGCGCCTTCAACAGCGATATCCCAGAACCTCAGACGCCAGTTATATTCATCCATATCTATCGTGTTCTTGAAGTCTTTGACCATGATCTCTTCTTCGTTTTCATCGATCAAGCCAAACCGACCTCCAATACAATACCAGTCCCACTTAGACTGTGGGTTGTATGTGCTGTAGATGTTTCCATCTTTATCCACACAGTCTTCAGGGTAATCTTCTGCTACCAGCTGAAAGCATGCTTCATCGTCTTTGCCTTCAGACAAATTTGGATAAGCTTTGCGAGCATATACAATTGCCTGTTCGCGGGTATATTCGAGATATGGTTCGACTTCAAGGTTTTCATCATACGGAGCAAGAAGATCTTCATAGTTCTGATCTGGCTTATGAATTACAAACACTCTGTAGTGGCTCATCTTTGTATTTCCTTTCGGTAAATTTGTATGTTATGTTGTTAACAAGAATGCCATCGCTTTCCTGTACACTGAACATCTGTTGATTTGTATCTGGACTGTCGAGTCCACCAAGGTCTGCTATGTATGGGCCGACCTTGAAATAGTTAAAGCTTTTTATTACATGATCAAACCAGAATTCTGACAGTTCAATGAGAGTCATGCCAGTGTACAAGGCTGTCTTCAGATGATGTGTGTCTCTGATATACCTTGCAAACTTACATGTCTCTTCCATGCTTTCACCTTCACCCATAAAGCACACGCACGAGATAGCATCCGTGTACTGCTTTACGAGATCATCAATAAAGTTTGTTGTCAGCACTTCTCCAGTTTTATCCCATAGTTCTGGTGAATGACAGCCAGCACATTTATGTTGGCAGTCAGAAATAAGAAGTACCAGACTTACTTCATCTGGTACTTCCTGAAATGAAACTGTATAACCAGCACAATAGATCATTTATTATAACCTTCTGTTTTTATTCGTAATAATAACGTTTAATTATCTTAACATTTTTAGCACAAGCATACGCAAATTCTGTTGCTTTGTAATCAATCGGACCGCAATCTGGTTGTTCTAATATACCCCAATCTGTTATTGTAGGTTCAGGCATAGAGAGATAATATGATAAGTCATCTCCAAATATTTCGAATTTCCCGTTTTTATTTACGCCTGGAAATGCACCAAAATGATCTCCATCAATATGTTCAAAGTTAAACTCATAAATTTTGCCAAAATAACTTTCGTCAACCACCGGCACATATGCTCTATAACTTACATCTTCAATGTACTCTGTGAGAGATTCACCGAATGGTAATTCTGTAACATATAGCGTTGGAGCAGGTGTAATACAGCTTTCATTTGATAATCTTACAATATGTTTTACTGTTTTTTCTGTAATGACTTCGATATTCAATGTATTACCAGCACGACCAGCAACATTATTAACAACAAAAATATAATGAAAGTCTTCTAGTCCGTCATCATTTGTATAGCATTCTCTAAATTTTGTATATTTAGCACCGCTCATTCTCAAGAATATATCCCATCTCAGTTCAAGCGGATCACAGAATAAATCATTATCACTTATCATTGTGCACATGTTGCTTGTATATCTTGTTTTGTACATATTTTCTCCAGTAATTGTTGTTATGCAACATTTCGCGGTGCGTAGAAGCGTCTTTTGTGTTCAGCCTGTCTGTCTTCAGACCATTTCGACACACGAGTCAGATAGCCGATAACCCTTGTTGCATAGTCCAGGTTATCAGAACCGCACTCAGGACACTCATTCAGCTTATGCTTGCTGATATGCCCACAATTGTTACAGACTGTGTTGGGAATATTGAATGTAAAGTAGTTGCAACCAGTCTTAATAGCATATTTAAGCAGTTGCTCGTACTGTGCTTTGCTTAAATGCTCTTCGAGATTGCAGTGCAGAGCAGAACCACCATCGAGATACTGAGTAAACTCTTTGCCATGCAGCTGGAACTTATCTATCGGGTTTGTCTTTTCATCTTCTACAACATAGAAATAAGAGTTGTAGCATGGACGAGGTACAACATAACCATCAGCTTTATCCCACTTAGCATTCTTTACGCCAAGGTTTTCTGCCGGCACAAATTCTGTATTAAACATAGCATCCTTTGTCTTGTCTGCTTTGTTTAATTCATAGATCGGCTTAAGAATAGAATTGATGTATGCTTTGTAATGATCATTATTTGAGATCTCGATGCCAAGATATTCAGCGCCTTCGACTGCACCATTGATTCCAACAGTCAAATACTCTTTTTCAGGGCTGATAAAGCCAGCATCATAGATCGAAATCATATGTTTGCGAGTCATATCGAGAAGTATCTCATTATATGCTGTGAGATACATATGAATAAGTTTTGTCTGTTCTGCTACAGCATATGAGATATCTTCAAGGTTCTGATCAAAATTGCTTTCGCTTCTGATTTCACTTATGTCTTCTTCTCCATGCTGACATCCCATCAGATCACACATTCTATTCTGCACAAGACGATTTACATTTATCGTCATAACACATTTGCTGCCAGTAGCGATACCGCCAGCGCCGAGCGTATAACTGAACTGGTTCTCTGTAATGCCGTTGCGAAGTCTGCAGCATGATGCAAGACTGTCAACACTGTCACTAACGTAGGTGAAAAAACTGTGACCTTCCGCATACATTTCAGCTGCGAAGTCTGCCCATTCCTTATCGGCAAAGTCATCACCATGACTCAGCAGAGACAGAGTTTCAACAGGGAAGGTGAGAATGCACCTGAGTCTTTCGGCATTGAACCATTTCATAAACTTCTTCTGAAGCCAGCTTACAGATTCCCACTGCATGGTGGTGCCATCTGGAAATACAAAGTCTTCGAACAGACTATTGAAATAGTACTTGTCGAAGTAGGCTACATTCCAAAACTTTTAATGTTCAGTACAGCTCGCTACACTGTACCCGTTTATATAAAAACAGCCATACATTTCTGTATGGAACAGACTATATCACAACCTTAAATAAGGTTCTCCCCATTTCCATCGCCAATCGCTTGCGATGTACTCCCTTTCGGGATAGTCGTTGAGCCTTCATCTTTTCTTAGATGCTTGGCTGCTAGTTGTCTTTTTATATCCATTATTTAATGGATATAACGAAGAGTTTCCAGCAATTAAAGGAGTTTGCTTCAATCATCACTGATTAAAGGCGCGTTTTGTTCACGCTCTGGGATCCACGGGCAGCAGCAGGCTGATTCATACTGTATACGACCTGTTGAAAATGATCAGTAATAATATCATTGATGGTGCGGCGCCTCTTTGAGTAGTCAACAACATAGTCTGGCATCTCATAGTAGTTGTCACCGTATTCTTTGCGAAGGAAGTAGTCCATATACGCAAGGAACTCAGGTGTCGCAACAGCTCCCTTGAGCTGTGCTGACACCGCAAACACCAGGTTGATGAATGAACCACAGAATGAATCAAGGTTCTTTGGTGCTACGGTTGTACCGCTTAGCTTTGTCATGCCGTCAAACAGCAGTGGATACAGCGTAATGGATGCACAGTAGGGGACACCAGCAAATGGAAAAGTACTCTCATCGTGTGTATAAATTTCATGCTTCTCAAGCTGTTCAATATACTTGTCGGCTATTTCTTCACCGTATAATTCGAGAAGCTTATCGTGCATCATAAGTCTGTTAGTATAAATGTTTTCCTTCTTGTGTACCTCAGGTGCCATTGTTGCGATATTCTTGCCAGACACATTGCTGTTTGCATCAACCTCACTGCCAGACGCTGAGTTCTGTGCACCAATGTATTTATTGACAAAGTTGATGTTCTTTCTGCGAAGCTCGTATTTTCCTGCTATCGCCATATCAGTCACCACCGCTTTCTATAGAATTGATATATCCTATGGCGGCAGGCATATTCATGAGCAGACCATCAACACCGAGTACAGGTACATGAGTAATGTCAAGTTCCACCATCTTATCCATATCCATGCATACTTCGTATTCAATTTTTGCACTGTCTAAACGCTGCTTCAGCATCTTGCACATCGGACAGTTTTCAGTCGAATATAATACAAGCATTATTCATTCTCCTTTATGTACATTCCGCATGGGCAACTATCCATGTTGCGACAGCGCTTGTCACATTTGTCTTGTTTGTTTCCTTTGGTTTCGACATATATACAATAGCCTCCGTTGTCTTTAACGGAGGCTTTGACATATGATACATATTCATCTATTGGATTCAATACATATCCCGGCTTCATATTTACACATCCTTAGACATTACATTTCCTCGAATAGTTCTGGAAACAGCTTTTCAAATTCATGCTGTATCATTTCGGCAAGCTTATGCATCTCTGGATAAGCTGCATTACTGTTTCTGAGTTTGAGAATATGAAGCCATTCTCTGATGTTTGCCTTCATCACGATGACGCACGCGGTGCTGTTAGGCAGCACCTTGCGTGCATCCTGATTCGGCAAACCATATTCATTTTTCAGTGTGTTGTAATTCTTTTCTGCTTCACGCATGCATACAAGCCATGCTCCGTATGCTTCGTCATTACTTTCTGCAAAGAGCGGAGCAATGAATGCGATGCCGTCCTTGCTGACATCGATGTATCTCTGGCTTTGAATGCAGAAATTTGCAAGCCTGTGTCTTGTCAGTTCAGCCATGACATCTCTGCTTGTTGTCAGTTCTACTGTCACATCGAAAAATTCAAGCGGAGAACCGTGACCACGCTTTATCATGTCACGAATAAATTTCTTATAGCTGTCATCTGTCGCTTTGTTATGAGATGCATAACAGTTTCTTCCTGCATACTCAATATTTTTAAGCCCCTGTACAGCTTCATCTCTGGTACGGGGAGTAATAATTTCTACGCTCTGATTTATTATACGCATGAGTTAATCTAATCCTTTCACGCAACGATGCATATGGCATATCATAAATGTAATTTACATCACCGCATCGTTTACAGATATACTGCAGCGAATTCTTACCACGAAACAGATGGCTTCTTGATAAGCAGTTGCAGTTTATACAGTAGCAATAATTGTTTAATGTTGCTTCCATTATTAATCGTCCTCAAAAAGCGAATAAAATAGGCCCAGCAAACAACTGAGCCTATTCAAAAAGAAGGATAGTAAAAATGTCCAGAAAGATGTTCTGCGAAAAATAAACAAGCGGAACATCCTCCACTGCCTATGACCCTCGCCCCGCGAGGGGACGATGAAGCAGAACGATTACGATCCAGTGGAACCAAATCCGCCACTTCTCTTATTGGTAATCTCGTCTTCATCAGCAATTCCATAAGGCAGGAAAATACCCTGAACAAATCTATCGTTATGATGTATGCATAAAGGCTCTTTAACGCTTACGTATACCATGATATGACCCTCGTTGTCGGCATTATAATAATCCGAATCAACAACACCAACAGTATTTGCCAACCGCATGCCATATTTGCAGCCGTAACTTGATCTTGGAAACAGCATAAGCACATATGATGGATCAATTTTGCATCGAATACCTGTAGGAATTATTATTTCCTTTTCTTCTTCAATAACAAACAGAGAAGGAGCATAGAAGTCGTAGCCAGCTGCTCCAGTTGTAGATCTTTTTGGGAGCTGAATTTCTTCCCATATGCTTTCATATGTTTCACTAGCTGTATTCAAATACAGTGTACCAATCTTGTCGTTGAGTTTCATGCAGTCGTTAACAAATTGTTCTTTGCTTACCTTTTCGAAAGTTGCAATTGGGTTCATCTTTTATTCCTCTTTTTCTTTTATCTTATGATCGATACAGCCGTTAGAGATCAGCCAGGCCAATGCTACTGCAGCTGCATCGGATTCATCATCATTATGGAATTCAATATCGCCAAGGTATTCTTTTACATATTCAGTGACGGTTTCTTTCTCAGCTTTGCCGCTGCCTGTGATCAGTTTCTTGATCGTGGTAGGGTAGAGTTCATTCCATTCACTGTCTGCCTTTTTCCAAAGAGTGTAATCCATTACACCGACTACTTCTGAAATACCGCTTCGTGCCCTGCCGCTTGTTCTGCCACCTGTATACATATTGTTGACAGATGTTTCGCGAACAAAGAACAACTGTGTCGGTGTACCGATATAGTCAGATATAAAGTCACTGAAACCTTCAGCGATATCATTCAGCTTTTCTCCTCTGACCTTGGATGCGTTCTTTGCTTTTGACTTATTGTCAATACTTATCACATTGACAGAGTTTATTTTGTATTTGTCAGCCTCTTTTGAAAGCTGAATACGACAAAAGCCGGGCCTGTTAAGACTCAAATCCGCACCAAAAACTATCACATTGTCAGAGAATTCTATTAATCTTTCGTCTCCCATAGGACGGTCACCATCGTTTTCAAGTAATAGCATAAGCTGACGATCATAACTACAGGAACGGCAGCGATAGCCAACAGGGTTATCGCTGCCTTCCATATAGTCGAGCTGAGCTGTATGCTGTCTATAAGAATAATTTTCTTGTATGGTTTACTGTAACTGTTGAATCCATGAATATCCACGCCATAGTCGGCATGTACTCTTTCCATTACCATACAAACCATAATAAGTGTTGCCAGTAATGACACCATCAGTATCATCCGTTTTCAACTCCAGTGTCTTCTTCTTCGTTTTCTGTTTCTTTTTCGTCTTTGTCAGATAGAGCAAGCTCTACTTTTTTCTTTAGCTTTTCATCGTAAGCTGAATGAGCATAATAGCCGCTTGATGTGGCTATAGCTATAGCGGATGAATTTACAATTATGTTATTTGCTAAGGACATTAAAGTCTCTGTCAAATTGTTTTCAGTGCTGCCCATAACCCATACGAAAACAATACAGACAGCAGCAATAATGGCCCACTGTACAATGCCGAAGACAGCAATGCGTTTGCTGTACCGCATATAAGTGCGGAGAATGTTATGCTGTTGTATGTTTGACATCGATCTTTGTGGGCAGCGCATCTATTTCACGCTTCAGCAGCTTCACGGGTCCGTTTCCGCCGAGAGCGAAGTATTCATCAAATAGCTCATCAAGGACGTGTCTGTCGTCCAGTGTTATGTATCCGTTATCAATATGTACCTTCGCTTCTGTTTTAATCTGCATGCGAAGGTTGCCTCTGACTCCTCCGATGATGGCATGCATCTGTTTAAGAACGCTCTTTACCTGTCTCCAGAGGAGGCCAAGCAGACCGATAATGATAACGAACAGTTCCTGCGTCCAGTATTTGACTGCAGTATCAATAATAATCTGAAACATCTTAACTCACCGCCTTGTACGTAGGTGAGCCACCTGCTTTTTTAATAGCATCGATAACGCTGTCGCGGATAGACTCGTCTACTACAACGGTGATCGTGTATTTTGTGTTTGGGATATTGCCGAGAGTTACAAATTCGGCTTTGGCATAAACTGTTTTGCCGGCATATCTGACTTTGTACCAGCCATTGAGAACTTCAAGTATCTCAACCTTTGTTCCGCTTTCTGCACGGTCAATAATTGGAGAACTTGTGCTTGCTTCTTTGCGAAGGTTCAATTTGCCGCTAGTTGTATGAACTGTACCATACACTTTGCCTGTTTCTTCTTCGCCTTCTTCAACATCATAGATCGTATTCTTGAGTCTGCTTGCATAAGCCCATGTTGAAATGTCGCTTTCTACAATGCCAGACTTTGTACCTTTTGCTTCGATACATTTGCCGTTGCCAATATATAAGCCAACGTGTTTGAAATTGCCGAGGCCGTCGTTTACGTATGCCGTTGGCATTTCTCCATGTTTTGCCGGCTTCCATCTGTAGACAGCCATACCTGGAACAAGCTTTATTTCTCCAATTTTACCCTTCTGTGTGGAGTATTGCCGATACATAGTGTTGCTGCCGTGATACATATAACTGCCAGCCTGTTTATACCAGAAGGTAAAGGCGCCAGAGCAGTCTACTTTGCCGAATTCAGCAGCATTTGCTACGTATTTCCAGTTATTCTCTTTCATCATTTTAAACTTATCAATGAGATAACTAGCTTTCACATCAGCCATAACGTCATCCCCTTTGATAAACTCTATATGTGTGCCAGGATAATAAAAAGACAGTATCTCTTTGTAGGTCTTGCCAATCTTGGCTGCATGTATTGCACCTTTCTGGCTCATGCCTACGCCGTGTCCTGTCTTCTTACCATTTGTTTCAGCAAAGTCCCACGGATCTTTCTGCTTTATAAGCCATGCACGATGACCGCCCCATCTCTCTTCAGATGAAGTAGTTGTGCCGCCGTTGGAATCGGAGAACGAACATGGAGAACAGATCGAATTCTGATAGTACAAGACCTGTCCAGCTGTCTGCTCAGCTCCAAGGTTTGCATTCTTATAATTTATTCGGTCAGCATTAAACGCCTGAGCCGATGATCCGCTGTCTGATATTGCTTTATTTTTCTGCATATACAAACAGGCAGTCGTCCTGGCGGCGACTGCCTGTGCTTTACATGCTTCTACCGGTGCGTTGCCTATCTCTGAGGCAACGACACCGGCAATATACTGTTCAAGCTCAACATCTATTGTGTCTCCGATTGAACAGTTATAGTATGAAGCATTTTTACTCTTTGAGATCTTTACCTGAATGATCATTCTTCAGTAGCTGCAGCTTCAACTGGATGTACATAACACTGACTCGTAATCATTCTGCCATCAGATAGGAGCAGAGTTGCTGAGTGCTGAGGAAGCTTGGATACTGCGGCAGCAGCAAGTACTTCGTGGTACTTGGCTTCCGCTTTGAGACGAGCCCATTCAGGGTCATCATCGTAGGCAAAATGTACAATATGACCATATTCACCATTGTCATATTTTTGAATTTCGAAAATATAATACTGAGTAAAGTTTTCCACATGGATCACTCCTTGTTAAGATAATAATGCGAGTAATTGTTTTAACTGAGCTGCTGTCACTGTCGTCTGATTAGCTGTTCCTAAACCAAGCGTTAAACTGCCTGCAAGTTGTTCGCTGCCATACCAGTCGAGAGTACGTCCGTTTTTACGATAGGTATCGTTTGTACCAATGCCGACAATTTCAACGTAAGTATTATTGAGATCTTCAATATTTGCTTTGCCAAAAACATGCTGGCATAAGCCTGATGCTTTAGTATAATAGCCTTCAGCATGCGAATAATGGCTTGATGTTGTAGTGTAATAGCCTTCAGCATGCGAATAATCCCCTGATGCTGTAGTGTAATAGCCTTCAGCATGCGAATAATCCTCTGATGCAATAGTTTTAAAACCCTCTGCATGTGAATATGGCCCATTAGCTTCAGAACTCCCTTCAGCATGTGATTTTTCACCAATAGCAGATGAAATACTCTCAGCATGTGATGCGTCACCAATAGCAAATGAACTACCTTCGGCATGTGAACGATTTCCAATAGCAGCAGAACTATTCCCCTCAGCATGTGAGTATGACCCATAGGCAGATGTTTCACTACCTTCGGCGTGTGACCCTATACCTGCTGCTACTGTGTTACGTGCAATAGTGCAATTTGTGCTATTCAAGCTGCCTAAACTATCAGAAAGAGTAATAGTTTTATCTTTTATTGATATTGCTTTAATAATAGCTTTTTTATTGTTTGCTTTTATTTCTTTACCTATATAATAATAATATAAATTAGAAGTAGATGTATATACAGAGGTGCTGCCATTACCAGTAAGTGATATGACATCACTATTAGAACTGTCACCTTCCCCTTCAACATGGGAATAATCTCCTGATGCGATATTATAATTGCCTTCAGCATGTGAAGAATTCCCTGATGCGATAGTATATTTGCCTTCTGCATGTGAACTATCACTTGACGCTGTAGTACCTAACCCTTCTGCATGCGAAGAATATCTTGACGCTGTAGTACTTGACCCTTCTGCATGTGAACTATCACTTAACGCTGTAGTACCAAACCCTTCGGCATGCGAAGAATGTCCTGACGCTGTAGTATTGCTACCTTCGGCATGTGAACGATCTCCTAACGCATTAGCACTTGACCCTTCGGCATGCGAATATTCTCCTGACGCTCTACTAGCTGACCCTTCTGCATGTGAAGAATGTCCCGATGCATTAGTATTATCACCTTCAGCATGTGAAGAATCACTTGATGCGGTAGTACTGTAACCTTCAGCAAAGCTCGAATAACCAGCTGCTGTACAGCCTTCTCCAATGGCGCAAGAATAATCTCCAGATGCTATGTTATTAACATCATTTTTAGCAATAATGGAATACTTTCCTGTTCCAGAAGAAAATATATCATTCGGTTTAGCAATGTATTTATCGCTTATTTTTGTGTATTTTTTTTGATAAGCCATTATTTCAATACTGTTAGCCATTATTACTCCCCCCCTTTTTTACATTGGTGTATTAGAATAAGAAGAAAGATCTTTGGTGGAATATAAACGGCACTCATAGCTGGATGTTTCATAATCAGTAATAATAACAATACAATAATCTTCATTCGTATTTGAAAAACCAGAGCTGTATAAAGATCCATTTCCAAATACATCTTCCCTTCGTGAGTTTAAAAAACCTGTAAAAGCTTTATTTAATACAATATCGCATGATTCATCACCAGTTAATACGAGACGTAAACTATCTATATTTTCAGGATCTTCCTGAAAATTGTCGGTGAAAGGTATCTCAAGATATAAATTTGAGGCTGCCATTTTTATCACCTCAATTTACAATTGGTAATGGAATATCAATTGTTGTTTCATTTTTTGCAATAGTATCCCAACCAATTTCGTAATATCCATAATCTTGCTGTTCTTGGTATTCACCATTAACATTTATATAAGCAGTTCCACTTGGTTCGTTTGTATTTTTAGAAAGTTTTGCATTAATTAATTGTTGATAATTTATTTGTCTCACAGAAGACCGCCTCCTCCGCTACCTGTATTCTTTATTAAAATATAAGTATCTTGCACAACTGGCTGCCCTGAATATAATTCCATAGTATTGTCATCAGTTATGATATAGTAATCATAAGTATTTGTACTATACGATGATAACGTTTCAATAACACCGCCATATTCTACTTGCTTCTGTTCGACTTGTTCGTTAGCAGCCCAATATGTTACCGTATACGTCCTTACTGTTTCATTCCATACGGCATACAGGTTCCTGTCAGCAGTAATATTTTTCTTTGCATTAGCATCAACTGCTCCACCATTAGTTCTCGACCAGCCAGCAAATGTATAAGTTTTATCTACTGTTGGTTCCTTTGTAGGCGTCTCATTCCATGTAGCGTTCTGTCCGCTGGTCCATATCGACTCCGTATGAAGCCATTCATCGCCGTCGTAGTAGTCAACATCAAACCAGGTGTCACCTTTTTTAACAATTAGAGAACCTTCATCATCAATATATAATTTGAAATATTTATTACTGTTTGGTGTACATGACTTTACTGTTAAGAAGTCAACCGTATCTGAGCCAACAGACCAGTTGCGGAATATCTTGTCTTTAAAATAATGCAATACGGTATTGGAACCATTCTGTATTGCAACATGATCGTAATCATTTCCAGTTGTAACAGCCATCATCAACCACCACCTTTTATATAATTTGCGCTTGTGCTGAAAAGGTTTGCCAGATCTGTCTGTTCAACCCATGCACCATTCACTTTTTTGTATACAGCAGTACAAGCCTGCCACGAACCTCCGACTTTGAGGAACAGCTGATCACTCGGATCTCCAGCACTGGCAAACGCATAAACAGTATGTGCAGATGTGATGTTTTCAATTGTATAAACATAGTTTACTATCTGGTTTCCCTGTTTATCTGTTCCTTCTACAAGCTGCAGTGAGCTTGTTTTATCTGTACTGTTATCTGTCAGAGTAACAGTTGCGTTCACATCATCTGGAATAATTGTTACACTGTAGTTCTGTCCCGGCAGCTTAACAACTTGACCGTCTGGATAAATCTTGCCGCCGCTGATCGATGATGTCACAAAATAGTACTCAACATCGCCAAAGATAAAGATCAGACTGTGCTTCTGATTGATATTGGAGAGTGTATATGTGTAGTCTCCGCCAGCGGACGTTGCTTCTATAGATGCAACCTTCCACTGTAGACTGTCATTGTTACCGTTAGATGCGTCATCTTTGCCGTACTTGATATCAATGAAGTGTTCGCCAGCCGGCACATTGTAGCTTATCGTCTGAGCACTGGAACTGTTGGATGCCATGGCAAGTTCGTAATTGCTTGTGCTGTCGGATGGAGCAGAACGATTTTGGCCTGCTGTAAGTCCGTCTGTTGCAACTTCCACATCAAGCTTGCCAAACAAACCGTAGTCGTAGCTTGCTTCTGCATAGTTGATATACTGTATTGTAACAATACAGCTGCTTTCAAAGTTCATATTCAGTCTTGCAACAGAAGCTGTTTTGCTTACGCCATTATTCGATGACACGTAATAACCAGTCGAAGAGTTTAGATTAAAACCGTAGCTGGCTCCATCGACTTTTGTTGTCACGGTATAGGTATTAGTCGGTGTACCACCTACAAGCTGGCTTGTAATATCAACACCATTGTCAAGAGCAAGTGTAAGCTGCGGATCAGTAGGGGAGATCGTAATTGTTTTGTTTGTTCCTTCCTGAACACGCGTTGTTCCATTCTTTGGATCAGTCGTAGCGTTTATGCTTGACACAGTAACCGAATAATAATTATATGTCGGATCTTCGTCTGGCGGCACGAATGCGCCAGCCTGCTCAACTGTAACAGCATGGTCGGTAGAAACATTATTCAACGTATAAAGCCAGTAATAATTGCTGCCATGGTTTGGAATAGTATAAGTTACTGTCCACGTAATACCTGTAACAAGACCGCCGTAATAGCCAATTGTAAAACCAATACATGGATCATCCTTTAATTCTTCGACCGTCCATGTACCTGGAGATATTGTCAGTATGCTGCTCGAACTTGAAGTAAAAGATTTCTCAGATCCTTTTGATACTGTGCCTGAATATGTATTGACTTTTGCGACCTCGCTTGACTGTGACGCATTTTCAAGATGACCGAGTACCTTAACTGTCATACTGCTGATGACGGCATCATCAGGTATTTCACTGAAGTTAAAGTGATAAAAGATCGTTGCAGTTGAACCGCTTGAACCGCAATAGTCATTGCCTGTCTGAGATGAAGGGTTGTCAACAGTACATCCAACAGTACTTCTGTATCTCGTACCACTGACTGAACCAGATACGGTATATGATTCAGCTGCTTTTGACAGCGTTCCGCCGCTTGGTATTTCATGTCTTGTAAGTTCACTCGTAACATCAGCATCATTGTCTTTGACAACGACATCATCTAATGTATTTGTGTAGACTTTTACCGATACGTTTTCGCCTTCCATCGGTTCCTGTGCAATCGGCTCCACTGTTACACCATCGACTTCCGATGTTGCAGTTACTGTGTACTGCATACCCTGAATTGCATAGGTTATTGAAAGAGTTGCGCCGTAGAAATACATATAAGCGGCACGAGATGTGTTGCTCGTGCCGCGATGCGCAGTGTATCGAATCTGAATATCATCAATTTCAGAACGAGTCCAGGAACCTGGAGTCAGCGTATAAGAAGACGCACTCGTTGTTCTTGCACTTGTTGCACTGCCTTTGGCTGTAGAGTCAGAATATAGCTGAACATTCGCGCTTGATATGTACGACGTTGAACTGACTCGTACTTTTGCAGTACATGCAACAGCAGTTATTGTTGCGTTATGTGGAATCTCAGATGTATCGAATGTATATGAGATATACGACGTTGCATTCGAACCAGTATTACAGGCAATATATGCAAACGAAGTAGAAGAAGCATCAGTATAACCGTTTGATATAGGATAGCTGCTGTTTACCGAAGAGTAAGAGGAGTTAACAGAACTGTACCCGGAAGGAACCAGTCTGAGAGTATCCGATACATTAATTTCCTGAGCCATCTGTTATCCCCCTTATCTGATCTGTAAATAGATGTCTCCGTTATTTCCAAGCGTGCTTGCCGGCACGGAAGAACCTGTATAATACTTCTGTACAACGAGAGAACCTGTTACTTTTGAACCGTTCACATAGGCTGTCTTACCGCTGACCACATCAGCGGCAGCAGCCGTAGCATCGCTTGTGTAAGTGCCGGTCACATTAAAGATGTTGACACCTTTCTTAATGTTTGCAGCAGTCAGATCTGCATCACCGGCAATTGTCTGTGCTCCAGTAAGATATGTCCCGGCTGCAATTGTCTGGTTGCTTGTGCCAGGCGTAATCGTAGCCGCAGCCTTTGTTGTCACTGACGCTGTCAGAGAAACATTACTGTTGCCGGCTGTGCCTGCACTGATATAACCAGCAGTCGAAACATTCGGTGTAACTGAAATACTCTTTGTCAAGGTAAGCGTATTTGTTCCAGTGGTAACAGAAGCAGACGTTCCAGAGATGGATGACGGAGCTGTCACTTTTCCATTGGGAGTCGCGCTTATTGTGTAATGTGCTTTTGTAGAATTGTACCCTGTCGGGATATTGATATATTGAGCAGATGTACTTCTGCTAATAGTTGCTTTCGAAGTGGAACCAGAAGCAGCACTGGTTGCTGCTGCCGTTGGCAAAGTCATTGAAGACATTGCATTAATCTGTACAGAACTCAGGCCGTCATAACCACTGTCTGGTCTGATCGTCTGAGAAGAAGTCGAAGGTGAAATTCCAGTCTTTGCCTGAAGCTTTGGAGTACTTGATGTGTTTACGTTGACTGTCACAGAACTGTAACCATCATATCCATCGCTTGACGCATTGTAAGTTCCATTTGCTGTGACAGTTTTTGCTCCAAGCACTGCGCTGCTTCCGCCACTGCCACCACCAGATTCACCTGTTGTTATCGTCATATAAGTAGAGTTGTCGACAACTTCAACTGGATCTGGCAGATTGGCTGAGGGGTCTGCCCATGCCCCATCTGCTCTTAAAAAAGTGCTTGTATTATTTGTTAATGCAGGAATGCGATCATCTTTCAAATTGTATGTCGTATTATTTACATGGATCTTTTTAATATCAGCCATATGATCACACCTTATTTAGGAATAATAACAAGCAGATGATCATAGTCATTTCCAGATGTAATAGCCATCATCAACCACCACCTTTGTATAATGTTATATTTGCCGGCTCAACCATAAGCTGCTGCGTCATAACCGCAACCTCAACTTGGTTTGTTTATTGTTATTGTCAAGTATGTAGAATTATCCACAACTTCAACAGGAGAGGGTTGTCCTTCCATTGGATTTGCCCATGTGCCATCATCTCTGAGGAAGGTATTTCCTTCATTCGTCAGAGCCGGAATGCGATCATCTTTTAAATTGTATGTTATATCATTTACTTGAATCTTTTTTATATCAGCCATATGATCACACCTTATCCAGGCATAATAACAAGCAAATGATCATCGTTGTCGACAAATTGAACGCCTTCGTCAAAAGTGGGGACAGACCATTGTCCGTCCCCACGTAAAAACGCAGTTGTTGAGTTCGTCATGTTCGGAACTCTGTAGTCTTTGATGTCATAAGTTGTATTATTTACCTTAATATGAGAGATATCTGCCATTAGGATACAGTAATGGTGGCAGAAGTACCGGTAAATGTTGGCTGAGAAACAGTACCGGCTGGAGTGCCAGACACGCTGACGTTAACTTCGTCACCAGTAAATTCAGGCTGAGATACATTGCCGACAGGAGTGAACTTGCCGGTAGAATTGAGAGCAGTACCAGCAAACTTGAGGTTGACTCCAGTACCAGAGAAGGTGGGCTGAGAAACAGTACCAGCTGGGGTACCAGAGACGCTCACATTGCCCTCGCTGCCATTGAATTCAAGATCAACACCTGTGCCAGTAAAGCTTGGCTGACTGGAAGTTGCGCTCTTAATGCCGGTAGTAATAACCTGGCTTGCGAATGTAGGCATGGTAACCTTCGTAGGAACGTTCGCTGTGAAAGCTCCTTCGTCCCATGTGATGGTCAGTACTTCGTTTTCAACTGTCGTATGCAGTTCAGGAAGTGTGCATGCTGCAGGCGTACCGGCTGTAGCAGAACCACCACCAGTCGTAGAAGCTGCGACATACTTGGTAGCAGTGTTTGGTGTAACGGTGATCGTAGGAACGCTAACTGTTCCAGCAGGAGTATAATTCTTGGTGCCAGATCCAACAGTGATGCCGCCAGCAGGAGTGAAGCTGCCCGTGGAAGTCAGAGCTGTACCGCTGAACGTGGGCTGAGAGATCGTGCCAGCAGGAGTATAGTTGGCAGTGCCTGTGCCAACAGAGATCGTACCGGCAGGAGTACCAGAAACATTCACATTGCCTTCAGTACCTGTAAAGGTTGGCTTGGAAACAGTACCAGTTGCTGTCACCGCGCCAGTGGAAGTCATTGCTTTGCCGGTGAACGTAGGCTGAGAAACAGTACCAGCAGGCTTATAAGAAGCAGAAGCGGTGTCCTTGTAGGCAAGTGCACCAAGAGTTGTGGTGTCACCGATCTCATGCCACTTATTGTCAGTCGTGGAATAAATGAATTCCTTGTTACCGTTGATGACGATACCGCCATTGACAGCATTCTTTTCTGTTCCGCTGATGGTAACCTTGCCAGTCGTTGCGCCATCGCTAAGCGTTGTAGAAGTCACGCCAAGGAATGTAGTACCGCCAGCAATAAGTTCTCGTGCTACCGCGTCCTTAATGTCATATGTAGTACCAGAGGGTAATGTAATTTTGCTAATTTCTGCCATAATGAATCATCCCTTTTTTAATTTCGTGTAAATATAAGCTCTTCTCCGTTCGTATCGTAGTTGAGCTTTGCATTCCAAAATAAGCGATCAGCACTTGAGACATGGACTTCTTTGTTGTTGATGTGATCATCCAGTCTTGCAGCCAGTGCTTGAACCTCGCTGTCTCTAATGAACGGGAGGTCCACGATAGGGACGCTCCCGTCTCCAATTTTTAATGTGCTGGTGTCGGTGTACAAGCAGAATTCGCCCTTCTTCGGTACGTATCCTGGTTTGTCTGCCCAGCCGCTTGATGTATTTTCAGATACGATGTCCGCCTTTTCCGAGAGCAATGCTTTTATCTTGCTCCATGTGTAAAGCAGGCCATCGGAATCAAGAAATCTAGCACTCATGATAACATCGCCTCGAAAAATAGTTTGGTTTTATCAGGTGGCAAATATTGCATCGATCTCAGTATTCGTCATCGTTTCAACTGCAAACGAACCGCCGAGTGCATCCCAGGCCGTACCGGTCCATGCATAGTTCATGCCGTCAGCTTCAACGTTATACACGTCACCGTTTTCGGCATTGGAAGGAAGCAGAGTCATATTAGCAACGCTTCCCTTGTACACATATGCATTAACAACATCAGACTTCAGCACGTAATTGGATGCAGAAGAGAATGCATCAAGCTTTGCTTTATCAGTAGAACTCATAAGACCAGAATCGGAACTGGTAGCATCTTCATAAACAGGAACTCTAGCACTGAGTGTTCCGTCATTTGTGATAGAAAGGTTATCACCGACAATGATACCGCCAAGACTGCTGGAACTTGCAGGCACAAGCGTAAAGTCACCCTCACTGAGGTTGGCAAGCTTCTGCTTTTCAGCATCGGTGAAGTCGTTCGTAGAAAGCTGCTTACCTTCTACTGCGTCTACTTTCTTCGAAAGAGCCGTCTTAATTTTGTTCCACACATAGAGTAAACCATCTGAGTCAAGAAATTTTTTGCTCATGTTAACATCTCCTCAAGTTCAAAATTGGTTAATGTGGGAAGTCCTGCTGGATCGCAGGAGCAGGAACCAGAAGAAGATGAAGATGAGTTCGCTTTTACTTCCTGCCAAACACAGTCTGTGTCCAGCACGTAGATCTTGCTTCTGTCCGCAGTATATGCAACAGAACCGCAAGAGTAATCTGAAACATCAAGCGAGTTTACATCCTCATTTTCTCCAAGCATAATTTCATACTGTCCGCTTGTAACAGGTCTTCCGTTTATTTTTATGACTTTCATAGGTATCACCACCATAATTTATAACGAGGCTCTTCTTCGTCAAACAGCCGCCATCTGAGCCAGTCGTCTAAATAGATAGCCGCCATAGATAAAGGCATCCATAGCAGTATAAACTGCGGACAGATTTGCCCTAATATGTTCATCGGTAAATGGGAGTAATCCCAGACATTGAGTCCAAGCCAGATGTTCAGTACGCATCCAGATATAAACTCAACCATGGTTATTATCGTCGTACCGATAAGTATCTGCAGCCAGACAGGCATATCCCAGTCGATATATTCATTAATGCCTCCGACTGCAAGGAATGCCGCACCGCCGACGAGCACCATGAGAGGGCTCGCCGGCTTGTGCGAAACAAATAGTTTAAACAATAACTCACATAACATGTATGCAGAACCGCCAAATAAAAACAGTAGAATGTTTTTACGCACTCTGCTGCTCCAGATAATACAGTACATCAGACTGATATTCTGCCGGTATTTCGTCACCATAATTGACTGCCAGCAGTTCGGCTTTGGTCTGCATTGATTTAATCCAGTTCTTTAAGCTGTTAAAGTAAGTCGTGTTATAGGTCTTATAGGCTGCAGCAGCCTGTAAAATAGTATTAATGTCACTGACCGAATAGTATGTGCAAAGTTCTCCGTCTGCGTGATAGGGGACAACTCCATCAGACTGGAAGTTCTGCAGAGAAATAAGATTGATCTGATCTTCAAGAGTCAAAGCGAAATGTTTCGTGCTGCCATCAGACAGCTTTACATCTACGCCTGATTCAATTGCTTTGTTACATGCCTTTGACATAGCTGATATAACAAACGTCCTGATCTCTTCGAGTTCATGATCATCTTCGATGACTTCTTCGACAGGTTCCTCATGAACAATGGCATTTTCAGCATCTACTGTACCGCCGAGATCCATGATCTTTCGAATCTCTTCTGCTTCTTCATCCTCAATCTTCGATACGATAACATCTTTATCGTATCTGTCTGCATCTTTTTTACCATTAATATGATATGTAAGAGTATCATCTGAAGACAGAATTCCAGTCGCCATGTTTGCACCGCATGAAACAATAAGATCGTTGTAAACATAAAGCCAGATCGGCTTGTCTATAAGATCAATGACAGTATTATTTTCTACAATTTTGTACTTCATAATACGTCTTTCCTTTTTCGCCAAGGCGGCTTTTACTGCCGCCTTGGCTTAATATTAAATTGCAAAACCGAAACAGAAACCATTTGTTGTATTGTTTGCATGTGATGACCAGTTATTTCCTGCGTAACCATAATAATACACTTCAAGGAAGTCCGTAGATCTTCTGTCATCATTATTATTTGATGTATTAATGTAAGTGCTTGGAGTTCTAAGCCACCAATATGCATTAGAGCTGTCACCAAGTTTTGTTTTTGTTCTCGAAGTATTGCCATTGAAATAACTGATTCGTCCCTGACATTCCTGATTTGTCCAACTCATAGTTTCTGTAGAGCTTACCGATACAATTTCAGCATAAGAAGGTATGAACACATAGTCGGAACTTTCATAAACTGTATTTGTATTTCCAGAACCAGGACAGCTTTTTATCTGCACCTGTGACATAATGGCACGCCATGCTGGATCAAAGCAATAATAAATTCTTTCATTTAGATACCGTCTCATTAACGTGTCTCTCCAGCCGCCAACGTTTGTGCTTGCTGCGTTCATCACGCAGCTGCTAGAGAACAGTTCTTTGGAATACAAGTTAAGCCCGGCGTAATTAGTAGAGCCAGTCTTCTGATACATACGGAAATTAGTATTCGAATTACTGTCAACGAGGCCACTGGCAATGAATGTATATACTTCGTGAGGCCAGCATGCAAGCTTTTTGCAAGCTGTATCACCAAGATCGCCTTCCCAGTATTTCATTTTATACACTTTGCCAGCCGCGAGGTTGCCTTCATGACCATCTGAAACATAATATCTACAGCCAACAGCAAGCTCTGAGTTATTAATGATTGCAGCATCTCTCGATATACTGCCAGTTCGAATATCAAAACTGCCGTTGGTCGTTATATCTCTTGTATCTGCAGAATAAATATATAAAGTTGGATCTCCAAGTATATGTCTTATTACTACAATATCTCTTCCTGTAAGGTTATTATTATTGGATTTCAGATTGAAAGAATCTCCACCAAATTCTATGCGTGGACCATTTATTGTCTGTACAAGGGCAAATCCGTCTGACTCGTTTGTACAAGACACAAGAGTTGCCTTGCCTGATGTATCAGTCTGATCGAAATTGTAATCGATCATAAGTGTAAACGGCTTGTCTTTATCAAACAGATTGATATCTGTTTTGATAATATTGGTAGTGTCATTGCCGTTAAACGTAACCGTATCAGCAACAATTTCATGACTTGTAACGTTTGCATAATCAAGATCGCAGCCCATAGATATCTGTGTTGTGTCTCCGCTCTTTATCATTTCGTAATAAGCAGCAGAAGTTCTATCGGAGTTTCGACCACCGTTACTTGCAAGTATCCCGGCTTTACCCATTGCATAGATCTGCATAGGAGTCATGTCGGCAAACGGAGTACCGCTGGCTGGAACCTTTCCTTCGTACCATGTCGGATACACGTCAATATTTTCTACAACACTGCCGGTACTCTTATCCCAGTCTTTAAACAGGCGATATGTGCCAGTGGAATCTCCAGTAGTATTCGTAGGAATTTCTTTTTCATATATGGCTTCTTCGCCATAATCGTATTCGCCTTCCTGGAGAAGCGTAGTTCCGTTGAACCATCTTACTTTATACTTCTTTGCCTTTTGGCTATACACAGCTTTATACGATTCATTTTCGTTGCCTACGGCTGTTATCGGTCTATCCCAGCCTACAAATGTATATTCTGCTACGTTTGTTTCTGGTCTTGTCGGCGTATCAATAAGCTTATCTTTGACAGGATCAAGAGGAGTATCTCCCTGGCTCAACGACTGTTCATTCAGCGTGCTGTCATCCCAGTCGAGGAACGTAACAAGACGTTCTTCTTCTGGTTCGTTACGATAATTAATAACAAGTTCGTCGCCATATGCTTCATGAAGCTTTGAGAGGAGAGTAGAACCAATACTGTCAACAGCGATTGTGCCAGTAATAATTGGATAAGCAGTAGAACCCTGAGGCTTGTTGCCATTCTCGTCAACATATTTGCCTTTGAGTGTCAGCAGTTTCTTAAGGAAAGCTGTATCAGAACCAAGATCGGCATTAACACCAGTCAATCTGATATTTTCAAGCTGATCAATAAGCTGAGTACCATTTTCTTCGTCCACTACTGTTGTGAGAAGTCCGATGCTGTCAATGATCGGAGTATTCTCTACGATAAATGTTTTTACGTTGTTGAGCGAAGCATATTTAAAGGTCTTGAGCTTCGTCATATTTTTAAAGACGATAGAGGACGGCGAAGTAATATCAAGTGTTTCAAGAATGCAGCCATCAGCAAAGTTGAAACCTGATATCTTTGGTGTGTTAGAAGCATACACTTCTTTGAGATATGGATTCTTAGTGAAGTCGATAACACCCTGAAGATTCACACATCCAGAAATATTAATCTTTTCAAGGAGAATGTTGTTCGTAACATTAACAGCTTCAAGAGATTCGTTCATATATCCTTCTTCAGAAGAACCGATTGTAATAGTTTTCAGTCTTGTAGCTGCAGATATATCAAGGTTCCACGGATAGAACTTAGAGATATCACCAAGTTCAACAATATCAGACGCACCATGAATACTGACTGTATCAGAAGTACCAAGACCCTTATTATATCTGATGGTTGTTTTCTCGTTGGCATCGAGAATGTCGGAGCTTACAGTAACCTTTGAGTCGCCATAGCTTACAGACATACGCATTTTCTGCACGGGTCTTAATTCGATTGCAGTGTTCTTCATCGAAATATCTTTGCCAGGTCTGAAGAAGATATAGCTGTTTAAGAACTGATCGCAAAGATATTTGCTGTACAAAAGATGTGAACGCTTATACATAAACGATTCCTTCTGTTCAGTTCTTGAACCTCTCTGAAGATATTTATATTTTGATGTATAAACATAAGGCTTCTTTTCATCTGAGTAATCAATATATCCTTTTGTTATAGGATCTTCATACTTGTATTCCATGTCTCGGTTTATAACTGACGGACATACAAGATCTGCGTTATCTTCAATGTGAGTCTTATGAAGTGTTGCATAGCTCAAATAACCTATACCATTTGACTGTCTGGTTAAAGTCTTTGCTCTTTCGGCGATTTCAGAAGCAAATGCTTCTTCAAACATCTTCCAAAACACACTGTCGTGACCAGAGAAAACATAGCTGTCTTCGCTTTCGCTCGTGTGGTAATCCCAGTCTGCATAATAAGGTATATTCAAACGACCTGTATTATTCACGCCAAAGCATGAGTCGAGGTCGTATAGATCGGCGTACCATATAGCAAATGTAGAATTGTTCCAGTCAATAGCATCGACATTTAAACTGCCATCGTCTTTTCTGATTTCAGCAATAGATGTCGCACCGTTTGTGAATTTAATATCCTCTACAGTAACATCCTTACAGCTCAGGAACATATTCTTTGCTCTGTTATCGCACAGACAAACAAATTCCATAAACAGATAATACACAAGAGCATGTTCAAGGTTTAAATGCTTTGTAAATTCTTCCTTGAAGATCTTTTTCTTTGCTTCGCGTGTTGCGTTGTCTGTTGCTTCCCAGAAATTAGCACGCTGGCATATCCACGTGTACAATACATGAATGTAATCATAATTCGGAGTAAGGTTATCGTCTTCAAGATCGCCTTCATCGGGGTAGCATGATTCCAGTCCGTGCTTTACATTAAGAATATTGTTACCTTTTTCATCCTTAATCATTTCATAGAATTTATCGGACTTGAATTTGCAGATATCACTGGAATTGGTTTTGAACTCCCATTTCTGCTGCTTGGTGACGTTGCCTTTGTCTCCTGCTGTTTTTAAACCAAAGCTTTCAACGTTGCCTTTATCATTGTTAAGACAGCCGTCGCCGGCAAAGGTAAAGTCACTGTCACTGTATGCTTCGTTAAGGAAGTCTTCGCCCTTGTATTTGCTCAGCGGCATATTGAATAACAGGCAGCGGAAACCATACACCGTATTCTGAACAAGCGAACCTGGCTGTTTATCGTTGAACAGCGTATCAGCAATGTTTGCGTTGAAAGTATTTGCATGGTCTGTAGACATGTAGTCGATCTTGTAACAGAGAGTTGACTCTGGCACAGATTTCGCAGTACCGTCTGCATTAAGACCTTTCAGTGCATACTTTATTTTCTTTTTCACTTCGCTTGTTTTACCTTCATCATCAGTTACAGTCTTCACTTTGCCTTCTTCATCACGATCATACTTTGCAAGCTTGACTTTGTAATTCTTTCTGATGTACTGCTGCGAGCTTGTTCCTTGTACGTTATTGATGCAGGCAAATACATTGCTGTCATCCATATCAAGGCATGAGAATTCAGTTGTAAAGCCACCGTTATTATCTGGTTTTGTCAGTACAGCTCCGCATGGCTGTTCATCGCCCTTATAACCAGACAAATTACCGATGAGAAGCAGACATGGATACTTGTAAATTGCTTTCCGATAAGAGACATCGTTGTTGACGATCATGTCATTGTAGGCGTTCTGCGCCAGTCTTTCCTTGATGTCAGTAGAAGAGTTCATGTAGTTCTGAAGAACTTCTTCATCTGTAAGATCACGGTTGTACATGCGTATATCATACAGCTTTGTAATACAGCCGTTGGAACCAATAACAATTGCAGCTTTTCCATCATAATCCATGCCAGTAGACGGATACAGATAGGAGTTTGCATATTCACCATTCACAAAAACATTGACACACTGTGTTTCATGCTCTGCGCCTGGTATTATTTTCTGAACAACGAAGCTGATTCTGAGTCTCTTTTCATCTTTGAGATAAGCGCATGGAATATCACTTTCGTTGTGGATGAAGCCATCTTCATCAAGTTCAAGTTCCTGTCCTTTTGCCAGCAGATAACATACCTGAGGATTGATAACAAACTGTGCACCATTATCGGAAATGTATTCAACGACATTTTCAGACTCGTCTGTTACGTTGTTCATCGACAGTTCGATTTCAATCGTTCTGCCTGTGGTTGTAACATGAGCATTCGTGCTGCTGTCAAGTGCAACAGTTTTTCCATCTTTATTCTCAAAAGAAGAATACAGAATTGGAAGATCAATTGTCATACGTGCATCGCCTGAGAGTGTAAGAGCACCAGACTCAAGATAACCATCAGATGCCCAGTTAAAACCAGTCATGTCAGCATATATGTTTACAGCTTTTTCTGTACCTTTATTGAGAGTGTAGACATATGTTTCCTTGCCAACGCTGTCATTCTTAATACCAATCGGCTTATACGAATACACGAGTCCTGTTTCAATCTGGTTTGTTTCATATTTCTGTGCTACAGCTTCAACATTGAAGTCCATATAGGCTGTACCGTTTTCATCGCTTGTAACAAGACGAACAACTGCAGCACCAGATGCTGGATATGTGTCTTCTGAAAGCTCCAGCGTTTCCATTCTGTTGCATCTGATATTAGTAGATACATCACTGTAATACGTTGGTACAAACACGCCGTTGGCGTTGAGCTCGCCAACGGCGATGTTCAACTTGGACATTCTTTCTTTTCCCGGAGCGTAAACCACATAGTGAATGACCAGTTTATCTCCATATTTGATATTGCTGTTTTCGAGATATGCACCAACCATTTCGTCTGTGTTGCCAGATTCATCATCGTAAAGGATAGGAAATACGACACGATTGGATTCAGTTGCATCATCTGAAACATAATACAGAGTCGCAGTATGTGCGCCATAAGACAGCTTCGATGAATCAATCAACAGCTGGTTATTTTTGTTATGATCCTTACCGATGTTTGCAGAAATAACAGGAGTCTTATTATCATCGAGAAGCAAATACACAGTCTTATTAATGTCGTTTCCTATAGGAATATAAGGAATCGGAACATCGCCTCTGTACAAAGATGACGAATCAAAAGAAGTAGAGATGCTCATCTCTACACATGTCACATAATAGTCAATGTAAGCAGTCTTTGTTTTTGTCTTCCCGTCTTCATTGACTTCGGTATTTACTTCTACATGGAAAACCGTGATGTTACCGGGCGTAAGGTAATCAGATACATCGAGTGTCTGCTGTACTCCGCTTGCTATCTCTTCGTTATTGCTGATCATTTTATAATTGGCATCCTGCGAACCTTTATACGACACAGAGAGATAACCATTCTGGTTGATAACCGTAGAGCCGAAGTACAAATAATACGTATAAGACAGAGTGCATTTTGAATTCTGCGTTGTCTTTATTCTTGTCGATGAAGAATTGTTCTGCAGCATGACACTGTATACAGGAACGCCGCTTCCGCCGCCGCCAGTCAGTGTAATCGCTGCTGTTTCCTCATCATTTGCTTTCTTGAACTTCAACTCGTGCGTGCTCTCATTATATGTATAGCTTACAAAACCATTTGCAGCATCAGACGCTGCCAGCTGTACAGCAACGTTAATGTCATCGATGGCATTGTTAATCTTCTGAATCGTATTTCTTGGTTCAGTAAGACCAATGTTGGAGTTTGTTGCAAGAGTAGAAAGATCAATATTCTGCCCACCGGTTGACGCATCCTCGATCATGTCTTCGACCTGAGTCGTGGTCACATATGTATCCTGGGCTTCAGTCTTCGTAAGATAACCTTCGGCATCCGTCTTGGAAACATAGGTAGATTCAGCATCAGTCTTGGAGAGGTAGTTTGCATCTGCATCGGTCTTGTTTATATAGGTTTCAGCAGCAGCTGTTGCCGTGAGGTAATCGTTGTCAGCAGATGCAACATTTTCAAGAGCAGTATCGATCTCTTCTTTTGTATAGTAATTCGTAAGGTTGACGTTATCCAGCGCCGTGGAAAGCTGATCCTTTGTGGCATAGCCTTCCAGAAGCTGATTCACTTCAGCCTTTGTATAGTTATTATTCAAATCAATTGTAACGCTTGATCCTGTAATAGCAGTACCGTCAGACTTCACGAGCTGGAGTACGCCGGTTTCAGAGTTGAACGAGAAGCCAACGGCTGCTTCGTTGCATTTCGCCTCAAGCGTCTTCAGTTCTGCATCGATCATGTTCATGGCAGAGGTAGCCTCGGTGCCATTCACAAGCGTTCTCCATTCGAGAAAAGTCATGACAGTCTCGTCTCTGGATACAAGCGGCAATCTATAATTAGTCGTAAATTGAGCCATATGCGATTGCCCCTTTTTATGTCAGAATATAGTCTGACATGATCATTCCATCGAGATCCCCAATGGAATAGTCTTGATATGTGTGGACATCATATGTCCTGAAGTATTCGAGATAATAGTTGAATTCATCCAATGTCATCTGGTCCAGACACGACTCAAACATAAACGACTGCATGTCATACCCATCAAATGTTTCCAGCACAATATCATCGTAGAGGTTTAATGAGTAACCGCCTATGCCGTTCAAGGCATAGTGGTCGTAATCACGCAGCGGATAAGATCTCTTGAGTTTGATCGTCGAACCAATTGGAGTATCCGTTGTCTGCAATACCATCGCTGTAGCATACGTCAGCACATACTTACTGAGATCTGTGCTGTTGAAATGTCCAAGCGACAGGTAGTCCATGGAACCAAGTGTTCCATACCAGCCATCCATTCTTTCTGGATACGTGTAGATATAGCGCATCACTTTTTCCAGCTGTGTACTGATTGCAGTTGACGTATCGAATTCCACATGAACATCTTTCCTGACGCGATTGGAAAGCATATGCAGCTTGTATTCATCAATCTTCCATAACGGAAGTAGATCAAGGTCTGCCAGTCCATGAAACTCTCTGAGCCGCGAATGTAGGAGAATAGGCGAGACAAAGAGCTCGAAGAACCTGCTTGCCATGTAATTGTAGATTACCATGTTGAAGTGCTGATCATTGTGAGTAGGGAATAGGTACTGCACATAATCAGGTACATTGGTAGACTGCGTTACAAGGAAAGGTATTTTCACAGGCTCAGTTTCAGCCTGTGTATTTTCATATAGAAAAGGAAATTTGAATTCAGCATTGTCGTAATTAAATTTAGATCTGATCACGACACTCACCTACTTATGGGGAAGAGATTGAGTCGTAATCCATGATCGAAATGGCAAGCAAGCCTGCCGGTATAGTGATCACCGTATTTCGTTCTATGAAATGCGGTGTGTCCAGCGATCCTGCTGACAGAGCATGCGCTGTTTCATCCGGGCCGTCGAACAGCACCCAATACTGGGCTTTCTGTTCTCCATCCCACCATGAAGCAGTACTCTCGGAGAAGACAATGTCTTTCTCATTGACCAGAATTCCATTCTCTGCATAAGTAAAGTCTGTAATCCGGGTTCTGTTGTAGTTTGTGGCACCTCTCTCAGGCTCAAGGAAATTAAAGTTTCCTTCCTCGGTCTTTTCAAGAGTGGCAGACAGACCAATATAGAACTGCGCTTCAGGATCGTGGTATACCTTATTCATAATTGTATTCAGCCAGTACGTGGAATTCATTTACTCACCCCCGGCATTCAGGTTTTTAAATATTGTAAGTTCACCTTGCTGCGACTTGCAGTAAACCTCAGACTTCATTTCGATCTGATAAAGATAGTCGCCTTCAAGGTTGATCGTATCCGAATACGTAAAGGAAAAACGTACTGTGCCGTCCTGTCCTTCGATCAGTGTGCCGGCTTTCGTAAGCACTGTTTCGTTTGTTTCTTTTGACACAAGTGTCAGAGTAAAAGCAAACGCAGCAAGCTGATCATGCGTAAAGGATATGTTTCTTTCAGAGTACAAAACAATTTCCCATGTCGTTGTATCTCCTGCATACATCTGCAGATTTGGACATGTATAATCGACAGATCTTCCATATGAATCTGGCTTTACACGTTTTGTTACCGCAAGAATGACATGATAGACAGTCAATCCTGTATATGAATCCGTAATGTATACATAACAGTTAACGTTGTTGCCCCTCTCAAGGGCTTCATCAGGTATCGGAGCTACCCATTTTTCATTCTCCTGATGTGCGACATGGGTTATTGTCTCTTTCATTCCATCAACGGCGTATTGAATCTGAACAATTCGAGCTGTTTTTAAACCAGAAAGACGCAGTTTTAAACCTTTGTCATACTGATATACGTTGCTGATGGTTTTTGAATGTATGGAAGGGCCGATTTCTACATCGATAAATTCGCTTCTCACGCTATCCCTCCTTATGTTGAACACAATAACCATTGTTCGCCGTCATAGTAATAAATGGTACATAACAGCCATGATGTACCGTCAAAATAATAGACAGAAGCATTCACGTAGCCGCTGTCCTGGTAAATCTTTATGGAGTTTTCCATAATGATCACTGCCTTCCGTGGCAGAGTTTGTTATGCGGTTTCTTCTTCGATTGCGAGTTCATCTTTTGGGATGTCATAGACTCGAATCCTGTCGGTTTTATGAAGCGCCTCTCCTTTGAGGACGAGGATCTCTTTATAGATGTTGCGCTTGATTTCCTCAATCGTCAAAGGAGAGGTGTACACAACCTTATCAATCATTACGATAGCTGTCTTAGCAGCCAGTGTTCCGCATGCATTGACGAGTGTCTTATTTCGTCTTTCTCTTTTGACCATTTCCCTTGTCTGATAATTTTCCATGCTCTGGATTCCAACTATTCTTGCGACAGGGATGGCAATATATTTCGATATATTTGCGAAAATGTTTTCCACTTGCAACAAGTGTACCATCTCCATACTCATCAGTAATCCCAACACCCGTCGCAGAACGGGGCGGCTTCTTCGCCGCCCCCGTTCAGCTCCGTGTCGTATCCGAGTATGCCCATTGTGGTAGTACCTTCATATCCATCCTGAGTATAGTGGTTCAGTGTTCCAAATAATCCAACATTGGATGTGCCTACAAACCTGCTGTCTCCGTCATATGTCGCAAAATCTGCGACAATTCCGCTGTGCGAGGAGCCTGCAAAATTTCCGTCATTGTCATAATGGTTGTAAGATCCTTCAAGCATACCGGGCCAGCTTTCGCCAACCTTTCTGCCGTTCTCATAGTGAATGTATTGTCCGAATAAACCTCTTTCAGTTCTGATATTTCTGCTCACCGAGCATACTCCTTTCATCTAAGCTGCATCAGCCTGTTCTTTCTTTTCTTTCTTTCTCACTGGTGGATTGCTGACGATCTTATATTCAGATAACCACTTATCAAACTCACCTGTGAATTCACGCTTGCCGTTGATGAAACGGCTGCGCGGTTTCTTACTCCATGTTTCAAGAGAGAAGACCGAATTGACATCCAGTTTGTTCACACTGTAAGCGTTCTTCATTACACGCATCGTTCCTGACGTCCCTCTCTGAAGAGAATATATGCTGATGTTGACACCATATTTATCGTCCAAATCTTTCACAATGTAATAGTTATCAGGAGCGTCTTTGTCGTAGGAGATACAAAGACCCAGATATTCATTCTCATCCTGAACGGTTTCTACGATAGACAGGTTTTCATTGGGTGTTTCGTCTTCCAGTTTCCGCAGTACTGTCAGACGAGCCGGGGCAGACTTCAGCGTTTTGCTGATCCTGTTCTTCCCGTAATAGAATTCATTGGCAAGCGTCAGAAGTTTCTTTGACTTGCCGAACCGTTCGAAGTACCCAATGCGGATCAGTACTTCAACCTGGTTCTTCTTAATGCTGGTATTCATGAGGATATAATAAAGGAGATCAACGAAATAATTGAACTCCATATCTTTCATGGCTGTCAGGTCATTGGATACATTCTGTCCGATATCTTTTACAGATGCCAGACTCTGAGAGATGGATCCGTTTTCCTTATCAATATACCAGTCATTGTTATCATGACCGAAGCGGGCAGCTGTAAGCTTTATACCCTTATATCTTCCCATTTCATCGATGAGAAGAGACACCTTTTTCTTGTCGCCTTTTTCGGTATAGATATTAAGTACGGTTGCATAGAACTCATATGGATACTTGTATTTCAGATAGGCTCCATACAGGGAGTCCAGTCCATATGCATATGCATGAGCGCAGCAGAACAGATAGGAAGCCGAAGCCAGAATAACTGACCAGACATCTCCTGCTGTTTTCTCTGCGAGTTGTTGATCGACATGCTGTTTATCGATGAGATAAGATGTAAAGCCTGGAATAAACTTCTCTTTGTAGCTTTCAACCTTTGCCAGTTTCTTTTTCTTGATTGCCTTAATCAGCAGATATGCATCGCTTGGTTCAATACCAGCAGCCTGAGCAAGACTGAGTATCTGTTCGTCATAGAACAGATATGAAGAGTCACCGGTAACACCGGTTGCTCCGTTCAGCTTCAGCATTTCATCCATTGCCGGTATCTTGTAGTTGTGAAAACTTCTTGATACAAATGAGTCCACAAGACTCTTGGCTCCAGGTCGAATGGCTGCTACGAATGCAGCCAGTTCGACCGTGTTCTTTGGTTTGAACTGCATAGCTCTCTGTGTAGTCTTTGCACGTTCAAACTGATTGACACATTGGGTAAAACCGTTGCTGTATATATCGTAAACATGTGGATCCTTGATCGTTTCAGCGATCAGATCATTGGCTGAGAGCATTGGTTTGCCGGCTCGCTGGAATACCTTGTTGATAATGTCCACAACAGTTACTGTCAACAGGTCAATCTTACAGTAGCCGTAAGCGTCTGCTGTTGCACCGTCAACGTACACTGTGTAGACAGGTTCCGTGCTGCCTTTTTTCGGCTTCTGTCTGATGATGCCAAACTCTCTGCGAAGATCTTTATGATAGACAAGGAATGCACATGGATGCGGGCTGAGGCTGGTGATGATCTGCCTGAACTGTTTGCTGTCATTGACAATGTTGATGTACTTGTCGTCAATATAGTTTTCAAGAATAACATCGTCATCTACATTGTAGTCAGGATCATCCTGGTTGTTTTCGATGGCGTGTTTTCTATCCAGTTCATAGGAAGATATCTGTTTAGAAATGTCATTGGCAATTTCGAATGGAATATTTCTGACAGTCGCCAGCATTTTGAATGCTGACAAAGTCTGCAGTTTGCCATAGGCAAGCATTGGGAGACACCCGTATTCACCGAAGATCTCTTTGCCAGCCTGTGCAAACGGCGCCTGATCAGCTACGTTTGTATCAATATCTGGCATGCTGCCTGATGAAAGTTTCTCTGCTGAAATAAATCTTGCAGGATACATTTTGACCGGTGTCTTCAACCTGTTAATGGAAGTAAAACCCAGTCCATAGTTGGTAGCAAAACTGCAGGCGGAACCTCTTGAAGTGGTCGTCATTACTCCACCGTTCTCTATGCCTTTCTGTACGAGGTCATGGAGTCCAATAAAGTAATCAGCACTGTTGGTATTTACGATAGTATTCATTTCATTCCGCAGTTCCGCCGCCTCCTCACGGGTCGGCGTCCCTGCTTGTGTTATATAGCCATCGCATACCATTTTCTGATAGAGGTGGTTTCTTTGTTCGACAGTGAGATCAGGTCTTGAGATTGGAAACTTGCGTCTCTTGTCAAACGTGATCCCTTCAAAGGTTCCTAGAATGGTTGTGTTTTCAAATGCTTCTTCAATCTGAGCCCGGCTGAATATGTTCTGGTCTAGCATCATCTGAAAAGCTTCGTCAGGCGTGGGAAGATACATGTCAAAGTCGTCGTCCTTGTTGGACTCTTCATCGCTCTTTGCCGTCTTCTTCTTTGCCCAGAGTAATTCCTGTCGCAGGATCTTATCTTCTTTATTAATGTAGTGGCTGTCTGTCGCATAGATCAGAGGCCATCCGTACTTCTTGTAGATGTCAAGTATTTTTGCGTTGTGTTCAAGCTGGATCTTCTGTGGATGATGCTGTACTTCGAGGTAGAAGTTCTCGCGAAACATCTCGTGAAGTACGTTACAGATATCCAGTCCCTGTTCCGGGTCAGACAGAGGACCGCCAACGCATGCGGTTGTGACAAGGAAATGTTTATAGTCCAGCTCATTCAGGAGTTCGTAATCGACACGGGCTTTCTTATAGAAGCCTGTTTCGTTTGCTCTTGAGAGCATGAAGTTCAGCTGACCAAGTCCTTCATTATCTTTCGCAATGACAATCAGGTGAAAGTTTCTGCCATCCTTGAGTTCAGGATTCCGATCTGGAACAAAGTAGCATTCCGCTGCAGCGATGGGTTTCATAGTGAAACTTTCGTCACTGTATTTGTCACATAGATCAGCCTGTTCATAGATGTTGCTGCGGTTGCCGTGCTCTGAGAGGCAGAGCACCGGCACACCGCGCTCTTTCATGACCTTTGCGTAGTCATCGATTGAGGCAGGCGAGTCATTGCGTGTAAAGATATTGGAGTAATACGTGTGACAATGATACGGGTAATAGATCGGTGCTCCCATCCTGCCACTCCTTATCTTTTATCTGTGACCGTTCGGGCATATCTTTCTGCAGCTGCATATCTCCGTGCAGAAGAAGTCTGGTCGGTCATTCTTAACTTCCTTTGTTTCAAAGAAGTCCATTAAATCGTAGGTTTCAATTTTTTTGATAATGTCTGCTGCCCACGTATAGGCTTCGACAAACTCTGTCTTGTCAAAAGGCTTGGATGTTTTATAGTTGTCTGGTTCTTTGAACAGATTGAACATCAGTCTGTCAGGCCATTTGCCGTATGTTTCAAAGATATACTGCGAATAAAGCAGCTGCTGCTTATACATCTCATGTTCATTTTTCTTGAACTCTTTGAGACTTTTGCTTTTGTGATCCAATACAATCAGTTCACCTGTCGCTTCATCTTCCATGACCATATCCACGATGCCGATAAAGGGACGGCCTTCGATATTGGTCTTGAATTTCTGTTCTGTTCCGATGATCTTGTAGCCTTTGAACTCATCGAAGTTCGTGAAGTATTCCAGTCCCTGGTTGTATGCCTTGTCTGCATAGCCTTTTGCTGCAAGCATTCTGGGCCATGATTCAGGCACAGCCTGCTTGTATCGCTTTATATACTCTGCAGGAAGATCTTCTGCTTTTATTTCACCCTTTGCCCACTGGTCAATCAGTTCATGAATGAAGGTTCCTAGCGACGCGAATGCATTGTTTACCAGTTCAGGCTTTGGTCTTTCTATTTTCTGAAGATAGAATGCGTATGGACATTCAGAAAATGTGGACAACTGAGAATAACTGTATACATGGTTCTCTCCCAATAAGCCCATAGGCATCTCTCCTTTAACTAAGTTTTACGGGGTACACGGCATCCACACCGTTGGAAGATATCTTTAGTACAAGCTGATATGCAGGACCGAACAGGCGTTTCTTCACTGTATATTCATCTCCGCCAGACACAATTGCACCGTTTGTAATGACTGTTGTGTTGCCAAAAGTCAGATTCGGTACATGCTTGTGTCCTGCCAGCATGTAATCAATCTTCTCGTCAAGAACTTCAGACAGCTTCTGCGCTGATACTTTCAGATCTCTGTCAAAATCTCCGTGCACAGCAACATATCTCTTGCCGAAAATGTTGAATGTTGCCATTGTTTTTTCTTCTGTATCATAGAAGAAGATATTGTTGTAGTTGATAAGCTTCTGTTTGCAGTACCAGGATACAAGCAGATCAAGACGCTCGCCTCTAGCTGCATCATTTGAATTAGGTTCAAGGCGTGAATGGTTACCGCTGACATCGTTGATGTTGACAACATCAAAATGATCCGCAAGATCTTTGATGAAGCCTGCAATCAGTTCAGATACTCCCATGACCTGCTGGACCACATCGCTCTGGTTTTCAACTTTGATCAGCGGATGAATGTTGCCGCTGATCAAATCTCCCATTATCGTGAGGAACAGACATCTGATCTTGGTCTCTCTGCCAATGCGAATGATCTCATGTGCATAATTCATCAGACGCTGCGCGGCTATCTCTTCGTTATACTTGTTGAAAATGTTGTCGAATCTCAGACCGTAGTGAAGATCGGACAGCATAATATAAAGAGCTTTGTCAGATGCTGGGTCTTTTACAGCAGGCAATGGCAGCGGTTTATCATATGCCTTGATAGCAGCTGCCAATTCTCCGTAGAAAGAATCGCGTCTTGCATCTTCTCTTACAGTCTTTCTGTACTGATTGCGCTCATCTCGAAGCAATATCTTTTGCTTTTCAATTTCGCGAATACTGTTCTTAGCCGAAGTGTTCAGCTCTGTATCAAAAAGAGCGCTTGCTGCCGGTGGCTGAAAAGCCGCAACAAGACGCTTGAATTTCTTTCGATAGTATGATTCCGTATACTTGCAGTTGAATGCATCATTGCACAGGTCTCGAATTTCATCCCATGTGATGTCAATCTGCCCCGTCTTTTTCATTGTGCCGAGCCGCCAGAGGTACTCCTCAAGAGACTCGGCTTCCAGTTTATCAAGTTCATTATCCATGGAAAGCTCCTATCTTAACTGGAGCTTATCAAATCAGTTCATCAATTCCAGTTACGTTTGTTATCGAATGCCAGCTTATTGTACATACCGCCGTACATTCCGATGAATTTCTCTGCTTCTTCCTGGCTTGCGCTTTCTATGTCAAAGCGCAAGCCAAGGATCTCGCAGATATCCATAATATATTTGATCTGTTCTTCCGTAGGTTTAGAGTTCATCAATCTCATCCTGTGTCATGTTGTTGATCTCACCAGATTCAACAAGCTTGTCAACTGCGATGCCAGCCAGTACCTTATAGTTATGGTTCTTCAGCTTGAATGCTGTGAACTTGCTTCTGTTGAGGATGCGTACCACAACACCTTCACGGATATGTGTCTTGCCCACAGGATCTGGACCGTCATAGTACTGCTTTGCTTTTTCCATAACATAAGCGCCGGGATCTTCGCAGTCAGAAGGAATGAAGAATGTTTCAAACAGAGGCACTGTTTCTACTCCGATCTCTCTGCATCTTTTTGCAATCTGAGCAGGGGAGTATTCAATAGTAAAGCCTTCTTCATTTGTCATAGTCATTCTGTAGACGAAGAGTTTGCAGCATGGTGCAAGATACACACCATCTTCTTCGCTTGGTTCGTACTCACCGTCAACATCGCAGCCATAAGAGAATTCAGTTACAGGGCCATACGTGTTGAGGAATTCCTTGTCATTGACTTTCTTATTGTCAACAGTGGGCCTGATCGGCTTGCCGCCTGGTCCTGTATAGCCGACAATTTCGAAGTATACTTCTTCACCTTTGTTAAGTTTGTTCTCGAAGTGAGCAGCCATATGTTTTCTGAATTCATCGTTGCCATAGTATCCTCCATCGAATGAATGCAGTACAACTCTGCGTGTCCCATTGATGTATTCCCATTCAGTCTTTTTGCGAGGCTTGAGATGCAGCAGCTTTTCAAACCATGTCTGCGGCAGCTCTCTGGTAACAGGAAGATATGCTGTGCGATGACTGGTACCGTCCATCTTGCATGTGATCTGAACAATGTCATTCGGTTTGAATTCATCCAGGTTCTTATCAAGATGTTCGGTATCAATATGTTCTTCAAACAGCGGACATTCAAAAGAGATCTTTTTCTTCTTCTCTTTGTCGCTGTATGTACGATCACTGTATGCTCTCTTTGGAAGATATTTCTGTGCAATCACAATGCCATTCAGCACTGAGATTTTGTCACCATCACGAAGTTCATTGACATTTGTAAACTTTGACAGTGAGGAGACTGGAAGACACAAGCCATCCGACTTGCTTTTACGTAGATTGATTGCCTTAACACATCTGGAATTCTCCAGATAGCCGCCGATATTCTTGCCATTCTCGTCTGTCTTTCTGACGAGATTATTCTCTGCACAATACTCTTCACCAAGCTGTGTACCGGCAGGAAAATATACGACAAGCTGTCCTTCTGTATAGGACTTATCTACAATAATGTTATCGTCGAAGCACTGACCGACGAGAAGTCGGTCAGCGTTCGGCAGAGGCTGTAAGTTTTTAATTTTTGTTATGTATCCACAATATTCTGCCATATGTGCTCCTTAGATAGGTTGGTCGGTATTGTGTATAATTGCAAACTGCTTGAGGTTTGCGGCTGGATACTGAGGTTCAAGAATGCCCGTGTGATCCCAGCCGTAAACTGTATTGTCACCGATGTTGCTCTGATAAATGCGTCTGTTTGTCGGATCATAGTCGCAATAGACCAGTCCGCATTCACCAAAAGCCCTGTTCTTCATTACACGAATATTGGGTTTCTCAATATTCAGAACTGTGTCAGCCGCATTCGTAATGTTTGCACTGCCTGCAACGTCATCATTGGTTGCTATCTGATCATTCTTGATCTTTCTCGGATGACATACAAGCAGAACGACTACGTTATACTTGACGGCAAACTGCTTGAGCATGAGAACGATACGGGTCTGAGCCGCGTATTCATCTTCTCTGCCGGCAGTGAGAGCCATCAGATTATCTACAAGAAACATCTTGCAATGGCAGCGCTTTGCACATGCCTTAAATTTCTTGAGAAGAATATCTTCAGGAAATTCAGTGAGGTCTGCTGTGTTGTCGAACAGCCAGACTTTGTTGTCAAACCATTCCTGAACACGGTTACGGATCTGATCAGAGATCACAGCATATTCTTTGCCACTTTCCTGATTGATCTTGTAACCGATATACTTGCGCTCAGTTGCCTGAAGTGCAAGCCAGTTGACAAAGTTGGAAGAGGAAAGTTCACCGCTGTATGCAGCCACGTTGTAGCCATTGTTCATGGCGTTGAGCATGAAGCCGCCGGTGATGGTTGACTTACCTGAACCACGCTTGCCAGAGAGAACAACGAGATCACCGAAGCCAAAGCCGCCCAGCATGTTGTCAAGATCTGGAATACCTGTTGCGATACGACGCTGCTGGAATGGATCTACGTAATGTACTTTGCCCAAATTCAACATTCCTTCGATCGGCGCAGGCTCACAAGCATCTGCAATCTCTGCAAGCTTTTCTGGACCGTAAGCGAACAGGATTTCATTGGCATCTTTGCAGAGCCTGCCATAGTCAGCACCGTTGTAAATCAGTTCAGGATATTCTGGAGGGAGCATGCAGATATCTTCTCCGAGTCTGCGAAGCACAGACATCTGCATCTTAAAACCGGGTTCATCGTTGTCTCCGAAGATCACGATCTCTTCGAAGTTGCTGAGCCAGTCTTCGCATGTGTTCAGCCAGTCAAGGTTTTCACATCCGCTTGGAACAGAGACCACATTGGTAACTCCTGCTTCATACAGGCTCAGTGCATCGATCATGCCTTCTGTGATATAGAGTTTCTTGTTCAGGGATACATTGTCCATACCAAAAAGAATGGGCTCTGTATTACGCATCGCCCATTCTTTCGGTTTGCCAGATCCTTTGATATGCTTCTCTGGTGTTCTGAACTTTACAAACGTCAGCTTATCGTCTCTGTAAAACGGGAAGACGATATTACCTGTTTCATCACAGCTGACCTTGAATGCATTCAATGTTTCTTCGCTGATCTTTCTTGTAGCGAAATAATTGATTGCCTTATCCGTAAGCGGACAGAGAATGCTCTCATCAGGGCAGTCATACTGTTTTGTATTCATCATATATCTTTTCTCCGTTGTTACCTTGTACTGAACTCCGTTTGCAAAGTCGTTTACCAGTTTGCGGAAAGTGCCGCTCTTGCCGCACTTCCCGCGCATACAATTCCAGTAACCAGTTTCTAAGCTGATTGCGAATGTATACTTGTCACTGTTGTTGCCGCCTCCGCAGTATGGACAGTAGTCAGGAATTAATTCATTATCTTTAATGTTATATTCTTCACCGAAAGTCTTATCTGCGAAATCAATTATGGCGTCATACAGTGACCAGCTTTCCATTCGCTTTCATCTCCTTAGAACGGCAGATCGCTAGGGTTAGCTGCCGGCGCTGCTGCAGCCTGAGCTGGCTGCGCTGCGCCTTCGCCTGCTCCCTTGCCGCGAGCTACGACGTTCGCATTGGAAGCATTGCATGCAAGCTGGCGATGAGTTGTACCATCATTGCCAGTGTATTCGTCAAGATAGATTTCTCCGACAACGTTTACATTGGTACCCTTCTGGGCATGTGCAGCCATATATTCTGCGTTCTTGCCCCAGGTAGTTACGTTATAGAAGTTGGATGCATACTTTCCGTCTGCACCCTTACGGGATGTGGTAGTGCCGATAGAAAAACGGCATACCTTATTGCCGTTGAAGTCACTGAGTACAGGGTCTTTAGTAAGGTTGCCGTTAATAAATCCATATGCTGACATATTTTTTATCTCCTTGTGTTTAAACTGTGTTGGTTAATCAGGCTACTTTCTCTTTCTTGGCTGCAGTCTTCTTGGTTGTCTGCGCCTTTACGAGATCGACAAGCGTGGCGCTTAGTGCGCCTAGCTTGTCTGTATCAGTAGCAAGCTTATAGTTCGCCATACCAATTGCTGGTACGATATATTTGTTTGCGAAGGCCATCTTCTGTTCAGGAGTCAGGCTTGCGGTAAGCTGCTTTACAGAATCGTCGATGAGACCGATATAGGTCTTGCGTTCCTGTTCTGCGGCGAGACGGGTCTGCTTGGCTTCTTCGGTTTCTTCAGGAAGATCTTCACCGGCATAGATATAACTGCCGAGACCATGTCTTGAGATAGCCTTGGTCATCGATCTCTGAATTGCCTTGTTGGCATCAGTGCTGGTAACCTGACCAACAGGAATACTCTTATTCTTGAAGTCCATGATCGGAAGATACTCGATGTGTTCCAGCTTATAATCTCCGTCAACCAGAGTTACGCCAGTCTTTACCCAGCATGTCTTTCCATCGGACCAGTAGATGCTGCCTTCGGGAGTTTCGTAGATTGTATAATAGGAATCAGGGAAGTATGTCTTGAAGATTTGCCAGGCCCATGCCCAGCTGAGATACTTCAGACCATTCTTTTCTTCAACGTGCTCATTGACATTGACCTGATTCAGAATAGAGAACCTGTTTTTATCACTCATATTTATCCCTCTCGTATTCATCAACAAGAAGCTTGTTTGCTTCGTCCATAATCCGCAGCTCTTTAGCAATGCGTCTTACCTTGCGATCATGATTGATACGCTCACGTTCACGCTTGCTTTCGAGCTCCTTCTGAGCTTCTTCTGCAGCCTTTGCTTTGATGTTTTCATCATCAATCTGCTTCACAAGCCTGTGAATTGCAGAGTTGGAACCAAAGATCTTCTTTGCCAGTGCAATGCAGAATGCCGTATAGTTGCTGTCGCTTCCGTTCTGGCTGTCTTCTTTGCAGAGACGCACAACTGTCTTGGTTCCATCGTTCCAGTAAACAATCGTTGCACCGTTGTTTCGAACCAGTCTGACAGGCTGAATCTCTTCTTCTTCCTGTTCGCATCCTGAGTTGTCAAAATGGCATATGAAATCACACAAGCCACGAAGACTATCGCTTGATTTCATTGAGTACCCCATGTTCGTGTACGGTGTTACGATACTGTTGTAAATGTAGTCCTGAGTTGCTGCCACACTGGTTGTCGTATCATCGCTTGATATGGTTATGTTTCCAATATTTGCTGGAATCCAGTAGGAGTTTGTATTTGAGGTCGGCATTTTTATCATCACCTTATCAATTTAAATCTGTATACATTGGAGTCTGAGTCAATACGTCCAGCAGTGTCGGTACCTTTTTCAGTTCGGCATCGATTATGTTTTTGCCCTGGTCGTCGTATGTTCTGGCCTTCATATCAGGCACACGCTTGATTGCAAGGATGTGACCAAGCGGCCTTCCGAATTTGTCGCATTCAAACCAGCATAACATTCCTCTTGGGTAAAACTTTTTCGTATACTTGTGTGCGTACCGCTTGCTGTTATGTCTGTGTTTTCTTGTTCTAAACTTGCTCATAAAGTCAATCATGACCTGTTTGTCATAGATCGTTCTGACAAGTATCTTCGGCGCGTTCTTATGTTTCCCGTTCGCGTCCACCACACGCCATCCTGATCGGTTGGGCGAATTTGAATTGGAGCGACAGAGTACGTAGGATGGGACCCAGTTGCCGACTCTGATATCCGGGTCTCCGACAATTGCAAGAAAATACATATTATGCTGCCTTCTTCTTTGGTATATAATGTTTTCTTCTGTTTAATCGTTTCTGCAATGTTCTGTTTTCAGCCTGACATTCTTCGCAGCGAATCTCTCTGCTGTTGGTTCTCTGACACCATGCACCGCAATCACAGCATTCAAAGAAACCTACAGCATCCTTAGGACAAGTGTGGTTGTTGGCCCATGCCGGTATTTTCATTCCACATTTGTCACAGACTGTGTAGGTTTTCATGTTCTGTTCTATATTATTACATGCGATGTCGCCAAATACTTTCCAGAATGTCTGTTTGTGGGCAGCTTTGTTCATGTTTGCGCCGGCAAAGAGATATTTTGCTACGGATGGATAACATTCTTCGATAGTGCCGCATTTTTCAGTGAGCTCCTGAATGATATCCTGACATACGAAGTCCATAATGGTAGCAATCTTCTGCTCAACCTTATCAGTTTCCTGAAAGGCCATGGCAGTCAGATTGGTTTTGCCTTCGTTGTCAAGCCGTACAAAGATTTCTACAGCCTGCATGTTATATGGCTGATCATTATCAGTCAAAAGCATCTGCCAATTGAATGGCGGGATATTGGAGAAGTTCATTTTCATGCGGCCTATATCATCAAAGGCGGCACAAATTCTGTTCATTGTTGAATTGTTTGGCTTTGCATATTCTTTCGGTTCCTTGCCGGTCGTGTTGCCCGGCAGGAACCTTCTTCCATTCTTGCTGAATTGAAAGAAGTGAGGCATACGTCCGTGCTTGCCACCAATAGCTTTATTGATTCGCTTCTTCGCTTCTGGATAGTTCTCATAGGTGTTTACGAATCCCGTCTTGGCAGCGTCGATAACCAAATTATTGTAGAAAGTCAATGCTTCAGCCGCATATCTGTCTGGGTTGTCTTTGTTCCATAGCTTTGTCAGAGAGTTGCTGACTTGACCGATACCGCTGTATTCGTGAGCTCTCTTCAGGCCGTGATAGAATTCTCCTCTTGAAAGCTGATGAGCACCAGCTTTACCGAGATCGAAGAACAGAGGTACGATATCAAATTTCTCGATGTTTCTCTGAGCGATGTCGCATACTTCATCATCCCCGACAACGTTGATTTGATCACCGTCAACATCGAAAGCAAGAACCTTTGTGATAGGATCTTTCACACTGGTATAGATACCGTCTGTATAGAACCAGTTATAGATGTTCTGGTCCTTTACAACCTTGCGTATGCAGTGTTCAAAGTTCAAGTGAGGAGATCTGAGACAGTCAACAACGTCTCTGCTGCGATAGATTTTGCATGCAACTTCTCCGTTGGCGAGAAGACCATTCGGTTCTTCGATACCAAGGAACCAGTGTTCGCATGCTGCATACCAGTCTGGTATGGCAAAGAGTCGTTTGTTTGCGATCTTGATCTTGCCAGACTTGGCATCAAGCAGCCATTTCTTCTTGATATTTTTGAGCGTATCCCTTGTGTATGCTTCTCTGAGAAGCTCTGGATAGATGATCAGAGCTCTCTTATATGGATTGTCGGAATAATAATCTGCGTTGAGACAGTCAAGCATTGCAGCCTGACTTGAGGCAATGCCTTCAATTTTGTCATGAGTCTTCTTTGTGAATCGAGTTATCTCTTCATCGGTGAAATCAGTCAGCGTCTGAAGGAATTGATAGCACACAGTCTTATCTGGAAAGTAATCTTCCTCAAAGTTTGTATAGCATGCATGGCATTCATTCTCTTTAAATGCCTGCTTGTACGCATCCCATGATTCATAATACTTCCAGAGTTTAAACTGGCTTTTTGTAAAAATGATCTGAATATTCTCTTCGATCAGATCGTGTTCTTTGCCATAGATATCCTTGATCTTTGCGCTGCAGTTGTTTACTTTGCAAAACCTGATAAAGTCAAAGGAGCAGAGAAGTCCTTTTACCCACGGCATTCTTACCATGAAATTCTTTCTGCTGATACATGGAAGCATCATGCCGGCACCGTCAACATGATTGATAACGGTCGTGTGTTCTCCGCGATCTATCACATATTCACTGTTGATGTAGTCGCTTATGCATGTTACCGGTGCTTCAAAGTCAGGTACAACAATGGATCTGTCGATGTCGAATGTTTCCCATGGGAGAGTAGCGGAAGAGGTGAGGGCTATATAGGCAAGGAGCTTGTTGACATTGATGCCGCCAAGCTCGTTGATCTTTTCAAACGTCAGTCCGCACATCATCTTTGGCTGTATTCTGTTCCATGTATTCTCTTCCATACATGCGATCTTGTCTGTTCTCAGCTGCCCTGCAGAACTTGTAATGAATACAAACTTTTTGTTCTCAAGGTTGCCATCAGCGTCAAGAACAGGAACCAGAAAGCCGTCCTGTACAATCTGTTCCAGTATATCTTCTGACTTCCATTTCATGATGAGTTTGTTGAATGTCACTTCTTTATCATGAAGTCCCATTGAACGACTCATTTCAGATGAGAATTCAGCGATCTTCTTGGAGGGCTTCAGCGTATTCCATGTTATGCCTTCGGGCCAGATTACATTGTCATCTTTATCTTTATCCAGTTTTCTTGTGTCCAAAATGCCACAAAGGCGTACTGTTCTTGGTACGCCTTTGTGACCTGCTATCAGTGAAGCGAGTTTGTCCTGTTCACTTTTCTTTTCTGCTATATTCTTTTCCCGTATAGATGGATCATGGAGTGAATTCTTAGCTATTTCATCGTCTTCATGATCAATTGTGTTTTTCAGGCTGCATATCTTCTGATATACATCCCATTCTTCCTGCGTAAACAGATCGCTGGTAGTTAAACCCATCAGATAAATCTGTTCAGACAAGTATGTCTTCTTTGCCAACGAAACCACCCCCGGTGTTTTTGTTGGGCAGGATCTCTCTTTCCCCCCATTATTGTTTTTTTCGAATGTCCACATTTTTTGGGGGAATATTTCAATCGTTTGCGAATTGCATGCATTTATTATCGAACTGTTTTTAAAATACCAACTATTTTAATTCTTATTAATAGATCACCTCCTACCTGGTGGAGGGCGCCTGCAGCTGGCTTGATCTTATGCGAAGCATCAGATCAAGCCGAGCTGCGAGGCGCCCATAACCAAGGTGGAGGTGATCTATTGGCTAGTTTCTGTGTTTCATTCGGTAATACCAGAATGATATTCTAAATTATCTTTAGAATAAATTTCTTGGTATTCTAATTCACAGTTCTCCAATATAATAACTAACTTATTTATATCTTAGTCACAAAGCTCGCCGGCTTCAGGAAGAGCTCTTGCGGCGGTGCTTTAGCTCCGCCGCGATGAGCTCAGTCCGGAAGCCGGCGAGCTTGAAACGCCATACTGTCGCACATTCGATCATACCAGAATGCCTAAGTTTCCTTAGAATATCTTAGTTATTTAACCCTGTGTCTGCATAAGCAATATGTTTCCATCTAAAATTTATTTCATACGTTGATACCTCACCTGGCTATACCTAAGGAGCCAGGTGAGGTATAACAACTTTATAGTTTCATTCTTTCGGTAATACCAAAAAGAGCGTTTGTACGCTTTTCATGGAAACATATTGATTATACAGACACAGAGCAATGCATTTTAAGCCGCTACGGGATAAATGCCCTTCTTTGCAAGAATCTGATAGATCATAAATTCACCTTTGCGAGTCCAATACCTGAAGCAATGACTGTTACGTTCAGGAACCGTATATCCCATGTTTTCATATTCCTTTGTCAGGTGACAGCGGTTGCCAACCATAAACATTGCATTGGCTGCAACAAGAATTCTATTCAGTTTCTTTGCGCTGATATTATATTTTTCTGCAATTTCTGTAATTGTGAGAGATCCGCTGGCATCCAGCATATAATAATTAGCATAGTCTACCAGAGCCCTGTTCTGATTGTAGAATTCCTTATAATACTGGAGTTCTCGCTTTTCTTTTTCAAAGCTTTTGAATTCGTCTTCAAGGATCGTCTTAATTTCCTTGCAGACACGTTCGATTTTGATGTTGTGTACCATTTTTACTCTCCTTATTATCTTTCACCATCGGCACAGAACCAGTCTGACCTTTTGTAAACATCATAAATATCACACCAGTAACCTTTGAATGGCTCTGGACATTTATCTCCATACTTGCAGTCTTTGCAGCATACGACTTCTGGAAAATTCAGCTTTTCAAGCGCTTTTTCAGTGGCTTCATCAGAAGCTTCTATAATGAACTTTCTCATTTTTCATCATCCTTATGTTTTTCGTCGTACCAGTTAAAGATTGCTCTCCATACTATTGGTGATATAATGACCAGATACCAGCCGATTGCACAGAATATTTCCATGTTACTTTCTGGAATAACGACACGGTCTCATGCGAGGCATACCGCGCTTTACGAGCAGATTGTATACGCTGGGCTTGTATTTCTTATAGATCCAGCCGCCTTCAGGTGTCCTGCGTTCATAGTAGATAGCTGTTTCATTGGCATTCCATGCCTTTTCAAATTCTATGTCTTTTGTCATAGTGCATCGTTCCTTTCTTCATCTGCTATATACATGTCAAGATACCTGTTTCTGGCTTTGATAATATCATCTGTTGTAAGCTTACGATGGAGTTTGCAGTCTCTGTCGTTCATTTTGAATGACATCTTTATACCAGTGGCATTGCGAGGAATGTCGATGAGAATTGACATCTCATCGACATAAACAGGTTCTGAGTTTTTCATTCTTACACCTCTTCATTGAATTTTACAACGGTACCATGTTTCAGATACTTGTTGATATCGATATTGAATTTCTCTGAAATGTGCGTAATGACGTATTCTGTATATTTCCTGTCAACCATTTTGTAGTATGCGATCAAGCCAAGTATCTGATTGTCGGTCTTGTCAACTTTGTCTTCAATACCGTTTCCTCTGGCAGCGACTCTTGTAAGCAGAGCCTTGAATTCCTTCTTTTTGCGCCAGCCAATCGTAATATTGTTGTCTTTGTTGAGCATGAGACCGAGATTCCAGTTTTTACCGGCAATAGAGCCGTAACGGGTCTTCTTACTGTTGATTTCGTAATAATACCCAAGCTCAGTAAATGTGTTCTTCACAATATTGATAACATCTGTGTACTTGAATGACTGCTTGGAACTGAGCAGCATATCATCAGCATATCTTGTATATGTGATTCCCATTTTACGCATCTTTTTGCTGAACTCGTAATCAAACGGAATCATAATAAGATTCGTCAGAATTGGGCTGATAACGGTACCCTGAGGCAGTCCACCGTCAAGCATGCAGATTTTGATAAGCCCAATCATTTCTGTATATACATAGTATGGAAACACATTGAATGGATGAATATACCTCAATATGTTTTCAATCATTGCCAAGTTTGTGTTATCAAAGAATGAATGAAGATCGAGCTTAAGAAACCACTTCGATTCATTCTTCTTGTGCTTATTCAGGCAGTTGATAATATTCTTCTTCTTGATATAAGCACATGCTGATGCATGATAGCCACAATTCGGAAACATTTCCTCAATAAGGCTCTTGATCATTCGGTGAAGATACCGCAGCGTTTTATCGGGATCGCGAATAATGCGTACACCGCCAGATTTCTTCGGGATCTCATATACCTTGTAGTGATCTTTGAGATCTGGATTGGCGACAAGCATTTCTGAATGATTTCTCATGACGTAATTGTAAAGATGTTTTATGTCTTTCTCGTACTTGGCATAGTTCTTTACCATTGTACCGTCAAAATAATTAGTAGAATATTTGCGGGTCACAGTTGTAGGAACTTTACGCTTTTCAGCTTTTACAAACTGATCCTCGCTGACTTCCTGCTCCAACATGGACATGAAGTCTGGACTTTTACTTTTTCTGTAAACAAAAATTGGCTTGTTAACATAAACTTCAGCCATGTTGAAACTTCCTTTCTTTATGCTGCGTCGATTGTAAAATTAAAAGCATCAATGAGAATGATGCTCTTCAATTCGCCGCTTTTTACGAAATTGATAAAATTTGCGACTCCTGCCGCGCAGATCATTCGTACAGTTGGACAGACCGATAATGACAAATTACATGCGCTAACAGGTGTTTCGGCTTGTGCTTCTTCGCTGGTAAAGTTCATTCCTTCGAAGAAATTCGCAATATCAGCCGGTTTTGACCAGTCAGCAGCATAATGCTGCGCGTCTGTCAGTCTCATGCGATAATCGAACATCGCTTTGATATTCAGGTTGTATTTGTTGTCAGTAACGATTTTCTTGCGAAGTTCAATACTGTCAACTGCCAGAATGACGTAACCAGACAGTCTCTGACCGATATAGCCTTCTTTGACAATTTTGAGTGTGCCGGCATTATTCAGTTCCGGGTTAATGGCTTTCAGGTGCTCTGCGAGTGCTTCAACCTTATATTTGCCAATATCTGCCTCTGTATAAAGCTGATTGGCAATATTGTGACTTTCGACCGTATCGAAATCATACAGGGTAATTTTGGTAATACCGAAACGAGTAAGGTTTTCAGCAACAGTCGAACCAATCGCGCCGCATCCTATGATGTGGATGCGGTCGCGAAGTTTCTCAGGCTGAAAGAAATCATATGACTTTACGATATTCATTCCAGTCACCTCTGATAACTGTAGTACGAATAATTGTCATCATTTTCGTAATAATTTGCCAGTTTCTTGTCTTCAGAGCCCATCAGCCGGGTTCCTTTGGTTGAATAGGAAACATTTGTTACTTTTGTTACCTTCTTGTCGGCATCTTCGAGAATATCCCAGATAGATGTATCATCATCAAATATAACATCGATACAGAGATCTTCCTCGTCATAGACCATGCCAGTCTCCATATCGTAAAGCTCCCAAGACCATGCGCCTTTCTTGTTGAAAATGCCGAAAATGAGATAGCCGGTATCTCCGAACTGAGAGATAAGATCTGTGCGTTCTCTCATATCGACATTGCTTGGATTGGTACCCATATTAACATGAGAATGCCCATAGAAGCGGATTTTGTTGAATATGTCGTCAGGAAGTGCATTTTTCCATTCGTCATATTCCTTTTCATCGGTATCAACAGTCGCTGCGGATACTTTCTGCGGAAATACGAGAATGTCGGTAATGACAAAGATCTTCTTATCAGGATGCTCAACAATGCCTCTCCAGCCGATTTCCGAGTCGTAGCAATTGATGAGCGTATACATCTTGATATAGGCTTTCGGAGTAAAGAGAACCTGAATCGGATCATCCGAAACAGTCTTCTTCAGCGTGGTTGTATACGAGATATTGCCACCAGTGAATTTACCATTCAGTAATTTGGTGGAAAAGTCAGACATAAGCTGTTCATAGATTTCATTCGTCAGTCTGAACGGTTTCATTCTTTTCGTCTCCTAATAAAATAATTGGATCGATTTCGGTGATAGGGTAGGCTGCGGCCTTCTGATGGCCTCCGCCTCCGTGCTGTTTTGCAATTTCGCTGAGATCAGGTGAATGATCCAGTCCACGAAGATGAACGGATTTACCCATTTCAATCACAGCAACATAATCAATATTTGTACCGTATTTGGTTGCAATCGTGTTGCCGACGAGGGAAATATTGTTTTCAGCATAAACACAGGCAATTTTATGCCCATTTGCTTCGATAATTTTGGCCTCATCAGTCTTACGATCTGTATATTCATGGGCCTGTTCTTCCTTGTATTTGATGAATTTGAGAATAGTTTCATCAAAAAGCTGGAATGATGCGTAAGGATGATCAGTGATGGTATCAATGACATATTTGATAAATGTGTCATGATCGACCATGTAGCAGAAATGGTTCAGCTGCTGAGGAAGACCGAGTTTGGTTTTGTCAAAGCGATATGTATCATATTCCGCTACTGCGTCTGCAAAACTCATAATTGCAGTCACGGCTTCATCAAAGAAGCATCTTGCTGCGATGGATGTTGCGCTGTCGATGCCATTAACTACGATTCTGCACCACGGATAATTCATGTGTTCTGAGGTCTTATGGTGATCCATCAAACGAACCTTGAGCGTATTGCCATAGCTGTTGACAGTCTTGTCGATCTTTTCTGCAAGTTCATCGCTGATAGACAGATCAGTGATGAGCAGTGCCGCTGATACCTTATTGCCATTATCCAGATAGTCATTGATTTCTTTCTCAACATTGTCATAATCGACATAGTGAGTTTCGATCTCATCGCCAGTCATACGGGCGTAGAGCTGTGCCAGAGCAGCACAGCTCACGCCGTCAAGGTCTGTATGTGTGAAATGGTAAATTTTCACTTATTGCCTCCTTGAAGAATGTCAAGTACTTCGAGCGCAGTATAGAGTTTTCCGTCTTTATCTTCATAGATCTTTTCTTCAGAATGTCTGCCGTAAATGTCCTGCATGAATCTGGTCATGGTTGGAGTTTCCTGCAGATTGACACTTGCCGCTGAAAGCTGACATGTAGTAATTGCTCCAGGAATGTCGCCATCCATTAGATACCTGACGATTGCAGACTGATAACCACCGAGACAGCTGAAATAACCGATATGCGGATTGATCATTCTTGTATCGTCAACCGTATCCAGACTGTATCTGTCCAATGCACAAACGGAACTTTCTTTAAGGTTGAATTTGTAGCCAGCCTTCATTCGCATTCTGAATGTTTTGCTGTACAGCGCAGTCATGAACAGTTTCTTGTTGTCATCGTCAATGAAATGTTCATTGATACCAACATATTCCTGACCTTCACCATCAAGATAAAACAGGCTCTTCTTGTCTTCCAGCATTGATTCGAATACATCTTCGTCGTATTCCTCAAAATATGTATTGACTTCAAAGCGGAAAGTGGCATTGCCGTTGTTGGCTCCTGTGACAATAATGTTGTCGTTGTTTGTGATAAATTCCAGAATATGATCTTCCTTATCGTTCATATTTCTGTAGGCAATGAGTCTCAGGTTATTGTCCTGAATTTGCTGATTCAACGAAGAAATTTCATCAAAGTAGCGGTCGATGTTCCGTTTGATGCTTTCGTTCTGATCTTTGATCTTTGTCATCTGTGCTTCATGGATATTCTTTGTGAACCCGTTAAGCAAATACTCAGTTCTCATCTTATTGAAGCATTTCTGCTTAAGCGCATAAAGAATATTGATGGTTTCTGAATAGTGAGGTCCACCTGGTCTATCATCGTAGAAGAATGACGCAAGATATGCCTTTTCTTCATCAGTCAGAGGCTTTTCCTCGAAATACCATGGTGCCAGTCTGCGGAAGAGACCGCAGAAATAATGAAATGTCTCGACAGACATTTTGTTGGTAATAATAATTGATCTTTTGATTGTCGGATTGATGAATACCCGACATGTGAGGAAATCCTCAATTTTATGATTAATATCAGGCTGTTCGATCCAGCCTTCGGGAATTTCGAAATTCAGTGTAATGGTGCCATGCCGCTGCATGTTGATAATAAAGAGAATGTTTTCTTCGTCATC
>Ga0326511_10000026_pt1 | contig 112719 bp, 107 predicted proteins | sample 0_2496_0518_D_FD_203701 | JGI IMG/M metagenome (GOLD analysis project Ga0326511, IMG submission 203701) | Bovine rumen microbial communities from UC Davis, California, United States - 0_2496_0518 | ecosystem: Host-associated > Mammals > Digestive system > Stomach > Rumen | place: USA...
CGGTTCTGATGCATCCATAACAGGCTTCTGAAACGTAAATTTCTGCTGTTCAGGGAATATTCCTTTTTCACCATTTTGCCAGCGTTCATAAGTTTCTGCAAGATAACCGTCAGCAGTCTTTTTCAGTTCTTCATCAATACCTTTGACAGCACAAAGATAGGAATTCCAGTCTTTCTTTCCGTCAGGCGGTATCAGACGGTTTTTATCAGGAATCGAATAGCGTTCCTGCAAAGCCTGAAATGTACCGTAGCCTGCCTTGTCATTATCCGTACATACCCAGATATTCTCAGGCTTTACATGATACCCTTCAATTGCCGCAGCAGCACCGTCAATATTGTTTGCTCCCTGTATGGAAATCAGACGGATATTGTCTAATCTTCGTGCATACATCTCCATGTAGGAAAGAGCATCAATTGCCGCTTCAAAAAGAAGTACTTTTGCATTTTCATCACATTGTCCGCATTGAAACTCTACAAAGCTTGTTCTGCTCGGCGAGCCTGTTTCAACAGTAGATTTCTTTCCTGTTTCATGATACAGCGGTCTTGCATCCATTCCGACAATCTCACCATTGCTGTTCTGCATGGGAAATCCGAATTTTTTTTCTTTCAGATAAGTATTGCCGTTTGAATTTTCTCCCTGATAGAAATAGGTCATAATTTTGCCTTTATCCATCTGTTCCTGTATCATATCCATATTCAGACCACGAATCTGTGTCAGATATGCAAATGTTTCTATCTGCGTTTCAGGAATAATCTTATCCATTGTAAACGGAATTGTAGGCTGTTCCTGATATGTTGTACTAAAATCCTGTGCCTTTGCATACATAGCGTTTCTTTTTGCAATTTCTTCCGGCGATACAGAAAGAGCAGCTTCCCATCTTCTCTGCAGAGGGGTGGGCGGTTTAGCAGGGGCATTTCCCTGTTGTAGCTGATAAAGGTCATAAGTAACAAAGCCTTTTTCTTCATATAACCATTTGTGAAAAGCCATAGGAGCAATAAATTTTTCATAATGTTCTTTTGCCTTTTCTACTGGTACAAGAGAAAGTATTCCTTCCAGATTTTCAAGTCCTTTCTGCTCAAAGTATTCTTTGAACACAGAACCGGAACTGCCATTTCGGAAGTCATAATACAAACCGCAGTAATCACTTGAAAGCTTTACAGACACTGCACCATTACTGCCGTGAGAATTGTATCGGATTTCTCCGTTTCGATTGTGCCTGTCTCTTTTCAAGCCCATAGAAGACATTATTTTATCAGCAAGCTGTTCCGCATTTGACGGACTGAAAGCAATGCTTTCCAGATTTTCAAATGAAGCATCTTTTTGACTTTCAAATTCAGCTATTGCTTTTTTGTATTCTTCATCTGACATTTTCGCCATTCTTACTCACCTCTTATCCAGCTCTGTCGGTTTTTTTAGAAGTATGTTCAATCTCCTGCGAATGTTCTCCCATTAACATATCTTCATGCAGATTCAAGCGGTCTTCATGCTGAATGACAACATCTGTCACCTTGTCAATTGCTGCTCTCGTTGCTGTTGTTTCATCCAGCACATTCTTTAAGGTTACTCTGGTTTCGCTGATTCTGCTTTCTTCTTCTCCGAGTGCTGTCGCTACCTGCGTAATTGCCCTGTCGGTTGCCTTGCGTTTTTCGGAAAGTTCGTTTACGCTGCTGCGAAGTCCGCTGATAAGATTTTCGTGACGTTCCAGTTTGGTTTCTGCCGACTTTCTGAACTCTTTCAGGTCTGCAATACTGCTTGCGTGTTCTGCAACTTCTGCCTTTGTTTCCTTTGCCATCTGTGCAGTTTCTTCAAGGGCAGCCTTTGTTTCCTTGCCTTCCATATCCACACTGACAATCTTCTGTGTCATATCTGTTACAGACTGTGTGGTATGTTCCAAAGCACCCGTCAGATTAGACATATCCTTGCGGATTTCATTGTCACTCTGATGAAGTTCAAGCGTATCATTCAGCAATTGTGTCAGACCAACTGCAAGGTTATGTGTATCACTGGAATTTTCCTTGACTTCTGCAAGTACCTGTTCTGTTTTCTGATTTGCAGCCTGCTGATTCTGATTGATTTCTGTAGACTGCTGTAACTGCTGTGTTTGAATGCCAATTGCTTTGTCACCCTGCTGAATCTGCTGTAATCCGTTTTCAACTGTTTTGGTAAGCAGATTGTTTGCAGTCATTTGATTATTTATATTTTGCTGCTGTAACTGAAGCTGTGTCTGCATGAACACTCTTTGTTCTTTTTGCATTTCAATTGTTGCATTGGCAAGAATTGTGATTGCATTTTGCATATTTGTGATTCCGGCAGACATCATGGTAAGCATCTGCATAATTTCCGGATTGGCAGGAGCAGTCTGCTGTGCAAACATATTCTGCATATTCTGCAGATTTGCCTGTTGTGCCTGCAATTGCTGTGCCTGTGCCTGATACTGTTCTGTTAAAGAACTTGCCTGCTGTAAGAAATCAGCAGGGTTCTGTACAGACGGTGTTTCCGGAGCAGGATTGGTTATCTGCGGATTCGGTGCAGTCTGTTCTTCCGGAATCAGTTCTTTCTGTTCAGGTACTGCCGGAGTTTCTTTTGGTACTTCTTTTGGTTCATCAGGTTTTTGTACAGGTTCAGTCACATCATCAGGTTCTTCAAAGAAAGACGGTTCTTCTGGCTGTAAAGACTGTACAGGTTCAATGGTATCTTCCGTGTACTTCTTTTCAGCAGGTTTTTCCGGCTTTTCTTCCTGCTGTACCGGAAGTTCTGTTTCAAATTTGTGGTTCTGTTCTTCCTGTTTCTGTTTCAGTTCTGCAATGCGTTCACAGCTTGCTTCATTTTCATGCTTATGAATATTTTGTGCAAGGAAACCAACAAATTCGCCTGTTAGTTCTGAACCAGTAATATTTTTCCCCCATTTTTCCGAAAGAGTAGAAAGTGAAAAATTCTTGAATTTTTCAGGTGTCTTTCCGTCAGGAAACAGATGGTTTTCACCGTGATATTCCGGTACTCTTAATGATACCAGTGCATATTCTTTGATAACCTGTGTAAAATCAATGGCTTTTTCAAATGCAGGAGCAAATTTATCCATTTGCGGAGAAAGTGTCAGCAAAGATTTCAAGCCGTTTTTAAAAGCCGTTACAATAGGAAATTCCTGTGGCGGAAAAATATCCATATATTGAGAAATGATTTTCGCAGTAGATTCCTGCGTATAAAAGTCTTTGTCAGGGTCATCTTTTCCTGTCTGACAAAGTGCCAGATATTCTTCACGGTTTGTACCACCATGCTTGAATGTATCAAAATATATTTTACTGCCTGTTTCAGCAAACTTATCTGCCTGCACAATTGCTTCCTGCAAAGCCTGTTCATCCGCTTTCACAAGAGAAGCATGAATCTGTGTTTGCTCTAAAGTGCCTTCTGGTGTCAGCATATATGTGGCAATATACACCTGCATAGGTGAACCGCCCTTTTTATTTTCTTTCTGTTCATCACTGTCAGTTTCTTTTATTCCGGTTGCTTTGAATCCGGTTGTGCCAACATGAATGATAGTAAAACCTTTATTTGCATTTAAAGTTTCACCCTCTGTTTTTCCTTCTGTTTCTTCATAATAAGCTTCGTTTGCTATCTGACAGAAAAGATTGTACGCACAGTCACTTGCAGGATTCAGTACAGTTTCTTCATCTAACTTATTCATTTTGCCAAGTGTTTCAAGTTTCTCTTTTGCACCGCTGTCTTCATAACTTTTCTTTCCGCTTGCAGACCATGCTTTTCTTCTTGCTTCTTCTTCCTGTCTGAAACGTTCTTCATATTCCGTAATCTTTTTTTCCATTTCAGGCGGAAATGCATAGGGAATATTTTCAGGCGGTTTCACAACAGGCGGTGTTTGCTGTACTGTCGGCGGTTCTTCCTGTGCTTCACCAAAAGTCGCTTGCTTTACATCTGTAAACATTTCATCAAAATTTGGTTCTGTATTTTCAACAGACGGATTGAAAAATTCCGGTTCAGGCAAATCTTCCAAAAGTTCTGGCGATACAAATTCAGGCTGTACATTTTCCTGTTCAGCAGTCTGTTCTGCCAGATAGCCATGATTTTCACAATGCTGTTCAATCATCTTCTGATATAAAGCAATTTTGCCTTTTGATGTATTATCCGGTTTGCTGCCGTCAGGATTCAGGAACTTATGAAGAGCAATGTTGGATTTTCCGCCTTCTATGCCATTTTCTATCAAAAAGTCTGTCAGAATATTTGTGGTAGATAAAATTTCAATTCGATTTTCCTTGAATGTTTCCGCACTTCCGGCAGTTTTATTCAGAAAGTTCATGCATACATCTTCATTTCCGCTTCCGATAAATAACGGAATCGTGGTATTTTTGTCCGAAATATTCAGTTCTTCATTCAGAAAGTCAAAGAAATTAAGAGAAAATGCAGAAGGTGAAATTGCTTGTTTCTGATATTCTTCCTTGTCGATTCCAACTTTTGCAAAATCAATTTTCTCTGCTTTTTCAGCAGAAACTTTAATCATTCTTTCAAAATGGTTTGCTGTTTCATACTGATTTGATTCTTCATTGTAGCGATAAACCTGTACTTCTGCATGAAACATTTCAGCAGTTTCATCTTTTGGATTATTTATCGTTCCGTCTGTAATGATAATCGCATACGGCTTATGTTCTGATAATGCCTGATTCATCATTTCCATATCTTTTCCCATGATAGCTTTCACTCCTTAATGCTCAATTTCTGTATGCTCTTTCTGTACTTCCATTTCAGGTTCATCATATAGATTTTCTACGCAGAAATGGTCTGTCTTATCTGAAACAAATCCAAGCCGTTCCCTTCTGGTATGGTAGTCATTTACCAGTCTGCTGACAATCGGCGGTACATGATTCATAGCTTCTTCACGCAAAAAAACAACATTTACATAGTCTTTCCCTGTATAGCTTTCAATCAGTCCGAGATGTTTACCAAGTCCTGAACGTTTCTTTTTCGTCATTCCTTCTTCAAGCTGTTTCTGCCACCAGAAATCATTTCTCTGCTCTGTAAACAGCACTGTCAGTGTTCCGCTTTCCAAATCATTTACTTTGTACTGAATGGAATTGTGCTTATTACTGTAAAAAATGCTTTCCAGCACACCGCTTTCCGTTTCTTGCCAAAGTCTGTTTCTTTCTGTCTGGAATAAACGGAACAGACCGCCTTTCGGATTCATACTTCTTGCAGTCATTCAGTTTTTCCTTCCTTTCTTTATAAAACTAAAACAGGACATTTCTATTCCGCCATAGAAATGCCCTGATAATACTCATTATCATTCACATACGGACTTTCCTGACAAAATAGGTTCTACCGCTTTTATATTTCAGTTTGTATATATATTATATCACAAAACCGATGTGTTTGTCAATGATTATGATTATATTTTTTTAAAAAAAATTAAAGTGCAGGTGTATCTGCCTGTTTTGCATCTTTTTCTTTCTCTGTCATCTGTTCCAGAATTTCCGTTCCTTTCTGTGAGAGAATGCCTTCTTCCGATTTTTTCAGGTCAACAAACTCCATTTCTCCGTTTTCTGTTTCCAGACGGATTTCTACGCTGACTGCTTTGCCGTTCTTTTCTTCATAACTCATAACTGCTGAAACTTCTTCCACAGACACATTCATGCCTGCTCTTTGCAGTAATTCCTGCATTTCATCTTTTGTCATTTCCAGTTCAGCCGTCAGCAGGACAGAATCAGTACCTTTATCCAGACAGCAGTTTTTCAGTTCTGCATCATGCATCAGTACCATATCTTTTTGCTGTTCAAATTCTTTATCAAATTCTTTGATGAACTGCCTTGAAAGTTTGTCCCCTCTGTCAAATGCTTTCTTGAAAATCTCGTGTCTGCCTGTTGTCATTCCTTCCGTGCCGTCAATTGCCTTATCCATTGCTATTGCCAAATCCGCAGAAAGTTTTTCATCAGCTTCAATGCCAATATGTTTGCAAATCAGAGATGCCGCAATCAGCACTTCCATTTCATGTACTGCACCTTTTTCGGATTCCATACCTCTGATACCGACAACAGAAGACGGTTTTTCGGACAATATATATTCGGCATAATCTTTAACAACTGCAAGCAGTTTATCTTGTTCTGATTTTCCGCTTTTCAGAATTTTTTCACTTCTGTCCGCATCTTCTCCCATTGCTGTTTGCATGGAAACAACAACTTCTTCATAAAACATACAATCTGCTCCGAGCGGTTTCTGTGAATCAAGCAAAGTCTGCAGTTTATTTTCCTTGCTTTTATCTATGGATTCCGTTTGAGAAATATCAAATACATAGCCGATTGTAAATCCATACAAATCCTGTGCCGTTCCCTTAGCCGCAAGCTGTTTTTTCAATTCGTCACGCTTGTCTTCCCTGAAAGAATCGCTTTCATATTTGTAACGGCTGTCTACCCACTTGTCAATTTCCTTTTCTGTTTTCATGGTCTTGAAACTGGGCTGCCAGATAGCAAGTCCGGATTCGCCTTTAATAATACTTCTTCCGTAATCGTTCTTCCATGCGTTGAATCCTGCTACTGCACTTGCATCAGGTTTTTGTCCGTAAATCATAGCGATATTGTTGACAGAATATTTGCTGATGTTGTTTTTCAATTCTAAAAACGCATTGAAACTTTTTGTATCAAGCATACTGTCCAGATTGTCATATGTCATCTGACTAAGGATTTCAGAAGGAGTTGCCTTATCATGTACAGGCATTGCTTTCAGCGGAACATGATACTTTTCTTCAATTGCTGTCCGCAACTGTTCATCTGTAATACTGCGGTATGCATTTTCACTGTCCTTGACATCTTTTGTTTTGACTTCCGGAAATTCAATGACAAACTTATCAGGAATATTTAAAGCATTACGCATATATTGTGCCGTATACTTGTCGATTTCATTCTGAAAATTTTCAGGTTTGAAATCGTCCAGATAATCACCGTCATATTCTTCTGCATCATCAATTTCACCGTTTTCAAGCATTTCCTGCATTTCTTCCAGTTCTTCCTGCTGGTTCTCACGATACATCTCGCTGACTGTCTGCAATGCAAGTTCCTGTGCTTTTTCATACAGCGGATTCTGCGAAAAATCAAATTCTGCATCTTTGCAGGAAATTCTTACAATTTTACTTACTGCCATTTCTGTTCACTGCCTTTCTGCTGGTTTAAATTCGGCTTCTTCCTGTTCAGATTCCTTCTGAATCAGTACTATTCCGATTTCTTCATGTTCGGCTTGTTTCATAATGCTCTGCCAATTCTGTTCACTTTCTGCAAAAGCTTTTTTGAATTCTCTTGCAAGAAATGCCAAATCGTCACCTGTCGCATTTGGTCTGAAATCATAACCTCTGCTGCTGTCCGCATACATTTCATCATAGTTTTCATCAAGTACATGAAATTTGATTTTACTGTCTGCTGTACATTCCAGTATCAGATGTTTCATAAACGGACGGTCATCTGAATCTATCGGGGAAAGCATTTTCTCAAACTGCTGCTGTGCTTTGTCTGACAGCATATCCAGATTGATTTCAGCCTGTACACCATTTGGTGTCACTTCAAGAGAACCAACTGCAAATTCCAGTTCATCACGAATATATGAACGCCGTATACTGTACTCTTTTTCACGGACATTAGGTTTTGAAAATTCTACCAGATATTTGATAGTACACTGTGCCTGACTGTAAACGATATATTCATCATTCTTCAAAGGCAGCTTGTGCTTGTCAGCGTAAACAGATAAACAGCTTTTCGGCAGGTCTTTTCCATAGAAACGACTTCCAAGCACATGATTTGGTTCATAACATTTTCCGAGTGCAACTTCATAAACAGCAGAAAATCCTGATTCTCTTTTGCCGTCATTCCATCTTGCACCTGAAATATCCATGTAATTCAATGCTTTCCGGCAGTCACTCGCAAAGTAAATGCCGTTGCCGAACATCTTGCCTGTCACTTTTGCCTGCGGATTCAGCGATAACCCCTGTGACATGATAGACAGCCAGTTCTCTGTTTTTGAACCGTGATAAAATTCCTGAATATTACTTCCTCTGTCACCGTCTTTCATATGATGTTCTTTTTTGAAATCTTCATATGCCTGTCTTGTATCATTGTTTTCTACTCTGTATGCACAGATATATCTGTCTTCTACACGGCGGTGATGTCTGCCGTCTTTTGACATACCGTAATCTGCACCCATGCCTGCAAGAATCTGGTCTTCTTCTTTGAACGTTACCGGACGGACAGAAAGATGAAATGCCTGAAGAATTGTCCTGCTGTCATGTGTATCATTCTGTTTATGCTGATTCATAAGCAACTGCCCTCTGATATTGTCAAGCATATCCGTTTCACGTTCAATGATTGTATGAAAATCGCTGACAGAATGTGCCATGAAATCGTCTACTTTCTGCATCTTTCTCGGAACAGCCTGAAACATTTCTTCCAATGTTTCATTGAACCGATACAGCAACGCAGTTTCGTTTCCGTCTTTCTGATTAGCACGTTCTGCAATTTCAACAAGCTGATTCAGATTTTCTTGTGCTTCGTCAATCATTTTCTGCGTAATATCTGCCGATTTGATAGTGTAATTTTGTTTCATAAACAGGTTGCTTTCCTGCATCAGAAATTCCATCAGCTTTGCAATCGTTTCATCTTCTATCGGCTGATACTGGTTATGAATGCTTTCAACAGTTGTTTCTTTTACCGCATGAAGTGCAGTTACATCTTCATATCCTTTTTCTAATTTCTGATTCAGCAACATCTGATAATTTTTCTCATAAGGCTGATAATGGTGCTGTCTGCCGTCAGTTCCGACACGTCCGTAAGTGACATCAATGCTGTTGTCATCATTTAATGTTGCTTCATAGAATTTGTTTTTATTTGTCAGTCGGTCTACCCATACCAAATAAGCGTATTTCTGCATTTTCTTCCCCGCCTTTCTTATTGTCATTATTTATGATTATCAGAATATCTGCAAAAACCGCACTTCATTTTCAGGAAATGCGGTCTTGTTTTTATGCGTAGGTTGTATCAGCAACTTCAAGAATTTCATCAATTTCAGGAATATAGATTGTCTGATAATCCATTCCGTTTCTGTCATAGCGTTTCAGCACAAGACACTCTCTGCCTTTTTCATCCGTGTACTTATCCATGACTTTCAAAAAGTGCAGTTCATTGCCGTCTTCGCTTTCCATAAAAGCAGACCAGTCAATGTATTCTGTCAGTTTGTGATTTGCATACGTTTTCTGAAATTGTTCCTGCTTTTCAGGAGAAAGCGTAAAAAAGTATTCCTTGTTTGTCATTGTAAGTTTTTTCCCTTTCTTTTAACTGTTTCATTTTCAGCGTTCAGGTTCATAATTTCTATGTTTGGGTTCAGGCAGTTTTTCTTTCTGCCGTTCATCACGTTCCGCACCTTTTCGGAGTTCACGGATTTCATCATGCACGTCATGTCCGAGTTCCTGCTTACAGTATTCATTGATAACATCAAAGATTTCCTTTGCTTCTTCCGGCTTTAATGCAATCTGTGCATAATTGCTTTTTTCATCATTGACAGTCAAAGCAATTTCCAGACTTACTTTTTTATCTGTCGCATTAACATTAAGACGTACATCTTTATCAGGCAGCGTAATTTCAAGATTGACATAACCTGTTCCTCTGTAATTTGGCTCTGATACATCAAGTGCTATATCATCAGGTTCTACATCATTTTTTGAAAAATGAACCGTTTCAAATTTGTCGCTGTCCTCTTCCGGCATAGGAATTTCAGCCTGCGGTACAAATAATGCCTTTGCTGCTTCATATGCTTCTTCATAATGCACGCTTGCAAAGAAGTCCATAAGCTGATTCGGCAGAACATAATGTGCGTTTTCAATGCCTAAGTTTCTGTCGGATTCCATATAATCTGCCGCAAACTGCACTTGTTCGGATTCCGGCATTTTTCTGAAATCCGGTTCTTCCGTACTGCAGTCGAACTTCGCTTCTCTTACCACATAAGCACTATCTTTTGCAGTTACTTCAATTGCCTGTACTTCATCAAAAGAAGCTTCTTCCTGATTGATTCGGACTGCAATACCACCGTCATGCACCAGTTCCTCAACTGTTTTGTTATCGGCATTCTGCCATTCTGTCCAGTCATGTAAAAAGTCTGCCATACTTCATTTTCCTTTTGTCAGTTGTTTTAGTTATGAAATTATCCAGAAAAACCGCACTTGTACATATGCGGTTTCATAAAATTATCGCTCAACGTCAACAGGTTTGTTTGTTTGCTTTTCCTGTTCCATTCTATCAAGAACCGAGTTCAAAGAACGTTCCACAAATTCTCTGGATTCAGGAACTTTTTCGATTACTTTTTCAAAAAAAGCCACTTTTTCTTCGTCAGTAAAATGAGCTATTTCTGATATGTTTTCATCTTCACTCATAACATTTACATTAACACCATTCATTTCAGGAACACTTCTTTTATTAAAGAAGAAAGCATCTATTGCAATAAGCTTCCCTTTCATTTCTTCATCAGTAAATCTTGTTCTGTCTATCAGTTCTGCTTTTACTGCTGCGTTTTCTATCATCATTGCAACGTGGAAACAAGTATCAGTATACTTTTCTGTAATTGCGACAGCTTCATTGAAGGGAGGGTTCTCTGTTGTTGTGATGCCTTCCTTGTATGGAATAACATAGCTGTTATCATTTTTCAGATAATCTGCAATACTAACAAATTCTCTTGTCGGGTCATTGTATTTTAATGCAATTTCCTGCTCTGTCTTTTTTGCCATAATCTTTTCCTACCTTTCAATATCTCTGTTATTCTTCTTGGTTTCTTCCGTAATTCCCATTTCTGATTCAAGCGTAGAAACACTGCCTTCTTCCAGATGAATTACAGGTGAAACTTTACTGGGGGCATTAGTGGTTTCCATTGCAATTTCATGATGAATTTCGTTGCCGTTCTCTACATTGTAATCTGTGGCAACTTGTTTCATATCTGATGCATTCAGAGTTCTGGACGTATTTTGAATATAGCCATCACTGCTTTCCGTAATTGTTACAGGCTTTTCCTGTTCATACTTTTCTGCCTGCTGTTCCGGTGTTTCATCACGTTCCAGTTTCAGAAGTTCCCCTTCTTCTTTCTTTTCCTGAAAAATCATTCCAGTCTGTTCTGTAATCGGGATTTCGCTGTCTTTATCAATGCCGAAATCCTGCATTAACAATTCAGATTTGTCAATTGCCTGCTGTACTTCTTTTACCGTATATTCAGGCTGCTCCGCTGTCAGTACCGCTTCTTTCAGTTCAGAGTTCTGCATAGCATTTTCCGGTATCTTCTGTATCAGCAGAAGTTCCTCTTTCCGTTCATCAAGGCTCTGGTCTGAAATCTTTTCCTGCAAGAGAAATTTTTCAAAGTCTTCATTGCGGTTATCAGATAGAGTATCAAGCAGTTTGCCGTATTCTTCCGGCTTTAACATACTGTGAATTTCCAGTTCTCCTTTTTCCAGTGTCATCTCCGCACTCTGCGACACAAAAGCAAGAGAATCAGAAATATCAGTATAAAATTCCTTGATTTCCTTCTGCTCTTTTAAAAGCTGACGGTCTTTTTCCGTCATGTTTTCAAAGTCAATCTGATGAATTTCCTGTTGCAACTGTCTGTAATGTTCTTCCAGTTCTTTCATTGACAAATCATCTAATTGCTGTTCCATGTGTGTTTTCACCCTTTCTACGCTGTCAGTTCCATATCTTCCTGCTGATGCACAATCTGATTCTGTTCCAGTCCGAGTTCCCTTGCCGCTGCCTGATACAGCTTTGCACCTATATCCTGCCCCATAAGGGAAATCTTGTCCATATCCAGAATCATGGCATCTTTCTCATAATCTTCTGAATTTAACGAAACAATGAACGCCATAGTATTCTGATTTTGTTCATTGACAACATCATAATCCAGAACATTTCCGTCTTCCGTTATTTTTCGGAACGGTAGTTTGCATTGTTCATCTTCTGCTCTTTTTACATCTGTATACAGTTCAGCACCATTCATGAATACACCGTTATCCATCATGAATCTCGGCGAATCTGTCTTCTGACTTTCTTTCAACTTCTGGTAATATGCAAAATCATTTGCCATAATTTCACCTTCTGCCTGATAGAATACAAAAAACAGGTATCGCATAGAACAATACCTGTGAATACCTTGTTTCAGTATTACGGACTTTCCATGCAAATGGTTCTACCGCTTCAATATATTTACTTATCATTTTTATTATAACATATTTCCTGTAAGGTGTCAAGCGATTTTAAAAATTTAATTATATTTTTTACAGCACATGATACCGCACAAGTAATCCTGCTGTAAGAACCGCTGCCGTACATATCCATGTAAAGATGACACTTTCTCTGCTTCCGCTGATAATCTTTCCTAAATGCAAGTGCTTTACACCAAACAGGAACGGTACTCCTGACGGATTGAACATATCCAGAAACAGATGCGACAGACAGCCGACAAAGAAACCGCACCATGCAGGACAATGCTGATAGGCAAGAATCAGTCCGATAAGATATACCGCAGGGTCATGCAGGATTCCTCTGTGATTTTTTCCTGTTTTACCAAATTTTTTACTGATGTTCCCTATCCATGTACTGACAGGAACAGAAAGTTTTCCCATATAGCTTGCAGGATTGTCAATATCAGGAAAAATACCGCCAATAATACCGCCCAGAATGAATAATGTCTGCATTTCAGATGATGCAGGGATTTCTGACAGTATTCCAGATACTTTGTCTATGCTTATTGCAATGACAGTACCGAGTGCAGTTCCGAATACAAAATGACAATTGCCATTCATGACACACCGCCTTTATTCTGTTCCGTCAGAATTGATAAGAAACTGTATATCGTCATTATACAAATTCTCTTTTGTCACAAGAGATGCACCTGTATCAAGCGAATCTGGTACTGGTTCTCCGCTTAATACAGCATCTGCATATCTGATACCAAGATACCTGTACCACTACACCAGAAAGAATGCCACTTTCTATATATTCTTCTGCACCGTCAAAGAAATCAAATCCCACTACCTGAACACCGTGCCTTGTTCCGGTCAAATCAAGTTTTTTGACTGCCTGACAAGCACCGATTGTAGTCGGCTGATTGGTAGTATAAATATAATCAATGTCCTCATTCTCCAACAGCAAGTTGATAGCAGTTTCTTCTGACTGGGAAATATCTCCCTTGCAGTCAACAGATTCTAAAAACTGTATTCCGCTTTCTTCTACTGGTCTGAAAGCATTATAATACGGTGTATCGCCATATTCTGTTTCAAATGCATTCAGAAAGCCCTCTGTTCTTTGCTGTGCAGTAGGAGAATCCATATCATGTGTCATAACTGCAACAACAGAGTTTTTCTCTGCCTGTTCTGAAACATATCTTCCTGCAATTTCTGCGGCAGATTCATTCTGCGTACTAAGACACATTATTCTCCCTGCAAATGTCACATCACTGTCAATCGTAATGACAGGTATGCCATTTGTTACTGCTAAAGAAAGCGTATCATTCAATTCTGTATCAGATACAGGAGCAATTACAATCAGGTCTGTTTTTTCACTGATTGCCTGTTCAATCAGCTTTTTCTGTTCCTGTACGTCTTCTGTTTCAGGTGAAGAATAAGAAACTTCCATATCGCCAAATTCTGCTTCTGCATCTTTTACAGCAGTCTTTACTGCATTCCAGTAAGGGTCGGTGCTTTTGCAGATAACTGATACTTTTTTCTGTCTGACTTCTTCCGGTTTTCCGGAACACGCTGTACAGGATATAAGCATTCCGCACACACAAATCAGAGAAATGAATTTTCTTGTTCTTAACATATATATTGTTCCTTTCTGAATATACAAAAGTCTTGTCCGTTTTTGAGAGCAGACAAGACTTTGTAAAGTGAGACAGGAAAAGAAAAGTATAATAACAGACAGAGAAAACAGACGGCAGAAGCAGAAATTGCCGCCTGTCAAAGAAAGAGAGAAAAAACTCTCAACATGGAAATGGAAATACATAAAACGAATCATGCATTCCGATTATTATTATATCATATTCTTTTCATTCTGTCAATAGGTTTAACAAAAAATCTTGTCTTTCTTGTTTTTAATGTATTAGATATTTGTATTTCCTAACTGCTTATCCAATTCCTTGAATGCTTTCAAAGCATCACCGAGTTTGCCGATATTATCCACCGTATCAATATTTTTGTTGTCATCATCATACAGGTGAATTTCATACGTTCCGTTTTCCTCTGTTATTTCAGGTACTCCCATTCCGTCAATTTCTTCCGCAATACGTTCTGCAACATTCTGAATTGTTTCTCGCATATTACTGCCAAGAATAGGATTTTCTTCGCTTTCTTCCAGTACTTCGGCAGGAATATTAAGTTCTTCCAGAGTATCTTTCAACTGTTTCTGCACTGCGGACAAAACTGCAAGCTGTACGTCTTCGCCTGACCGTACTTCCTCACCGCCTGCATACAGATGTGAATCGCTGCCGTTGGTATAGGAATCTGCCTGAATATCCAGACCATTTTTTTCAAATGCTTCATTCAGAATATTTTCAGCCTGATATAAATATTCAGCAATAATGGTATTGGTAATATTATTGTTTCCATTATTTTCTGTTCCGCTGTAATCAACTGATACCATATCATTGTAATCTGAAATATCCGTACCAACAGATTTTACAGCATCTTCGCAAATATCAATAATATTGCTGATGTCATCAGTGTAAATGCCAAGAAATGACAGATTTTCATTTTCTTGTTTCACTTCTTTCTGCATATCCAGTATAGAATCTATTGCTTTGTCCAGAAGATTTTTTAAATCTTTGTCCTCTGTCATATTCATTGCTTCTCTAAGCTTATCATACAGTTCTGAAAATTTGTAGCTGTCCATAATAATACTCCTTTCACTGTGTCAGTTCATCAGCAGTCTGCTGAAAATTCTGAATTTTATTTTTAATCGAACTGTTTTCTTTTTCCAGTTCGATTTCCACCCTTTCTATAATGCTGTCTTTCATATCCTGCGGAATATTTCTGACAGTATAGGTATCACCGTCTGCGGTTTCTCTGTCAAGCGTAACATTCAGCCGGACATTTTTGTCTTCATCAATTTCTGCATAGACATTTATCCAGCTTTCCGGTTCATTTTTCATTAACTGCTGATAAGTTTCAACACCATTATCATACAGTAATCCCGAATAATCCGCAAGCATTGCTTCTGCATATTCGCTCAATTCCAGTCTTGCTTCAATAGCAGGCTTGTTTTCTTCGTTCAGTATCAGGTCTGTTTCAAGAACATTTTTTAGCTGATTATCGTCCCAAAGAAGCCGAAATTGTGCATCATCATGTGGAATATTGTCCAGATTGATATTCTTTGTTTCTTCGTCACAAATCAGCCTTGATATTTCATAAACATCTTTGTATTCTTCTTCAAGATGATTGGATTCCAGAAATTTCAGCCATGTTTCTGCACTGTCGCTTTCATCCGGAACTTCTGTACCCTCTGCAAGCTGAATTTTTCCTTGTGATACATTACTGGAAATAGATTCTTCTGCATTTCTGTAAAAATAATCTTCAAAATAAGTATTGTATGACAAGCGTTCCAGAATTCCTGCCGCATTGTCAAAACGGTCTGCTTCAATGCCACCGAGATTTGCTTCCTGATAATCTTTCAGACCGAACGTGTTGTCTTCATTTTTGACAAGTCCGAAATCCATAAATTCAATCGCACTTTCAAACGCTTTTTCATAATCAATCGTTTTTCTCACGATTATTCTCCTTTCTGAAATGAATCCTTTTCCATTTCATCAAATTCTTGCTGAATAGAAGAATCACAGGCTTCAAGGTGTTTTTCTGTTGTCTCAATGACGGCATCAGCAAATTCCTGTGTCATGGCAATCGGAGCAGTAATTTCTTCCTTATCCGTTCTCATTGTAATTTCAGCAGTTACTTCTCTGCTTTCATTGATTTCAGCCGAAATTGTAATTTCAATCTCTGTACTGAATGTTTCTTCAAGGCTTGTCACGCCTGCCTGTTCAAGCAGTCCTGTTTCTCTTGCAATACTTTCAAGTGCTTTATCCGTCATTTCCGGAAACACTGTCATAGTACGGTTTTTTTCATTGATAAGCATATCGGCATCAATGTCATAGATTTCTTCTGAAAAAGTATTCATAATAATCGCCCTTTCTGAAAATCATTAAATTGCTCTGTCAGCAGCCTGTTTTTCTTCTTTTTTCTGCCGCCTGTTTATTTTTCGTTCTTCTTTCTGTACATCATCTTTCAGTTCGGCAAGCATGATTTCAAAATCATCTGTATAGGCAACAAATTTTTCAAAACCTTTCAGAATTACGTTGCCTTCAAAACCATACTGCAGATAATAACTTGTTCCTTTCTGCTGATTAAGACTGTCAAGCAATGCTGATTCTACATAATCCGGAACTTCTTCCTTGTTTTCACAGGCTTCAAAATCAGGATAATATTCCAAATCAGGGAAATATTCATTTACCATATCCATTATCCTGTCAAACTCTGCAAGGATTTCAGGGTTCTGCTGTAATACAGGCTTTTCGGTTTCTACACCGCTGCTGTTTATTTCAATATTTATCTTCTGCTTTTCTGCTGTATGTTCCTGATGATGCAGAATACCACGTTCTTTTAGATTTTCAATCAAATTGTCAATTGCCTGATTGATTCTTTCACGTTCTTCACCAACAGGATAGGCATATCTGATACTGCCGTTGATTTTTTCCGCTGTTTTTTCTGCATGACCGCAGAGATAATCATTCCGTTCGCCTTTTTCTTTCAATTTGTCCTGAACATAGCAGGCAAATGCCCTTGCAAACATTTCCGTTCTGCTGTTCCAGTAACATTTACTCTGATTTCCGGAATTTGAAAATTTGTTTCCAAGCCATTCGGCATCAGACAGAAATTTTGTTTTGCTGCCGTCAGGATTCCGTTCCATAGCATAAACCACTTCTGCGAACGGACTTTGCTTTGCTTTCTCACTTGTGGCAAATTTTGTTCCTGTCTGCATTTCTTTTGCAAGATAGGCATCAAGAGCGTGACCCCATTCATGACACAATGACCCAGCACCTTTCATTTTCGTCAGGTTAATGACATTTGCCATAGCTTCATAATGTGCCAGTGCGTTTCCGCTTCCTCTTGAACCAAATGCAATTGCAAGCTGTCCGCCAAGAGAAATGTCTTCGCTTTTCACAGAAAGTACTTTTGCCAAATCCTGAAACGCATCATAGCAGAAATTCAGATTGGTCTGCCGTTCCTGCTGATTTTCGTAATTGCCGAATTCACCGCCACGCAGCTTGAATACTTCCAGCATATCCGTTCCGGAAATTTCTGTTCCCTGACGATAATCTTCACCAATACGCTGAATGGATTCCAGATAGACAGGTTTCAGCTTTTCTTTGGAAGGCTTCTGTGTTTTTACTGTCAGTGTCTGCCTGCTTTCAATCGCACGGACTGCACATTCTTTTGCTTCTTCCAGTGTATCAAAATTGATGCCAGCCATTTCATGCGTTTTCCTGTCAAAAGCAAAAAACTTTCCAATCTGATAATTCTGAATATCATATTCAGGCTTTTTTTCATCAGTATAACATTCATGTTCAACATCTCTGAATGTTCTTTCTTCAAAAACGACAAGCAGTCCTCTTTCCGTTGTTCCGCTGACATTGTTTCCGTCATATCTTGCAAACAAAAAATCTCTGTCTGCCTGTTTTTCTGCTTCTGACATCAGAAACTGTTCATCTTCCATTCTGTTTATCATACATTGCCAATAATGTTGACTGTAAGCCTGATGATAATCTATAAGTGTCAGTGATGCAGGAACTAAATGTACTGCTGTCCTTGTCTTTTCATTCATGCCCTGACTGTAAACGGAATACGAAAGTCCTGCACGTTCCGCACGGTCTTCCAGCAGAAGGCAGTCATCTGTTGTCTGCAAATCCATGCATAAATCACGCATCAGACTGATTTGCTGAATGTATTCCTGCTGTCTCTGCAATGTCAGTTCTCTGCCAATTTCATTGATTTGTACAGTCAGTTCTGAAACTTCCTTCTTCGCTTCTTCTCCGATTGTACCGCCAATCTTTATACGTTTTTCTGCCTTATGGATTTTAGCTTCCAGATAGTCATACCTTGCATCAGTATAAAGTTTCGGAGAAGCAGGCAAAGAATTCCATACATTTTTGACAAACCAGCATACTTCTTTTGGTATACCGCTTTCATACATTTTCTGATAATTCGGCTTGGGAAACAGATTATCCTTTCTGATAAAGGCAGTGCGTTCCTGTGGTTTCCATGATTCTATATCACTAAAATCTATTGTTCCTTTTGCTCCGAACAAATCTTTTTTTGCTCCACCGATTTTTTCACCAAAGTCTTCTATTTTCGGCATTCTGTATCACCTCATTCTGTTCCTGCTTCCTGAAACCACCATACTGTTTCATCTGTTTCAGTGATTTTTATCTGGAAATGTCCGCCTGTTTTGAAAATATCAATCGCTTTTATATCAAAAATAATATTTTCTCTGCTGTCAGTTTGAAATTCTCCTTCTCTTTTCAAAGAATTTAGAAACAATGTTCCTTTAAGAAACTCACTGCTTTCTATATCAGAAGAAGTTGTAGATTCCAGATACATATTTTTATATTTCTTTTCCATAAATTTCCTTTCTTAACGGTTAATGCTTTCCTGATTTTTTGCAGTATCAGGTTCTGTTTTTTCAGCAGTCTTTTGTCTTGCAAGATAAGCCTTTTCTATTCCGGATTTTTCCTGTACAGGTTTCTTGTTTTCTGATACGCTCTTTGCATAGCTGACAGCTTCATTGCGGAGATAATTCGCTTCTTCACGGTTCAGCCGTACTGCTGCCAATGTATGCTGTACCATACCGTCTTTTACAAATGTACTTGCTTTTGTTACAGAAGGTACTCCTGCGTTGGAAATTGTAAGAATAAATTTTCCCTTTGTCACTTCTTCACTTAAATCCGCACCAATTCTGGAATCCAGAATTTTCCTTGCTTCATCATTCGGTTCAAATTCAATCTCAACTCCATAGCTTGTCTGCTTTGCACTGTCCTTGAAAAACTGTACATCTGAAAACAGCTTATCTGCCGTTTCATGTTCCTTTGCAGCAATATTCTCATTGATATAATCCGATACAGAACTTGGAATTGTTTTTTTCAGCGAATTTTCTTCCTGCTGATTCATGCTTACTTTCCAGCCACGAATCGACATATTTACTGATTCACCACCAAATGTATTCCTCAATACTGTCAGTTCAACAGGTTTTTTTGTAAAGAAATGTTCCGCACGGAGTAGCAGCTTGCTTGCAGTATCAAGTGAGGTACGGTCAATCAGTTCTTTAAATGTTCTGTTGTCCACTTTCACCGGAAATTCAGCAGTAACAGTACCACTCATTTGCTGATGAAACAAGGCATCTCCTGTCACTTTAATTTTTTCCGCAAGTTTTTCTGCAAAATTCATATAAATCATCTCCTTTTAATATAAAAACAGGTACACAGAAATTTCCATGTACCTGCTGATATATGTTCAAAACAGATTACGGACTTTCCTGATAAATAGGTTCTACCGCTTATATATTGTTCTTTGATTATATTATATCATATATTTGTATTATTTGTCAATAGTTTTGATTATTTTTTTTACTGATAAAAGAGGTTTTCTTTTGTTTCTTCAACAGGAATATTTTCTTCAAGCATTACTTCCAGCTGATTAAGAGCGTAGTCCAGCAAAGTCGGATTCATGGAACTGTCTTTATCCAATTCTGCAAGATTTTCAAGCACTGTCAGCACATGGTATACAGTATCATCACTGAATTTACTTTCAGATGTTCCGCAGTCTATCAGAAAATCTTCGTAAGCTTCCTTCATTTGTTTCCAGTCAGTAGTTTCATTCGCTCTTCTGCTGTCTTCTGCATATAGTTCTATGCTGACATAAATATCTATCAGCATATTGTCATAAGAATCTGTTCTTGCTGTCACCTTTTCTGGAACTGTTTCTTTCTGTGCCGTTTCTGCCGTTTCACTGACAATTGGCGTAGGAGCATTATGTTTTCCATAATTTTCGTTTTCAAAAGCATCAGCAAGTCTCTGAAAACTTTCTGTACTTGCAGCATGGCTTCCGCTTCTGTTGATTTCTGCAATAAAATCGAAATAGGAATACAATTCTTCTGCATCAGTCATGGAATTCAGCTTTGTTTTCTTAATTTCATAATTGTAGTTAGCACCGTTCTTCTTTTCAACAGGAAGTGTGCGTTCCATTCCGTCATACTGCAGTGTCAGTGACTGGTTTTCATGATAAATAACTGTCAATGTTTTCGGTTCTTCACCTTTTTCACGGCTGAATGTCATACTGCATGACATTCCTTCCTTTAACTGCTCTCTTTCCAGCTTTGCAATAGTTTGATTTGCCTTACCGTTTTCGGCTGTAATGTGATATACATGAAGATTATCAGGTGTATAGGCAAAAGCCTGTGCATTTGTCTTTTCTGTCAGTTCAGGAGCAAGTTCATAGGTCTTTTCGTTATGTTTCAGGATAAATTTGTCCTCTGCCTGAAATACCTGTAAATGCAGATTAGGAAAGTCAGGACGGTTTAATTCTGCAATCATGACTGCATTATCTGGTATTTCTATTCCTTTTGCATATTCGGAAAGCTGTTCAGCAGAAATAAAATTAGGCAATTCTGCTTTTTGCTGTTCTTTTTCTTTCGGAAGGACAGACAGCATTTTGCTGTAAATTCCGGTCATGGAAGAAGAAATGCCATGTGTTTCCTGTTCTGCAATATGTTCCATTCGCTGAAAGAATCCTTTTGCACCGCCTTTGGCTTCAATCTGTTTTGCAGTATATTTGTATGCCATATCATAGTTTTCCCTGACAGGCATATTTTTTTCTGCATTTTCTGTCTGAATGGTAACAGCAGAAGCGTTCCGGTAAATCAAGGTCAGATTTTGTTCTGTTCCGTCCTGTGCTGTAACAGGCATAGTGCAGGACATACCTTCCTTTATCTGTTCCGGCTTCAGTTCACTGACACTTTTGTCAATGTGCATTCTTTCACCTTTGGTTTTCAGATGATAAACGTGAACATCATCAGGCGTATAGGCAAATTGCCTTGCATTTTCATCAAAAGAAGTCATGTGTGTAAATTCCGGTGCAATTTCACGGACTTTGCTTTCTTCCTGAAGATAAAAACGTCTGCCTGACTGGAAAATCTGCATATTCTTTTCAGCATCTTCTGCAATCAGTTCTGCATTTGCAGGCAGTTGTGCTGTTTTGTCATATCCTTTGAGGTCTTCTGCTTTTGGAAATTTCAGAAAATCCGGTCTTTTTTCTTTTTCTGCAATATCATTGATATATTTTTGCTTCAGAGTGCTGACAGCAGTATAGCTTTCAGGTGTATTCTGCTTTAAAGCAAGCTGAATCAGCTTTGCCATATCCTGCATCTGTTCTTCATTAAATCTTGTATCAATGGACTGCCGTACAAAGCATTCTCTGCCTGCATCTGCACTCTGCACAATCAAATGATGCAGAGGATTGATTTGTTCAGGTGTAAATCCATACTCTGCCATTCTGGTAATTTCCGAAACAATGGTATCTGCACGTTTCAAAGCATCATGCAGCTTGTCATAATCTTTCGTCAGCAGTACAACTGCATTGTCAACAGAATCTATCATTTCATACTGCACATTTTTCAGATAAGGTTCGCAGAATTTGAAATATTCTTTTTCCATGTTGGTGTACAGAGTTTCTTTTTCAGGCGGTGTCGGGTCTTCAAAAAGTTCGTCCATATCGAAAAAGGAAAGCTGTTCTCCGAATTCTTCTTTGGATTCTTCTTTTGGCTTATTGCTCTTCTGCCGTTTCTGGGTATTCTGCTGATTTTTAGAAGGTTCTTCTTCAAACAGGAAAAATTGCCCTTCTGCATCTGTCTTTTCCGGAATGTTTTCTTCTGCCTGTTTCTGCTCCGGTTTGTCAGGTGCAGGATTCTGAGTTTCTTCCTGTTTCGGCTTGCCAGATTCAGAAGAAGATTTCTGTTGTTCCGGATTTTCTTTTTTCAGTGCTTTGACACTAAGCGGTTCAAATCCGTCTTTTGCAAGCTGTGCCGCCCACGATTCACCTGCGGAAAAGAAAGATTCTTTCGTGTTGTCCCAATTACCTAATTTTTCAGGATTTTCATAACTTTCAAGTTGAATTTCCCTTTCGCTCACTTTTGTGACAATCATCATTTCTTCCGGAAGAGTAACCTTTTTTCCGGTTCTGCTGTCCATTGCTGGTCTGGAATTAAGGATAATCACGTCACCTTCCTGAAGTTGTCTGGCAATCAGTTCTTTTTCCAGCATTTCCTTAACTTTTTTTGCCGTTTCTTCTGCAAACTGTTTCAGTTTTTCTTCCATTTCTGTTTCGGAAGGCTGTACAGGAGACTGTTCTTTGGGTTTCTGCTGTTTTGGTTTCGTTTCTTTTTGTTTTGCTTCTTTTTTTGGTTCAACAGCAACATCAACTTCTACTCTTTTGTAAGGTGGTTCTTCTGTTCTCTGATGCAGATATTCTTTTTCCTTCATTTTCTCTATCATTTTGCCGATAGCCTGATTGATTCTTTTACGTTCTTCACCGACAGGATAAGCATAACCAGTTTCTTCGTAAAGTTCATTTCCTTCTAACGAAATATCATTTCCTGCCAGACCGCAGAGATAATCTGAACGTTCACCGTTTTCTGCAATCATATCCTTGACATAGCATTCAAAAGCTCTTGCAAACAGTTCTGCTTCTGAACTCCAGTATTTTCCCTTCTGATTTCCTGTCTTTTTATATGTCTTGTCCAGTTTTCTTGCATTTTTCAGATAATCTGTCATACCACCGTCAGGACTGTTTTTGATTGTTCTGATAACATCATACATTGGATTATTGGGTTTCTTGCAGTCATCTGTGGCAAAATAGCCGCACTGCATCTTTCCGCCAAGATAAGCATCAAGAGCGTGACCCCATTCATGTGCCAATGCTCCTGCTCCGTTCATCTTTGTCAGATTGATGACATTTGCCAAAGGTTCGTAATGTGCCAATGCTCCGGAATGTCCTCTCGCTCCGTAAGCAATGGAAAGGTCATTGCCGAGTGAAATATCACTGTCCTGTACTCCAAGAATCCTTGCCAAATCCTTGAATGCATCATAGGACATATTCAGATTGGTCTGCCTGTCGTTCTGATTCTCCCAGTTACCGAATTCACCGCCACGGAATCCGAAATCCTGCATTAACTGTTCACCGACAATATTTTCACCTTCTCTGAAATCCATGCCAATTCTGCGGATATGAGCAAGCTGCGGCGGTTTGTATACAGATAATCCGACCTTTTTCTTGTCAGCTCCATTTTGTGAAGAAGCTTTTTCAAGCTGTGCAGCGTGTTCCAGTGCAAACGCCTTTGCTTCCTGTTCTGTTTCAAAATTGTTACCTATTACTTTGTGATTGCGGATAACAGCGTAAGTATTTTCTTTCCAGTTATCAGGATGCATAAAACGGTCTTCGTTATGATAGCAATAAGTGGTGCTTCCACTGCCTGTATCAAGTTCCAGACGTTGTATCGCTGTATTGATACGGACATGAGGTATTCTTAAAGATTTATCTTCTGAAGCAATCGCCCACGGACGAAAGAAAGAATAATTTGCCAGTTTTTTTTCATCATCAGTAAAGAGAAATTGCTTTTCTTTTACTTCGGTTCTTAACTTTCTTAATCCAAATGTATCTGAATAGTTATTCACAACTTTCATTACTTTGTCTCTTCCGACAGTATATGCTTTAACAGGTTGGTTTTTCAACTGGCTTGGAACACCGTTTTCTTTCAGCTTATCGCAAAATTTTTCTATATCTTCTTCTGTTCTGATTTGCAGAAGAGATTTTTTCATTTCTGTCATCTGCTGAATATAGGATTCCTGTCCAAATTTTTCCCTTTCCGTTTTCAGTTCCAGATACCTCGGACTGATTTCTTCTATCATTTGATTGGCTTCTTTTAATTTTTCCTGAATTTCCGGAAGTGTCATTAACTTTCTGTTTCCGTTCTGCAGTTCAGGAAAAACATATTCCAGATAAGACGGGCTTTTTTGAATTCTTTCAGACAACGTTGTATAGTTTTCTATGCCTTTTGTACACTGTTCTACAATCCTGTTATATTTTGACATTTTGTCATCAAGTTCATAGTATTCATCACGTTTGGATTTTTCAGATTCTGGGTCTGGCTGTTTTGCAAGACTGTCATACAGCAGTTTGATAAAATAAACTGCTGTTCTTTCTCTGCCTTCCTCAAACAGTTCCTGATAATTCGGCTTGGGAAATACATTTTCTTTTGTAACATATGCCCTGCGTTCTGCATCTGTCCATTTCTGAATGTCCTGTTCTTTCAGACCGCCCTCTTGCTTTGCTGCATAGAGGTCTTTCCTTGCTCCACCGATTTTCTCACCGAAATCTTCAATTTTCTGTGCCATGTTTTATCACCTTTTTTTCAGAGAATCCCCTGCAAAAATACAGGGGATAATTGGATTACTTGCTTCTCTTTCTTGTAAAAACCCAGACTGTGCCGTCTGTTTCTTTCAGGACAATCTGCATTGCTTCATCAATATCTGTAATGTCAACAGATTCCAGATAATCAAGAACTCTCTTTTCTTCATCTGCATCAACAATCACTGCTTTGGATTCCAGAGGACTGATATACACGGAAAAAGGAATGCTCCCTTGCTTCAGCACCTCTTCTGTAAGTCCGGCATAATTGGTATATATCAGATTCATATTTCTGTATGTTTCAAGCATCTTCATTCTTCCTTTCTTCTTTATGCACTTTTATGCATTTCTTCTTGTTTTGTTTTGCCGTGTTCTTTCTGATATTCCTGCACTGCCTGTTTCATCATCTGAATTTCTTCGGTACTGCATGGAATTTCAATCGGCTTATCTTCAGCATATTCAACTGCAAGAGTGTGGTAAACAGACATATCCTGATTTTCCTCATAAGAACAAAGAAGCATTTCCAGTCTGATATTATCGCCTTCTGCTCTGACAGAAAGTTCTTCGTAAAAATTCTGATTGATGAAATCAGAAGGTTCTCCTTCTGCCAGTACTCTGCTGACTGCCGTTTCCAGAAGTTTCTGCTTGTCACCGTCCATATTGTCAGAAGATACCAGAATATAACTGTTGGCATTCAGATTTGGTTCTTCTTTTTCAATCATGAAATTTTCTACGGCAATGCTGCGGAATTCTCCGAGATGATGCTTCTGATGCTCCGTATTTTCTTCTGTCCTGAAATTGTCTGCAATACCGCCTTCTCCATGATTGATGACAGAAACTTCAAAATTGTTTCTGTCTAAATCAAAAGCAATGGCAATTCCGCATTTTTCGCTCTGCTCCAGTTCAGCATATTCCGCTTCTGAAATAATTGTTCCTTTTTCTGTCAAAGCCATGTACGGATATTGTGCTTCTGCTGCCGTCTTTATCAGTTCTTTTGCTGATATTTCATTGCAGGTATGATATTCATGCAAATCATTCTGCGTAATGGAAAACAACTGGTCTGCCATTTCATTCACCTCTTATTTATAATTTTTCATGATTGCCTTCCATCATAAACCTTTTTTAAATCCTTGTATGCTGTATGATGTAGCAAAACCGTCTATTCCATATTCATTCCCTTTTTGCTTCTGCCTGCTTTATCTCACAAACAATATCCTGCAAAGAATCACCTGATTCAAATTCATATTGTTTTGCTTCTGCATTTCCCATATTTTCGATAACGTCATGCAAGTCTTTCCCCTTGTCTTCCATGACGGCTTCGTCCACCAGCCTGAAAAGACTGTCCGCTTCCTCTTCTTTCAGCGGAATAACATCATAGTTTTCTTTTTTGTCATTATAGGTAACAATTATTTCAAGACTGACATTCTTGGTTTCGTTGTCTATCTCAATATACGCATCAAGATAACCGCCGTTTTTACGCATTTCAGCCAGTTCTTCGGTACTGATTCCATCTTCGCCGTAATTCCTTGCAATGAGATTGGAAGCTTCTTCATCAGAAACAGAAATCAGCAGGTCAATGGCTGTTCCACCATATTTTGCAGATTCTTCTGAAAAATTCAATGCTTGATGGAGCGGTTCTGTAATATTGCTGCTGTCAAATACAACTGTATCAAATTTATCATAATCTTCCTGAAAAAGCGGACGTTCTGCTTTCGGAATGAAATCTTTTTTGCTCATAATATTCTTCCTTTCTGTTTTATGTCATAATTGTTTAAACAGGCGGTAATCCGCTTTCCTGCAAAATACCGCCTTTTTGAAAATCAATCATTTTGTAATCGACTGTTCAGAACGTTCGCAGTCATGAATTATATCTGTAAGCGAATCGCCCTCACCAATTTCATATTTCTTATTGGTAGATGGGTCTTCAAAAAACAGCTTGCTGTCACTGTGACTGCTTTCATAGCTGAAATTGATGCCGTATTCCTTGCCGACTGTTTCATTCAGCACTTCAGCAGCAGACTGCAAAGAAGATTCTGTTATTGCCGTTCCAAGATTACCCATACTGATATAAGTATTGCCTGATTCCGTTGTGCTGGTAATTGCTTCTTTAAGATGATGTTGCTGAAATCTTTCGTATTCGTCAAAAATATTACCGTCTTCCTGCATGATTCCATTCTTCATAGGATATTTTTCATACAGATTTTCATCTTTCATAATTTCGTGCAGTTCATACAGTACGTTGGAAACTACATCAGCTACTTTTACCATATCATCTGCTTTTTCATAATCCAGTCCGATTCCGCTGAACGCTTCGTCAAAGCCTTCATTTAATTCACGCATAACTATCTTCCTTTCTCAATGGGTATTCTGCCGTAATATTGATAAAATCATCTTTTCAATCATCATATTCAATTTGAGCCTGTTCTTTCTGCTGTTCATTCTTTGCAATAAATGCTTCTTTCATGGCGGAAACTTCTTCATGCACCAGTTCAGGATGTTCCTCTGTAACAGATACATCACCTTTCCAGTATTCTCCTATCAGACCACAGGTTTCATCAAGCGTATAACCGTCATTTGTTTTGCCTGCATCTTCCATCTGTACATTTCTTACCATATTTGCTGGAATGATAATCGGCTTTTCAGGCTGAATATCCAAATCAGAACAAGTCCCCTGCCACTCATTGAATAATGCAACAGAACTGTCTTTGGAAAATTCCAGATTCTTATCTGATTTTCCAGAAAGTACATCTAACGTATCAAGCAAATCCTGTCCTGATGCATGGACACTGACAGCAACTTCAATCATGGAGTAATCAGGGCAGTCCTGAATTTCACGGACAACGCTTGCAACAAACCCTTCTTTATCTGCCATATTTTCAGTAAGTGCGGAATACACCTCGGAAACTTCATGTCCCTGCTGATGAATCAGATATGTCAAAGCATTGTCAATATCTTTTTCAAAATATCCGCTTTCTACATAATTATCTGAAATGTTATCAACATGGTCTACAAAAGCAGATGGAATGGAACTCATGTCCATATCTTGTTCTGATTTTGTAGCAAGCATCAGATTCAGCTTGTAATCGTCCTGCAGAAAATCAGTCAGTTCATAGGAAATGCCGTTATATCCTGCTTCTTCCAGAACTTCTTGCCAAGAAGAAGCTTTGTCAATATAATCATTTAAGCAGTCATACAATGCCATGTCCTGTTTCAGAGCATTTTCTTTGATTTCATCAATCAGATAGTCTGTTTCTCTAAAATCCAGTTCATTATCTTCTACGAACTTATAATCCAGAAACTGACCGAATGTTTCAAAACCTTCATTGTTTTCCTGATATTCATTGAATGCCTGCATTACAAATTCAGGCGGAATAGCTTCCCCTCTGCTCGGCATTACCAGTCGCATACCTTCATCAGTACAAAGGTCTTCAATTTGCTCTTTCAGAAAATCCTGAACCTGTTCTTCTGTATAGGCAGGTGCGTTCAACTGTTCTGTCACAATCTGAATATCTGCTGCACTTAATGTTACATTTTGTTCCTGCATTTCTTTCAGAAAATCTTCATAAGAAACTACATCTGCGTTTTTGTCAGTATCATATCCATATCTTTCTTCCAAAGCAATTAGCAAAACATCATTGCATACTTCACTGTTTTCCATTAACTGTACCGTATTATCTTCTTTTGTCCAAAAAGCACCGTCTTCTTTGACGGCATACTGGTCTGTTCCCTGAATACGTTCAATTTCGTATTCATGGTCTTCTGAATATAATTTGCTCATACATTTCACTCCTCACTCTGAGATTCATTTCGTTAATATCCTGTAAAATACAAAAAACAGATATATAGGAAAATCCAATACACCTGCAGTTACATTCAGATACGGACTTTCCATTCAATTTGGTTCTACCGCTTTTATATTCTGTTTTCACTTATTATTATACCATATTTTAAATATGTTTGTCAATAGTTTTGATTATGTTTTTCAAAAATGAAACGATTCTGACTGAAATCAGAACTGTTTTTCCTGTCAACTGCCCCCACTTACGCTCACTTCGTTTGCTAAGAAGTGGGGCTTGTCACTATCTGGTAGTCATATTGATTTTGTCATGACCTGACGTTTTTTCCTCTCTTACAGGAATATTTCTTAATTGCAGTTCATAGCTGTAATCTGCTGTAATGAACTGCTGAAGTTCTTCCGGTGTCATCAATACTGCTGAAGTTTCAATTGTCTGCATATTTCTTTTCAGTATATCTGAATCCTGTTCCGAAAGACCATAGGTTTCACGAAGTGCTTCTTCATAATACTGCGTGTCCCAGTCCATATATTCCTTTGCTGTCATAGGTTTTGAAATTTTATCATCAGTAAAAGCATATCTGATAGTATCATTGCTTACATCAATGAACAATTTGCCGTCATTGTTGTCCTGTTCCTGAAAAACAGCTTGACTAAAAGGATAATCAGCAAAAAATTCTCCATATTCCTGAACAATATCAGAACTATTCGCAATGTCTCTCATATCAAAATTCACATCCAGCATTCTGCCGATTTTTTCATGTTCTCTGCTGACAACCTTGTTTGGGCTTCCCTCATTATATTTAGCCATAGATGCAATATAATCAATCGTACTTGCTGCCCTGCTTACCATTCTTTCTGCAAAATTCCAGCCATAATACTGTGCAATTAACCTGTTGTTTTCTTCACCCTGTTCATAGCGGACATAAATCTGACTTCTCTGCCCCATATAAATTACCTCTCATTCTGAATGTTTCTGTTTTTCTGCTGTTCTTGCCATAGCATCACTGTCTTGCCGATACTCTGCCCCACAAGCTTGCTTTTTTCAATATCAACCGTGGTTTCACCAGATTCCGCTGATACAGCAAAAGTAACTGTATCAGGAGAGATATTGACAACGGCATATTCTGTTTGTCTGCCCTGTTCTTTGTGGCAGAACGGATAACGGCTCTGTATCTGTTCTGCTGTTACAATATCTCTGACAAGCTGATTTTCATTCACTTTCTGTCCCAGCCAGAATTCAAGATTCTGTACCTGTACATATTTTGATTCCAAATCATGATATTTCTGTACTGCAAACTGATATGCTTTCTGTGATATGCTTTGACGATAAGTATTTTGATACAGTCTGTCTACCATTTCCGGATTAAACTGCATGACAGGATAGCATCTTTTTCCGTCACTTACAACTCTGCCTGTCAGTACAGCAAGCTGCTTTTCAAGCAAATCCTTGATGTATTCCGGTTTGACTGCACCCTGATAAGGCGGCATTACATTTCCGGTATCAGCAGTATAGACTTCTGTTTTACCGCAGAACTCTCTTTGTACTGAAATATTGTCATTCAGCAGTTCTGCCTTGATTTCTTTCATATCATCTCTGATAACAGTTCTGATACTTTCCAGAATCTTTCCGAGCCAGTTGTCTCCCTGTCCTGTATTCTTGTCTACGCCCCAAAATGTATCATGCCATGTATTGCCTTCTTCAATTTCTGCATAGCCTGTTTCAAGAAGCTTATCCAGAAGTTCCGGATTTCTGCGGAATTTATCAAATATTGCTTCTACCATAGGTTCAAGGCTTGCGATTGTAAAATCCGCAGTATGAGAAAGCGTTTTGATTTGCTGTTTTGCCTGATAGCCGTTCAGCACCGTAAACTGCTGTCTGTCCTGTGGATTTCTGCACCGTGCCGCCTGATAAGCAGCTTCACTGCTCTGATACCACATACCATCCAGAACGACTTTGCAGGGGTACATATTGGAAAGAAAATAATTTTCCTGCCTGAAATGGTCTATTTTTCTCATATTATGCTCCTTTTTATTTATTTTTTATCTTGTTCCTTATTTTCAAGCTGAGGGGGCTTCTGCTCCTTCTGCATTTCTTTGACCTGCTCCTGAAAAAATTCCTGCATACTTTCAAACTGTGCTTTCATTTCAGGCACTAAGTCGTATTCAACATCAGCGGTTCTGTATTCATAGCCGTCATCTTCATTTTCACGGTACGAACTGTATGCTATCGGCGATACTGCTTCCATGTACTCCGTTTCGCTTTCAAGCTGATTTTCAATCTTTTCGGCAGCCTGTTTCAGTGTCAGCAGTTCATTCTTTTCATTATCCCGAAAAACAGGAATCAATTCCGCATTTTCCTTGTTTTCATCTGTCATTACCATTGGAGAAAGCTGACGATTGATTTCCATGTCACCAATCGGCTGGTCTATCTCTACATCAGAAACAGATAAATCTCCGCCGACATAAGAAGGTTCAAAATTGACAGAATCAAACCAGTCTTCTATTCCCTTGTCGCCGAGAAGGTCATTTGCTGTCATGAACAGCTTGTCACTGTTTTCATTCAGAAAGTTCGTCAAATCTTCCGGCTTAAAATCATACATCTCTTCAATATTTTCCTTGTTCATAAAAAATTCTCCTTTCGATTATCAATACAAAACAAAAAACAGACGTATGGAAATCCAATACACCTGTTGCTACTTCGGATTACGGACTTTCCATTCAATTTGGTTCTACCGCCTACATATTCTGCTTTCAGTTATTATTATATCATATTTTTAATAAACTTGTCAATAGTTTTGATTATTTTCTTTTAAAAAAATTATCTGTCCGGATAGTCCTGCTGTCCCTGCTCCGGCTTTTCCGGTTTCTGCTCCTGCTCTGCCTTTTTGAACCATCCAATTGAAATATGCAGTTTTTCTCTTAATTCTCTGCCTGCTTTCTGATATGCTCCGATATGTTTCAGAACCCCTGATTCACCCATGTAATAGAAATTATCCGTGTTATTTTCATCAGGCTGTTCCGCTGTTTCTGGTCTGCTGTCCGTATCAGGATTATCAGGTGCAGACGGTGTTTCTGCTGTATCTCCGCCTTCCGGATTATCCGTTTTCTTTCTGAACAAATCGGTTACTTTTTCTTTCAAAGCGGAAAATGTCTGTTTCAGGCTCTGTACGGCATTATCAAACCAGTCTTTCCAATTAGGCATTTTAGGAATTGCAATTGCTCCGTCCGAAAGCTGAAACAGGGCTTGTCTGCCTGATTCACGGTCTGTATCAGATATAGTAATAATAGTACTGCCTGCACCTTTTTCAGAAGGCTTTCTGTCATTGCCTTTTTCAGAAGACATTTTATTTTCCAAAGCTTGTTTCAATACAGATTCTTCATGTGTGAAAAATTCATCAATTTCAGAATCTGAATTTTTCGTTTGATTATCAAGCATAGAAGAAATCTGCTGACATAATTTTTCCGTAGCATATTCATTTTTTACATAGTTAGTAATTATTTTGATATTTTCTGAATATTCATCTAAACTATCTTCGCCCTGTTCTCTCAAAGAAGATAATTGACTTATCTTTTCTCTTAATTTAAGATATTCATCAATTGCCTTTATCTCATATTCAATATACGGAACGGCATCAGGCTTTTCAATTTTCGCCTTTTCTTTTTCCTCTTGCAGTATCTGCTTTACTTTTTCCAAATCAGAGATTTCTGGCAGCTTTATATAAATACCGCTTTTCAAAAATTCATAACGTTCTTTTGTTTTTTTACTTAATTTTTCTTCCTGTCCTGATGAAAATTTCCCTTTGCTTTTTATCGTTTCAAGTTTAATGATTTTATTACGCTTGTTGTTCAATTCATCAATCACACTGTCTCTGATGCCACGATTTGGGTCTTTTCTCATTTTCTCTACTTCAGCAGATGCACTTATTTCTGCTTCGATTCTTTCATTTTCCTTTATTTCATCAAACTTTTTTTGACATTCAGCAACATATTCAGGGTCTTTTGTCATAAGCAATGTTTCTTGCCATCTTCCGTTTTCAAGTCTTGTTTCTGTTACCGAAAGAACTTCTATTTCACTTCTTTCTCTACCCAAACCTACTCCATGTATTTTTTTATATTTTTCATTGTCTTTTTCAGTATCATCTGAATAAGTATATTTAGATTTAAAAATAGACACTCCTGTAAATTTATCAGTATCTTTGTTTTTTATAATAAAAAAATTTATATATGGTTTATCAGGATTATTTTTATCATAAATTTCAATTAAAAAATCAGCATTTATTTTGGAATTATGTGGTCTTTTGTCTTCGTTTACATCTCTTAGCCAACTATACAGTTTTAAAGAAAGTTCATCATCTTTATCAAAAGAAGCGATTTGCATGGTTTTATCAATGTTTTCCAAAGCAGTCAGCCTATCAAACAAATCGCTTTCAAAAACTTTTCCATCTTTTTTAGCCTGTCGTATTTCATCATCAAATTCTTCTTCTGTTTTATTGTTCGGTTTTACTGTATCATCAAAAAATTTATCTCTTGATTTTATATAATTATATGAAAAAACACCTTTTTTAGCTAATCTGTAAAAATCTTTTGGTTTATAACTTATCTCACCTAAATCTGCTATTTTTTCCATAGAAGTAAGATGCATAAATTGTTCAGGGTCAAACTTTATAATGTAATCTTCTATATATGAGCCTGTTTTTATCTTTATGTCATAAGTAACTTTATGTTTGACAAGTTTTCCATAACTTTCTGCACAGCATTGCACCTTATTTTCTGGAAACGTTTCTGCACTCATAATAATCACCGTCACTTATTTTTTTGCAAATAAAATATAAAAAACGGCTCTGATAAAATCAGAACCGTTTGCATAGCTTATATCAACGATTTCTCGTATATAGGCAGACCGGCTATATGCTACCGCCCGTAAATAACTCCACATCCACCCCACTGCCGATAGACGAATGCTTCATAGTTATGGCATATCCAAGTTACCTTATGGTATATGCCGCTTCCACTGCTGTATGCACAACAGCTTCCGTCTTGATTATATTATATCATATTTCATCTGTTTTGTCAAGCTGTTTTAAGAAAAAATATTTTAAAAAGTCAGAAACAAATTGAAACAAATCTGCCGATATTTTGTGCATAATTACTTTTCTGCCATTGCTGAAATATCCGAAGTTTCAGGCACTTTCAACAATCAGGATTTGTTTCCTGAAAGATAATTCTGAATCACTTCTTCCAGTACTCCCTGCCTTCTCATAAAGTCGAAAATACTTCCAAACATACTTTCAAAAGCACTCCGCAAGAACATGAAACGTTCCGACATACGCATCACCTTTTCCACTATTTTGTTTCTGTTTTTCTCTTTTTGCGGCAGCTTTCACATCTTGCAGGAATGGAAAATCCTTTTCCGACATACCATTCTGATTCTTTCTGTGAAATTGCAAAAGGCTTGCCACAGTCTCTGCATTTCTTGATTATCAGTTGTTTCAGACTTTCTTCCAAAGCAGGTGTATCTGCATAGACTTCTGCAAAAGCAGTGCCGTCATTTACCATATTCGCTGTTACCTTGTCATGAATTTCGCAGTTCGGAACAATATGTGTCTTTCCTGTTTCCATGTCTGTCAGTAAAAAGCCGTTTGTCTGTTCTTTTCTGATTTCAGCCGTTCCATTAGTATAGGAAATCCGGCAGACAGGAACAGCTTCTGCAACAACCGCAACTGTATACAGATGAAGGTGATTTTTCACTGAAAACAGAAAATCGTTGTTTTCAGATTCCTTCACTTTTGAAATCAGCAGTGCAGTCTGTCCGGCTGTCTTTGCAGTAAACAGAATTCTGTTTCTTCCTAAGTACTCCGACATTTTTTCACTTAATTCCATTTTTTCGTGAAAATGCCTTGAATCACCGTAACCTGCTGTTGTGCCGTCAAAGTCAACGGAATAATATATGCCGTTCCCCCTTGCTTCAAAACGCTTCTGCTCTTTCTCTTCCAGTTCCAAATACTGATTCAGCCAGTCATTCAGATTCTGAAAGACTGCAAGACAATGCTCTTTGTTCATTCTGATACCATTCATAAATATTCTTCCTTTCTGGTCTTAAAGTTTCGTTACTTCTGCTTCTGTAATCCGATAGCCGAACGCACCGTTTTGTTTCTCAAATACAGCAATCGGCGTAATTCTTCCGTCCGTATATTCATAGCAGTTCAGAATGGAATACGGTACACCGTCTTCATATTCTTCCTGCTCTAAGAACGCAAATACAACACCGTTTTCCTTGATTTTTGTCCCTCTCTCACGAAGCACCTGATTCAAAGAGATTCTTTTCAGTATCTCATTGAAAATCACATAAGGAGCAAAATTAGCAGGGTAACGTATATTCAAAGGAGTAATGAAATTTCCGGAAAGGTTTCTTTTGATGCATTCTTTTTCGGCATATTCTAAAACACACTGGCAGACTTCCTGCAAGGAAATATAAGAAAAGCAGCTTTCGTCAAGAAACATTACGTCCGGAATGCAGCCCTTGATATGCATTTGTCTGTACTGCGGATTTATCCATGAATAATCCGGAACAGTCGCTATCTGTCCGCTCTGCTTTGCAAGTTCAAATTCGCCTTCTGCGGTATCTGCTATGACAATAAACTCATTTCCATAGCAGTCTACAGCAAAGAGGACAGTTTCGTACAGCAGACAGCCGTCCTGATACAGAGAAGAATAATGAAACTTCTTATCTGCCGAACAGAACAGTTTTGCAGTCGGCACGGCATCAAGCAGGAACATTAACTGTTGAACAGGCAGTTTCGGCTTGTTCTCACCGAAGTCGTAAAAGTAATAAAATCCTTTTTTTGCGTATTCTTTCAAATCCTGAAAATTCAGCCGCAAATGCAGTTCTTCCGTGCAGACTTCACGGCAGATACTGAAAAGTTCTGCTGTATAATCCATGACTTCTTTTGTTTCAGGATTTACTTTTCTGACAGGATTTTCCGTCTTGATATTTTCATTTGCCTGTTCAAAACAAAGCATCATGCCATCACTGTAAACATACTGCTTGCCATCATACAGAAATGCCTTTTCCGGCAGGTGCAGTCCCTTCTTCTGATTCATGGCTTTATTTGCATTTAATGTCTTATACGCAAGGTTGGCAGACAGAATAGATTCATATTCCTGCATACTTTCATCTATGCCGTTCCAGACTTCTGCATTGCGTTCCATGAAATCAGGAGCAAGCAGGTTTCTGTGAAAATCATCTTCCGCCGTGTATTCAGGAATAGACAGCATGAGCAGGCGTTCCTTGCACCTTGCAGAATAAATTTCTCTGCATCCGAGGTGAGAAATCATGATGTTATCATCTGTTGGAAAGAAATACTCCTGTACAGCATGATTTCCGACTTCTGCACATTTCATCAGCATTAGCTGAAATGTTTCCTGCATAATTTTTTCCGGATTTTCATGCAGTAATTCTGCAATTTTTTCTGTCGATAATACAAGTACATTGGTACTGTCTTCCATTCGTCCAATCTGAATTTCCATATTTTTCTCCTTACATATTCTGATGATGCTGATTATTCCAGCTTCCTGTTCTGCTCATTGTGGAAATCGGCAGGAATTTATCGCCTGAAACTTCAAAGCTGTCAATGAAAACCTGCTTGTCATCTGAACAATTGCTTACTGCAAACAGAATACCGCTGTCATGATTCGTCACACGTTTCAGCATTTCAAAATTGGTATCTTCACCGAAATCCACATAGACCTGCGGTTTCAGTTTCGCAATAATGCTGTATTTTTCTCCGAACTTTTCCATATAGCGTGATATAAAATGCTCCATGTCCTGATATGAAAGATGAAGAAACGCTTTTGGTGAAAGATACGCCGCAAAGGATTCATGCTCTGCCAGTGATACTTCACGGATTTCAGGATAAAACCAAGCCCTGTCAGGAAGTATGTTGAAATATTCTCTGTACTGGCAACGCTTTTCATTCGGCAGAGTGAAAGCAACGATACATTCATTGCCGTAACAGTCCTTTCCGTAAAGCACATTCTTTGAGAACTGAAACAGATTATCTTCCGTATCAAAGAAGTATTTTCCGCTTTCATATGTTCTGTAAAACGTCATGGACGGCATACAGGCAGCCGCATTTCCAATCAGTTCCATTGGAAGTTCTGTCTGATTGTCACCGAAAGAATACTGCGACATACGGCATATGCCCTTTTCCTTGCTGTGATAATCTTCTATGGCTTCATACACCATTTCAGAAACATTCATCTGAAAGAAAACTTCTTCACGGCATAATTTTCTGCATTGCTCAAATACATCTGAAATGTATGCCGTTTCTTCTTCTGATACATTCTGCTCCATATCCAGATTATGCTGTTCGTTCAGCCTGATAATAATGCCGTCACTGTGAATATACTGCGAACCGCTTATTATAAATGCCTTTTCAGGAAGTCTGTAATTTCGTCTGTCATTATACCGTACATTTTCTTCAAGTAAAGTATGACAGAATTTCAACAGATTCTTTTCTTCCGCTGTCCTGAATGTTTCATTCAGTTCATTCCAGACTTCTGCTTCTTTTGAAAAAAATTCTTTCTGCAATTCCATACAACCTTTGTGTGAAACCCAGAAGTGTCCGTTTTCAGATACAAAGAAATCTGCACAGCTTGTAAATCCGGATTTCTGTATTCTATTAAAAAACAGAATGTTAATTGCACATTCTGTCTGCTCCGCTGTCCTGTGCAGAATCTGTGCAAGCTTGGTGCTGCTGATACCATAAGCACCATGATGCTTGTGAAGTAAATCTTTCATATTTTTAATCCTTTCTCTGCTGACTGTATTTCCAGATATAACCGTAAGCCGTGGCACGGTTTCCTTTACAGCAGGCAGTGATATTTCCTGCATTGGCTTTTTCTCCGATTTCATGCACTGCTTCTGTAATAGAATCAAACCTTTTCAGAAAATTACCTTCTTTGGAATACTGCTCTACTTCAGCAGTCTTGTTCTTGATAATCACATGGATTTTCTCATTGGCAGGATATTCTGCTGCATAGCGGAATACATATCCGCATATCAGGTTAGATGTTTTCTTGCTGCATGATGCATAAATCACACTTCTGCTGATACCGTACTGCTCTGCAATTTCTCCTGCATTGTTCCATGTACGGACGTAATTTCCGTTTTCATCATACTGATGAATCGGCTTTTCCATTGCCTGATAAGTCTCTTCCATTTTATCTGTAATTTCACACCATTCGATATTGTCCGCACGGCAGTTTTTCTTATTGCCGTCCTTGAAACGAATATATTTGTAGCCGTTCGGATTCGGCACAAAAGCCTTTGCAACTTCCTTTCCAATCAGAATACCTGAAAACGCATAATTCTTCTCCTCTTTCTCTGTCAGCAAAACAAATGAATCGCCGTAATTATTTGTCTGAATTTCCATAATCCGTTCTGTTTTCGCCCAGTTGGATTTTACTCTTCCGAGATTTGAAATTTCATAAAGACCATTTGTCTTTTCAATCGTTTTCCACTTTTCATTCTTTAACTCTTCATCTGTATAATTCATGTTCTACACTCCTTGTGATAAAATAATCATTGTGTCCGGATTACAGATACAGACAGAATTCAAATCAATACCATCACATTCTCTGCTGTATCTGTAAAAATTCTGAAATGCAATGGCATCATACTGCTTCGCAATCCGTTTCCAGTCAATGAAATTGGAAATTCTTGTTTCTTTTACCTGCAAGAAAAAATCCATAATCATTGGTCTTGCCTGCATGGGATAGCTTTCGGACAGTTTCTGAACAGTTTCAAGAGAATCTATCAGCAGAATGTTACTGTCCGATTTCAGCGTAAATTTCACGCATTTATCAAGATTCATTTTCTTTATCTCTAAGTTTTCTATGCTCCATTCATTCCACTGTAATTCCTGCTCCTCACAACACCAGAAACCGCCGACTGGCTTATTCAGATACGGATTGCAGGAAACTGGTCTGAACCGTTCTTTTTCAAATTTGTCCGTTCCCCAATGAATATAAGTCATTTTCCTGCTCCTTTTCCTGATACGGCACATAGCATCTGTCCTGATGCCTTTTTTTATGCCACTCCCATTGTCTGTGGACTTTTGCCTGTTTCCAGTTATTCTCACATTCTGCAATCTTAGGGTCATAGGTAACAGAACCATAATATTTACCTGCATATTTTTTGCGTAGCATACCGCCATCAATCAAACGTAGATTCTGCCTGATATTGGAGTGCCAGTGATAATTTCCGCTTTTTTCATGCGTTCTGCCTTGCTTCGGATAACGGTGAAATGGTCTTCTGTTTTTCCGCTTGTACGGAATATTACAGGCAAGAATCTGATTATGCCAATTTCGTACATCTCTGACAAACAGTTTGCCATGTATGCTTTCCACAAGCTGATATTCTTTCAGGTAAAGCTGATACTGCGGATAATCAGAATTTTTGCTGATATTATAACTTTCACAGTCTTTCCCTGTAAGATTCTGCTTTTTTTCAAGTGAAATCAGAGACTGCTCCGTATCTTCAAAAAAATGTGTAATAACAAGACTGTTCAGCATAGGAATCAGTTCTTCTTCTGTTTCACAGTATTCTAATGCTTTTCTTTGCCGGATATTTCCATAATCATCAAAAATCAGTCTGCACCAGTAATACATCTGCTGACACTCCCTTGCACTTCATTATTTTTATTATAACACATTTATCTTATTTTGTCAAGCCTTTCATTGTTTCTTTTGTCATTTATTTAATAACAAAAAAAGAATACAGCCTTTCCTGTTACAGAAAGACTGTATTCAAAGTGGGAAAAATATATATGGAAAAGAAATATTCACTTACCAATCAAATCCACCAATCAAACCCGATTTCATGCAGTTTTTTTACTGTATGTGTTATGTCGAATTTTGTATTGAATCCGTCCTTTGCAAAGCGATAATAAATATTGAACACATTTACATCTTTATCCATGCAATGGAGCATAGTTTCTTCAAATGCAGCATCAGATATTTCTTTGACTTCTGCAACTTCAGAAATACTTTTCACGTTCGGATTCATAATATGCCAGATGAAGTTTGTCCCCTGTTTTTCAGACAACAGAACAATTGCCTGTGCAGCCTTGTCAACACTGGTATCATCATATACGGCAGATTTCATGGAAGCAGGATAAACGTCAAGTTTTCCTAATGCCCTGATTTGTGCAGCCATGCCGTTTGTTTCTGCATTTATCTGGAACAAACCATCAGAAGCACGTTTTGTCAGATTGCCAATACGGAAAATTGTTGAAGGAATTCCTTCTTCACGAGCCTTCAGCACACATTCTTCTGCCTGATATTTTGTCTGGATATACGGATTCTGAGTGATTTCCTGTCCAATATCCAGAACATTTTCCGTCAGAGTTTCTTCTGTGCAGAATCCTGTTACAGCAAAGGAAGAAATGTGATAAAGCTGTGCATTGGCATCTTTGCAGAAACGAATGACCGTCTTTGTACCGTCTACATTGATTCTGCCGGAATCTTCGTAGCTGCCTACATGAGCAACCGTTGCAGCAGAATGGAATACAGCATCCGTTTTACCAGAAAGTTCCGCATAAGCAGTTTCAGAAAGTCCAAACATAGGCTTTGTAATATCACCGCTGACAACTTCTACTTTGTCTTTGTTCAGTCCGTAATATTCGCAGATTTCACTGAATTTTGCCGTATCTCTGACGAGACCGATTACACGACAGTTCTTTTTCAGCAATTCAATTGCAAGATGTGAGCCTAAAAATCCGGTAATGCCTGTTACAAGAACTGTTCCGTTCTTTTTCATTTTTGTATGTGTCTTTGAAGTGCGTTCAATAATTTCATTCACAGGAACAGTCTTGACAGAAACAGCGGATTCTGTTTTGGTATGCAGATGTTCCGCAAGAGCCTTGATTGTCTTGCATTCATAAATGGTATTCGGAGAACAGCCTAAGTGAATGGAAAGTTCCACAGTAGTCAGACTGTCCAGACCTGCATCATAGAGATTGTCCGTAATACCGAATTTTGCCATACTTGGAAGAATATCCTTTACCTGTTTCATGATTTCTTCCTGTTCAGGTGTTTCTGGTGCAGCATATTCCTTATGTCTGCTGTTTTCCAGTTCCTTGATTGCAACAGAACGCTTGATTTTCAGAGAAGATGTCATAGGGAACGGTGCTGCTCTGAAAATGACTTCTGAAATCTTCATATAACTGGGGGATTCCTGATTCAGCTTGTCAATTCCATCCGAAATAGACTGTTTCAGTTCTTCCGTCAAATCTTTCGCAAATACAACACAGGCAAGATGATTATTGACTGCACATACCATAGAAGCAGTGACACCTGCAATCTTGTCTGTCTTGTCTTCGATTTCTTCCGGATAAACCTTTTCACCGTTTGCAGTTTTGATAAGATTATCTTTTCTTCCTAAAATTACAATGTAGCCATTGTCTTTAATCAGAGCCAAATCACCTGTATGCAGCCAGCCGTTTTCAATCGTTCTTGCGGTTAATTCCGGCTGTTTGTAATATCCTTTCATCACTGCCGTTCCTCTTAAAAGCAGTTCGCCTTCATCAGATATTTTGTATTCCAGATTTGTTGCAAACGGAATCCCTGCTGCTTCCGGATTTTCAAGCGGATTCCAGTTGTAAAATATACCACCGGAAGATTCCGTTAATCCGTAACCATCATTTACGCTGATACCGATACTGTCAAGCAGTGTAATCATCTTTTTATTGGTCGGCGCACCACCGATTGTAATACGTTTCAGACTTCCGCCAATCATCTGATAGATTTCCTGCGGAGATTTGGTCTTGCTTTCACGCTCAATAAAAGAGCAAAGCAAGTTCGCCACTGTCGGAACAGCAACAATATCATCAATCTTGTATTTTATCATATTCTGCATGATATTTGCAATACTGTCATTCAGATAGATAGTACAGCCGTTATATAATGCTTTCAACTGTCCATTGCAGAGTTCATAGCAATGATGCAGAGGGAGAATGGAAAGTACATTATCGCCTGCACGGAAAGCAGGTACATATCCCTTGACACTGGAAAGAATGCCGTCCTGCGTAATCATTGCCGCTTTCAGTCCGTCACCTGTTGTACCGGAAGTGAACAGCATGACAGAAGTAATATCCGGATAAGCAATCTGCAAAAATTCTTTTTCAGATTCCTCATGAATATGTGTCATCAATCGTTCCAGAGAAAAAATTCTGTCCACCTTACGGCAGGAATTCAGAATATCTTCTTTGAGATGTTCATACTTGTTGGACAGCAGTACCACACTGACATCAGCAAAATTCAGCCGCTTAATCATATCTTCTTTGGAAATATTGATGTCCATAGGTACAGCAACATTGGAACTTGCAATAATGCCGAAGAAAGAACTAAGCCACGGATAGGAAGTTGCTCCAATCAGTGCAATATGCCGCTGTTCACCAAAACGGTAGTGCAGTTCCCTCGCAATTGCTGTTACATCATCATTCAAATTGTTGTAAGTTTTTGTTTTCAGTTCACCGTTTTCTTCCCATGCATACGCATTAGTTTCACCAAACTGTTCTGAAATCTGCCACAAAAACTCTCTAAGAGTTCTGATACGAATCATTGTTTTTTCTCACTTTCTTATTTGATTTTCGTGATTTTAACAGTCACTGTATTTATTATATCGTATTTATTTTAATTTGTCAAGTATTTCTTCTTAAATTTTATCAATTATTTTTATTAAAAAACTCCCCACCTCTGCAGATGGGGAGAGTTCAACAGTAAATATAATTATTGCTGTGTTCTCTTTTCGCATACGCTTTGATACCAAGCATCAAATTCTTTCAGTTCCTGTTCAGTCGGTTCATCATGTTCAAATCCTAATGTGCATCCCGATTCAAACGTACAGCCTGCCAAATCTTCTTGTGTTTCCACCCATTCAGGATAATGCACATATCCCCAGCGACATTCCTGACAATACTTCATCACAGGGTCAATACATCTTGTCGGTTTCTGTTCCATATTCTCTCTCTCCTTTGTCAATTCGTTTCAAGTGCAGATAACAGTCTTCCGGCAGTTCCATACGCATACCAGATAAACGCACTATTAGCATATCTGTACCATTGTCTGAATATGGTTTCATCATACAAATGCCTGTTTCACCTGTTGACTGCAAGTTTTTATTCAAAACTTCATACTGAAACAGCGGTTCATTCATGGTTCTGCACCTCTTTTTATATCATGAATATTTGTGAACTACCAACAGACTTTCTTTTCTTCACAGTCCTTTTCATACCATTTTGGCATCAGGCACGCAACTACTTGTTTTGTTTTTTTTGTCACGAATTTCTGCTCTAAAAAACCTGTGTGCTGATATATTAGGGCAACTGTACCCAGAATATTTAAGTATTGTTTTGATATTCTGCAAACGCCGAGAAGGACTTGTCTTGATTAGGATGCCGTTGCACTCTATATATTTGTCATCATTAAATACTATCTTATCAATTATATCGCCACAGTAAGGAACAGCACGAATCACATCAACACCCAACTGCTTTAAAAGTATATCAACGCATTTTTCGTTCAGCATATATTTTCGCTCCTTTCTTCATAATATTATTATAACATATTTATTTTAATTTGTCAAGCCATTTTATAGTATTTTTATCATTTATTTTAAATATAGAAATATAAAAATACAGCCTTTCTTTTGACGGAAAGACTGTATTTTGGAAGAATTGCAGATTATGGAAAGAATAAAATGAATCATGTACTTGAATATAGTATAACATATTTATCATAATTTGTCAATACTTTTTTCAAAAACAATGTGCAGCAAGAGAAGAAACTGCACATTGTAAGAGAAGAAGAGATAATCTCAGAAACTACTGTTTAATTTTGCAAAACAATGCACTGACGAATCGGAAAAGCAGCACATTGTTTTGCTATGAGAAAAAACGTGATGCTATTATTATATCATTTTTTCACCATTTTGTCAAGTGGTTAAACTATGTTAAAACAAAAAAGCATACAGAAATTCTGTATGCTAAAAAAATGGAGTTATAAAATGGAGTTTGTTTATGAAATTCAAAATTACCAACGTAACCATTATAACATATATTTTTAATTTTGTCAATACTTTTATCTAATCTTCGGCAGAATACCCACACTTCTAAGCGAAGCAAAAGTGGGGGATGAATGCCGATTGTTTTTTACTGAAATTATTGAAATGCAGGTTACGAATCCTTTTCAATTCTATGGTCTGTCACTTTTGTGATTAAGTAATCACTTTCTCCGACAGCTACATATTCAACCGTCAGATACAAATCGTCAAATGTATCTTTGTCGCTGTACCATTCCATGAATTGACTTCCTTCTTCCGGATTGTTGAATACATAATAAACGGATTCAGTGATGTCATTTTCAGCTTCAACATCTTCATAAACATAAACAGTATCACCAGAAGAACTGTAACCGCTTGTCAGGAATTCCTTTGTTTCAATTGTTCCATATTCAGCAATTTGTTCATCAGTAAGCGGATATTCTGCTGTATCAGCCTGCGACATAGAAGAGAAAGCAAATGTCATAATGATACTCAACAGTGACATAGCAAATTTTTCTTCGTCTGCTTCTTCCATTTCAATATCGGACATATCAGGAATGGTAATTTTATTGACAGCCTGAATATATCCGCCACCGCCGTTTTCTTCATCAGAAAAATCTGCCTTTGCAAATTCGCCTTCTTTGGTAAACCAGAAGACAGCCGGAACAGTTTCATCATTCATTGTCATTTCTGCCGAAATCGTATCATAGATAACGCTGTTCCATTCCTGTTCTCCGTTGTATTCGATATAAGTCAGTCCTGCTTTGCTCCAATCGAAACTTTCAAAATTCTGCGATACTTCTTCCGGATTATCCAGTTCTTCAATGGTAATATGCTGTACTTCTGCTGTTGTTTCTGTATCACTCTTTACATTCAGAACAGAATAGGCATCCTGTCCGTTTTTATAGAACGCATAGTCAATGACAGCAGTTTCACCTGTTTCATCATTAGCAGTTGGAAATGCAAGACGGAACATCATTGTTTCTCCGTCCGTGCCAATTGTGATTGCATAATCACTTTCACCATCTTCTCCGATATTGACGATATATTTTTCAGGAAATGCAAAATCTGTCAGATAATGCTCATAATCTCCTGATTCAGCAGAAACCATAACGCCTGATGCTGTATTCAAAGACACGTTATCAGGCAGTTCTTTATCAATTGTAGCACCGTCTGTTTCTTTGTTCTCTTCTTCTGTTTCTTTCGCAGCAGTATCATCTGTTTCTGCTGTTGTTTCAGAATCAGTCTTTTCTGATTTTGTATCAGAAATATCTTCCGATTCCTGTACAGATTCTGCAACAGGTGCAAAACTTTCTGATACTGTACTGTCTTCTGTCTGATTTCCGCAGGCACATAATGACACCAGACAGGAGCAGGCAAGCAAAAATGCGGTTAATCTCTTCATAATACTTTTTTCCTTTCCATTATACTGTTTTCAGCTTGATATTATCTTCTTCTGTTACTGCATAACCAAACAGCAGTTCTGCATTGACAAACAGTTCCATTGTATCTTCAACGCTGGATTCCATCATCTGGATTCCGGAAGTGTCCGGAAATGTAACAGAAGAAATCGGCTGAATCACACCACGCATTTTCAGAGTAGGTTCATTGAATTCCATTTTCAGAAAATCACCGTCTTTGCTGAACCAGAAAGTGCCTTTTGTTTGATTATCATTCATGTACAGATTACATTCCAGCATATCATATTTTGTGCCGTCAATCTCCTGTTCACCCTGATAACTGCTGTAGCTGATTTCTGCATTGCTCCAGTCATATCCGGTATAAAAGCTGTCACTGGCTATCAGATAATCACGCTCTGCATACGTTCTGGTAAACAATTCACTGCAGTGAACTCCTTCGACTGCTTCATCTGCTTTTACTATCAGATTACCGCCGCTGTTTCTGCTGCCAAACAGAGTAAATTCTACTGTTTTTCCTGCAAGTTCCGTTTCAACACTGTCTGGTACGGTACAAGTACCATGTATTACTGCTTCGCTTCCGTTATATTCAAAATACTGGGAGCAGGTTCTCTTTTCGCTGATAATGTGGCATGAATAGGAATCCGGATAAACAAACTGATTCATAAAACCTGCATAATCTCCGGATTTGTAATCAACCTTTTCATAAACAGGGACAGTCTTTGTTGTTCTTCTGCCTTCCGTTCGCCACACTCCGCTTGAACGTGGTCTGATTTCAGTAGTTTTTTCTTCTTTTGCAATAATGTTCAATGTTTCTTTCTCTTCATTCTCTGCCGAAACAGATTTATTGATTTCAGCAGAAACAGAGCCAAACGGCTGTTCCGGCTGCCTGAACCCAATTTCTACACTGCAGGCTGAAAGTGAAAACATACATGAACAAGCAAGTAATACCGCTATTAGTCTATTCATAGTTGATTCCTTTCTTATTTCACTATTAAAGCAAAACGAAAAAGCACTGTAAATTTTTTCACAGTGCAAATCCAATTAAAATCATTCTTAGTCACGGTCTACTGTCGGTTTTTCCGCTTCTTTTGTCAGGCTTTCCTTTTCCCACTGTTCAAATGCTTCTGTCAGCGGAATATAAACAGATTCATAGCCGTTGCAGTCTGGAATCATATTATCAATCGTAATCTCTGCCATATCTTTGATTACCTGTAATGCATCAGCACTGACAGAAAAATGCTCTTCATCAAGATTCTGATTTCTGTAATTCGCTGTTGCCAATGCACTTGAAATAATCTGACGAGCCATTTCATTTTCTTCGGAAGTTGCTGCTCTTACAGTTCCGTCATCACTTTCCCTGATATGAACGCCTTTGAACATTTCATCAACCAGCTGCTCACGTTCTTCATCATTCTTATAGTTCATAGTAATTTCCTTGCTCATAATACTCTTTTCCTTTCTTTCCGATAAGTCTGTTACAGCATCATACTGTCCTGATATATATATTATATCGCTTTTTTCTTAATTTGTCAATACCTTTTTAATATTTTTATCAAATTATAAGATTATAGCGGTACTTTCAAAAAGCAACATTTGTTCCAAAAGTGCGTACATCTCCAAACTCCGGATAAAAAAACTCCTCTTGCTATTAGTTCGGCAAGGGGAGTAACCTATTCAATGATTCTATATTTTACAAAATAATTCCATGCTTTTACATCTGCAATTAGTGGAATATTCGGAAGTTTTCTTTGTTCTGCACAAATGACTTCACATAGTTTTCCTTTCAGAAAAATTCTCTGCAATATCCACCATTCCTTTGTAATATTGGCATCATATACAAGACATTTTTCTACAATTTTCCTGTTAGATACAAAAGCATCAGACGGCAGTTCGTCTGTATCAATCTGGTATAATACAAACCGTGCTTCCGGCTTTGCAAGTTTCTGCCTGCTGTACTTCGGCAGTGCAGAAAAACAGCCTGATACGCTTTCTGCAAAACAGATTCTTGGTATCAGAATATCTTCGATTTCTTTTGCTTTTCTGCTAAGTTCTGGAACACGAGGGGTGAACAAGCGTTCTCGCACATCAACATCAGCAGAAACATGGTATAGCAGCATTGCTTTCACCTTGCTTAGTTTTCGCTTGTTACTTTTCAATAGATTTCTTTGGATTCGGTTTTCTCACAAATATATCCATATTGAGAAATTTTTGTTGCTCATTTTATACTCCATAGCTCGTATGTAACGTATTTGCAAAAGCAGATTTTATCCTGCATTCTTACATTCCATACACTGTACAGAATGCAATAGCAAATCTATACAAAATACAAGAATGTCTATGTGGAATTTATACATAGAATTTCAACTGCCATACAGCAGTTACCTTACCGAGTAGAATACTGCTATCCGCTTGGTATTCTTACATATCTGTTCTCGGTTTCAGGTTGTTAAGTCAGCCTAATGTATTTACAGGTGTGTCCATTTCGGCACTGCCTTTCTTTACTGTCTAAATGCAAAGCTATTGCATATCCAATCAGATTACAAAAAAGGACTTACGCTCATACAGAATGTAACGTTCTTCTGGATTCACTGACTTTTCATAGTGCAGGTCTTACACTCCATACATTCGTACAGAATGTAACATTCATCAGAATGCATCACTCCGGCAAATGGGAATTCTTACACTCCATACAACTGTACAGAATGTAACCCAGATTTTTGCTAATGCTATGAAACAGGGTTATTCGGTTTTTGCGTATTCAGGTCTTACATTCCATACATTCGTACAGAATGTAACAGCAAATCTATACAAAAAATATGAGAGTGTCTGCATGGAATTTATATGCAGAATTTCAATTTCTTTTCAGAAATTACCTTATTGAGTAAAACAATGCTTGTCTAAACGAAAGTCTTATATATTTTTTCTCAATTTCAGGCTGTTAAGTCAGCCTAAAAAGATAGATACAGTAAAATCATTATTCACGCTTTTACTGTATCTTTATTATATCATATTTTATTCAATTTGTCAAGAATTTTTTTAAAAAGCAATCATTTATTTTAATTATAGAAATATCATTTTTTAAGTGGATTATTCATTCACCAAAGCAAGCTGTTTCAGTGATTCTTCTGTTTCAGATTCAGTTCTGTTAATTTCCATTTCTGAAACAGGCAGGATTCCGTCTGCTTTCAGAAGTTCATAGATAAATTTCCGTCCACGCTGATTCCAGTAAGTATGGGTATACTGTCTCATAATACCATGACAGTCTGGCTTTTGCGTAGTTTTTGTCATAGCATAGCCTTGAATAGCATAGTTCTGATACAGATACCACACGCCATTCTGTTTGAACTGTACTTTCTTTTTATGCAGATAGTCGTTCAGCCATTTTGCAGAACGCCCATAGTCTTTTGCAATCTCTGTCGGCTTGATATTGCAGCCGTTTGCCATGAGAACGCTTTCACAAAATTCTACTTTCGGTTTCTGTTCTTCCAGTTGTTCTGTCTGTCTGGTAATCTGTCTGCCCTGCTCCACAAGCTGTTCATTTTTAGCAATCAGTTGTCTGCCTTGTTCTTCTAACTGTTCGTTCTGTTCTACAAGCTGCCTGTTTTGTTCTTCCAGTTGTTCGTTCTGCAATGTCAGCAGTCTGTTCTGTTCTGTAATCTGCTGTTTTTGTTCATTCACCTGTAACTGCAAGGCTCTGCGTTCCTTTTCTTCTTCAATCCAGCGTGCTGCCCTTTCCAGACTGTCTTCAATCATATAGCTGTCAGGTACTCGCTTCAACTTAGTTACAGTGCTGAAATAGAACTCGACTAAGTTTCCATATACTTCCCAAGCTTTTTGCGTATTCAGCGATTTTGCGTGTAAAAACGCTCCTTTTTCAGTCCAGAGATATAACTGACGGATTTTGTTTGCGTTCTTGAAATTCACGACTGCAAAAATTTGTTTAAGTTTATCGCCTTCAACTACAAAATAGTGCTTGCCTTCCTGATAATGTTCTTTGCTATAATTAAAATTCCATGAGATTGTTTTTTCAGTAGTTCCATAAACTTCTGCAAGCTGTGCAGTAGTCAGCATTTTCTGTCCGTTCAGTTCAATGTCAAATGAAACTATTGCTTCTGTATCAGGACTTTCAATTGAACAGATTGACAAGCTTGCATCAGAAACAGAATAAACTTTCGTATCAAAAGCCCCTGCCAATATGACAGGGGCTTTATTATTTTCTATCAATCAAAATTGACATCTTTTAGCTGTTGTTTCATATCGTTTAATCTGACTTTATCTTTTCGTGAACGTTCATCATAGGATTTCCGGCGGCACATCCAGCAGGAACAGTGAATTTTTCCTTTGGAAAGTTTGCCTTCATATTTATAATACCAATAGTCATTCATTTTGTGAATTATTCTCTTTTTTCGATTGATATGTTTTTTTCGCTGATACCGATAATAGCCATTGGTTCTTTCTGATATTTGCAATTTTGCAATTTTTCTCATATTTTTCTCATACCTTAAATTTACAATCATATTTCAAAAACAGAGGATTCATCATTTAACTTTTCAGTTTCTGCTCCACAGGCACATAATGATACTAAGCAGGAGCAAGCAAAAATGCTGTTAATCTTTTCATGATAATTCTTCCCTTTCCATTATGTTATGATTTTTCAAGATGTAAAAGTATATTTTTCGTTATCTCTGTCAAAACCGGAACTGATACAGAATTGCCAAACTGTCTATAGCCTTGTGCATCTGAAACAGGAATTCTAAATTCGTCTGGAAATCCTTGCAACTTAGCAGATTCACGAATTGACAATTTTCTGCCTATATCCCATAATTTAGGAGTTCTGTTAGCAATAATTGTTGAAGCATATGAATCCAAGCATGAGTAAAAAGCTTCTTGAATTTGCGTTTTTGCCGAATCGCCAACGTGGAATCGTAAGCTTCCATCTGGCTTTTGATACGAATAAACGCCATACTTACCTTTTTTTGTATTTGGAGCGTATTTAGAATTGTCGTGTTTTACTCTGATTTCATCTGCATGAGCAAAATGGTACTTAATCCTGTCCAACTCAAATTCAGAAAGAAGCAGAGAAGGGTCATCATTATCTAAATCGACAATATCTCTTAATGTAGCATTGCTGTTTGTACCTTTAGGAAATTCAAATTCAGTTTTTTTCTTGAATCCAACACAATACCAGCGTTCTCTTTTTTGAGGAAGTCCGAAGTCTAAGGAATTTAAAATGCATTCATGTATGTCGTAACCAAGTTCGTCAGTTAATATACTGCGAATAGTTTCAATAGTCTTTCCTTTTTCATGAGATACTATACCCTTCACATTTTCCAAGAAAAACGCTTGCGGCTGCCTTGCTTTCAATATTTCACATACATCAAAAAACAAAGTCCCCTTAGTTTTGTCTTTGAAACCAAGCTTTCGTCCGGAATAACTAAACGGCTGACATGGAAAACCAGCACATAAAACATCAAATTTTTCAGGTATAAGAGCCTTTATTTCAGGTTTCGTTATATCACCGAACGGCACTTCACCGTAATTTTCAAAATATGTTTGTTTTGCACCATCATCCCATTCTGACGAAAAAACACAATGACCGCCATATTGCTGCATTGCTAAACGAAATCCGCCTATTCCTGCGAATAAATCAATAAAAGTAAAATCTGTTCCAGTCGAAGGAAAAGGGATATTGAATATCTTATTAAATTCATCAGATGAGGGTAATTTTTTTATATCAATTCCATGTTCCGTTAGCTGTTTTCTATATTCGCTTGCTTCTGCATCACTGTTTGACTGAATATAGTGACTAAGCAAAGCATAAGATTCTTCAAATTTCTGATTTATCAAATATGGTAACAGCTTATGATAATTCGGTTTAGATTTACTCATTATTTTCTTCTTTCTTTTCGTTAAGTCATTCTGTCGCAGTATCATACTGCTGATATATATTATATCGTTTTATTGCGAATTTGTCAATATATTTTCAATATTTTTATCGTATTATCTGATTATCGCCAATAAAATATAAAAATCTCATGCCAATATGACAAGAGATTCTATTCGTCCATTTTTTTAGTAAAATCACTGATAATATCCCATGAATGCAATATCATAGAAAATAGTTTTTCTTTTTCTTCTGCTGACATTGTTCCGTCTGAAAGCTTACTATGCAGACTTCCTTTATCATCAAAATACAGATTATGAAATCCCCCAAGCATATCCATTGCTTTCCGCATCAGGTCTGCTGATTCCTGAAATGCCACAAAGCCTTCCAAAATATATCGCTCTGCGAATAATGCTTTATAATCTTTGTTCTGCTTTGGCATCTGATTCCACTTCACCTTGCACTTCATATACTTTTACAGTCCAAACAGTCGGCTGCAATTGGGACAACTTACACTCCATATATCCGTGCAGAATGCAACAGTAAATCTATACAAAAATATAAGAGTGTCTGTACGGAATTTGTGTACAGAATTTCAATATTCAAAATGAATATTACCTTACTGAATAGAACAATGCTTGTCTGAACGACAGTCTTACTTGTTTTTGATTCAGTTTTAAGGTGTCAAGCCACCTTGATGTATTATATAAATCTTACACTCCATACATTTATGCAAAATGTAACTTGACATTCGTGTTACATTGTCTTACACTCCATACAACTGTACAGAATGTAACCCAAGATTTATTTTTATTTCATCAGATGCTATCCTCTTACACTCCATACAACTGTACAGAATGTAACACTGTTGTCCATTCAAACGAAAAAAGGACGGAAACTTACACTCCATACAACTGTACAGAATGTAACAGCAAATCTATACAAAATATGAGAGTGTCTGTATGGAATTTATATGCAGAATTTCAATCTTTTTTCAAAGATTACCTTATTGAGTAAAATAATGCTTGTCTGAACGACAGTCTTACATATTTTTTCTCAATTTTAGGTTGTTAAGTCAGCCTTATTCAATGCGAATGATTCAGTATTTTATGTGTACTTGTGATTCGCACTTTCATTATATTTATTATAACATATTATTTTTGTTTTGTCAAGTACTTTTATTAAATATTTGTCACTTTATTTTTTCAAACAAGAAAACCGTCTTTGAAAGACGGCTTTCCTGCAAATAAAATATGGAGAACGAACCATTGGCAAAGGTTCAGGAAGACTGCAAAATTTTGTCAAGAATCGTTTCTGTCTTGTTATCCGGATATAAGTCATATTCAGGAATGTTTTCAGCCTGTACTGCATAGCGGTTCATTCTGGTAAATACAACGCCATATTCATGAACATCCATTAAGCAGGACAATATTCTCTGACTGATAACCTTTAAGTTTTCTCCTGTAAATGCTTTGACAACAAATTTATTTTCAAAGTTTTCATACTGATATTCCTGAATTTCCTCGGAGTTTTCTATCAGCTTGCAGAATGTTTCCGTATCAAGATAACGGACTGCCTTTGTGTCCTGTTCTACGGAAAACAGATAGGACGAATAGCAGTTTCTTTTTTTGTCAAGACACATACCGATACAGATATGATATGTTCCGCTTTCTGTACTGATTGTCAGAATACGTTCACGCTCTGTCAATTCTTTGCAGAGTGCAGGAATTACTGCTTTATTCAGAAGAAACGCTTTGGAAACAGACCAGATTTTGTCATAATGGTTTTCATCTGTTTCTCTGAAATCATAATTTTGCATCAACTGATGAATCAGATTTGGCAGAGAATCCTTCTGTACTCTGTTGGAATAGCCATTCAGAACTGTTTTCAGATATTCAGCCGTATCAGGTACTGGCATATCTGTTTCAAACATAATCGTATCAGGCTTTGATGCTTTAATCACATAATTTCTTTTTACAGCAAGCGGATTCAGAATTTTCAGAAAACCTGTTGCATAACGTGTCAGTTCCGCAATCGGATAAATTTCGTCCGTAACTGCATTGTACAGAGCAGATTCCGGTTTGTTTCCTGCTGTATTATCATCAGCAAAAAGCCATTCTGCATTGATGCTGAATTTTACTGTCTCATGAATCATTTCAATTTTTCCTTTCTATCAGGTAGTTTCTATAGTCATTTCTTCATCTGCCAGTCCGTATTTCTTTTTTAATGCTGTTGCATAGACAGGCTGAAATACAAAACAGAGAATATAACAAGCTGGAAAAATAACTATAAAAGATTTCAGAAAAGCTAACGGATATGCCTTTACAGGCGGTTTTGCAAGCAGCATCTGTTCTTTTGCAGTTTCCATTTCAGCAGCCTGCTGTTTCAGTACAATCTTTTCTTCCTCTGATGCTGCTTCTGCCTGTGCAGCAATAACAGAAATCTGCTGTTCCAGACTGGCTGCCTGTCTGTCAATCTGTACTCCTGTCATTGTCATGCCGACTGCAACCATGACAAGTGTGAGAACAGGTGTATATGTCAAATCTGAAACCAGTGCAGAAAAGGCAATTGTTTTGAAATTTTGTTTGGCATCTTCGTTCTGCATATCACTGATAATGCTTGCTGCCTTTACAGTGCTGTTTCCGCTTTTTGTCCTTGTAATTCTGGAAGAAACAGAACCTATCAGCATTGAGAAAATAAAGCTGACAATAAAGCTGACAATGAAACCGATTACCGTAAAATGTTCGGAAGCCAGCGTTCCAATCAGGGAACAGAAAAAACTCATTGTCAAACTCATGCTGATGCTCATGCTTTTTCCGAATTTTGCGATTTTTCTCTCAAAATCTGAATTATGTTCATGTTTTTGTGTCATATATTATACCTTCCTCTTACGTTCCGAAATCGGAATATGCTTCTCTGCACGGCGGTCTGTAATCTGTACTGTATCAGGCAGTTTTTCCAGCATTTCATCATAGGGAATTGTACGCATTTTCAGCATATGCATGGATTCTTCCAGACTGTGTACAGGACGTACAACCGGAAATGTCTGTATTTCATCAAGCCAGCCTGTTTTGGTATAATATTCAAAATCTTTCGGAGTAAAAGGCTTTAATTCAACCGAAAGCCGTGCGAACTGCCTGTTCAGGCTGATAGTATAGTAATTCGTAGGCGGAAGCACATCATTGTTATATGCAGCTACTGTTTTGTAAATGCCGTCTGATACATTCAGGTACATACTGCCGTCTTTTGCATTGACAAAATCTGCAATGAAAAATCCCTGCATTGCCTGCAAGCCCATTTCATGTTCTCTGAAACAATCCATTTCCTGCTCTGTGAAATCTCCGGTGCAGATAAACAGCACAATCGTTTCATCAATGAAATTCCTTCTGCCGTACTGTACCTGTCTGTCATGCATGATTTTGTACTGATAACTCAAAAGCCCGTAACGCATTTCTCCGACATTTACCAGAATATCCGTGTCCATGTAAATATCGTTAAATGCCTTTTCAAATTCATCTTTGATACAGCACTGCCAGTCGGTATAGCAGGCATTGCACCCAATACACGGTTTCAGATTATAATTCCGCAGTGCAATTACCTTTACATTTCCACCGTAAGATTCATATTTCCGTTTGATTTCTGCAATCAATTCCTGATTTTCTGCTGTTTCCGTTTCATAAGTGTCCAGAATCGTGACCTCTGCTTCTGCTTTCAGTTTCTTTTTTGTACCGCTTATCCGCATTTCTGCACAGTCTTTTGTATATCCGAACCATGTGTAAAGTTCTTCAATTCCGTGAAATTTTTCTTTCGGACTGCATTCCTTCCGCAGAGGAAGTACACTGACATCTGCAAGAGAAAGTCCTTCCAGATAATACATATTATTTCTTTCTGCAAAGAGCCTTACTGTTGTATGTGGCGACTGGTCGAAATTATGTGCAGAAGTTGTCAGATATGTCATGCATTTTTCAGATAAAATCAGGTTCTTTTCCATATCTGCAAACAAGTGAATCATCTGAGCATGAATGCTGAAATGATACAGTGAAGAACAGAGAACAACCAAATCGGCATTTCTGAAATCTTCATAGTTTTCTTCCGGAAATCTGCCGTCTGCCGCAAAGATATACTTGAATTCATCTTCCTTTCCATAATACTTTTTCAGAAACAAAGAACTCTTGTAAGTAAGAGAAGTTTCTTTTTTTGGAGAACAGTTAATTACCAAAATTTTCATATTTATCCTTTCTGCATTGCCTTTATCATATTTTCAGCAATACGGTAAATTACATTTACACTAACCGAATTTCCTGCCTGCTGATACAGTTTTGATTCTGCCAAATCATCAGGCAGCAGATACGTTTCAGGGAATCCCTGTGCATTGAAGCACTCTCTTGGTGTCATTTTGCGAAATCCGTACTTTGTGCAGACAATTGGTACATTATGTCCGCCCTCACCCATGTTGGCTGTCAAAGTCGGAATCAGACCAGACTTAATTTTCCGTGCATATGTTTTCCTGTACTGATAGACAGCATCTGCATCATCAGCAATTTCCTGAATTTTCTCATAAACAGGCGTTTTATATTTTCCGGCAGTATAATAATACTTGTCATGAAGCTTGGTTTCAAAATTAATTACATCTGCAAGCGAAACTGTCAACGGAATCTGTTCCGGAAAAGCAAAACGTTCCAGTGTTTTCAGACTGCGGAAACCAACGATATAGACACGTTCCCTGTTCTGCGGAAGATTGCCGTATGTACTGCTGTTCATTATCTTGTAGGCACAGTAATACCCTGCTTCTTCCAATGATTCTCTTATCACACGGAATGTATTTCCATTGTCATGCGATACCAGATTTTTCACATTTTCAAAGAATACTGCCTTCGGCTGTTTGGCACGGATAATCCGCAGAAGTTCAAAGAAAAGTGTTCCTCTGCCTTTCTTATCCTGAAATCCCTGCTGAAATCCTGCCACAGAAAATGCCTGACAAGGAAACCCACCGCAGATAATATCTGCATCAGGCACTTCATCAGGCTTGACATCATGAATATCTCTGCTGTCTGCTTTCAGCGGAAAATTCAGTTCAAAAGTTTTTACAGGGTATTTGTCATATTCGTTGGCATAGACAAGTTCTGCTCCTGCCTGCTGAAATCCCAAGTCAATACCGCCTACTCCTGCAAAGAATGATGCAGCTTTCAGTTTATTTCCCATGTTTCCGCTCTTCTTTCCTTTCAGGATTCAGATACTTCTGAAACAATGCTTTCAGTTCTTCCAGTGAAAGATTTTCCTGCTCCGGCACTGATACATCCATTTTTCTGTACCAGCGGAAGGAAAAACCCCACATTCCATTTGATTCAGGTATCATCTTAAAGCAGGTTTCCTCCGGATTTCTCTGGAATTTCAAATGAAGAAAATAGCCTGTAATGATTTCAAACATTTCCTTTTCATCATGTTCTCTGCATGGCAAATCCGTCCGTACATGGTAATAGTCATAAATCAATCCTGCTTTTTCACCCATAAATTTTCTTTGTGCAAACTGACAGAATACATACTGCCGTTCTGCATGAAACACTGCTTCTGCCATAGTTTTCACCTTTCATGTTCATTCAGATACGCAAACCTGAATTTTCAAAAATAACATTCCGTTCTTCTTCTGTATAATTTCTGAAAAAATATTCCATATCTGCAATGTTCAGAATTATTCTCATGTTCCGCTGATTTGCTTTTATAAAGTATTCCTGCAAATTATTGATATGAAACTGCATATCATCTATTACAAGCGTAGTAAAATCAGAAAACTTCATTTCTTTGGAAAAACCTACAACATCTGTCATAAGCGTTTTCAGCACCATATTGCAGAAATACTGTTCCTGTTCCGTGCGGATTCGCCTGTTTCCGCCAAGCAAAACAACACATTTGCTGTCGCCTTTTGTCAGGCATTTACATTTCGCATAGATTGCCATGCGGATTTCCATTTCCGGACAAATACTGTAAAATTCGTTTTCAAAATAGTGCCTGTAATCTTCATAATACAGTTCTACAAGCTGATAGCCGGACTGTTTCATCAGTTCGGCTGTCTGTCTGTATTCCTGCATATCGTGTGAAAAAACAATATAATTTCCTTTACCGTCAAGCATTTCCTGTCTGATATACCGTCTGTCTGTATTCTGTTTTCCTGCCAGTAATGTATTATCCTTTGCTTCATTCATCAGAGCGATTCTCCTTTATGAAATATCAAACCGGAACTTTTTGCTGTTTTCATCATTAGGAGCATTTTCTTCCTTTTCAGGAGCAGATTCTTCACTGTTTTTTTCTGCCTTTTCCTGCTTTTCCGTACTTTCTTCCGCACATACACCGAGCAGCATATTCAGCAGTTCCGTATTGCTTTGCAAAGCTTCGTTCAGCTTGTTCATGTCAATGCCTTTTTCTGTAATCACCTTGCCAATGCCGATACTTCTTTCAGTCTGCTGTTGTGCCTTATACTCCTTGATTTCATCAATCAGAGACTTTCGTTCCTTTTCAACAGTTTCCAGCCGCTTTTCAGCTTTTGCCAGTTTTTCGTCCGTCTTCTGTGACAGACTTGTAATTTTCTTTGCCATATTGACGATTCTCCTTTTTATTATATAAAAATAAATTTAACTGATATTCCATTATAAAGTAATCAGCGTTATGCTTACGCTCCATACAACTGTACAAAATGTAACGCTTAGAAAAATTCCAGCTTCACGACTATCATTTTCTTACACTCCACACAACTGTACAGAATGTAACGTAAGAAAATATGCTGTAATGAACAATGTCTTACACTCCATACACTTATACAGAATGTAACTTGTGGTTCATCTGCTGGCTGGCACGCTGTGCATTCTTACACTCCATACACTTATACAGAATGTAACAGCAAATCTATACAAAAATATGAGAGTGTCTATGTGGAATTTGTACATAGAATTTCAACTGCAATCATACAGTTACCTTGCCGAATATCATACTGCTTGTCTGGACGAAAGTCTGACGTATGTTTTTTCGGCTTTAGGGTGTTAAGTCACCCTGATGTCAGTGCGAATGATACAGTGAAATCATGTCCGCATGGCATTCGCACCGCTGATATTATTCTGCTTTTGTTTCTGCTTCGGATTCAGCAGGAATTTCTTCTTTCTGTTCAGGCTGTACTTCCTGTTCTTCCGTTTTGTTTTCAGCACGTTTTTTCTGAATAAAGACCAGTTCTGATTTGCCGTTTTCTGCCTTTTCTGTTTCATCAGCAATTTCATTGAGCAAATCATTGATACCGTTGCCGTAGATACGTTTCAGAATGCAGACCATGACACCTGTTTCTCTGGAATATACATCATTGCCGGAGCAGGTAGCAATCTGCTTTGTACCGTCTGTAAAAATAACAATCGTTTTCTTGTCTTCGTCCGCAAAGATTACTCTCTTGATGCCGAAGCCGACAAGATTGTGCAGTTCCGTAAGATGCAGAAACAGAAACTGTGCAGGAGAAAGTTCATCATCATCTTCTCCCTGCTCCTGACATCTGCACTTTCCGCACGGTGCAGTTGCTTCATGAATGTCACTGCATACTGTTTCAATGCCGTGACGGATTTCCGTTTCAATCGTACTGCCGATTTCTTCAAACATTTTCAGAAGTTCTTCCATGTCTGTACCTCATTTCTTATTCTTCTTCAAACAGACCGATAGCATAAGTGTTGTCCGGACAGAAACGTTCCAAGTTTTCCACTGCTTTTTTCACCAGTCTGGGAGAAAACATCTTTGCTTCCTTCTTGTCAAAGGTATTCTCAAAATACTGCTCCTTATTGTGGATTTCCTTGACAAATCCCTGTTCGCCGCTCCACTTGTTTGTCCACTGAATTTTCATTGTGCGTTTTCCTTTCTTAATTGGTTTTGCCTTACAATCTCTTCAAATTCTTCTTCAGAATAATTGTCAATGCTGTCAATAATCCTGTCGCATATACAATAGTCCCACTTCTTTTTCAGAAAGTCAATGAACGGTTCAAGATGTTCCTTGACAAGCTGTGCCGTAAAGCAGGCATTTTCATATTTTTCTTCCAGATATTCGTCCAGAACGTCCTGATTCAGAATCAGATTCTTTGCTTCCGTGAGTTCATCTGTTATCACTCTGTCTGTCGGATTCAGATTGTCTGGATTGTAAGTTGCTGTTTCTAAATACATGATTTCTTTTTCCTTTCAGGCATCTGTAAATTCCCACTTTAACAATGCCTTCTGCTTATAAAGGGTAACAATGGTTATTTTTTTTAAAACACATTTTTTATGACAAGACACATTATTGAGTGGCACAAAACAGAAAACAATTTTCCGTTTCCGCACATATATATTTTTTATTTAGTGCCAACGGCATGAAAGTACAGAACATTTCAGCAGTATCAGACGGTATGGTACAGAATGTTCTCTGCCTGTTCCTTGTGATTCCATTCTCTTTCTGATGCAGATTTCATTCCGATTTACATTACAGACAGATACTGATATTTGATACAGAACGATAATCTTATTTACAGTATACTGTTCTGTATATACAGGATATAAATTCTGTTGCAGTATTATTCTGATACAGATATTCTTATTATTATGTTTAACATAATAATATTTTTATCTATAACTATCTTTTTACAGTATGATATATCATATAAATCGCTTTCACACTTTTATCTATTGAAGTGGTACAAACAGAAAGTCATTTTGCATTTTGTACCAGTCATGCAATCAGTAAACAAGATTCAGCAGGCTGTATTTACCGTTGCTTTCTATGCTGTTTCATTAGGCATCAGGCGGCACAGAATAGAAATTCATTTTCCGTTTTTGCCATACTGCATTTCACTTTCTGATACTGTTCACTGTTCCGAAAAACAGTGATTTGTCACCTGTCGCTTTCACCCATTGAAGTGGCACAAAATAGAAAACAATTTTCCGTTTCCGCACATATATATTTTTTATTTCATGCCAACGGCATGGTTGTACGGAATGTTTCAGTGACAGCAGATAATATGATACAGTACGTTCACTGACTGTTTCCTATTAAATATACAGTATGCTTTTTCCAGTTTCTGTCACAGTATCATTCTGTTACAGTTACTTATTATATTTAACATGATATTATTTTTATCTATAACTTTACAGTAATAAATTGTTTCTAATGTTTCTTTATCTGTAAAATACTGCTGATTACCTTGCTGTTATATCAGGTATCAGGTGGCACAGAACAGAAAATCATTTTCCGTTTCTGCCATGACTTTTCCTTGTCTGCTGCTGTTTGCTTTTTCCGAAAAGCAGTGCTTCTTCGTCTGTCACTTTCGCCAATTGAAGTGGTACGAAATAGAAAACAATTTTCCGTTTCCGCACATATATATTTTTTATTTAGTGCCAACGGCACGCTTACGGAAAGTTTTCCAGCGAAGCAGACAGAACCTTACAGATTGTTATCGCTGATTGTTCTGTCTGCATTGCTGTTTCATTCAGACAGTTTTTTTCATACAGAATGTTTACTATTACATTACTGATATTATTTCTGATAGATTTTATAACAGATAGATTCTTACTAATATTATTCATATAGATTTTATTGATATTATTCTTTCTTACTGATATTGATATAGTATTGATAGTATCATATTACAGTTATATCTTTTACTGTACAGTATTTTTCTTTCTGTTGTATTGCTGTTCTCTTTTGAGATAGGATTCTTTCTGTTATCAGGTTACTGTTTTCTGTACTGAACAGTATTATGATTCTGTCATATCTTTTCTGATACTGATTGCATAGTATTTTCTGTATGATATATATTATTACAGTTATTCTGTATTGCTGTATTAGAACCGACCGTTTCTGAAATCAGTTCATTCTGTTTCTGATATGACAGGATAGCTTTCTCCGTTCCGTAAACAATGCTCATGGCGTTCGGGACTGATTTTTCATAAAACTATACCTCTGAATTTAAACGTGGCTGTATGAGCCTGCCAGACGGCTGTATGGCGATATGCGTTTCTGATTGAAAATAATCATAATTTATGATAAATATTTTGAAAAAGTACTTGATTTTTTCTTTGAAATATGTTATAATAGATACAGAAAGGTGGTGAGTATCTATGAATATATATACTCCCAATGAATTTTGCAAGAAAGTTGGAGTGACATATCAGACGTTAATTAAGTGGGAGAAAAAGGGCAAGCTGACGGCTGACAGAAATGCAGATAACAGGCGGTATTATACAGACAGACATCTGGAACAGTGTATCGGTCAGAATATCAGGCATGAAGAAACAGACAAGCGGATTCTGTTTCGCAGAATGATTTGAAAGGAGTGAACGAAAAATGGTAAAAATAATTTCTTCCAGAGAAGGCGGATATATAATTTCCTTTTCCGAAAATCAGACAGAAGAGGAATGGAATCTGATTCGTCAGGCAAAAGAACTGGAACAGAAACAGAAAGCGGAGCAATATGCGGAAACCAATCAGCCGGCACTGAAAGGCGGCATTGACTGGAATTTCTTTAAAACAGGAAAACGCAGTCAGCCTGTTTCCGGAACACCAAAGTCGGCTGTTCAGCAGCCTTTACTGACTACTGATTCGGACGGTTATCTGAATCCTGACGAGTGGGTGACTATCATTGACCTTGCTGACTATGAAACATGATTTTTACCATTTGGAACATGGGACAAAAGTATATAAAAAGCATCATTCTGTATGCAGTACTCGGACTTCTCTGCTTTGTGAATATCGGACAGCTTTGGAAATTTGCTCTGATTTTCTTTGGTCTTGCTGGTTTTTACTTCTGGCTTGCGTACAAGCACTGGAATGATGAACCTGATGTAACAGACAAGCTGAAAAGCGGTGCAAAGAAAGGCATTGTCAGTATGCTGACCAGAAAGAACAGAAAAGAAAGAAAGCAGAAATATCAGAACTTTCTTTCCGAATTGAACAGCGAATTTGGTACAGATGATTTTGATGAACTTGACGATTATGATGAAGACGAGGACGGTGATGAAGATGACGAATGAAACAGTTCTGTATTTCGGCACTTCTCCTGTTTCTACAAAAGGAATTTCTGCTGAAAAAGAAAAAATCGGCTATTCCGTGACATTCAGTGAAGTACTGAACAGAGGGAAGCCTGATTTTCAGGAAAAAGATGTGATAAAAGAGTATATCAAGCTGCATTTTGCGGAGCGTTCTGCACTGGAACATCTGATTTCCGCATTGCAGGAACTGAATTTAATCTGGCAAAATGAAGAAGGAGAAGACAGACGTGGATAAACTGGAATGGAACGGTGTAATTGTAGCAACTGCAAAAGCAATCGGTGAAATGGCAGGCAGAAGTGATAATTTTGTATGGGGCAAAATGGATTCTTATAAAAAGCGGTATGGAAGCCTGACTGAAAACACAGATTATTTCATACTGAAAAAAGCGGATTCAGAAATGCTTGGTTTAAATGCCAGCAAGGTATGGACGAAAGAAGGCTGTCTGAAACTGCTGAAAGTGACCCCTGAAAAAGATAAAGCAATGTTTTCAAAACTGATTGAAAACTATTTTGGCTCTAATGAGAGTTCTAATGAAAGTTCTGGCGAAGCTGTCAATCAGGAAGACAGCTATGAAATGATACCTTTGCTTGATGAAACAAAACCGCAGAATACTGACGTTTTGGCAACAAAAGCTGAACTCACGCTGACGATTACAAACGGAGTAGAAACAATAGACAGCAGAGAGGTTGCAGAAGTTATCGGCAAACCGCATAATGACTTGATGAAAGATATTCGCAGATATAGCGTTTTTCTTAACGAGGGAAAAATCTCCCACGTTGATTTCTTTATCGAAAGTACCTATCAAGACAGTAAAGGCGAAACAAGACCATGCTATTTGATTACCAAAAAGGGCTGTGAGATGATTGCCAACAAGATGACCGGACAGAAAGGAATCATTTTTACCGCCCTGTATATCAACGCTTTTCACAGCATGAAACAGGAACTGAATCAGCAATCTGCAAATGTCAATGTGCCTGAACATGATATTGACAAAGAAATGCGGCTGAAAGAACTGGAACTGGAAAAGATGAAAATTCAACTGAAAGAAAAGGAACTGCTGGCAGAAGCAGAGAATCAGAAAATGAAACTGCTTGCAAGTCTTTCTGCAATAAGCGATTTGAATGATGCACAGAAAGGTCAGTTGTTTGCTATGACGGCAGAACTATTCGGCATGGCGAATCATACGGCAAGACAGACAGCAGAACAGGGTAAATTGTATTCTGCAACAGAAGCAGGAGAAATCATAGGTATCAGTGCGGCTCTTGTCGGAAGCTATGCCAACCAGTTTGGTATCAAGCATTCTGAATATGGTGCGTATCTGATTATCAGGGATAAAACCGGAAGTGAAAGACAGGCGTTTCATTATAATTGCAATGGTATTGACAGACTGCGTGAAATCGCAAGTATGAAGCAAACAAAACCACAGCAGAAAGAAACGAAGCCGCAGCAAAAGAACCCTTCCGGAATTGACTGGGAAAAATTTATGATGGGTGCAAATAAAGCAAATTGAAGAAAGGAATGAAGTAAGTGAGTACTATTTTTATTACGGAAAAGCCGTCTGTTGCACAGGAATACAGAAAAGTCCTGAAAGTACAGACCAGCGAAAAAACAGACGGATATATTGAGGGGTTCTCCCCTGTGATGAACACTAATGTGATTATCACATGGGCGGTAGGACATCTGATTGAAATCTGTTCTCCTGAAGAACATAACGAAGCATGGGGCGGAACATGGAAGAAAGAAAATCTGCCTATGATTCCGGAAACATTTCAGTACAAGGCAGGACAGAGAACAGCTTCACAGTTCAAGATTGTCAAGAGCCAGTACACCAGAAAAGACATTGACTGTATCTATTATGCAGGTGACAGCGGACGTGAGGGGATTTACATTCAGGCTCTTATCCGCAATCAGATTTTTAAGACTGCACCAAAATTTCCGGAAAAAGTCGTATGGATTGACAGTTTTACAGAACAGGCAATCCTGAACGGCATTCATACTGCAAAACCGTATGCGGATTATCAGAACATGATTAACAGCGGATATGCAAGAGCGATTTCTGACTGGCTGATTGGTATGAACTTTACCGAAGCATTTTCCATTTCTTCCAGAGTGTTGATTAAAGTCGGCAGAGTAATGACACCTACTCTTGCTATGGTAGTAAAGCGGCAGGAAGAAATCGACAACTTCCAGAAAACAGACTATTTTGGTGTCAGGGCAGATGATTTCGCAAACTGGAAAGCAGTTAAGGAAAGCAAATTTTATGACAGTCCCCTGCTGTACAATGAAACAGGCTTTCTGAAAAAAGAAGATGCAGAAAAGCTGATTCAGGAACTGTCACAGGATATGCACCTGAAAGTAGAAGATGCTAAAGTACAGACCAAAACGGAATATGCTCCTTACCTGTTTAATCTTGCGGATTTACAGGCACATTGTTCCAAAGCTTTCAAGATTACGCCTGCAAAGACACTGGAATATGCACAGTCACTGTACGAAAAGAAATATACGACTTATCCGAGAACAGACAGCCGTTTTCTGTCCACTGCTGTTGCAGATGATTTGAAAAAGCAGGGGTACAGCATTCCGAAACGCTATGTCAATGATGCAAAGGTGACAGACCATTATGCAATTATTCCAACTTTGCAGGGCGATAAAAATCAGCTTTCAGGAACGGAAAAACAGGTTTATGAAGCAATTGAAAAGCGTTTTATGGACACTATGAAACCGCCTTTCGTCTATGATGCAGTTGCAGTCACTTATCTGCACAGCATTGGAGAACGTTTCTTTGAAAATTTCCGTATTGTCAAGGAAAAAGGCTTTAAGGAAAAAATTGATGATACAGATATTTCTGCAAAGCCTGTTCCGCAGAAAGGCAGTACAGTACAAGTCAATGCATTTGGCATGACAGAAATGGAAACCAGACCACCTGCCGCCTATACGACCGGAACGTTGATTATGGCAATGGAAAAGGCAGGCAAGCTGATTGAAGATGAAGAACTTCGGGAACAGATTAAGACTTCCGGTATCGGCACTTCTGCAACGAGAGCCAATATTATTGAAAAGCTTTCCGCTCCTGACAAGAAGGGAATCAGCTTTATCACAATTGACAGCAAGTCACAGAAAGTTGCTCCTACGGAATTTGGAAAGCAGGTTGTTCCGGTTGTGGAAAAGTTTGACAAGACAATGGCAAGTCCTGAAATGACTGCGGAAATGGAAAACAAGCTTTCTGCTGTGGCGGACGGTACAATGTCTTATGAGGATTATCTTGCAGATATTAAAAAATACGTTGCTGATACAACAGACAGTGTGCTGAACAATATATCAGCAACTTCCGGTCTGGAACAATTCAGGGGCGGTGGAAAGTACGAATGCAACATCAAGGGAAAGTGTCCGAAGTGCGGCGGTGAAATCGGAAAGGGACAGTTTGGTTTTTACTGCAAGAACAAATGCGGTTCTGCTATCTCCAAAGTGTTTGGCTATGAACTTTCTGAAAAACAATTGCAAAACCTGCTTGACGGAAAGGAAATCACTTACACGAACAAGGGCAAGAAGACAACAGTCCTTCCGGAAATCACAACGCATGAATATCAGGGCAAGACATATTACATCTGGAAAGTGAAAGCAGATGCCGCTCCTGCAACAGAACAGAAATGCCCTTGCTGTGGCGGTAAGCTGAAGTCTACAAGATTTACATGGGAATGTGAATGCGGATTCAAATTCTGGATTGAAACCTGCGGTCACAAGATGAAAGAATCTGATTTGAAAGATTTGGTACAGAACGGCAGAACCAAAGTTTATGACTTTACTTCCAAAGCAGGAAATAAGTTCCGTGCAAGTCTTGTTCTCGATAAAGAACAGAAGAAAACCAGTTTTGAATTTGAAAATAAAAAATAAGACCGTTTCCTGCATACGGTATGCTTATCATGCTGTATGCAGGTTCTCTGAAAGGGTGTGACCGTTATGAGAGAAAGCGATTTGTATAAGAAAAGTGACAGCCGTGATATAAATTTGCATTATCAGATGTTTGAACCTGAAACAGTAAAGCAATGGGAAGAAGAAGCACGGCAGTCCGTCTTTGCACAGACAAGCAGAAGCCCTTATGCACTGAATCTTCAGAATCAGTGGGTGCTTGAACAGTTTGAAAATTTCAAGCATACTTACGGCATTTCCATTCCGTCTGATTCAGAACGCATGATGTTTGAAAAACGGACAACAGATTATTTTCTGGAACACGGTGCAGAGGGCAGTGTGCCGTTTCCAAAAGAGACTTCCAGAAGAAGACATATTTCAGACGAAGAACTTGCCAATGCAGGATAAGAAAGGAATATATGGTATGAGTAAAAAGAAAAATAAAAAGCAGAAGAATGCGGCAATCAACGTACAGGAAAATTTTGAAATCCTGATTCAGATTGAAGAATATATGCAGGAAAACAGCATTTCTGATTTCAGTGACTTGTCTGTCCTGCTCCGCCTTGAACATGAAGAATGGTATATGGCTTTTGTACAGAATTATGCTTATTTCAGAGATTTGATTACGGCACAGCAGAAAAAGAATTTCCGTGAAAATGTTCTGTCTGACGAATCTGATGAAACAGAAAATGCTGTGGCAGAACAGGAAGAAACCATTGCAATCGGTAATTCCTATTTCTCTCTGAACACTCCGTTAGGCAGACAGAATTATACAGAGATGCTGTCAGCCTTGCTTGCTGTATATCCGTTCAAACGTACTTATGCAGAAAAAGAGAATTTATTCTTTATCATTGAAAATGCCGGAACGATTGTCGCAGTATGCACAGATAAGGGCAAGGCAATGCAGACAGCGGAAGGTTTGCATTTACGCAATCAGGATATGTTCTATGATGTTTGCTGGTACGGTAAAGACGGAATAAACTTTGAGCATTACAGAGCAATGAAATAATTTGTATTTTTATGAAAAGAAAGGATTGATTGATTATGACAAGAAAAACATTGCTTGCAGCAGTATGTATCGGTGCAGTTGTGACAGGTATTTATGGTGTATACCGTAATGTGAAAAAGAATCCGACTGACAAATCCGAAAAAAAGCTGAAATCAGATTTCAAAAAAATGATGTCCGAAGATAAAGGCAATAATATTTTACTCGGCAAAATAGGCGGTGAAGAAATCGGTATCGCTGCCGATTCCAACTTATTCAATGCAAACGTTTTTGTATGCGGTAATACCGGAACAGGCAAAAGCTATCATCATATGCTGTCTAATCTGCTCAACGGAAATTCTTCTGCTGTTATCTATGACCCTTACGAAAGTGTTTCTGCAAAAGTATTGGAAGAAAACGGTTATGAAGTTATTGAATTGACAGATGACTTCTTCCGCCAAACTCTGCAGGCGGAACTGGAAGAAATCATTCTGAAATCAAGAACACAGAAAACGGCATTTATTCTGAATGTAAGTTATTTTTCTCGTGCAGTAAAAGTTATTTTTGAAACACTGATGAAAAAAACTGAAGGCAATCATGTTACATTCTGGCTTGATGAAATCTGTAATGCTGATAAAATTGAAAATCTGGAAAAATTTATAATTTTCACAAGAAAGTCTAACGTAAGTTTTCAGCTTATCACGCAGAGTTTTGATGCGTTCGAGTATAAATATTCCGATAGTATCAATGCCCTGCTCCCCAATATCGGTACATTCCTGATTACCGGAACGCCTTCTCATGACAATGCAGAATACTTTGCTGAAAAAATCATGGGCGATAAAAATTATCAGCTTCCGGAAGTAAAACCGTCACAGAACCTTGTTAATGTTTACGGTCATGTAGCAGTGTGCGAAAAACTGAATCCTGCTGATTACAGATAATTTTTAATGAGCAGAATATCCGCTGATGTATTCGGCGGATATTCTGTATCAGAAAGGAAGAACAGTGAAAAAAATTTTAAGCATTGATTTCGATTTCTTTCAGAAAGTCACACCTGAAATTATGCAGACCTGTTATCCGGATGGTGTAGATTTATCTTCTGCCATAAGTACGATTGTATGGAGTGGCTGCTATGCAAATTCAAAACAGAAAATGATGCTTGATACAGTAGAAATACTGAAAAATGAATTTTACAGTATGATTGACATTCTTCTGAATCAGGACAAAGAAATTCCTGTGATGATTGCCAACAGTCATCTGCATATCTATGATTTTATTCACAGCAATGTGGCAGAAACAGAAAAACTGTATCTTGTCAATGCGGATATGCACCACGATATGTTCAATCAGAATCCGGAGACAGACTGCGGTAACTGGCTCGGACATATCAGTCAGGAATATCATACCAGTGCAGTATGGATTGCCAATCCTGTTTCCAAAGCCATGTACGGCATTACAGATAATGATATTCCGAAAGACAGCAGTATCAGTCAGCTTGCAGAACTGATTCCTGAAAGCAGTGCTGTGATTCAGGATAAACAGTTTGATATGATTTTTCTCTGCCGTTCTGATAACTGGCTGCCACCGCATCTCGATAATTATTTTTCTGAAATGTGTGAAGTGATGAAAGAACATTTTCACGGAATCATAATGGAGCAGGATATTGATAAGCCAAGAAACTATATGCATTATGCAGAGCAGATGAAAAAATTTTATTCAGATATAAGATAGGAGCGAAACGTATGATTTTGCATGAAAAAGTAAATAAAAAAGAATGTTACAGAATCTTTTACAGTACGGAACAGACTTGCTTCATTCTTGCCTGTATCATAACAGAAACTGTATGGTATGAAAATTATTTCTTTCTCACAAAAGAAGAATATGATTATTTCATATCAGATATGAGACACCTGAACAGAATTGCAGAAAGCTGTTTCATACTTGGCAGAATCTCTCCTCGCTTTCTTGGCTCACAGAAAATTTTTGAAAACCGTACCGAACAACAGCAGCAATTCGCAAAGAGTATCACTGCTGAAATCAATCAGAACAACAAGAAACTATCAGAAGGGATATGATAAAATGATAACCGTGAAGAAAACAAATTCTGCTTCGGCAGAACGGCTTTCCGTTTATCTCACGCATGAAGATGCCGTCAGACTGGAACTGAAAAAATCAGAACTGGCAGAACAGGACAAGCACTATGCAAATATGACGGTTGGTGAATTTGCAGAAATTTTACTGCATCATATTTTGGAAAGAGAAAGCTTTCAACAAGCAGCGAATTAACCAATAAAAGATAGAGAGGACTTTGATTATGATTCAGAAAGAAAAAATCTGCAATGAGAAACATTACCGAATTTTTTACAGCACTGTACTGAAAAACTATATTTTTTCTTTGATGATAATGAAAGGTTTCTGTTATGAAATGTTTTTCAGAATCACAGAAGAAGAATACCAGATTTTGAGCAGAGGACAGGAATGTCAGATTGAAACTGAACTTTCTTCTGAAAGATTTCTTTGTTCCCAGAAGAAAAGTCAGAACAAGACAAATGAACAAAAACAGCGGTATGCTGTTCTGAAACTTGAATTGAATATGAAAGGCTGAAATTATGATTGTGAATATGAATGTCTTTAAGGACAAAGGTTACAGAACTTTTTACAGTACAGAACTGGGAAAATATTTTATGGCTTGTACAAAAATTTCTGAAAAGGTTGAAGAAACCTTCTTTGAAATCACTTCTTCTGAATATGATGAATGGAGTTATAATCCGGTTCATCTGAACTGGTTTGCAGAATGCTTTTCACTTTACGGAAAATATTGTTCTCGTATATGCAGTACGGAAACAACAAAAATTTTGAAAGCGGAACTGAAAGAATATGAGAAAAAAAGAAAGAATGACCGAATCAGAATTATCAGAAACATCGGAATTATCAGCAGTGAAGAACAGCTTGTCAGAAATGATTTCCGTACTTTATGCCTGATTGCAAAAGTCAACGCTCTTGCACAGAAGTTCAAGTCAGGTGCTGTACCGTTTTCAAAATTGAAAAACTTCAATGAAACAAGACTGATATATGATGATGAAGATATAATATTTAATAACGGCAATATTTCCTTTTGCCGTATTATCGAAGATATGTCTATGGATGCTCTCGGTGATATATGGATTGAATCTTTTTATGACGATTCTGTATTCAATGGCATGGATTGTTTTCTTGTAGTAAATAATAACGGCAATGGAGAAAAGCATATTATGATTGCTATGCAAAATGAATCGGATGAAATTGAAATCAACGAAAACGGTGAATGGTATGTTGTAACATAAATTATGAAGAGGTGATATTATGATGTTTTTATACGGTATTAACCATAACAACGGAAAAGCAGTTCATTATAACAGAAAAAAACATTTTGCTCCTGCATTTCTTTCAGGCAATGCAGAAAGCAGAACAGATTTTATGCACAGGGAAATTCTGAAACTGCTTGCAAATACAGATGACAAAGTATATCTGATTGTACCTGATAACAAATTTCGTCAGACGATTGCTGATGTCTGCTGTACAGAAGTAGTTCAGTGTGATGTCAATACTGACTGGGAAAATTTTCAGTTTCCGAGAGGTTTTCAGTTTACTATTTTTCTGATAAAGACAAGTCCGTTGTATCTGTCAGCAGTCTATGGAATGGTAATTCAGCAGATTCAGAAACAGATACAGAAAAATTGTCAGCAGAATCATTATAGCTGGATTTATTTTGACAGTATGGATATGACGGCAGATGATAAAAAAGTTTCGCAGATGATTTATGATTTGTTTCTGACAGCAAAGAATCAGAAATGTTTTCTGACTTATACCGCAGAAAATTTCAGAAGCATTTATGAAAACAATATCTATCTGGATATGATTCACAATACAGGGTTTACTGTTCTCTTTTCACATGACGAATCTGATATGAAAGCATTGGACAATGTATATGAGATAGAAAAAGAAAACAGAACTTTTCTCCTTACCGAAACTGCTCGGCATGGTCTGATTCTTCTTCCTGACAGTACAGAATTTGTTCCGTTTATTATGCTCTGAAATTGGCAGAATGCAGGCAAAACAGCAGATTTTACCGTCTGCTGTTTTTAATTTATATTAGTTGTCCTATAATGCTTCTATAACAAGTTATAGGAGCATAACAGCATTTCAGGCAAAAGCATAACATTCTCTGATTTTCAGTTTCATTTCAGCAAAATTGTTTATTGGCAAAAATTTTTTTAAAAATTAACATATCAGTTTCAGAAAAATCAATTGTGAGACTTCATTCGCATCTGACAGAACAGACTGCTTTATTATTCACCTAACTCACAACTGAAGTCACGAGTGTGCGGTGAAAGTTTCATCAAAACTTCTGCTGTAAAACAATTGCCTTTTATTGTCAGCTTCTATAAGCTCCTATAACTTGTTATAGGATATTATAGGATAAGTATTTTATTTTCACAGGAAACCTATTGAAATTCTTATGAAGATATGCTATAATGATGCAAAGGGGCATTGTAATTTTTTTACAGAAAGGAGAATTCACATGACAATTACAGAAAGCAAATTTGAACAGCATTGCAGTGCTTGTACTATGGAAGCAGAACTGGATTTGGAAAGCCTGATAGATACTGTCAGCACGGACAGAGAGAATGGTCTTGTTTGTCTTGAATACATCAGGTCAGAGCTGATGAACAGCATGAAAAGAAACATAGAAGTTTACGGAGAAGATGTTTCACTGCTTGCACCAATAAGAAACAAACTGCATTACTGCGAAGGAAAAATCGCAGAAATAAAAAATGAAAGAAGGAAGTCTGCATGAGTATCAATTTGAAAAAGAATCAGAAAATCAATCTGCTGAAAGAAGTCCCTTCCCTGAAAAATGTATGCGTTGGTCTTGGCTGGGATAAAAACAAGGGCTTGTTCAATATGGACTGTGATGCGTATGCCTATCTCTGTGACAGTGCAGGCAGTATTACGGAAACAGTTTATTTTGGAAACCGCAAAGGAGCAGGCGGTGCAGTTCAGCATATGGGGGACAACCTGACAGGAGCAGGTGAAGGCGATGATGAACAGATTATCATTCATCTTGATAAACTTCCTGAGAACTGTCAGTCTGTTGTGATTGCAGTGAATATCTTTATGGCAAAAATGAAGTTTCAGGATTTCAGCAAAGTAAAAAATGCTTTTATCCGCATTGTGAACACAGACAGCAATTCTGAAATCTGCCGTTTTGATATTTCGGGGAATCCGGAATACAAAGGAAACAATTCTATGATTTTCGGAAAACTTTTGAAGAATGAAAATCAGATGTGGGAATTTTCTGCTATGGGAAATTCCTATAAATCGTCAAGCCAGATGGAAAGCGACATCAGAAAGAATATCTGATTTCAATGAGTACAGAGATGAAAAATACAGCAAGTGAATGCTTAGTCTGTAAAAAAGTGATTGCAAAATCGAAAAGGAATGATAAAATGGGAATTTATCTGAATCCTGATAACATTAAATTCCGGCAGGCTGTCAGCTCTGAAATTTATGTTGACAAGACGGAACTGATAAAGCATACGAATAAAATTGTAAACACAGAACAGAGATTTCTTTGTGTCAGCAGACCAAGACGTTTTGGAAAATCTATGACAGCAAATATGCTTGCGGCATATTACAGCAGGGGCTGCAATTCGGAAGAACTGTTCAGCGAATTTAAAATAGCGAAGGCTGAAAGTTTCAAGAAACATCTGAATCAGTATCATGTTATTCATATCAACATAACAGACTTTATCAGCCGTACAGATACAATAGATGATGTTCTTTCATACATAAGCAAAAGGATTCTGCGTGAACTGAATAAAGAATTTAAAGATACAGACTGCTTTGACAGGAACGATTTGCTTACTGTTCTGGAAGATGTCTTTGCTGATAATAGAGTGCCTTTCATATTCATCATTGATGAATGGGACTGCATATTCAGGGAACATAAACATGATGAACAGGCACAAAAAAAGTATCTGGATTTTTTAAGGTATCTGCTGAAAGACAAAAGCTATATTGCACTTGCATACATGACAGGAATCCTGCCAATAAAAAAATACAGAGTACATTCTGCCTTGAATATGTTTACGGAAATTTCTATGATTGATACAAGAGAATATGCAGAATTTACAGGGTTCACGGAGCAGGAAGTAAAAGTGCTTTGTGAGAAATACAATATGCCTTTTGAGGAAACAAAACACTGGTATAACGGTTATTATCTGAAAGGAATTTCCGTTTGCAATCCATGTTCTGTTGTGATGTCAATGACAGGCGAATATTTCAGCAACTTTTGGACTTCTACTGAAACATATACCGTTTTGCAGGATTATATCGGCATGAACCTTGACGGAATGCATGACACGATTATTCGTCTGCTTGCAGGAGAGAAACAGAAGATTGATACAACAACATTCACAAATGATATGGTATCATTCAAGACACAAGATGATGTTCTGACACTTCTTGTGCATCTCGGCTACCTGACATTTGACTTTGATACAAAAGAAGTATCTGTGCCGAATTATGAAATATCAGAACAGTTTGTCAGCACAATCCGTGTGATGAACTGGTCGGAAGTAGTAAAGGCTGTAAGTATATCACATGAACTTCTGAAAGCAACACTCTGCCGTGATGAAAATAAAACGGCAGAACTGATTTACCAAAGTCATTCCGAAAACACTTCTATTCTGAAATACAATGATGAAAATTCTCTTGCCTGTATTATCTCACTTGCATATTATTCAGCAAGGGAATATTATGAAATTATCCGTGAACTTCCTGCCGAAGAAAGATTTGCCGATTTGGTTTTTGTGCCGAGAAGAAACTGTGAATATCCTGCTATGATTGTGGAACTGAAAAAGAAAACAAGTTCTGTATCAGCACTAAATCAGATAAAGGAAAAGCATTATTCAGAAGGACTGAAATCATATACAGGCGAAATTCTTCTGGTTGGTATCAGTTATGATGAAGACAAGAAACATACCTGCACGATTGAGAAAATTGTAAAGGAGTAAATATATGGAAAACAAAGAAAATAATCTTGAATGGATTGATTCAGACTGTGCTGAATTTCAAAAATATGGATTCAGTTCTGCGTTTATGAAATCGTTGAAAGAGTTTTACACAGCAAAGAAAAATTTTTTACTTTGTCCAAATGAGGACACACGCTATGAAATGAAATTTCTGTTTCAGCACGTTCACTCTGCTTTGAAATCTGAATGTGCAAAGCATATCATTTCGCCATACAAGCTTCAGGAATTAACTGAACTTTTGAAAAGAGGGGTATAATGGACTTTATTGATAATGTAAGGAAACTCTTGAATCGCATAGACGGCATTGACGTAGAAAAAACAATTAAGTAATTAAAAGATAAAACGGTAGGTTTAGGTCTGCCGTTTTTAAAATATTTGAGTAAGAAAGGGACAGGGGTTATGCAACTATACTGTGAGTACTGCGGTAAAGAACTGAATAAAGAATGGCTGCTGATAGGAGCAGAGTTCATGAGAAAAGACGGTGACTATGGTGATGAAAGATTCTGTTCCGCACAGTGCCTGCTTGACAGTCTTAATGTTCTGAAAGAAAGTTTTGACAGTGACGGTGAAACAGTAATCACCGGATATTACAAATTGAATCAGGAGTGAAAAATGAAAGATAAAAAATCAGAATCCGCAAAAATTTTTGCTGAATACTGGAAGGACAAAGGATATGAAAAAGGGGAATCACAAAAATTCTGGATAGATTTATTACAGAATATTCTTGGAATAGAAAATGCCACAAGATACATCAGCTTTGAAGACAAAGTGCATTTAGACCATACCAGTTTCATTGACGGATATATAGAAGCTACTCACGTTATGATTGAGCAGAAAGGGTTAGGCAAAGACTTACGGAAAGGTATCAGGCAATCTGACGGCAGTGTTCTCTCACCGTATCAGCAGGCGGTCAGATACTCGTCTATGCTTCCCTATTCCAAACGTCCGAGATGGATTATCACCTGCAATTTTTCAGAATTTCTTATTTATGATATGGAAAAGCCAAATGCAGAACCGCAGCAGATATTTTTAAAGGATTTGCCGAAAGAATATTATCGTTTGCAATTCCTTGTTGATACAGGCAACGAACATATCCGGAAAGAAATGGAAGTATCATTAAAGGCAGGTGAAATTGTCGGCAGGCTGTATGATGAAATTCTGAAACAGTATAAGAATCCCAATGACCCTGATACTCTGAAATCGTTGAATAAACTTTGTGTCAGACTGGTATTTTGTCTGTATGCAGAGAGTGCAGGAATTTTCGGGAGACATCAGATGTTTCATGATTATCTGAAAAAATTTCCTGTCGGTGAAATCCGTTCCAAACTGATAGAACTTTTTAAAATACTTGATACAAAAGAAGAAAACCGTGACCCCTATCTTGATGAAGATTTGCTTGCATTCCCATATGTCAACGGCGGTCTGTTTGCTGATGAAGAAATTGAAATCCCTCGCTTTAATGAAAATATTGTCAGCCTGCTCCTGAAAAATGCAAGTGAGGATTTTGACTGGTCGGATATTTCACCGACTATTTTCGGTGCAGTCTTTGAATCAACTCTCAATCCCGAAACAAGACGTTCAGGCGGTATGCATTACACGGCAGTCGAAAATATCCACAAGGTCATTGACCCTCTGTTTCTGGACGATTTGAAAAGTGAACTGGAACAGATAAAAAGTCTTGTAACCGTAAAAACAAGAAATGAACGCTTGCAGGAATACAGAAAAAAGCTTTCAGGTCTCATCTTCTTTGACCCTGCCTGCGGTTCAGGAAATTTTTTAACACAGACTTATATTGAACTGCGAAAGCTTGAAAATCAGACATTGAAATTACAGTACAGCGGTCAGGGACTGCTTATGGATTTTGAACCGATTTTAGTACAGATAAATCAGTTTTACGGTATCGAAATCAATGACTTTGCGGTATCGGTTGCAAAGACTGCCTTGTGGATTGCAGAATCACAGATGATGCAGGAAACTGAAAAAATCATGCAGATGAATCTGGATTTCCTGCCCCTGAAATCGTATGCAAATATCACAGAAGAAAATGCTCTCCGTATTGACTGGGGAAGCGTTGTTGATAAAAATAAGCTGTCGTATATTATGGGAAATCCGCCCTTTGTCGGCTATTCGTTGCAGTCCAAAAGTCAGAAGAATGATATTTTATGTATTTATGTTGACGGAAAGGGCAAACCCTACAAGACAGCAGGAAAAATTGACTATGTATCAGGCTGGTATTTCAAGGCAAGTCAGCTTATGCAGAATACGAATATCCGCACGGCTTTTGTTTCAACAAATTCAATCACGCAGGGCGAACAGGTTGCAGGTGTCTGGAAGCCGCTGTATGAGCGTTTCGGAATCCATATTGATTTTGCACACAGGAGTTTCAAATGGAACAGTGAAGCGAATCAGAAAGCACAGGTACATTGTGTGATTGTCGGATTCAGTTGTGCTGAAAATAAATCAGACAGAAAATTATTTGACAACGGCTCTGAAAAGATTGTGAAGAATATCAATGCTTACCTGATTGATGCACCTGATATTTTTATTCAGAACAGAAAAGAACCTATATGTGATGTTCCAAAAATGACAACAGGGAATCGTCCTGCTGATGGTGGACATTTAATTATTGAATCAGAAGATTATGAAGAATTTATTCGTAAAGAACCAAAGTCTGTAAAGTATATCAAACGACTTATGGGAGCGGCTGAATATATCAATAACAAAGACAGATATTGTTTGTGGCTTGTTGGTGTCAGTCCTGCTGAATTAAGAAAAATGCCCAAAGTGATGAAGCGTATAGAAGCCTGCCGTGAAGATAGATTGACTGGTGCTGATGACAGAAAGAAACTTGCTGAAACTCCTGCCCTTTTCCGTGAAACAAAAAATCCCAAAACTTTTATTATTGTTCCTGCTACTTCATCAGAAAATCGAAGATATATTCCTATCGGATTTCTTGATAGTAATGTGATACCAACAAATTCAGCAGTGATAATTCCTGATGCAGACTTGTATCTGTTTGGAATCCTGACTTCCAATGTTCACATGGCATGGGTCAAAACAGTTTGTGGAAGGCTGAAAAGTGATTACAGATATTCAAAAGATATTGTCTACAATAACTTCCCCTTCCCTGCCCCTGCTCCTGAACAGAAACAGAAAACCGAACAGACAGCACAGCAGATTCTTGATGCAAGAGCCTTATATCCTGATTTTTCCCTTGCAGATTTATATGATGAACTGACAATGCCGAAAGAACTCCGCAAGGCACATCAGGCAAACGATTTTGCCGTCATGTCTGCTTACGGTTTTGATAAAAAAATTACAGAATCTGAATGTGTTGCTGAACTGATGAAACTTTATCAGAAATTTGCTGACAAGTAAAAGTAATGCAAATACATTGCTGAAATAAAATAATTGAATAGATAATAACCGCAGTAATTAACGTGATACTGCGGTTTTTTGCTTTGATAGCACAAATAAACGGCTGACTGTCCTATAACAAGTTATAGGACAAGCAGACATTTTTTTTGAAAAAAATAACCATTGTTACCCTTTAAGGATAGGAAAAGCATAAAAGGAGAAATTTTTATGGCGAGCATAGCAAAATATAAAAAAAGTTCTGTCGGAAGACTTTTTCTGCATAACAATCGCAGTGAAAGTGACGGAATTGAACACGCAAATGACGGAATCGACAATAGCCGAACGCATGAGAATTATCATATCAAAAATGGCAAGGTTGAAGATTATCAGGAGCGGCTTGCAGAAGTATTTGTTCCTGACAGAAAAGATATAGTCGTTCTATGTGAAGTCGTTGTAACTATGCCGAAAAATGTCAAGACAGAAGATGAACGAAAATTCTTTTGCAGTGTTTACAATTTCTACTGCACGGACTTTGGTGAAAAAAATATAGTCAACGCAGTTGTGCATAAAGACGAAGGCACACCGCATATGCATCTGGATTTCATTCCGGTGATTGCAGGCGATTATAGCTATGAAATCACCAATCCGTTTTATGAGAAAATGGAAAAATGGAAAGAACAACATGAAGGCGAAGAAGTAGAAAGAGTATGTGCCTATGCCCTGCTTACCAGAGACTACTTCAATACCATGCACAATCGCCTTTCGGATTATGTGAAACATGATTTGGGATATGAAGTTTCAATTATGAACGGAGCAACAGAACACGGAAACTATTCCGTGCTGAAGCTGAAAGCACTCACTTTGAAAAAACAGATTGAGGAAATGGACGAAGCAAAAGAATATCTTGCAGGCGAGATTGCACAGTTATATCAACTGGCAGAAAAACATGGAATTGACAGAGAAAGCCTGAAATATCTGTCAATGTTAGAAGAGATTGACAGGCAGGCAAATCAGATAGCTGTTTACAAAGACATTATGAAACGAAACGGTATTGTGTACACAAAAGAAGATTTGGAAAAGTTGAAAACTTTGAAAGCAGTGCCGAAAAAAAGCAGTATGGTTCTGAAAGGCTCTTACACAGATGAATCGGTTGATGTTGCACCAAATGTTGTGAACGTGATTGAACTTGACAGCAATCACGATATTGTAAATTCACCGCAGAGAAATTTTACAGAACAGCAGGAATGCAGTACGGATTTAAGAATGATGTTTACTCGTCTGAAACGTGAGAAATTCTTTGAAAATGAAAAGGTAACGCTGAAAGAAGGGCGGAAAGGAACGTACTGTTTTGTAAAGCCTGTACCTTCTGGAGAAATTTCACTTGTTCTTGAAGAGCTGGAAGAAAAACTGAAAGACTTTATCAAGAAGAAGAAAGAACAGGGTGAAAAAGTAAAAATCTATATGGATAAGCTGGAACAGGACAGGCACGATTACGGACAGATGATGATGTTTTCGATTGATGCAGAAGTGAGATACCATTCCGGCAAATGGAATGAAAATGATGATGAAGAATTAGAACGCACGTTGGACAGTAACCGAAAGGAGAATTACAGTGGCTAAATTCACAAAACAAAACGCAAAGGCAGTGAAGGAAAAGAAATCGAAAAAAGGCAGTGACAAACCGAAGAAAATGGCGAGAACCGTGCAGGAAGTGCTTGACTTTTCAGGCATCACTGTTGACGGCATTATGATTTCACCGTCCAGAAAACATTACAGCAAGCTGTACAAACTGGTAGACAGCAACTTTATCACTGAACCGGAAGACGGACAGTATGCTATCATTGAAAATTACGCAAAGTTCGTCAGCAAGTTTCCGGACTATGTAGATATTTCTATTATCATTCTGAACAAGCGAAAGACAGAAAAGAATCTGACAGATGCTTATCATGTAAAAATGCAGGGTGATGATTACGACCATTACCGTGCAGACTATAACAAAATCATTGATGTAAAAATCAAAGAGGGCAGGAATGATATTTCCAAAGAAAAGTATATTATGCTGACAGTCAAGAAAAGTTCTCTTTCAGAAGCAGAACTGGAATTTACAGCAATTGATGTTTCTCTTAATGATGCAATCAAGGCTATCAATAAGGTTGGTGTAAAACAGCTTGATGCACTGGAACGTCTGGAAGTCATGCATGAAATTCTGAACGGCAGTACAGGGATTCCGTTTCGTCAGGAATACGAAAGATATTTTGAAACGCATGAAGACGGTGAAGGCAACAGCAAAATTCAGCTTAGTCTTCAGAAACTGAAAAAGGCAGGCGTATCTGTCAAGGATTTGATTGCACCGCAGTGCTTTGCAAAGGACAAACAGCTTTTGATGCTTGACGAAGGAAGATACTGCAAATCATTTGCATATCAGAATTTGCCGCAGACACTTGATACAGGATTTTTGTCAAATACCACAAATATGCCGTATGAAATGTCAACAGTCATTCAGCTAAAAACTGTTCCGAGAAAGAAAGCACTGACTCTTGTCAGAATGCAGAACACTTCTATCAAGGCAGATGTTATCAAGGCAAGTCAGACGGCATACAAAAGCGGTTATGACCCTTCTTTGATGAATGAAGATTTAGTAGTTGCAAGAGAACAGGCTGCACAGCTTCGTGAAGATATTGTTCGTGGCGGTAAAAAACTGTTTTATGCAACAATGGTTGTTACAATCTTTGGGGAAACAGAAGAAGAGATTGACCTGATTACAACACAGTACAAAGCAAAATGTGCCGACTACTCCGTTACACCGTCTTATCTTATCGGGCAACAGGTTTCAGGATTGAACACCACCTGCCTTTGCGGTCACAGCAAGGTGAATATCGACAGAATGCTGACTTCTGACAATGCCTGTGCTTTGTTCCCCTTCAACAATCAGGAACTGCAAGAGCCGAAAGGACATTTTTACGGTATCAATGCTATCAGTCAGAACATGATTATGTATGACAGAAAGCGTTCACGACTTGCAAACGGTATGATTTTCGGACAGTCTGGTTCTGGTAAATCTTTTTTTACAAAGGGAGAGATTATTCCGAACCTGCTTGACGGTACAGATGATATGATTATCCTTGACCCTGAAAATGAATATCGTGTTATCGCAAACGAACTCGGTGGTGTAGTCATTGACTTGGAACTGAAATCTGACTATCATATCAATCCGTGTGATTTGAATATGGAATGGGATGACCCAAAAGCAAGTCCTCTTGCGGATAAATGCGACTACATGGTTTCCCTTGTGGAATCTATTATGGGTAAAGGCAGAAACTGCAATATCTATGAAATCAACTGCATTCACCGTGCCTGCCGTGAAATGTATAAGGACTATATTGACGAAATGACAAGCAGACATGATGACGGCGACCCCAACGATATTGATATTGACATTTGCCCCACGCTGGTAGATTTCTATAACATTCTCCGTGATGATGAATCACCGGAATCACAGAAAATCGCAAACACAGTTGAGCAGTATGCAATCGGCAGTTACAACGTATTCGCACATAAAACAAATGTGAGAACAGGTGACAGACTTACCGTATTCAACCTGCTGAATCTGAAAGACAACATGAGAGAAATGGCAATGAAAGTGTGTCTGTCAAATATCTGGACACGCATTGTCAAGAACCGTGAAAAGAATGAACGTGAACATACCAACAAGGCTATTTGGGTATATCTTGACGAATTCCATTTGTTTTTCCAGTCAGAATCTTCTGCCAACACGATTCAGGCATACTACAAGCGTGTAAGAAAATACGGTGGTATCATGACAGGCATTACGCAGGACGTTGCAGACCTGCTCCGTACCCCACAGGGAACAGCCATGTTCAACAATACAGGATTCTTTGTCTTCTTGAATCAGCTTCAGCTTGGACGTGATGCAATTCAGAGACTGTTTACAGTATCGGAGAACCTGATTGACTATATCAAGGAGAAACCGTCCGGCATGGGACTGGTATTCAATGGCAGTGTCATGATTCCTATGGACTATAAACTGCCGACCACTTCGGAACTCTACAAAATCATGAGTACGAATCCGAATGATGCGGAGAAGTTAAAGAAGAAGAAAGAAAATCAAGAAAATTCTGATTCTGTAAATTTAAATAAAAAATAATTACTTACAGTATAAAATTTTTTTGAAATAATTGTCAAAACATTTACACAAATTTCCTTAAATGTGCTATAATAAGAAAAAGGACTTTCTTTCATGGTACATTTAAGGAATTTGGCGTATGTAATGAAAGGAAGATAGAGATGAAATTTGCAACAGAAGAAGCAAAAGAAAAGTTTCTGCGTGATGAACCGTTCTGGGAAAGCAACGAAAGCTATTGTCTTGGTGATACTTTGGAAGAAGCCGGAAGAATAGCAAAGCAAATCATAACTGAAAAGGAGCAGAAAGAAAAATGCAAGAAGAAATGTGGGAATGGATAATAAAAAATCTTAACAAGCTGATTAAAGAAAACGACATAAACAGTATCAAAGCACATTTAGAAACAGATGATGTGAAGTCAGAAGTCTGCATGGTTCTTTTACAGGATAAATCAATGGCAGAAGCTATTTATCAAAAAAGAAATACTGCTTATTTGAACAAGATGATTAAACATACAATTTACGAAATGAAAAGCAGACATCATTTTAAAAACAAAGTGGAATTTTCAAGATTCCAAAGAATACAGCTTGTATGTGAAAAATACGGCATAGATATGATACCTGCAAACGCTTATAAAATCAGTCATATAATGGAACACGATAATTACAGCACGGAAGAATTTAGCATTGTACATATTATAAAGATTTTAAAGGAATATAAAGAAGATGATATTTTATTAAAATATGAACTTGCTGAAGGTGATAACAATGACTGATGTTTATCAGCAATACAAAAGTGACGAACTGGTACAGCTTTCATGGAAAGAAGTATATGAAGACAGGGACGGTTATCCGAATCTGAAAGCATTTGATGATTTTTCTGAAAAGATAGCAGACAACCAATACTGGCTGATATGCATGAACGTGGATTTACGGAAAGCAAATGCAAAGAATTATGCTTATGGAAATTACATACTGCGGAAATTTGTACTTTCCCTGAAACGTATCAAGGGCTGTTATCCGTTCAGAATACAGGGGGAAAAATTCAACCTGCTTGCGGAAGAAAGTTGTATGCAGGAACTGAAAGCCCTGCTGACAAAGCCTGATGAAAACTATGATTTGTATTATGGTATTTCGGAAGAAATTTACAATCCTGATGAAAGAAACAATCAGATTCAGCAATGTGTGGAACTGATGTATCTTGACAAGAGCAAAAAGCGTAATAAAATCAAGCTAAAAAAACAAGCAGAAAAAATAATCGGTGACAAAGGCAATACTCCGGTACAGGATAGGGAAACCGATACCTGCAAGAATAAAAAAACCATGTGGTATGCTGTCGTTGATGCAAAAGCGGAACAGCCGTATAAACAGACAAAAATCTATGTATTCCCGACACAATATTGTGAACCTATGGCAAGCATACCACTTGTGGTAGTATCAGCAAGCCAGACAGACTGCCGTTATTTTTACGGCAAAAGTATTAAATATGGTGTGACAAGTACAGTCCGTCTGACAATCAATGCACATTTTGACAATGACGGACATCTGAAAATATCGGTATTTAATATCAATACAGGAAAATGCGAACTGAATGTACGAACAGTAGAGGGTGAATGCATTCCTGCCAATTTTGGAAAGCGGTTCGGAAATGGTGAAATTTATCCGTTCCGTCAGAATGTTGCAGGCTACTGCGATTTCATCTATCTTGAAAATGAAAAGGCAGAACTGAATACAAGCGGATATATCGCTGATGAAAACGGACAGCGGTATACAGTACACATGGATAGTCAGTATATCAATCTGATGAAAATGAATTGAAAGGCAGAGATACTATGAAAGAAAAAATCCTTCTAACAAGAGATGACAATACACCTGAAGAACAGCTTCAGATTCTGAAAGAATGCATCAGAGAATGCAGACACTGCAATTGCGTGGCAACGGTCAGGCAGATTGCCAAAACAAGCAATATAGAGTACAATCAGCTTGATGTGGAACAGCATATTTTTGAAACAGACTGTGCAATCCGCCTGAATGACGGACTTGCCTATGCACAGCTTACAACTAATCAGAAAGAAAATTTGCTCCGTATCAGACAGATGCATGAGACGGTACTGAAAAGGGGAACAGATAAATTCCTTGAAAATCAGACAAATGACTATTTTCTGATTATGGATTTGCTGAAAGAAGACGAAAGACTTAGTATTTTCTATACGTTCTCCCTGTTTCAGCCGCAGTTCTTTTCTTTGGAACATGATACACTTGAAATTGCCCTGCCGATAGACAGAGTGCATTATTTCAAGGAACAGCTTACCAGAGATGAAATTGAGTATGAAGCACTGGAACAAGGCGGATATGGTGAAGATGATGACAATGGCAATGGGTATGAAAGTGGATTCGGATATGGAGAAAACGGAGCGTATATCAGCGGTGAAAGTTTTCTCTGATGCAAACTGACATACTGAAAGGTGCGTGATGAAAAATGAATCTTGGAAAATTCCTTGAAGATGCAAGTGATGTAGACGGACAGTTATCAGGTGTACAAACCGGACTTTCTGCGGAGTTGTTTCATATCGTAAACGAAGAATACAAAATTGAAGTTGACAGAACGTTTGAAAGACTTCGTTCAGCAGAACTGCAGGGAAAACTATATGAACAAGATGATTACAGAAGAATTGCCTTTAGAAATGAAGAACAGGCAGCAGCATTTCAGAATTATATGCAGGAGCATAATATCAATGCGGTTATGCCGTCTGTACGAATTAACGGACAGTATCTTGTAGAAATTCCCCGAATCGTAAAGATTAAAGAAATACAAGATAAGACAGGCAATGTTTCTTCTGATGATAATTTATTTCAGATAAAAGATACTCGTGAGAGCCAAGGTGCTGAATTTCTGACTGATAAAGACATGCTTGCCGCATATTACGGTGATACAGGTGAAGAATTAGATGATGACAAGCATACACAGACATATACCGACAAACATTATGACAACAATGAAGATTACAACAAAGTAAGAGAAGTAAGTGCTGAAATTAATGGCAGCCTTATGAGCCATCTTGACGGAATCAGTGAAGTTTACAATATCATCCGCAGAATATCAGGTACTATTGAAAAATACAAATTGTATGACGAAGAAAAAAGAGAAGAAAAAAATTTATTTGAAACAAAGGAACATTCTGAAAAAGAGCGTGGCTGGGACGAGGTTTACAGTCCGAGAACACGTTCCGGAAATAAAGAAACAGCAGTGGTACTGAATAATAATATTGTCATGATAAACGGACAGGTAGTAACAGACAAAACAGTTTGTGACAATATTCTGAAAAGACACCATGAACGTATGGCAAAAGCCAATGCAATCAGTTCTACGGCAGTTCATGCTCCAACAACGATTTCTGCTATCGGTTCTGCTATTGGAACAGCAGTTGCTGGTGACGAATACAGAAAAGCAATACACAGAGAAGAAAACAATGCTAATATCATTCAGGCACAGGTATATCAGCAGGAATATACTGTTTACACTCGCACGAAAACAGAGGGTATGCTGTTTCACGGCGGTGTTATGAATGAAATTACAGAGCAGGCAAATGCAGGAAATGTTATCAGTCATATTCATTCGGACTATCATCTGAAAAAAGAAGATACAGCGGACACATTCAACAGAATGAATGAAATGCTGAAAGATGATGAAAAAAGATTTTCGTCCGTACAAAGAAACCTGCTTGAAAAAATCAATAACGGACTGCATGATGGTGACAGTGACACTTTAACCATTTCTCTTTCCATTGATGACAGAGAAAACATAAAACATATGCTTCATACCGCAAGTGCAAGAGTGTATGTTGTTCGTGGCAGTGAAAACAATGCGATTGCACATTTGCAGACAGTCATGGCAGGTGCAGGTGTTACAGAAGCTTTGTCACAGCTTTCTGAAACGGAACGTCAAAATGTTGTGGAATCCCTGAAACGCTTTGCAAAAACAAAAGATGAAAATTTATCTGATATTGCAAATACTCTGGATTCTATGGAAAGAACAGTCATCATGAAACTTGATGTCAATCCGAATGCACAGCTTTCCGCAAGTGAAGAAAAAGCATTGCAGTCTGCACTTACAAAACAGTCTGCTGAAAGCACTGCCAATAAAGCTTTCCGCAAAAAAGCAGATGAAATCGGCAAGCTGATGAAGTTTGACGAACAGGAAACCTTGCTGATGCAGGCAGCAGGTACAGAAGCTGTTCTGCAAAAGATAATTGATTATGAAAAAGCACGGAATGTCAATAATCCTGATTATGAACCAATGAAAATTGGCGAAATGAGCAGCGGTAATTTGAAAAAATATACTGCTGAAGACGTAGAAAGAATGGGTATTTCCGAAAAAGACTGGAATGCCGCTAATGCTTTTATGCAGAACAAAGATAAAATGATGGCAAATCTCAGTACTTTAAAAGCACTGGAAAAGGATTTTGGCATTAAAATTTCTGATGATGAACCGCTGACAAGAGAAAGACTTCTGAAAGTCAATGAAGCATTTCTGAAAAGGGCTTCCGAAAAAGGCTATCAGTTTGTAAAACCTGACGGAACATTTGATGTTGAGGCTTTGAAAGCACTGGACAAAGACCAGTTGAAAGAACTTGGGATTTCAAATGAGACCAGAAACATGCTGGTAAAAGTCAATACTGACAGCGAATGGGGATTTGATATAAAAAAATTCGGTAGTGATTCTTTCCACATTTTTACAAGCGTACTAAACACATTGACAAAAGGTGACGAAGAAATGGCGAAAACTCGCCAAGACTTCAAGCTTATGAAAAAAACTACCAAATATACAAAGAAAAGTGCGGCATCTGTATATCGTGCAGGCAAAGCTGTAAAAATGCGTGTCAGCACATTCAGATTGAGACATCACAGCAATACAGGTGTAGGAAGTGCTGCCGCAGGAACGAAAGCAGATGCGTTTGAAAAAGCAGTAAATTCAGCACGAGAAAGAGCAGTTAATCTTGAAGCGAATGACAAATATGCTCGTAAAATGGAAAGAAAGCTGGAACGTGTCAAAAGAGATGAAAACAGCATTCTGAACAAAAGCAGCAGATGGGTACAAGACCAAAAGGAAAGAGTGCAAAGAGGAGCAATTTCTCTTGCACGAAGGACGGGAACGAGAATTTCAGCACGACTTTCTACAAACAGAGTAGGCAGAGCGATACTTTCTGTTGCAAACAGGATTGGCAATGTTGCGAAAGGTGCAATGGCTTTAGCAAAATCGGCAACTGTTACAGTAGAAGCAGTAAAAGCCGTTGCTGCTAAATATATTGCAATTGCCGCTGCTTTTTTCTTATTGCTTTGTATTCATCAATTGGCTTTTATGATGATTATGATGTCAATCGCTTCAATGACAGAACCGCAATATACTGATAAGACAGCTTTCGTTTTGTATGAAACTTTGAAAAAGCAAGAAGACAAATGGGTGAAAGAATTAGGAGATAACGATTATAATTTCAATACCAGAGACAAAGGCAATTACGGCAGTATGAACAAAAATTATGCAGGGTATGTAGAAGAAATCGACAGACTTATGCTTGGATTCAATGATGATGGTACAGAAAACAATAATTTGTATATTAACCCATTTGAATGTGCTGATAACAATGTTTCTGCTGTAAATTGGAATTTAAACAGGGAACTTTTGACAAGAATCGAAAAATATGACGGAAAAACGACAACTGGATTCAGCACAAACATTAACAATTTTAACAGAAGAAAAGAAGAAGAAAATTTCGATTCAGGATTTTCCTCAATTGAAAACGGTCATACCTGTAATATCAAAGATATTCTTTCTATGATAGATGTTATGTATCAGTTTAATACAGGCAGTATGTCTGATGCAGCCTTAACAGATATTATGGGTGTAAAGCCATCTACTATCAATTGGGCGGACACTGCAAATAATGTAGCCACTTGGTTTAAATGGGCGAAAGCAAAAGTAACAAGCTGGTTTTCTGAAACAGATGACCCTTTTGCCGATATGAAATGGAGCGAAGCAAAAGCATCTAACGGAACAGTATCTTTTAAAGCAATTGAAAATTATGCTGTTTCTCTCTGGGAAACTTCACATCAGGAAGAAATGTACTATGAAGTCAATTTTCATGATGTTCTCCGTGATGCAGACGGAAAGCCTACAAATAAATATACCGTTCTTAGCAATGGCAGTGCAAAAGAAGTAACCTTGAATCAGAATCAGGCAAGCGATTTAAACCTCTGTATAGAGCCAGTCAAAAAATCTCTTCCGCTCTTTTGGAATGACAACAATCCGCAGCCGTACATTAACGGTAAAGATGCTGACGGTAATGACGTAAAATTCAGCACAGTCGGTTCTCATGCAGATGATGCAGGTTTCTCTATTCATGTTGATATGACAAACCTCGCAGACGGTGAAAAGCCCTGTCTGTGGAGTGGCATGAATGAAACTGAAGAAACATGGAATGCGGTTCAAAAAATGGAAGATGAAAAACTGAATGATTGCTGGAGCAGTGAATATAATACTGAAAGAATAATAGAAAATTTTCGCAGTGATAGTCAAGTAGATGATGAACCTTATAGTCTTGAAGCTTGTAACTGGAATGCAGTTCAAAAAGCAGAAAAATATTTAGAAGATTTCTTCAAAGAGAATCCAACTACAATTACAATTTCAGATGATAAAAATACAATCACAAAAGTATGGTATGAAAAAGCAACAGATTGTAACAGAACATATACATGTACGCTTTTAATTGATGGTGGTCTTGTCAATTTAGGAGAAGATGGGATAGAGGAAGATGGCGAATGGAGCAATGTTACAGCAAAAAGAAGTGATGGATATTGTCATGTAAATGCAATTATTATTAAACATACCAAAACATTTACACGCAACTGCAAAGGACACAACTTTGAATTTTGCGGCGGTCATGTCAGACTGCACAATCAGGGTGTAATTTTCTCTGCAACAAATGAGCAAATGGCAATGACAGGTATTGCAGACCCTTCTCCTGTAGCTGTAAAAGTTCCGAGTGAAAGTGGCAGTCTTGTTGATTATAAACTTGAAAACAACGGCTATGATACGTTGCGTGGCAAGTATATCAATATCAAGTATGAAGGTGCAGATGAAGCAGAAATATTCCATAACATGATAGCTGGCATTGGAAACGAAACTTTACCAGTTGCAAAAGATATTCAAGGAAGCAAAGTTACTGCTGGAAAAGGCGTAAATCTTTGGAGTGAAGACGGAGTACAATGGTATGTCGCATCAGAGAAAAACGGCATTAAAGCAGATGATATAGGAAATAAATCTTGGATTCGTGATATTTTTGATGCAGACTGTCTGCTTCTGAAAGCAAAAGGCATTTTCCCTATCAGAGATGTCAAAGATTATAAAGGCTGGGACACAGACAATATGCAAACCGCTTTGATGAAGCTTTCAACTGACTGGACTGATATGTACGGTTTTAATGTTCCGTTGGAAATCGGTGATAAATGGGATAAGAATCAAGCAGACCGTACAGAAGAAGGAATTTCCACTGCCGGATATACCCTCAATTCAGAGGATATAAGTATCATTATGAAATTGATTGAAGCACAATACCCAAATTTGTCAGAGAATCGTAAAAATGCAGTGGAACTCACTTTAAAATGGGTAGGAAAAGGACATTACAGCGAAGTTCATAAAGCACACGACTTTCTTTCCGTTACCTGCAATGGTACGATTACTGTTAATAGAGCGACTGAAGTAGAATCTGAAGGAGAAGATGGAGAAGAAGTTGATTATCATAAAATGAAAGGCTGCTGTACAGCAAGTGACAATATAGGTTTCATCAATTATATTTACAAACAATCCGGACTGACAGACTTCAATTACAGAAGTGAAGATGAAACTACTTTTATCAGCAATGCAGATGCCAATTACGTTATTCCGGTCGATTTACTTGTCAGAAAAAATGGATATGCAGTAAAAGATTTTGATATTGGTTCTGCCAATTGGAAAAATAATGGTACAGAGGGCGAAAATACAAGGGAAGTAATGAACCGTTACAGTAAGCCAGAAGCTGTTATCTTTATCGGAAAATTTAATTATGATGCCTTTGAAACGCTTAAATCAAAAGGATATGAAGTAATTGAAAAAGATTACACTAAATATATCACACTTTCCGGCGGTCAGAAAATTTATGCAAACGTGCCAGTTACAGTTGACCTGTCAGAAATTCATAATATCGGCAGTATTTATCTTCATACTTTAGAGCCGGAAGATGTTATGGATTTGAATGGTGATACAGCTTATTGGTGGACTATGGACGGAGCAAGCCCTTATTCCGGAAATTATATAAAATATAACGTATATGGTTATCACAATGATGAATTAGATAATGTTGTAGTTACTGACGAAACATATGACGAAACATAAATTGAATAACTGAAACAAGCAGAAATCTTGATAATTCAAGGTTTCTGCTTTTTTAAAAAAATAACCATTGTTACCCTTTATTGATAGAAGAACTATAGAGAGGTGAAGAACTCTTGTTTACGAAATATCAGAAGAAAAATAATGACAGCAAGGTATTGCTGTTATATCTTCTGCTGAACGGCAACGACATGGAAAAAATCAAACTGGTGGAAGAAGCGGAGGATTCCAGACGAAAAGTCATCTACGGTGTGACAAGTGAAGCAGTCAACGGACGGAAATTTGAACAGGAAATTGAAGCGATTGAAGCACCGACTGTCTGCTCCATGCAGAGTTATGAATTATATTCGGATTCCAAAATTATCCATATTTATACAAAAGAAAACAACGAACAGAAATTTTGGATAAATGATATGTCTGTCATTTCCAAAACTATGGTAATTCTGGAAGATTGTGTAGTTTCCAGCAATGTCGCTCACGAAGCAGAAGATGTGAAAGAATACGGATTCATGCACTTTTACGAATATGCCCTGAAAGGTGAAATGAAACTTGGGAAGTGGCACGTTCAGTATACAAAGGAAAATGAATTTAAAATTTTTTACAAAGGAGAAAAGGATAAGGAATTTCTTCTTTTTTCTTCTGTAGAGATTGACCGTACTGCAACATACAAGTTTGTACTGTATATTATTTCCAAGTCGCAGGAAGAACTTATGGGCGGAGTACAGCAGGATAATTACAAGATTACAGACTATGAACTGGTGGTGAGAGAATGACATTTTTTGATGATGATAACACTGGTTTTACGCCTGATGATGATGGTTTTGAGCCTGATATTCCTGATTTTTCTGATTTGGAAGACAATCTGCTTTCAGAAGCCCCTGTTCCGCAGGAAGAAGATGACGAACTGAAAGATGTTACCAAAATCCTTGAAAAATTAAGAAAAGAACGAGAAAAAAATGATGAAGCAGTTTCAGAAAGCAGTACATTTATTACGGAACGGCTGAAACCGGATGAAGCGACAAACAGTCATGAACTGGCAAAAATCCTCGGTTCAAAAGAAGAAGAAGAAAAAAAGCTGCCTGCTATCAACAATGTTGAAAATGCAGTAAATTTTCTGACAAGACAAAATCCGGAAAACGAACCAATCTATACTTATGAAGACAAACCGTCTGAAAAGCTGAAAGAAGATATAAGTCAGGGAAAAGAATCTGTATGGCAGGCATTAGGCAGATTAGATGATGCAGAAGGTGAAGAGGGGAAAAAAGCCGTCAAAATCAGAGGTGCTGATGAAGAAGAAGAAACAGCGGAAGAAATGCCTGAAAAGAAAGAATATCCTGAAGTCCGCAAGTATACCAACGTTATCAAAAAAGACCAGATTACTTTTGCAAAACCGAAAGAACTGGAAACAGGTGGCTGGAAAAAGGTTGTCATTTTCCTGATAGCTTGTGTGGCGGTTGGCATTTTCCTCGGATTAAAAGCAAATTCCTATTATATTGCTCATGCAGGCAAGGCGAGCAATTTTGAATGTGTTTATAAATGGTTGAATAATGATGTACCATTTCGGCTTGCTCCGTTCAATCAGGACGTTTTTATGACAGGCTTAGGCGTAGGTGCAGGCGGTCTGGGACTTGTAGGACTATTCACATGGCTTGACAATGATGCAAAAAAGCAAAGCCGTGTCGGACATGAACACGGTAATGCAAGGCTTGGTACACCGTCAGATTTTAAGAAATTTCAGAACAAATTCATGGAACAAAACGATAATAATATGCTGTTTGGTGTTTACCGTGGCAAAGAACTCGGACTTTCCCTGAATAACAAAAAGGTCAACCGTTCTGCGAATGTGCTTGTAATCGGCGGTACTGGTACAGGTAAAACTTTCAAATACATTAAGCCGAACTTGTTACAGGAAAATGCAAGCGTTATCGTGACTGACCCTTCTGGTGATATTTTCCGAAGCTTTGCACCATATCTGCTCTCCAAAGGCTATAATGTTTATCTATTTAACGCAAGTGATTTCGGCATGAGTAATCATTATAATCCGTTGATGAATGTGTTTGACAGCAATGGTGAAATCTCCGAAAATCAGGTAAATATCCTTGTTGACCTGTACATGAAGAACGCAAAGGCAGGCAAAGAAGCAGGCGGTGGCGACCCCTTCTGGGATAAGTCCGAAAAGGCTTTCATGACAGCACTGATTTATTACGTTCTGGAAAATGATGCAATCCTGCCGAAAGATAAATGCTTTGCAACAGTTCTGCAAAAGGTGCAGATGGCAAAGGTTTCAGATGACAACAAAGGTATGTCACCTTTGACAAGAGAAATGTATGACTGGTTCGTGCGTGTCGGCATTATGACATATAAGGGCGGAACAGAACCACCGCCTGAAAATGCCGCATGGGAATCCGTCAAGGAGCAGGATTATAAAGAAACCTTTGCACAGACAAAGTATAAAACAAAATTGTACTATGATACGTTCAAGGTTGCTCCTGAGAAGACTGCAAACACGATTGTTATTACAACCGCTGTTGACTTGCAGATTTTTGCAACGAAACAGGTAGATTTCATTACCAGAACAGATTATCAATATCCTGAAAACAATATTGACATTGATACCATTGCAACACAGCAGTCATATTTGTTCTTAGGAATACCGCAGTCACATCAGGCATACAACTTCCTGATTGCCATGCTGTACTCACAGCTTTACGGCAGGCTGTATGAACTTGGTGAACGGAAAATCCGTGGCAAATGGCATATCGGCTATAAATTTGGTACTCCTGTATTTGCATACTGCGATACAGAAGAAGAAGCAAAGGATTTTTATGAACACGTTACAGAAGAATGCATTGTATCAAAGGATTATATGAACGGAACAAAAATGTACAGTATTGCTTATAAAGGCAAAGAATACAAACATTCCGTTCTGAAAGAGCCTTTAATCAAATTTATTCAGGAAATTGATAAAATGTATATCTGGAACGGTGATGATTTTGCAGGCGGAGACCCTTCCCTGCCGATTCATATTAACTTTCTGCTTGACGAGTTCAAGAATATCGGTGAAATTCCGAACTTCCTGACAATCCTTTCCACAAGCCGTAAATACAGAATCGGCTCTCATGTGGTAATTCAAGATATAGGGCAGTTGAAAACGCTGTACAAAGACGGTGAGCATGAAACTGTCATGGCAAACGTAGATACAACGGTGTTCTTAGGCTCTATCCTGAAAGAAGATAAGGAAGAAATTCAGAAAATGCTCGGCAAAACTACAATCAGACAGAAATCCACTTCCACCAGCAATTCCGGTTTATCTACGTCATATACTCCGACTGAAGTAGACCTGATGTCGCTTGACGAAATCAGTGCTATCAATCAGGACGGCAGAGATGACGAACTGGTGATTATCCGTGATGTTACACCATATCTGTGCAGAAAACTGAATCTGACGGAACATAAACGTTGGAAAGATGTAAAGGCAGTAAAAGACCTGCACATTGATGCACCACGATACTACCGGAATGATGTGGAAGAGGGATATTACAAAAATTAAAGTGGAAAGGAGAATGTATGGTGAAGAAAATGCACTTGAAAGTTCAAAAGGGTAAGGTGATGAATTATGGGTAAACTTAATGATTTGCTTGCGGAATGGCTTTATGATGCATATGAGTATTTCATGAGCAGTGGCGGAGCAAATATAGATTATTTAAAAATTGACGGAAACTTAATACACTTTTCGGAAGCATTATGGCATTTTGTCGCAATATTCGCAACAGGATTTACATTTATTTATTTTCTGTGGGACTTAAATCAAAAGATGCTGTTGGAAGGCAGAGATACTAATTACAAATCGCTGTTGATACCTTTTACGAAGTGTGCTTTAGCATTTGCGATTTTGTCACATAGTCCGGGAATTATCAGTGATGTAATAGGCTTTTATAACGCAACGCTTGATAAGGTACATGATTGGGATGTGATGTTAGATGGAAGCATAGATGCTGGCGGTGCAGCAGGAGATACAGGCGGTGAAAGCGGAGAAGAAGTATTATCTGCTGAAGAAATAAAAGCGGCAGAAGAGGAAAGACGTGCTGTAATTCGTAGTTCTATGGGAAATGTAGGAATTTTTGAAGTATTGGGATTGCTGCCAATTGCACTTATTATGTGGCTCTTACAAATGCTGCTACGAATTATCTGGAACTATAAAGCGATTGTTTTTAAACTTGAAATGCTTTGGCGAATTGGTGTTACACCTGTTGCTCTTGCTGATTGCTATAACGGATTCAATTCAGGTTCTATACGTTGGTTAAAACAACTTATGGGGCTTGCGATTTATGCTGCCGCATTTGTACTGATTCCCAAAATGGGGGGAGATTTACTGCAAACAAACACAACAGCAAATCTTCTGGACTTTTTCTCTTTCCACGCAGGTGAAGCAGCAGATACGGCTGGTGAAGCATTTAGAACAGGGGTTGCTGGATTTTTCCATAATTTTGAAGGACTTGTTTTGTTTATTGTAATGCCATTCGCAGAACTTGGCGTACTCGGAGCAATTAAACAAGCAACAAAAGAAGCATTCAATTAATTATTCCATAGCAAGGCGGTAAAACACACTGCCTTGCTATTATTTTTTTGAAAAAAAATAACCATTGTTACCCTTTATAAGTAAAGAAATATTTTTCAAAAAAGTTTTGAAAATCTTTGAAAAAAAATAACCATTGTTACCCTTTATAAGTGAGAAAAAAAGAAAGAATGATGATGCATGGAAATACAGATTTCACAAGATATTCGTAAATACAAATCAAAAGATATTGGCAATTTCAGCCTGAAAGAAGCAGGATTTATTGCGGCTGGCTGTGGTGCAGGGTTTCTTGCTTATTATCTTACAAAAAGCTATGAAGCTGCAATTCCCCCATTAGGTATTATTCTTGCATTTGGATTTTTAAAGCCTTATGGCATGACATTACCGCAATTTCTGAATACTGCTGCAAAAGAAATGTTTTTATCACCAAGAATTTATATCAATGAATCAGATTTTGAATATGACCCTGATGATATTGAATTTGAAGAAATTCAGAGGGAAAGTATCAATGACGGTATTACAGGACTGAATGAACTGATTAAAAAATATGATTCTGATGAAGAACCCTTACCACTGATTGAAAGTGGCGAAGAAATTCCGATTTCCGCAGAGTGGCACGTTATACAAACGAACGCCCCTGTGAAATATACAAAAGAGGAAACAGAAAGAATTCTGACATAAAGCGTTATTCAAACGAATATGAAGCAATTCTTACTGAATCCAATCCGAAAATTATTTTTACACAATGAAAGGTGGTCTTTGTGATGAAGAATGAAATGATTTGTGCTGCTATGGCACAGCCCAAGCAGAACAAAGCACAGAAAATGTTCGGCAATGTACTCGGTTTTGGTACAGCAATGTCCGCAGTGGTAGGTACAGCAGCCACAACTACATTTGCAGATGCTTTTGCGGAAGCAAGCTTTGATGTAAATAAGACTGCTGATGCAGATTCTATGATGAAGAAGGTAATCGGTATTCTGCTCGGTATCTGTAAGTATGTCGGTGTTGCACTGATTGTATACGGTATCTACGAAGTTGTAATGTCCTTTATGCAGAACCAGCCTGAAGCTAAGACAAAAGGAATTATCATGGCTCTTTGCGGTGCGGTTATGATGACAATTCAGAGCATTCTTACGTCCGTTATGGGCGGCGGCGGCAGCGGCGAATAATATCAGCCAAAAACAAAGCATAAAACGGCAAAAGGCTGTTTCGGTAGAAATGCCGAAGCAGCCTTTTTAAGAAAATTGCAAAGAAAGTGGGTTAATTATGAAGAAAAAAAGAACAGCGATATTGCTGTTATCTTGTGTTTTGCTTTTTTCTGGCAGTATTACCGCTTGCGGAAATGAAAAAGTATCAGAAGAGCAAGCACAGGCACAACAGACACAAGCAAAGTTAGAAAGAGAAACGAAAGAGATTCACATGAATGATTATCGTGGTGGTGTCAAAAGAACACTTGCTTTGAAAGATAATATTCTTGTGCTTGTAGACAATATGAAGTCCAACAATGTAAAGTTAAGAGAACAGAATCCGGACACATTCTGGACACAAGAGGGGTATCAGGATTTTGTCACCAATTTTATGAGTACAAGAATCATTGAAGATACAGAATGGTTCAATGAGGAAGAAGCGGACTGGCAGTCTACTTATAAGCAAATCTGCTCACAAAAAAGCAGATATACTAAAAATTCAGATGGCAGCTATGTTCTGAAAGAAGGCGTTTCCGTTACTCGGAATGAAAAAGATGATTACAGCATTTCCGGACTTACGAAAATCACTTTTAAGATGAAAAGTTTGAAAACGCTGAAAGATGTTTCTTATCAGGGCAATGCGAATTATCGTATTCTTTATGACTGCAATAAAGACTGGTGCAAATCCTATATGTCGCTTTCGGTAGATGATGCAATCAATCCGTTTACTGCTGAAATGTTGGAATACGCCAGAATTGACGAAAACACATTTGCAATTCAGACAGAAACTGAACGCATTCTTATAAAACTCGAACCTGCTGTAACAGATACAGACATTCGAGAAAGAAAAATTACAGAATTTTATTACAGCAGATTGGTATCAGACGGTGTAAGAACTACTTTTGTGCCTTTCACAACGCTTCCGGTATATGATGCAGGAAATTCTGATATTTATTCCAGCACAAATGCAAATATTAACAAAGCAATGGAAAAATACTCTGGTATCAATAACAGAGGTGACTGCACTACCAGATACAGCAAAAACAACAGCCTGTTTCTTGATGATTATCTGATTACTGTTCCGCAGGAAGAAAGCGACACCGACTGCATGGAAAAGGCAAAAGAATGGGTCTTTGAGGATAAAGCTTTACAGCAGGCTCTCTGCTACAAAGACGGTTCTCTTGTAGTTACAACATATAACAAGCTTTCCGAAAAATATGAACGCTTTGAATATGCCGTTTCAGGTGCAGACGAAAATGTCACGAAAGCTCTGGAAGATTTGGTAGAAATCAAGAATCTTGTCGGTGTTGTGGAAATCAAGGCATATACACAGGAAGAAATTGCTGATGCAGATATGCAGAATCGCAGAACCGAATTGGAAGAACTCGGACTGACACAGGAAGAAATTGATGATATTTTAAAGCAGGAAAAATCGGAAGAAGAAACGGCAGTTGGAACAGAAGATGAAACACTTGAATCAGAAACAAATTCTGATGAATCAGACAGTGAATCATCTGACGAAACAATGGAAAATTCGATAGAAGCAGAACAGGAAATCACGGAAGCAGCAGAAGAAACAAAAGCAGAAGGAGAATAATCACATGGAAAAGCTGGAAATCTTGGGTGCGGCGACAAAAGCCGGACAGGACGAAATTGTGTATTTTCTGAACTTCACCAATACAGATGAAGAACGTATGCTGATTGCTGAATTTCTCCGTGATGTACATTATCAGGATGGCATTGCTCCTGATGAAATCAAGTCTGTTGCCTTAGAAAGCAACAACAATCTTGAAACATCAAAATGCGTTGCACTTGCCTTTTATCGTGAAAACCGTTTTCATGTGATTTCTTCCAACAGATATGACATGAGAGAGTATTTCCGGCAGATTTTGTAATAAGAAAAGGAGAAAACTATGACAGCAAGACAAATTGAAAATGCAATTTACGAATGGAAATCATTCGTTGCTGATAAAATCAATGATATTCATGCAGCATCAACTGCAATCAAAAATCCGGAAGATTATGCGAAAAATAACCGCAATATGTCCCAGATTGAAAATGCGATTGCCGATATTCGCAATGCACAGAGCAAGATTGAAGAACTGGAAGACGAAGTTCCGGAATCCGAAGACAATGCCAATGACTATACAGGCAATTCTTTTCTGAACAGCCTGAAAAAATTTTAATGCCAATATCTGATGCTTATGCAAAAAAAGCATTTGCTATATAGAAAGCCTGCTGTTTTCACCCACTTTGACAGCAGGTTTTCACTATGATTTATACTATTATTTTTTATTATAGAATTATAGTAAAAATATTTTTGAATAATTGTCAAAATATTTACACACGATAAAAAAGGTGTGGTATAATAAAAATAGCATAAAATTTTTAATCATTTTAAAGGGAGTGCAATCTATGAAAGAGTATCTGGTGACGAAAATATGCAAGCAAGGACAGCGAATTACAGTTATTCCGCTTGATAAGTCCGATACTGCAAAGGTGAAAGGCAAAGGCAGACATCATTACTGCATTACAGGTAACTTTCCAGCTTTATATCCGCAGATGATTTTACAGTTTGAATTGCAGAATATGACAATGACAGACTATCGCCTTGAACTGACGGAACGCAACAAGGGGATTCTTCAGAAGCACCATGTAACAGAAGGCATTTACGCTGAAACGCTGGCACACCACATAAAACTGAAACAGGACGGCTTCACATGGGAAGATGCCAAAGTCGGTACGGACAAGGTATATGATAAGTTTGAATTTTACCGTGCAGACAGGATTCATAAAAATCTGGTGAACAATGCCACTGATGAACTCCGGCTGAATGCAATTAACAGAAATGTAATTCAAACAGGCAGACAGCACAGAAAAATCTGTTACAGCCTGAATGAATTTTTCGGATATTTTAATTATGTAGAAGAACAGGGTTCATATGACAAACTGATAATGCCATTAAAAGCAATGTGTTTACAGGCAGAGTGCTACGGTGTCCGCAACAACATGGTATTCGATACGGAGATGAAAGAAAAAGAAGATTTCGTCATGCAGAATATCATGGAGCGTGTCAGAAACGGCAATTATTATCAGTTGCTGACAACGTGGGAAATTGACAATTTTATCCGTTCCAAGCAGGGTTCATATCTTGCTGATGAACAATTGAATGTCATGAATTGTCTGTACAGTTCCGTACCGTGCATTGTAACAGGCGGTGCAGGAACAGGCAAGACAAGTGTAATCAAAACCCTGATTGAGTGCTATGGGAAATACTATGGGACAAGCTATATTCTTCTTGCAGCACCGACAGGAAAAGCAAGCAGAAGACTGGCAGAGAAAACAGGAATGCCTGCCTGCACGATTCACAAGGCACTGCGAAAAAGTCTGACAGATGATTTTACTTATTACAACGAAAAGAACCCGTTGCCACACCGTCTGATAATCGTGGATGAAAGCAGTATGATTGATACTTCTCTGATGTATGACCTGCTGAAAGCAACTGATAAAGCAACAAAGCTTGTATTTGTAGGCGACCATAATCAGCTTTATCCTGTCGGCTACGGCGAACCGTTCTTTCAGTTCATGGATGTAATGGAAATTTATCGCCTTGAACAGAATCACAGGCAGTCAGAAGATACGGATATTCTGTATATGGCAAACCGTGTATTGCAGAATCTGCCTGTTACAAACGGAAGTGGAGTTTCAGTAAAGGAAATTGAGTACAGCGACATTCCAAAAGTTCTGGACTGGTATCTCTGCGGAAACGGATATGATGAAAACTCACAGGTAATTTCACCATTCAATATGACAAATTATGACATTAACTGTTATGCACAGGAACAGAATGCAAGAAAAAATGGTTTTCTGAAACGAGACGAACAGTATTTTTCGGACAGACTGTATGTCGGTGACAAGGTTATGACAATCAGAAACACGGAGCATTACTGCAATGGTGACATTGGCTATGTTTCGGCAGTAAATGAAAAGGAAATCACGGTGCAGATTGAAGGCAGACAAGTTGTCATTCCTGTCAAAGACAAAAAGGATATTATGCTTGCTTATGCAATTACAGTTCATAAAATGCAAGGAAGTGAAGCTGACAGAATCATTGTTTTCCTGCCGAAAGAAAACAGAATGGTAGAAAAGCGTATGCTGTACACTGCTTTTACCAGAGCCAAAAAAGAACTGCTGATTTATTACTATTGAGTATTGAAAGGAAAGAAATTCATGTGGGATTTTTTAGATAAAATGGATAAGAATTTACTTTACAGATACATGACCTTATTAAGTGGAAAAAAAGGCTATTTATACGCAACTGATAAATGTAATGTCAGTAAAGAATGGCAACAAGAACAGCGGAAACAAACGGCTTGCTACTTAATTTGGTTTACATACAGATATATTCTTAAATGCAAAACATTGCAGGAAACCGTCCCTTATCAGAATAAGGAAACACTGAAAAAATTTAAGTTACTTTCCTTTTTTCAGAACGAAGCAATTTTTTTGTGTAATGATGAAATTTGTTTTAGAAAAGTAGAAGATGTTTCAATACTTCTCGAAATTATGTACAATAAGTATGATTTATGGGAACAATTTGATTGCTTCATCAGAAATACAGATGGTATCAGAAAAAAACGCTGCATAGAAGCAAAAGAAAAATATCAAGAGATTTATAAAAGAATTTGCGAAGGAGAATCTTTTGATGGCGAAAGTATTTAATATAATAAATGGGGCATTTTTTGCAATATTGGTATCATCTATCCAAATCGCCCCATTATCTGCCTACGCTGACAAATATAAAATCATGGAAGATGAACCATTGTGCCATGAAATTTATAGCGGCGGCATTAACTGGTTTGATGATGAACACGCTGTACAACGTGGAGAAATAGAAGATTTAGAGCAAAAAGTAATTGCAACAGGAGAATATGTATTGGTTAATACAGATGCAAAAAAGATTACTGATACAACTTTTAACGATTTATATAAAAGCTGTATTGAGGAAACAACAGGCTGCAATATATTTTATTTTGCAACTTTCTTAAATCCTGAAAATATATTTTATGATACATACAGTAAAGTTTATCTTTACAAGCCTGTTTTTGAAGAATATATTGAAGCTTACCGCAATGGAACTTTAGAAAACAATCCTTATTTAACTGCTGAAATGGAAGAAAGTACAGTCATCATTGACTATGGCGTTCCTTATTTCAGTGAAAGAATCGGTGCAGACCTTTCTGATGAAGTTGATGATGGCATTCCGGAATGGTACAAAACAGGATTTTTGCGTGTAGAATCGCCTGTCAGTGTGATGATAACATTGGAACTTATGGAAGAAAAAAATTACTACACATTTTATGTAGAAAAAGAAAAACCATTCTATATAAAACTGAAACAAGGCGGTTATTTTGTAGTGCAGGTGAATGAGCAGGAAACTGGTGACGGTGAGGAAACACTCCCCTATCACGACCTGATACAGATTACACCTGATAACGAAAGCAAGGAAAATGCTTATCTCCTGCAATTACAGGCTTTTGCCGAAAAATACAATATTCAGGACTTTCCTGACCCAAAACAGCAGGAAATCATTGAAACAAGAAATATCTATGAAGACCCATTTGCAGAAAAAACAACTGTTGAAACTGATGTGCCTGAATTGTCGGAAATATCATATCAGAATATTCCGTTCAAAGTCATATTAGGCATTTTCGGAATCGGAGTAGTTCTTCTGACAGCAATTACACATTTCAAAAAGAAAAGCCGTTATCCAAACGGTGAAAAGGGTGATGAATATGACAAGACAACATGATATTGAGATTACAACTGCACTTAGAAAGTCTGACGGTTACGTTCTGCTGGAATATTTCAGGCAGGATATGAACATGAACGATTCAGAATGGCGGTCTTTCTGCAAACGCTATTCCAAGCGTGACACTTCCACAATTACAGATTTCATTCAGGATATGTACGGTGTTTCCCTTACAAAACAGAAAATTCAGAAAGCTGTTGCAGAACATCTGAATCAGTGCCGTGCAGAAGTGATTGTATAAGAATAAGGAAAATCCCCTGTTTATGCAAAGCAGGGGATTTCTATGTAAAAAGTAAAAGCTGGGGAGCGAACCCAGCCTTTACATGAGCATAATATAGTTGAGCAAAAGCCGGAATGCAAATCTGCTTTCACTCTATAAATAGTATAGCATATTTTCGTGCTTTTGTCAATATTTCTTATTATATTTTTTCATTTTTGTTTGAAATGCTAAAATATTTATTGCATTTTTGTGTAATTTCATTATTATTGTCACTGCATTTTCAGTAATACAAAAAAGCATTTACGGCATATTTATAATACGTTCATACAAGCCCTTAATCGTTCCGTACAGGAACGTTTGAAACAAAGGGTATAGTTTATCAGAAAGCAACTGCGAACGGCTACAGCATTGTTTGCGGAACAAACAGGGGCATTCTGCAAACGAAAAAGGTGATTGGTTAAATTACCACTCACCTGTCTAACGAATCATTTTCTTTTTCATAATATTCTTCTTCCTGCTCCTGATTATCTGAACGGTCTGAATACTGATATTCCTGATTTGGCTGTACAATATCTCTCTGCGGAATCATACTCTCCCATTTTTCGTTGGAAATTTCTGCTTTTATACCTGCTGATGCTTTCGGACTTTCGATAATTTCAGAATAATTGTTTTCTTCATACTGACAGAAATCGTATATTTCTATTTGGTATTCCATGCAATAACAGAATTTTCCGGAATTTTCCTGCATTTGTTCCTGTGATTCTTCCTGCTCCGTTTCTGGTTTTCGTTCAGAAGCACCGCTGTCCGAATTGCTTCCCTGTCCTGTCGGTGATGCTGTATCATCAGGCTTGTCATCAGCATTCTTTCTGCGGAACAGATTCAGGAAAACTGATTTTGCTTTCTCTTTCATAAAATCTGTAAATTGGTTGATTTTTTCAAAAATGAAGTCTTTTATTCTGTTGGATATTGCAATTACATCACTGTTTGCAGTTTGGAACAGCTTATGACTTTCTGAATTAGCAAGCGTGTTTTGAAAATAAATAATATTTGAACTGCCTGCTGAAAATAATTCTGTTTCTGTCTGAATTGCACTTTTCTGTTCTTTTGAAAGTGAAGGAAATTTATCATTTTTGTTCCTTTCATCTTTTGCAAGTGTTTCCTTTAAAATCAGTTCAATATGCGGCATTATATCATCAAAATTTCCCTGAATTTGATATTGACTGATGAATTGCTGCGTTTTTAATGCTACATTTACACCATAAGAAACTTCATGTCCTGCAAGGTTAAAGAAATCTTCATAATCACTCTTGTTTCCGGAAGTAATCATATCATCTCGCAATTCAGCCAAATGTCTTGAAAGCAGTATTGCATTGACTGCGTTGATTTCGTATGTCAAATGCAGCGATAAAGCATAATCAGCAGAAATATTATTCAGTCTGTCTCTCAATTTTTCAAGAACCTCATTACTATATGTATGAGTATCACATAAGAAATCATGCAGAAACTTCTGATAATGCTGTTCATTTGTATAATATTTGCCATTTTTTTCATCTGGATTTGCAATATACTTTGCTCTATAATTTTCTATTTGTGTTAATGCAAATTTGGATTTTACTCCATTATTATTATCTTGAATTCCATTTATAATATTCTTTCTTGATTCTGGATTTGTATACAGAACTACTGGTGCTTTTCCACGTTCTGTTTTAGTAATATTCAGGACAGTACATTGACTAAAAGAATAGCTGTCTGTATCTGTAAAGCACGATATACCTTCTAACTTAGTGCTTATATGCTTTTTATTAAAAACATCTGTATCTTTTTTTAGAAAAAAACTTGTATACGAAACAGGTACAGTTATTGCTTTATTGATTGGTGATATGTTGTCTTCAAACTGAATTACATAATCTGCCCCAATGTTTGTCTTATTAGTCTTTATAGTAAAAATACCAGAATCACTTTTTCCAAAATAATTCGGAATATTATCCATAAACATTTCAAAATTTTCCAACGTTTTTATTCTGTCTTCAAAACCATATTCGTTATGTTCGGCATCATATACATATCCAGCAAAATCAGAAATACTTTTTGTTCCATCCAAACAGTCATTAAGAAATTTTTCAGATTTTTTAGCTGATGGCAGACCGACAAAATGTTGTCTCCCTGTCAAATGCTGAAATTCAGGTTCTCTGAAAGCAACTGTATAATTTCGGATTCCTTGCAATCCTTCTATCGCTCGTTCTTTGAAATCGGATGTAACCATTTCTATTTCATATTTTACATCTCTGCCTGTCACATTTGTGTATTTATCATGATAAGAAGTATCACTCATTTTTTTGTATGCAACAGCACACTGATATAATGGGTCAGTAGGATTTGGCTTTGGCATCATCATCTCCCCTTTTGATAAAACATATAATCAAATCATATTATAAAAAAATGGTTCTGAACATCAATTCAGAACCATTGCATATTTTTCTTCAATATTGAAACTATGTCAATACCTAAAGTTAAGGTCGAAGTATATGCACTTCAAACAGTCACTCCACACAAACTCCCTTAACCAAGAATATGCTTCACAGTGAGCATCACCCAATTCCTTATGGGATTGTTTGCCGCTTCCGTCACAGTATGCACTATGACTTCCATCATTTATATTATAGCATATTTCATTTAATTTGTCAAGCTTTTTTCTAATATTTTTTAATATTTTTCTTTGTATGCAACAGCACATTGATACAGTGGGTCAGCGGAATTAGGCTTTGGCATAGTAACTTCTCCTTTGTATAAAATATATAACAAATTTCAATTACAAAAAAATGGCTCTGAAAATCAGAACCATTTTTGCATATACTTTCAATAATGTTTTGCATTACGGGCAATCCGGCTATATGCAACCTATCAATAACAGCTCTGCATACCCACAATGCCCTCGTAAATATGTTTTATCACCATACAGTAGCCCAAGCAGATTATGGAATTCGTACTAATTCAGGGCAATTACCGCCTGAATTGCAAGAAAAACAATGATACAGCCGAAAATGATTTTGCTTCTGATGCTTTCGATTTCCTGCTGTTCTGTTTTCCTTGCACAAAAAAAGCAAATTGCTGACACTATCCAGCAGAAAGGGTAAAGCAAAAACGGCAGCATTGGAATATCGGCAAAAATTTTGTCTGCAAACGGTATCAGCAGATAAGGAATGACAAAGGCAAATTTTCCACATTTTACGATTTTCTTTTTCATTTTTTCACCCTCTTTCAAAAACTGTTCCCTCAAAGGCAACAGTATTTTCAGACCATTCAATTAAGGGTTCTTTCTGTTTCTTCTTCCTGCCGAAAGGTTCTTCTGACTAATGAAACTTTCACCACACACTCGTGACTTCAGTCATGAGTTAGGTGAATGACAGATATTATTGAAAAATTGCTGAAATTCCCCAAAATATATTGACAAATTCAATTTCAAATGTTATAATATATAAGGGTGATAAATATGAATCCAATACATGGAAGAGGATATGTATATGCAATACAGTATCATATTGTATGGTGTACAAAATATCGAAAAAAAGTATTGACTGGAAAGATTGAAAACAGATTTCATGAAATTCTTTATAAAATCGCAGAAGACAATCATTTTGAAATTCAGGAAATGAACGGTGAAGCAGACCACATTCATTTGTTAGTATCGTGCAGTCCGCAAATTTACATTCCTGATATGATGAAAGCTCTAAAAGGCGTTTCTGCAAGACTGCTGATGAAAGAATTTTATGATGAACTGCATCCAAAACTGTATGGCGGTCATCTGTGGAATCCAAGCTACTTCATTGCTACTGTATCAGAAAATACAGAAGAACAGGTAAAACAGTATATTCAGAATCAGAAAGAAAAGTAAGGTGAACATTATGAAGATATACAGCACATATTCTGTAAAAATCAAGCATTACAATCATATTTTTGATGAAACAGTCAGGCTTTACAGAAATGCTGTTGATTTCTTCATAGATGTTTGCCTGAAAGAATGGTCTTCTATTTCTGCGATTCAAAACGTTCAGTATCAGAAAAGATATGTTGAAACTGTTTCTGTAAGAACGAAGAAAAATCCTGCTGTAAAGTATGATTTCAGCAGTGCTTTTTACAAATTCCCTTCTTATCTCAGACGTACAGCCATTGCAGAAGCATTAGGCAAAGTATCATCATACAAAAGCAATCTGAAAAACTGGAATATCAATAAATCAGGCAGAAAACCTTCCTGTCCGAAAGCAGGAGTTATTTATCCTGCTATGTACAGGGACGGTCAGTTTGTTCGTATAGGAACATATACAGCAAAAGTAAAAGTATTTGTCAGAAATACATGGGACTGGCTTGCTGTGAATTTGAAAAAATCAGATACAGACTATATTCTGAAACATTGTCAGAACAGAAAAGAGTGCGTTCCTACTCTGCAAAAAAGAGGGAAAGAATGGTTTCTGGATTTTGCTTTTGAAGAAGAAGCAAAGCTAAATGATACTGATATTTTTGAACAGAAAATTCTGTCGGTGGATTTAGGCATCAATTCTGCCTGCACCTGTTCTGTCATGCGGTCAGACGGCACGGTCATTTCAAGAAAATTTCTGAAACTTAAAAGAGAATACGACTGTCTGCATCATGCATTTAACAGAATCAAAAAAGCACAGCAGAATGGTGCAAGAAAATGTCCGTGCTTGTGGGCGAAAGTCAAAGGCATTACAAAAGATATTTCTGCAAAGACAGCAAATTATATTATCAGTCTTGCTTCGGAGTTTCAATGCAGTACAGTTGTCTTTGAACATCTTGATATTTCCGGAAAAAAGAAAGGAAGAGGAAAACAGAAATTACAGCACTGGAAAGCAAGGGAAGTACAGAAAATTGCTGCAAATAAAGCACACAGGCTTGGCATAAGAGTATCACATATCAATGCATGGGGTACATCAAAGCTTGCCTATGACGGTTCTGGAACAGTATGCAGAGGATATAAGGCTGATTTGCCTTCATACAGTCTTTGCAAATTTCAGAACGGTAAAATTTACAATTGTGATTTGTCAGCTTCATATAATATCGGAGCAAGATATTTTATCAGAGAAATTCTAAAATCCTTGCCTGAAAAGACAAGGTTGCAGGCTGTGGCAGAAGTTCCACGGCTTAGTAAGAGAAGCACCTGCACTTGGTTCGACTTTATTAAGCTGAATGCGGTTCTCAATGCTGTTACAGCATGAAATACTGAATTCAGCCTGTATAAGACGACAAGCATTTCCTGTCCTCTAAAGGGACAACCTGTTTTATGATAGGCTATAGGAAGCACGTTACTTTAGTAATGTGTGGCTTCACTCGGTAAATCTCATAGCTGCCGTCAGGACTTGCTTCGTAAAACTGCAAATGTTCATTCCGTCCATAGAAATTCAGACAGCGAAACAACGGCAGTTCTATTGCAATACAGGCGACTGCACAAAAGAAAGAAAGAATCCTGAGACTCATTTTCTTCTGCCACAAACCAGAACATAAGAATGCAAAGAAAGAAAAAACAACAATCATATCGAAAATATATCTCCATGTCCGCATTGTGACAGAACCTATGGCATACAGAATTTCTTCTTTCGATACAAAGATGTAAGTGCAGGCAATTCCTGCTATCCCTGCTGTCAGCAATACAAGGCTGATTTTCTGAAACAGTTTCACATTTTTCGCTCCTTTCAGAAACAGAACAACTGCTATAAGAGAAAAATAGAAAACCTCTTTTTTTATACAAATCCCCTGTATTGAAACAGGGGATTTTTCTACTTTTATTTTGCAATCAGCGTTTTTTTCAGAAGTACCAAATCATAAATATTTACGTTTCCGTCCTGATTCATGTCAGAAATCATGAAACTGTCATAGCTAATTTTCTGCTGTCCGTGCAGATACTTCTGCATCATAATGACATCTGTTACATTGATACTGCCGTCCAGATTGACATCACCGTACAATGGTTCAGGTTCAATTTCTGTCGTTTCGGTAACAGATTCTTCTGTTTCTTCTGTTGTTTCTTCGATTTCTGTTTCAATTTCTGTTGTTTCTGTTTCGTCAGTAGGTTCTGTCACTGGTTCAGGAGCATTATTCAGCCATGTGCCGAATGTATGAGTTCCGTCAATTTCGGGAGCAGACTGAATGATGCTGTCAGTACCTGTACCACCATCTGTTCCGTAATAAGCACAAAGCCCTGCCAGAGAAAGAATTAAACAGCCTTCATAATCCAAAGCAGGTTCAGTGCAGGAATAACTGTCCCATACGTCATTATAGCTGCCGTTCTGGTCTGTTTCACCGCCTACCAAAGCACCGTACAGAATGTGTTCCATGCCGTTCTTGTTCGGATTGGCTGCCCTGTGGTGAACATTCTTCGGATAATTGTCTGTATAGCCGAGCAGATAGCTTCTGCTGGACGGATTCTGCCCTAACAGATAATCCATCTGTGTTTTCGCCCAGTCAAAATACTGTGTCTGTCCGGATTTTTCACCGTACTTTTCGGCATACATCTGCCATGCACAGTTGTATCTGGAACTTCCCCATTCCGTACCGCCTTTCGGGAAATAATACTTTCCTGCCTGCGGATTCTGAATCAGGTTTGCATTCTGCTGTGTTTTCTGAAGATGTTCTGAATTGCCGAGTTCTGCAAGAAGTGCAGAGTAACCGCCCCAGACCTTATCCCATGAATAAATCCAGCCGTCATATTCCGTTCCGGCAGGTGTCTGGTATGCATCTCCGCTTACTGTAATTGCCTGATAAGTGGAGATACTGTCTTCTGCCACATGAATCCAGAGGTCAGCCCATGCAATATCGTCCTGCTGACTTCCAGAACCGTAAAAACTGCCGATACCGTCAGATGCAGCGGAAGGATGCTGTTTTGCAAATTCATACAGAGCCTTTGCATATTTCAGGCATTTGTCTGCATAATCACTCTCTCCTGCTTTTCTGAACTGAACAGAAGCACTTGCAAGGCAGGCAGCCATTTCTCCTGCCGCATCAGCAGAAGGGTGACTTGCCGTAGCCCAGTATGTCTTTCTTTCATAATTCTGCTTTTCAGGAGAAGTCCATGTGGTATCATGGTCTGCTTGGTCGCCTACCAGATAGCAGAACGAAGATACGGAACTGTCATCATTCAGATAAGTGACTTTCATGAAATACTCTGTTATGGTATGCAGAATATCCAGTGCATGATTCGTTGTGTCCGTCTGTTCAAACACTTCTGGATGACTGTACATACTCCATGCAAGGCTTGTTCCTGAAAAGCCCATTGTCATGGTACTCTTGATATGGTCGCCTGCATCATGATAACCGCCTGTTACATCTGCTGTGTCCTTGCCGCCGTTCTGGGATTTGATGACTTGTTTTTCTGCATCACCTAATCCGACTGCACCGGACAGACTTGCAGAATCATCATAGGTATGACAGTTTCCTCTCCATGTCAGAGGATTATTGTCTACTTCTGCACCACACTCATTGGCATCATAGAAATACAGTGCCATTTTCAGGGCATCTCCGTAGTCAGGCGATTCCGCATTCGCTGTCATTCCTGCTGTTCCCATTCCTGTCAGAATGGAGCAGGCTGAAAACAAGGCAATTGCCTTTGCTTTCCACGATTTCTTTTGCATAAAAAACTTCCTTTCAAAAATTTATTTTACTGCTGTGTGCAGTAATTGATAAGATTATCTGCCATACCTGCCGCTGTCATCATACAAACAAAGCAGATGATTAACAGACTGATTTTCTCAAATTTTCTTCCAAATCTGCGGTTTGCAAATTTTATGCCACAGATTCCGAAAACAGAAATGCAGAATATCATCAGCGAAAGGCAGTGCCGGAATATTCCATTAAGAAAAAAGAACGCACAAATACTTGCAGCAGCAAGCAAAGAAAAAACAAGTATTGCTGTCTTACATTTATTTCTGTATGTCATACGCTGTTACCTCAACTGTTTTCATAATTCATAATTACATAAATCATCATGTTATTCGTCACATTTTTGCTGATACTGATACTCTGCTGCCAAATCGCAGGCAATCTTCTTGGCAAGTTCGGCATTTTCTGCCTTTACTCTGACAACATAGATATATCCGCACTCTAAATCGTCCCACTCTTTTGTAACCTGCTGTTCCGGAATATCTGAATACAGTTCATGGAAACTTTTCAGAATTTCCTGTACCATTCCCACATAATGCATCTGCATATCAAATTTTACAAGGAACGTTGCAGTTTTCTGTTCCAGCCGTCTGGCATCTTGAAATTCCAGAATGTTTACTGTTTCATTCGGATTTTCAAACAGCAGTTCTTTTCTGATTTTTTCAGCAGTTGCTTTATCAAGCGTTGCAGATACAATTGTCTTGTCACTGTAACAGCCTTTCATAATTACATAAATCATCATATTGTTCACCTTTTCACCTTTCTTGCGGAAATTCAGGGGAACAATGCCTGCTCCCCTAAAATTTGCGTTAATCAGGAACTGTACATATCCAAATGCCTGTACTTGAAATTACCGCTTATATCATAACAGCATATATCCACATAGCTGTGTGCATTTAAGAATGTTTCCATTTTCTTTCCGGAGCAGTAGTTCTTGCTTGTCTTATCCTGAATTCCAAGTACCATCTGTCCGTCACCAATCAGGAAAATCTTATCTTTCGGCTTTGTCAGAACAGCCGGATTATCCGTAATGTACTTCTGTACAAGCTTCTGAAGATGGTTTTTGAAATCGTTTTTTCCTTTTGATGTATTCAAATCATACTCAATTGTGCCTGCTTTGATGATATGTCTTTTATCTTCTGCCACAGGCTTTATCGGAATGGTTGGTGCAACTACTGCCGTCTTTTCTTCGCTTCTTTTTTCAGCATAGGATTCCATGATGATTCTGAAATGTTCAGGATTTCGCATGACTACTTCATACAGTACAGGATATTCATGCAGTATCAGAGTTAAATCAGAAAAGTTTTTTATTGCCTGATTCCGTATAATATTTTCAATCTGCATTGCAATCTCTGTTTCATAATTTTCAATTGTTGCTTTTCGTTTTGCCTGAATGACAAATGTAGGAGTAACTGCCGTTTCCTGCGGTTCATCTGCCTTTTCAATCCTGCTCTTCATCAGATTCAGACCAATATTTCTGACAGGATTGCTCCCAATTCGCTTTGCATATTCGTACAGAACACCTTTGCAGTACAGAATATCCCCTCTGCGGATTTTGTTTCTGACAATATAATCAGCAGGAATCATAATCCACATATGATTGACAGGCTCGTCATTTGCCTTGCCGGAAAGACGAGGTGCTTTTGCAATCCTGACATTCTGAATGAGCATATAGGTTTCTTCACATTCTTCATTGCCTTTCACCTCAAACCTGTCATAAGTGCCGTAAACCGTCACTTTCATGCCGATATATGGTTCAAGAGGTGTTCTGTAATTGCCGTCTTTCGGAAATTCATGTGCATACATAATCCGCATGGGATTTGCAACAGGATTTTCCAGTTCACTTTTCAGTTTCTTTTTGCTCACGCTTTTTATCACCCTTTCTTTGTTTTTGTTCCATAGGAGAAAACATTTTTTCAATGTATGGTATTGCATTTGCATTATGCATCAAAAAATCTGCTTCCAGATTTCCATACTGCTCCACTTCATATTCTTCTCCGCCGTCTGCCGGATAATTTTCCGTTTCAGGAAGAAAATCTGTCATTTCATAAACAGCGTGACGAAATTCATGACAGATTGTCTGCACAACAGCTTCTTTGAATACTTCATCAAAGTCACTGTCACATTCTTCTGCAATTTCTTTTGCAGCATTAACAATTTCTCCAATGTTGACAACAATTGCCGACTTTTCAGTCCAGTTACAGCCAAACAAATCCCTTGCTACTTCCAGAACATATTCATCTGTTGCATCAGTTCTGTCCATAAGTTCAGTTCTGCCTTTGGTATCTTCTCTGTAATCTTCAATATCACCGTTTTCATCATAAATCGGTTCGTCCCAGAGAAGTGCAACTGTATCTGTTGCTGCAAGTGCATTGACATCAATACAATTGCTGATAAACTCTGCTGTTTTATCAATGTCAAGATAATTCGTCACTTTTTCATCAAAACAAATAGATTCCCTGATTCGTTTTGTACTGTCCGTTTCAGGATAGAAAATCTTTCGCTCTGTCTTGCCATTGAAATAAGCAATATGATTGCCGTCAGATTCATAGATTTCTTTCATCTTTTCATCTGCAAGCCATTTCATGACTTCTTCCTTAGAAGAAAATACCATAGTACCATTTTCAATTCTGCTGTTCATATTTTTCACCTGCCTTTCTTACGCAACTTCTTGCTTTCTTTAATATTATTATACCATATTTAATGAATTTTGTCAATAGTATTTAAGCATTTAATGTCATTTTATTTATTTATAGAAAGACAGCTATCCATTATGGATAACTGTCTTTTTCTCAATATTCTACTGTGTTTTCAGGATATTCAATTTTCTGAATGCTTTGAATGTGACTGAACGCAAGACCGTTCCAGAAGAATGAACCCCATGTTCCGGTATACCAGACACCGGACGGCACATTGGAATCGCTGTCATAGATAAATTCAATGATGTTTCTGTTGGTATCATTTCCACCAATTGCATGATACCATTTCAGCCCTTTATCATCACACTGCTTGACAGTAAACTGCTGACCGTTCTGCATGGTAATCAGGTATCTGTCCCAATCCTGACCGAAGAACTGCCCCATTGCAACGCAGAAATCTCCGTATTCATCAACACGAATACTTGTATCATAGATAGGGTCTTTGATGCTGCCTGCAATTGCACCGGAAGCAGGCTGTGCGGTCAGTCCGCTTGCTCTTTCTCCGGCAAAGAAATCCGTTGCATACAGCACTCCGGAATCCTTGTACTGTGCATAGGCTTCTTCATCTTCATCAAAGTTGTAGACAACAACTACCTGTTCTGTATGTCCTGTGACGGTTTCTTCCTGTGCAGTTTCTCCTTCACCGACAATCGGTGTGATATGAACTGTGTATTCAGAATTTTCACGAAGTCCTGTTAAGTAAAGCAAATTCTTTTCCTTGAAATACTGATAGATATTTTCCTGATACGGTGCTTCGGTTTCCACTGTTACAGCTACATCTCTGTCGCTCTCCCATGTTACTTTCAGGCATGATACCGATATGGTGCTAATCTGCAAATTGGCAACGGCAACTGTCGGCGGTTCTGTTTCCGGTTCAGGAGCAGGCTGTGTTTCAGCAGGAATCGTTCTTCC
>Ga0326511_10000027_pt1 | contig 110453 bp, 143 predicted proteins | sample 0_2496_0518_D_FD_203701 | JGI IMG/M metagenome (GOLD analysis project Ga0326511, IMG submission 203701) | Bovine rumen microbial communities from UC Davis, California, United States - 0_2496_0518 | ecosystem: Host-associated > Mammals > Digestive system > Stomach > Rumen | place: USA...
ATACATCAGCCGACCGTTGGTGAAATCGTCAATTATGGCGAGCGGGACTATTGGGGTCTCGTGAACATGGTGACGATCATCTCCTCTGACATGAAGTCAGAGCTCGACGACAACGGCGTGTACTGGGGGGACGTGCAGGATTTTGAAATGTTCAAGTCTTGTATGTGTTCATTGCCCGTAGAGCGTACACGGATACTGTTTGGGGATATCGACTTCAGGCAGTTTGGCTGGTACAGGCAGGTCGCCAACGACCAGTATTGTTTGTACAACGATAAGACCGGTCTGAAGATAGACGTGTGGTTGTATAGCCACATCTTCAATTATGTTTCTACCATTCATGGTATTAAGAAGACGCCTGAGTTTGCGGGCAATATGACAACGCGCAGGTTCATGATTGAAGAGGACAGGATGTTGAAACAGCGGGTCAAGGACAAGCCCTACAAAAGTACGCTGATGCCATTGGCATCATTTCTGGCGAACAGTGGGGGCAGTAAGTCCGGTGTCAACGAGATGAACGATATGCACATCTTCCCCTTTTTCGACAGCGTTAAGCGCATCTGCACAATCAACTCGTCGAACCTATTACTGAATGGCATTTATGCAGGCAAGCTGAACCCTGACAAGATACAGAAGAAGTATCTGGATGGGTTGCGCGACCTGTATGATGGCAAAGCCTGACAAGGCAACAACGGCGCTGGCAAGACCGGCGCTTTTTTGTTAGCAAAATATTTAGAAAGGATGAGAGAACTATGGCATTTGATATTTCTTCTTTTGTTGTCGACCGCGCTATTCGTGGCACGATGTTCAAGAAGGGTACCTTCGATCTGCTCTGGACTCTGACTCAGATCACTGACCCTTCCCTTAATATGACCGCTGATACCGAGGATGCTGTTGACGCTATCGGTGTCCCGATTATGACGTTCGAGCGCAACAAGCAGTGCGAGTTCAGCGCTTCCAACGCGCTGTTTGACCTGGGCCTGCTGGCCGCTCAGAGTGGTAACCAGAAGAAGGTTGCTGTCGCTGACGCGACCATCCCTGTGACCGTGTCTGAAGAGCTCACGATTCGTAATGGCGTTACTACCACCCTGAAGCATGTCCCCACTGGCACCGCTGGTGCGGAAGTGCCCTATCTGTATGTCGTCAATCCCGACGGCACTCTTGGCAAGAAGTATGAAGTTGGTGCCAACGCTGGCGCTGATGTATTCTCCGTCAATGCCGCGTCCAAGACGATCACTGCCCCGACCAATGTCACTACTGACACCAAGGTTCTGGCCTTCTACACCTACATCGCTGATGGCACCGAAGGCAACGGCGCTGTTCAGGCGCAGGCTGACGCTATTAACTTCCCGGATGCTGGCCGCTTCCTGCTGGAAGTGCTCGGCCACGACACTTGCGACATCACCACGAAGTACTATGCTTACATCGACTTCCCAGCTGCCAAGCTGTCTTCTGAGTTTGACATCAATCTGAGCACCGATGGTCAGCACCCCTTCACGCTGCGTTGCATGCAGGACTACTGCGACCACGAGAAGAAACTGTTCACGGTTACCGTGCCCGAGCAGTAATTGATTTACTTCCCGCCGTATGAATGATTTCTGCGGCGGGATTTTATTTGGAGGTTGTGCGGTATGAGACATGGTGAACCGAACCATACTTGTCGTATCTGCGGCAAACCGTACTTCGCTTGTGATACATGCGATGCCAAGATAGGCAAGACGTGGCGGGCAGTTACATGCACCGCAGAACACTATGATGTTTTTCTTGCTATGTGGAAGTATACCTATGGGCAGATGAGCGAAGACGGGATTAAAGAGATCCTTCTGAACGCCAAAGCAAATACGTGGGTGAACTCTCCCTCTTATGATGCAATCATCGCATTGATTGGTGAACCCAAAGAAGATGATGAAAGCGAAGAAGTAGAGGGTGCTGACATCCCGTCAACTGAAAATGTTGTGTATGCTCCTGACGTGGTTGAGAAGCCCGATGTTAAGAAAGACGACAATGCGGAGCATGTTGTAGTTAAAAATGCGGAAGATGAGAAACCTTTGCAAAAAGAGAAGCCCGCATCTACAAATGTAAAGCAGAATTATTATAATGGAAGTAATAGAAATAAAAAGAGACATCACTGAGAACTTTCCTCGGATGTAACGGAAGAAGATTCGAGGAGGACTGTTGCGGCAGTCCTCCTTTTCGCATGGAAGGAGATGGGCTTGTGTGAATACAGGCAAAGTATTTGAGCAAAATTTCAAGAAGTCCGTCCCCGGTGACTTCTACTATGTGCGACTGAAAGATCCAGCCGTCGGGTGGACTGGCGGTGCGTCCAAGTATTCGCCTAACAACCCGTTCGACTGTTTGATATACACGGGTACTGGGCTTCATTGCATAGAGCTGAAATCGTGTGCCAAGTCGATTACGTTCTGGCGTGAGGACTTTGAACACGATGGAAAGAAACATACATTTGAGATCAAGAAGCATCAGATCAAAGGATTGTATGATGCCACGATATTTGAACATGTATACCCAAGTATTGTTATCAACTTCAGGGAAGCGGGGGAGACATGGTGTATCCCCATCGCGACCTTTGTAACTTTCACAGATGGGCTGAATAAAAAGTCAATCAACCATGAAGACGCGAGTCTTATGGGGTATCTAGTACCGTCGCGCCCACTAAAGGTCAATGAGCGGTATGACATTAAAGCGATGACGGAGGTGGTCGAACGTGGCGGCAGATAACTATAGCGATGTTGTGCAAGCTTTAGCACAGCAAATTGTCAATACATGCAGTAAGCTGATAAACGCGAAAGCGCCTGCCTTAATTTCATCTGCCAATATCGATGCCTCGCAAATCACAGGTGATGCGTCAATCATTAATGCTGGCGGCGGTGGCGGCGGCCCAGTTTCTGCTGACAGTGTTGTCGGCCTGAATCAAGCGATAGCAGACGCGATTGCAGGAAGCACAATCGACGTAGACCAGATTGTTAAGTTCGATGAAAACGTTGGACTTATTGTCAAAAAAGCGAGCATCGATACCGCACAGATCAATAAGCTTGAAGCGTATATCGCTGATATATCCAAGGCGCATATCGGTGACGCCGACATCGACTGGGCTAAGATTCGCTCACTCGCTGCTGAAGTGGCTAAGATTGCAAACGCTCAAATCGGTGAGGCGACTATCGACGTGGCTAATGTCGACTGGGCCAATATCGATTGGGCTAAGATTAAGAACTCTGTGACAGACCGTGCAATCATCACGCAAGGTGTGAGCGGACAGTTATATATTGCAGACCTGGCCGTAACGGAAGCGAATATGGTTTCGTTGACTGTTGGTGAGTTGGTCGTCAGAGGCAAAGATGGCGGGTTCTATGCTGTTACTGTGGATGAGGAAGGTAGCATTAAAACCGTCAAGAAGGAAGTTGTGCGCAACGACATTGCTAACAACGCTATTAACAATGACAAGATTGCTGATGCCACGATTGACGGCGACGCAAAAATGATTGCTGGTAGCATCACTGCAAGGACGCTCAACGTTAAAGATATTTTTGCGGACAGTGAGATTGTCAGAAAATTGATGGCTCAGAACATTGACGTCGATACGCTGTTTGCGCGAGAGGCAACAATCGCGAAAATCAATACGATGGACATCAGCGGAAACCAGTATCTGCGGCTCGGTGTTGAAAACTATATCAATAGCGCGGACGGGACAGAACAAGTCAGCGACATCGCGCAGACAGCCGTGATTGCTATGGACGACGATTCAATCGCCGCGAAGGTGATGAAGTCGGAGCAATTTGCCGGTGCGTACTCTACCACTGAGCAAGTGGGTGAGATGATTGATGATATTACCGTCGGTGGAAGAAATTATATACGCAATTCAAAAGACATGATTCTTGAAGGCACACATCAGCTGGTCATCTTCGAGTACAAGGACGCGGTTGGTTATGCTATTGTCGGCGCAAGTATTGTCTGGTAGGAGGTAAGTTATGGCTTATAATCAACATACATGGGTTACGGGTGAGAGAATCACTGCTGAGAACCTTAATAATATGGAAACTGGTGTTAAGAACAATGACACCGAAATTAATAATATTGCTGCTCGCCTCCAAGTAATGCTCGAAGACGGCGGAGATGGCTTAATCATTAGGATTGGAGATGATACCGGTGAGTGAATGGAGTATGGACGATTCTTCTACCAATTATTATTCTGGAGTCAGTAGCAGCAGTAGCAGTCAAATGTCAATTACTATGCCGCGAGGAGATATTCGGGCTGTGTATTTTACGGTTTACAATAATAGTAATGGCAATGGCGAAAAAACTGTATATGATGAGGGTTTTGATGAAATCTACTTCACTGTAAAAACAGGATATAACAAGGCAGATTATTTGTTTCAGAAGCGGCTGTCTACCGGCGATATCGAGCTGATGGAGGATGGGGTCTATCAATTTGTTATCGAACCCGAGGACACCGATAACCTTAAATTCGGGGCGTACGTATTCGATATTGAACTGATTGCTGGTACAGATATCAAGCAAACGTTCACCGGAAGTTTGACGCTCACGAATGAGGCTACACACGCATCTAATGAGGCATAACGATGGCTGACAGGCTATCTGTAACTCTTCAGACAGCTGAAAAACTAGCTGTCACACTCAAGGCTGGGGAACAGTTGACTCTTGAGACAGCGACCCCATCCCCCGGCACAAGAAATTATAACAACTTAGGCAATAAGCCGCAGATCAATGGTGTAACACTGATTGGCAATTTAACATCTGAAGACCTGCATTTGTCTGCTGATGCCAAATTCCCCGATGACGGCAATGAAAATGATATTTTGACCAAGCGTGGGGGAGCGGTTGGCGGTGTCGCATGGGTGACGCCAGCGTCACACGCAGAACAGGATAATACAAGACCAATTACCGCCGCAGCTGTGTACACAGAGATAGGCAATATAAATGCATTGCTCGCTATCATTTAAGGAGAGTGACATACAATGAGTACGGCAACTGAAATCTCGCGTCTTGTTGATGCGAGAAATACTATTAGAGATAAACTTATTACATTTGGTCTGGCGACATCTAGTGATAAGCTGGACGTGCTTGCCGATGCCGTAGATGGTATTGCTTATCGTGGTGCAGTATCAGCTAACGTTCAGGAAGGCGACACATATACAATCCCCGCTGGCTATCACAACGGCTCTGGCACCGTATCTGGTGTGGCTGGTGGCGGTAACTACAGTCTACAGAGCAAGGTTGTGACGCCAACAAAGAATCAGCAAAGCGTCACGCCGGACAGCGGCTACTACGGTCTGTCTGACGTTACCGTGAATGCTATCCCAGAGGCATACCAGAATGTATCAGGCGTAAACGCTTCTGCGGAAGACGTGCTTTCTGGTAAGGTCATTGTTGACTCGACCGGTGCGTCTGTGACAGGTACAATGGCGAACAATGGCACGGTCATCAGAACGCTGGACGCGACGACCGGCAATCAGGCCTATACAATCCCTGCTGGTAAGCATTCTGGATCTGGCACGGTCAGCATCGTGCTTGAGCAGAAGACGGCTACGCCGACTACGAGCAGTCAGAGCATTGCGCCAACCGCAGGTAAGGTGCTTAGTAAAGTAACCGTCAATCCCATTCCCGACAACTTTGCTGATACAACCGATGACGATGCTGAAGAAGCTCACATCCTCGATGGCAAGACGGCGCATAGTTATAACAGCACGACTGGTAAAGCCGTGGCGGTCACAGGTACCATGGCGAACAATGGTGCGGTGAGTAAGACACTTGACGCGACGCAGTATAACCAGAGCTTCGGTATCCCGGCTGGCTATCATAATGGTTCTGGCGTGGTCAATATTGTGCTCGAGGAAAAGACTGCTACACCGACCAAGAGTGCACAGAATATTACCCCGACCGAAGGCAAGGTGCTTTCTAAGGTCACAGTTGCTGCTATCCCCGCGACATATCAGGATGTTACCAGTGTTGACGCGACTGCTGCTGACGTGCTTTCTGGCAAGACAATCGTGCTTGCTGATGGTTCGGCTGTAACGGGTACGATGGCAGATAATGGCGCTGTAACCCAGGTGCTTGATGCAACGACAGGGAAACAGAGCTATACAATTCCCGCTGGCAAACACAGTGGCGGTGGCTCGGTTAGCATTGTTCTTGAGAACAAGACTGCAACACCGAGCACGTCTGTACAGAATATTACGCCTACGGCTGGCAAGGTGCTCAGCAAGGTAACTGTCAATGCAATCCCGTCAAACTGGGGCAATACAACCAATGATACAGCGACGGCTGCGCAGATCCTCGCAGGCTACACTGCACATAGTAACTCGGACGGCAGTGCGGTTGCGGTCACTGGTAGTATGACAAACAATGGCACTATCACCGGAAGCATTGATGGCCTTACTACTACTACTTACACCATCGCGGCAGGATATACTACCGGCGGTACTGTCAGTCTGACCAACGATATCGAAGAAGCTTTGAAAGCGATTTAGTATATAACGAGTAAATTTAAGGAGGTGGGCGGTCTTGAGCATCGCCTCAGAGATTAACAGAATACAGCAAAACGTAAATGATTCTCTTACGGCTGTTGCAAATAAAGGCGTTGTTGTGCCAAGCGGGTCAAACAGTGACGATTTGCCTGGGCTGATCGCCCAAATCGTTTCTGGTAGTGGGAGCGCGATTACAATCACGGACGAAGAGGATTCACATGGCGGCATCATTAGAACGATCACTGCTGTGAGTCTCGCTGGTGATACCGTTTCTCCGGCAACGCTTCTTCAGGGATATACCGCTCATAACAGTTTGGGTGAGGCAATTACTGGTACTGCTACCAGCGGCGCTAGTGCAAGGCTTCAGGCGAAAACTGGTATCACGCCTTCTACATCATCTCAAACGATTAGGCCAGACAGTGGATACGATGGTCTTAGCTCTGTACAGATTAACGCAATGCCAACTGGTACAGCTGGTACGCCTAAGGCTACTAAAGGAACTGTATCTAACCATTCAATTTCTATTACTCCGTCTGTTACGAATACTACTGGTTATATTTCTGGCGGGACTAAAAACGGTACAGCTGTTACTGTTAATGTAACTGAACTTGAATCTGGAACTAAAACCATCACAGCCAATGGAACTGGAATAAGTGTATCTGGATATTCAACTGTCGATGTCAATGTGCCTACTAGCAGTAGTGGAGAATATCAAGCAAAAACTGGTATTACACCTACAGAATCAAGCCAGACGATTACTCCTGACAGCGGTTATGACGCTCTTAGCAGTGTTCAGATCAATGCAATTAGCAGTACCTATGTTGGTTCTGGTATTACCAGACGAAGCTCTACCGACCTGACTGCTTCTGGCGCAGCAGTAACGGTACCAGCGGGATACTATTCAGAACAGGCATCAAAGTCTGTAAGCACAATGACTCTGCCGACATCGGCGTCTTCAAGTGCTACGTCTGGGTATGCTTCGAAAGCCACGATTGGTAGAAGCACGTCTAATCAATATATCAATATACCGGCTGGGTATAACTCTGCTGGCGGTTATTACACAATCAGCGCGACACCGAACGGAACTGCTACCGCACCTGCATCTATCAGCGGGTCTTCGGCAACGGTATCGACCGGTACAAACACGCTGACATTAACGAAAACTGTATCTGTGACGCCCAATGTGAGTACGGCGGGTTACATCAGCGCTGGTACAGCGGGCAACTCTTCTGTGAGTCTTACGGCCTCAGTTACCACTAAAGCGGCAGCCACGATAACACCAACGAAGAGCGCACAGACCATAGCCGCTGGCACGTATCTGACTGGCGCACAGACAATTGCGGCAATACCAGCTGCATATATTACTACTACTGATGCCAATGCCGAAGCTGCGGATATAGTAGAAGGACAGACGGCGTATGTCGATGGAGAAAAAATAACAGGCACTTTAGTTATTAATAAATATTATACAGGATCTTCTGTCCCGGCTTCCTCATTAGGAAACGATGGCGATATTTATATTCAACAGTGAGGTGAATGGGTGAATGGCAACTCCGATTAATGTAAATGATTCTATTGAATTGGTACCATCTGGATACGATTCATCCAATTCGTCTTATTCAAGTATTAGTTCTAGCTATCCTGTAACGAACGGCTACACAAACGCATCATCGACGTCGTATGCATATATAACATGTAATACAGGTTCAAGGGCCAAAACTTATATTTCGTATACGTTTAATACTTCGGCAATTCCTAGTGAGGCAACGATTGATTCTATCTCTTGTTCTGCCAAAGTGCGTGTTAGTTCTACGTCTTATATCAGTACCGGCGTAACGCAGTTGTACAGCGGTTCTACTGCAAAGGGCAGCGCAACAACTACGAGAAGTACATCAGCAACTGCGTATACGCTGACACCTGGCACTTGGACGCGTTCTGAATTAGATAACATTCAAGTACGTTTTACCGGTACGAGAGGTACAAGTAGTACAACAAGAGCTGCTTATTTGTTTTTTTACGGTGCAACACTTATAATCAATTACAGCATAAGCGGCATGCAGTATACTGTCACAGCAACAAGTTCTGTAGATGGCGTTACAGCAACTCCTGCAACACAGAATGCAATGGAAGGCAATACTGCAACAGTACGTATTGATGGTATTTCATTAGACGATGTCGTTGTAAAGGATAATGATACTGATATTACCGAAGAACTTGTACAGTATGCCATCGAAACTGGCGGTACTCTCAACGAGGCTCCGTCATCATATACTGTAAGCGGGAGCGTCAGTGGCACAAGATATCAAAGTACAGTTGGCCATACTGTAGAAAATCCATCTACCCAGAGTGGTAATGACTATTGTGGTTCTAGTGGTAGTACTGCAACGATTTATTATAAGTTCGATTTTAGCGAGATACCTGACAACGCTACTATAAGTAGTATGACGGTACGCGCACATGGTCATCTTGAAAGCACAAGCAACAGCAGCGAAGTTGCGAGTTTGAATACTTATTCTGGAACAACAGAAAAAGGCACGGAAGTGTCTTACACGTCGACATCAAGTCAGACAGTTACAATATCTCCAGGCACATGGACTGTTGCTGAATTAAAGGATGACCCGAGAGTCGGCTTTACGATTGGATACTATGGTGGTTTGACAACTGGTATCACATGGACAGTTGTTTATTCTGTGCCGTCTTCTGGCGGAGATTATTATTGGACATATACAATTGGCAGTATTAGTGCTGACCATGTCATTACCATTGAAGAAGCGGGCGCGTTTATACCGCCAGATGAAGATCCGACATATAATTATTATCCAATTACGATTTCTTCTATTAATGCGACAACTGATCCAAGGACAGGTACTGTTCGCGTACAGGAAGGTACAAACGAAACGATAGAAATAGTGCCTTCAGACCCAAAGCTTACTTTGGCCTTGGACAACGGCGTAGATATTACAAGTCAGCTTCAAGGCAGGGCACCTGATAATACTTTTACTGTAGCTAAAGCTAGTGGTGCTAGCTATGGTTTTGATCTTAATAGCAGTACAGGGTATTATGTTTCAACAAATGACGGCGTTTCAAGCTCTGCTTCAGTGGCGCGTGTTACTTTCAATCTTGAGACGAAATGCCTTGCTACATTTACTTATATCAACTCAGGCGAAGTTGATTATGACTATGGCATGTTCGGCAAGTTGGATACTACTGTAGCCACAGACGGTTTAACCGCCAGCGACAGCGGGTCGTCCCCGTCTGATAGTGCAAGCAACTATCAATTGATTTGTAGTTCGTCTGCATATCACTCACAAACCGCTACGCATACATTGACCTACGAGATCGAAGCCGGTACGCATTACGTAGACGTTAAGTATGGTAAAGACCAGGCAAGCAATAGCGGCAACGATAGTTTGCAATTCAAAGTAGCTCTCGAATCTTTAACGGGTTCAGATTACACATATACTTTAAACAATATTAATCAAAAGCATAGTCTGATATTCGTATTTGGTGACGTAGATTATTATTTCATAACGTCTAGTGGCACAGGTGCAAAATTATATCCAGATGGACAAACCGTAAAGCTGGCTGGGCAATCATATGGAATTACAATTGTACCTGATAGTACAACGGCAAATGTTACAGTTACGGATAATGGAACAGATGTCACTTCTGCTCTTGTCAGAACTGAAGGGCAAAGTAAAACCGGTGCAACGATTGTTAATTATGATTATTCAATTAGTAACATACAAGCGGCTCATACTATTAACGTCGTGTGCGGCAGTGTAAGCCAAGTTATTTATTTGAAAATTGGTGAGACCTGGCGGGCTTGCAATTCCGTATATAAGAAAGTTAATGGTTCTTGGGTAAAACAAAGTAACTTAGCAAATATTTTTAATACTAATTCAAATTACGTTAAAGGTAATTAAAGGGGGCAATGCAGAATGGCCGTAACAACAGGCAGAGAATATGACCACTTTGATCTGGTCACTGGCGAAAATACCGTACGCCACCCCGTAAAAGATGCAACAGCGCGAGAGGATATCAGTGAGCTACAGCAGGGTATGAATTCACATTTTTCAGATGCGAACCATACTCTTGCGGCGGGTACTGGTACGGCGTCTGGTGAATACAGCACTGCTGTCGCCGATGGCACTCTGGCTAGCGGCCTTGGGGCATTCGCCGAGGGCAGTAACACTATTGCCAATCACAGGTCGCAGCATGCATCGGGTGAATACAATGTAGCGGATACGAGCGAGGCAAGCGCTACGAGCCGTGGTACTTATATTGAAATTGTCGGTAACGGTACCGGCAACGAGAATAGAAGCAATGCACGTACGCTTGACTGGGAGGGCAATGAAACACTGGCCGGAGACCTCTCGATTAATGCTGGGACTGAAGATGAAGTCAGTGTTGGCGATATCGCAGAGCGGGTGTCTGCGCTCGAATCTGGAACCGGTGGTGTTGGTGATCACTTCCAGGCGACTGGCAGGTTCACAGTTGGCACTGGTTCTGCGACACAGGACTACGCAATCGCCACAGGCCAGCAGACTGTAGCAAGCGGTGTGGGGAGCCACGCTGAAGGTGTGAGCACTGTAGCAAACCACAAGTCACAGCATGTGTTTGGTGAGTATAACGCGACCGACACAAGCGCGGCGGCGGCGAGTGAGCGCGGACAGTATATTGAAATTGTTGGCAACGGTGTTGCGGACAATCAGAGAGGCAACGCGAGGACACTTGATTGGGATGGCAACGAAACTATCGCTGGGTCTTTGACCATTGGTGGCGACACTGAGTTAACACCGAGTACTCTGAATCGTTTAAAGAATCTTACGATTACAGACGCAGACTTTAATCAACTGAGTGATACCGTTAGCACAATGGCGGAGGTCACATTGCCAGCGCTTCGAGCTGATGTTGATGCTTCTGGCGATGGGCTTCTTGTCGAGGATGATAAGCTGTATCTTACCCGCAACGGTTCACGTCTCGGCAATGGTGTTGACTTTAGCTCTGGCGTCGGGTTTGACAGCGGTTACGTCGATAAACAGGGTTATGTACATATCACATTGAATAAGGAAGAGGTAGAAGATTTCCAGCCGTTCTATATCGGTTCTGGCAGTGGCGCGAGCAGTAGCGGTGCTGCGGCGATTAGCCGTATCACGAGCGAGAGCTCCAACTGTATCTTTGGTCAAGAAATGCTGATTAAGTATAGTTTCACTGCTACTGATGCGAACGGCGACACTGTTGGTGACGGTACCGGCACTTGGTATGTCGGCGGTGTCGCTGTGGCCACAAATCAAATTGTGCATCAAGGCCAGAATTCTTTCGATATTTCAAGCTATCTGAGTGCTGGCCCGAATAGTGTGCGTCTCGAAGTCAAGGTTGACACCGGCGGCGATTCGTTGATGACAGCCAAGAAGACATGGACGATTAACGCTGTCAACATGTATTTCACATGGTCGTATAACGATGCAAGAATCAATACTGCGGCATTTGATGACCGTTGGACTCCGTACGGTGATATCGCGAAGACGACACACACAATGCTGGACGGCGTTGAACTGCCGACGAGCACGACTACAAGGTCTGGCGTAACCCAGAGCATCACGATTCCTATGCAGGCGCATGGTGCTCACTCTGTTGAACGTTGGATAACAGCCGAAATTGGCGGTGTCTCGCAGGCTACACCTCATCAGTACCATGAAATGATTTTTGTTGAGGAGGGGAATACGCGGCCCATCGTGGCAATCTCTATGAAGGACTCGGCAGTGCGGCAGTATGACACTGTTGAAATCCCTGTCGTCGTGTATGACCCAGCATCACTTCTTTCTGACGCGACATTATCAGTCAATAACGTATCTGTCGGTACGTGGTCTGATATTGACAGGTCTGTTCATACGTGGACTTATACACCCACAGAGAGCGGAACTCAGGTACTGAAGGTTACGTGCGGCTCTGTGAGCGCGAACGTCGTGCTGACCGTGACCGAGGTCACTCTTGATGTCGAGGAGGTGTCTGGCTATTCGTTCAGGTTCAAGGCATCGGAGATGGCGACGAACAATGCGGTTCAGAACTGGACGTCGAATGGTATTACCGCGACATTCTCTAAAAACTTTGACTGGATCAACGGTGGCTTGCACACTGAAAGAGTGGATGGTATGCAGAACGAGGTTTCGGATGATGACACTGGTACCACACAACAGTACTTCTGTATCAAGGCCGGAACGAGCATGACAATTAATCATAAGCTGTTTGAGAACGACCCGAAATCAGACGGCATGAATTATAAAATGATCTTTAAGGTCAAGAACGTACGTAACTATGACGCGCAAATCGGGCACTGCTATGCTGATAATGTCGGCATCAGAATGTATGCGCATAAGTCAATGTTCAATTCTACGGGTACAGAGATTAGTGTGCCATATGGCGAAGACGAATACATCGAGCTCGAGTTCGATGTGTATCCCGCTCCCGTCACTGACGGCGACGGTAAATATCGCTATATGATGGCCTGGGCTGATGGCGTTATCACAAGCTGCCGTGTATATGGCGAGAATGACAACTTCGTACAGTCTACCGCCAATAAGGAAAATATCGTGATTGGTTCTGACGATTGCGACATTTATCTTTATATGATTAAGGCATATCCGTTTTCTATCGACCGTGATGAACATATTGACAACTTTATTATGGATGCGCCGAATGCAACAGAAATGATGGCCAGATATGACCGTAATAATATTCTTGATGAGTACGGCGAGATCAATTATGAAAAGCTGTCAAAGCAGAACCCCGATTGTCGCGTGTTCTTGTACAGTATCCCGTACTTGACAAATGACAAGAGCGATAAGGTCGGTGGGTGCGAATTCCAGCAATTCTGGCGGAATGGTGATTCATACTATCGGCTTACGGGCACCGGCAAGATGTCTGTGCAGGGTACGTCATCTGTACAGTACATCAAGGGTGCGGCGAATACTGATATCAACTTCTCTTCTCTTTATGACGGCAATGGGAATGACCTTCTTGCCGGTGGTACAAAAGACGAGACATATGGCAACAACTGGTTCGTTGAAGATGAGAACAATGCTGGACATGCGAAAGTATATACCGTTGCCGAAGCGAAAGAAGCAGCTGGCATCACTGACAATACGACTCCTCTTGGGCCAGAGTGGGTGGTTGTTGGCAGAGACTCAAACGATAACCCCACACAATACATCAAGGCACTCGGCTTTAAAATCAATGATGATTCGTGCCCGATAACATACTCCAATACGAAGGTTAACTTTGCTTCGTGCGAGCAAGTTAATAACATGTGTAACGCAGAATGGTATCAGCGGTTCAACCCGTACCCGAGCAGGACGCCGCGTGATTGCATGGAGTTCGCTATGGGCGTGCAGTTCATCAAGGACAGAGGCGAAACACTGCCAACCGCTGGGCACTTCAGACTCTTCCCGAACGATAACAAATATCATATGTATTCTATCGCCAACATGGGCAACTCGAAGAAGAACGTCCATGTCTTCCATGACCTTTCTAACCCGAACGAGGTTTGCATCGAGGTTAATGACAACAACGCCGAACAGATGCGTATGGTCAATGATGACTTGAGTGCAGAAGACTGGTCTGGCAAAGTGTATTATGGTATGCGTTACCCGGACACCAAAGACCCGTCGCAGGAAGTTCGTAATGCATGGCAGAGGCTGGTAAGCTGGATGGCGTCACGTAACCCCGGCAAAGCCACGGGTGAGGCGTTGAGCACGTCTGAAACGTATCAGCCGTATACCTTTGTCGGTCACAGCAGGGCTGGCACACAGGTATTACGCGGTGTGACGGTTACACAGTATGCTGGGACTTATACACATGACACATTTGAGCGCCGTATGGCGAGGATGCTGTCCGAGTGTGAAGACTATATGGTGATGGACTCGTTCGTCTACCACTATATATATCTTGAACGCCATACGATGGCTGATAACGTCAGTAAGAATAACTTCTGGTCATCGTCTGACTTGGTGCACTGGGATTTATCAAAGGCGTATGATATGGATACGTCTGATGGCAACAACAACCAGGGCCAGCTGGTATTTGACTATGGCAATGAATGGAATGATGTGACCGGCGAGGGTAAGACCGTATTCAATGGTAATGACTCTGTGTGGTTCGTGTTCGTCGCGAACTTGTACGAGGCATGTCAGGCCATGTTCGTTAACCGCGAGTCTGCCGGTGCGTGGTCTGCACAGGCATATCATAACTTCCTGCTTTCTGAACAGCGGAAGGTGCCTGAACGCTGCTGGGTACAGTGCTACTGGTATGATTACCTGCGTACCTACGAGCAAAATCTTGGCGCGTGGATGTCTTTCTTGGACGGCGGTCAGAAGATCCACCAGAGGAGCCATTATGAATACTTTGAGGAGATGTATGATTCTTCCAAGTATCGTGGCTCTGTGTCTACGTCGCGCAACATTAACTTCCGTGCGTACAAGCCTGCTCAGTGGGGCGGGTCTGTCATCAATACGAACGGTGCAGCGCTGAAGAGAACGGCTTCGGCGAGCTCGTCTACGCTTGTTACCGTGCCGTACGGCGATATTGTGTATGTTCTGAATAACAATGAGTCAATGGGTGAGAATTGGCGCAAGGCAACATACGGCGACTATACTGGCTATATGCAGATAAGTGATCTTGATATCGTTGAACCGAAGTCTGAGATTAAACTTTCTATGTACAACAAGATGTACATTGCCATGAATGCCGGTACGACTGCGGCAACACCGATTAAGGCAGAACGCGGCATAGTATATACTATCCCGTTCCCTGTTGATGTCGATACTGGTGGTACACAGGTTGTTATTTATACTGCACCAATGATTCAAACTATCAGCGGAATGGAAAACTTGTTCCCTGATACGTGTGTGTTCTCTGGCGCGACAAGACTGAGGGAGTTGACAATTGGCTCGGCTTCTAAGGGCTACTCTAACCAATTCTTGGGAGCGGCTTCTGGTGAAGCATTGTCACTTGAAAACAACTCAATGCTTGAACGGCTGTACATACAGAACTTGCCGAATGCAAAATCGAACCTTGTACTTACGAACTGCCCTGCGCTCGTATATGTGGACGCGACAGGTTCTGGGTTCACGGGTTATGAATTTGCTGATGGTGGATTGCTGGAGACTGCCATACTGAATAAGCCCACATCGCTTGTGTTGCGTAACCTTGTACATCTGACGGATGAAAACCTGACGATTGCCGACTATACTGGGATGCTGTCGTTCAGATTTGAGAATGTACCTAATGTGGATTCTTATACTATTTACAACGCCGCGACTGGGCTACAAATCGTACGCATGCTCGGAATCAGCTGGCATCTGACGTCGTCGGCACCTATCGACAGGCTGTATAATCTTCAGGGCCTTGATGAAAATGGCTTTACTGTTAGCCGCGCTGTAGTAACTGGTGATGCTTATGTGCCTGTTATTCGTGAGCGGAATTACCTTCTGTACAAGGATACGTGGCCCGAATTCATTATTACATATAATGCGTTCACGTATTCTTATGACGTCTCATTCTATAATGCGGACGGTTCACCTATTCTTGACAAGGAAGGCAACCCGTACGTACAGCTCGTTGACCGTGGTGAGGAGATTGAGGAACCTGTAAGCCATGGCTATATCAACACGCCCGAACTTGAGTCTGATGCGCAGTACTCATATACGTGGTCTGGCTGGGATAATATAACTGGCGAGGTATGGGGCCCAAGAAATGTAACGGCGACGTATGATAAGGTTGACAGGATTTATACCGTGCGTTGGTTCGATGAGCCTGGCGGGACTGTGCTCAAGAGTGTGCGTGTAAAGTATGGTACTGAAGTTACATATAGCGATGACATCAATGACTTCCCGACTTATACATCTCAGGAAGGCGACAGGGTGTATTATGTGTTCACTGGCTGGGATAAGTCGACTGGATTTATTGATAAAGACACGGACGTGTTTGCACGGTGGAATACTTATGCGCTGAATGATGCCGAAGAGGGTGTTGCGGAATTACAGAACATGTCGATTGGGCAGATTTATGCGATAGCGAAGAATAAGAAGGCTACTGAGTATTGGCACGACTATGACCATATTGATATTAAAGTCGGTAACGATTTTGATTTCAATAACGTGCAGTCAAGAGTCGTGGCGGAGAATATGTACTTCGATGGTACGAACCCGCTTGTAACAGACATTCAGTTGTTCAAGGCAGACGCACCGACGTTCACGATGGCTATCGACTATGAATTCGTAAGCACCACTGCAAATGTAATGTTAGCTGGATGCTATGACCCGGACGGCGAAGAGGGATTCAGATTAATTTATAATGGGAACCCCAGTATACAGTGGGGTGCGAACAGAACATCGTTTGGCTATCGCGGAATGCGTGGCATGGTTGTTCTGAAACATTATAAGGGCGATAATACATTGTATATCGTGAGCGATAAGAGTACATCGAACAGCTCGGCATACTCGGCTAGCGTGTATAAGACACAGATAATGCGGGACGTTAAAACAGAAACGAACGCTTATCTGACGCTTGGAGATATGTCATATGTAGATGATGGAGAAACATCGCACAGCGGTTGGATACATTGGTGCAAGGTTTGGTTCGCAGACCTTGGAGATACGGTGATTGATCAGATTGCGAACTGGCCGCGTGAAACGTGGCGTATGCATTATTGTGGCGCTGGCCGGTATACCACTAAAGAGGGCGACCTCTGTGCCGCATCATTCATCGCGAACGCTGTACTTCCGCTTGAATACACAATCAATACAGGCTCTGGTAATAATGGCGGCTGGGCTAAATCGAATATGCGTACGCTGACTAATGGCCGATGCTATAACGCACTGCCTATCGGATGGCGGTTTGTCATTCGTACGGTTCTTATACCGTCTTCAAAGGGTGCAGCATCTGGTGTTTTGGACTATGGAGAAGATAAGATGTATATCCCAGCTGCTGTTGAGGTTTGGCCGTCGTCAACATATCGGGCGGCCCCGTATGGAGATGAAGGTACGACCATATCATGGTTCACCCAGAATAACAATACGCGCCTGAAGGCAAAGGGTATTATCATCCCGTTTGTGCCGTCTTCTGAGGGCGAAACGTTCTACAATCAGAACACCGACCCCTCTGAAAACAATCCCAATATTGCTCCCGGCACTATTTGGTATTCACCGGCGGCTGGTAGAACGCGTGTATTTGTTGACCGCGAAACATCAGACAAGCACTTATACTTTGGCAATCTGATAAAAACAAGTACTGATAACATCGAAGCCCATGGTCAAGAGGGTGGCATTTCTCCTGGATACTGGATCAGGGGCTCAGCATGGGTAACGCGCTCACCAGATGTCGGTGGTTCAACTGCGTGGATTCGTATCTATGAAAGCGGTAGTAGCTACTCTTCAAGTAATTCTACTGGTGGCATTGTACTGTGCTTCTCTATCTAAGACGGGAGGGGATATAATATGATGTATTTTAAAATGATACAAGACAATCATGTCATAGAAGTGTCTACCGTCGCTGTCAAGGTTGATGAGAAGTATCATATGTTGTTTGTCTGTGACATTGATCACGCTCAGTTCATTCAGTCGCGTGATGGTAATAATCTCTATCACGACAGTTGGCTACGCTCTGTTAAAGACGTCAAGAGGAATTATGAAGAAGCAGAGATCGCGACGATTGACCAGAATGAGTATGATGAACTTGTTGCGCTTCTCGACGACGGTGAGAGTGTGCCGATTGTTGAAGAGATTGTTGAAGAGCCACAGGTGATTGCGCAAGAAGAACCGGCAACAGTAGAAGAAAAGCCCATGTCAATCTCTGAGATGAGGGGGAAGATCAAGGAGCTTGAAGAGCTTGTTGCAAAACTAACGTCTGTGCTTGGATCGACTACGTGATATGTGGATAAAAGCTAACCCAAACCCATACAATAAGCATGTGTCTGATTGCGTGATAAGAGCAATCAGCATTGCGTATAATATGGATTGGTATCAAGTATATGATGACCTATGCGGGGTTGGGCGGATGGATTGTAATATGCCGTCCGCCGACTCCGTATGGGGTCACTATCTTAAAATGCGAGGAGCGACGGCATTTCCCCTGCCGAGAAGCTGCCCGCCGACATTCAGAATAATCCCGAACGAATCCTTGCATATCTGCAACAGACTCGCGGGATCACCAATCAGCAAATTCAGCAAACATGTAATAATTTCGGTATGCAAAACCCGATTCGATAATAAGGAGGTGACGAGATGGCGATAAGCAAAGTTATTCTCAACGAGGATACATTAATGGACGTAACGCAGGATACTGTAGCGACGGATAATATGCTGTCTGGTGTTCAGGCGACTGCGGCAAACGGTGAAAGCATCGTCGGGCAGATTGAGGCGAAAACATCTTCTGATCTTACTGTGTCTGGGGCCACCGTTACTGTGCCTGCTGGTCATTATGCAAGTGACGCGAGTAAGTCTGTGGCTACAACAACTCATCCAAAGCCAACTGCGTCCATTAATTCGTCAACTGGTGTCGTCACGGCGTCACATACACAAAGTACAGGATATGTAACCGGCGGTACAACTACTGGTACTCTTTCTCTGTCTACGCAGGCGGCTAAAACCGTTACACCTACTGAGGAAGAGCAGACAGCTGTCGCTGCTGGAAAATATACTACTGGCGCTGTCACTGTCGCTGCTATTCCATCAACCTATGTCGGTTCTGGAGTTACACAGCGTGACGAAACTGATCTGACGGCATCTGGTGCTACGGTAACAGTACCTGCGGGTTATTATGCCGAACAGGAAACAAAGGCTGTAACAAGCGGGACAGCTGGAACTCCGAGTGCGACAAAAGGAACTGTTTCTAATCACAGTGTTTCCGTAACGCCGTCTGTTACAAATACGACGGGCTATATCACCGGCGGTACTAAAACAGGTACAGCTGTAACAGTGTCTGCCAGTGAGCTTGTTAGTGGTACATTAGATATCACTTCAAGTGGTACAAAAGATGTAACTAACTATGCATCTGCTACTGTTGGAGCTGGTTCAGCGACGACCCCTGCGACTACTGTTACTGCAACTGTGACACCAACAGTGAACAGTACTACTGGCTTAGTAACGGCTACAGCTTCTGGGTCAAAAAGTGTGACGCCTACCGTCAGCGCAGGCTACGTCAGTTCTGGAAGGGCTGGTACTATTACCGTCAGCGGTAGCGGAACATTGCAGCTGAGTACGCAGGCGGCAAAAACCGTTACACCTACAGAGTCTATACAAGAAGCCGTTGCTGCAGGAAAGTATACAACAGGGGCTGTTACTGTAGGGGCTATTGACAGCAACTATGTTGGTAGCGACGTGACGCGGCGAACAAGTTCTGACCTTACTGCATCTGGCGCTACTGTGACAGCACCTGCCGGGTACTATGCGTCTGCCGCGTCTAAATCAGTAGCTAGTGGTTCTGCGAAAACTCCAGCGACGACGATTGAGTCTCAGCCGACTATGGAACTTAATATTGAGACAGGGGTTGTCACTGCGACAAACACAAAAACGCAAGATATAACGCCCACTGTCACAGCTGGGTACGTGTCAAGCGGCACGGCAGGCACAGTAACGGTCAGCGGCGGGAATACGCTACAAATCGCGACAAAAGCCGGAGAGACGGTAACGCCGAGTATGGCTTCGCAAACGGTTCAGACAGCTGGCAAGTATATGACAGGCAACGTGGTAGTAAATGCGATACCAAGTGATATGGTAAAGACGTATACAGCTACTATAATAAAAGGGGGCTATGTAAGTCCTGCAAGCGGTGCTTATGTGCGATATCCGAGATACAATGGTCAACAATACTATTCGTTGGGAGATAGTTTTTCTTTTACACCAGGAGAAACTTTATATATCGAGACCTATGTTGGGCAAGGCACATGCACAATTGTAATTGATGGTGAGACTGTAAAAACAGGTGACTCATTCGCTAGTTATTTATATACATTGCCGGCTCATCCTATTAACATCAGCCTTAGCTCAGGATCGAATGCGACAATTACTGAATCGAAACTTACAATTACTACTAATGATACCCACGATGTCTCAGATTATTCTACCGTCATTACAAACGTTCACGAAGGTCTCGTCGATATAACCTGGTCAAAAATCAAGCAATGCGTCAACGAAGGCCTCGACCCGTCCTTCCTGCCGATAGGTACGCAAATCACGGACAAGTGGACGTGGCAAGGGACGACGTATGACGCGCCGTGGAATGTAGTGCATTATAATAGTAATGGGATGTACTTGCAGTGGGAGTACGCGACGCCGGAAGAAATAGAGTTTGACGCGGAGGAGGCGTTTTATTATGTTGGTGATGAGGGACTACCCGCTGGTGAATATTATTTTACAAGTGCCATTACAAGTGCTGTGTCATCTTGGCCTAAAAAAACAAATATTCAATTTACGTTAGCCGCAAACTGTCAACCGGGCGATCAATTTTGGGTTACTGGAAATACTTATAGTGGTGATTTTATAAGCGAAAATAAAACCATGTATGTTTACCCAAAAGGAAGTAAAACATATAGAACTTTTTGTAAGTTAACCGAAGGAACAACGGGTACATTTCTTGGAAGTACATCGACAAATCAATATAAGACAAACGGAAATTTTAATGCAATATCTCGTGCGGTTTATGGTAATCATCAATGGAGTCAATCTGCAGTGCGACAATGGTTGAACAGCGACGCGGCAGCAGGGGAGTGGTGGCAGCCTATGAACCCGTGGGATCGTCCGCCGTCTTACGCAGCGAACCGACCTGGATTTTTAAGCGGATACAGTGAAGAATTCAAGTCCATGTTAGAACCGACGGCAGTGGTTACGGCACTGGATACGGTATCCGGCTTTGAGCAGGCGACGGAAACGACCTATGATAAGGTGTTCCTGTCGAACGCGTGGCAACTGTATTCAAGTTACAGCGCCGATTTACAGGACGGCGAAGGCGAGAGCTGGGACTATTGGAAACAGCATGCAGAAGATGCCGGGATACAGGGTATGATGAATGATACAACCGAAGCCAGAAACATATTGAAAAGGTATCCAATCAACGCACAAACTTCAGCCAACGCCGTGTGGTTGCGTTCGCCGTATAGTACCAGCGACGGCGTGCGCGATGTGCACAGCACCGGCTACATCGGCAGCACCGACGCGTACGGCTCGTGTCGCTGCTGCCCCGTTTGTATCATCAAAAAATCCACCCCGTCCTATTTAGTCCCATCCAATCTTGATTGGACGGCCATTAAGAAAATGGCGACATTAGGTACAGACAGTAGTCTTGAAGTGGGCACGCAGATTGTAGATAGCTGGGTAAGGAGCGATAATGGAACTTCTATTGACGTACCGTGGGACATCGTGCATTATGACGATAAGAATATGGTGCTACAATGGCATTATACATTGCCGTTCAATACGATATTTGATGCGCAAGAAGCGATGTATTATGTCGGCGAAAACGGGTTGCCAGCAGGGACATACTATATTACCACCGGCTCCGCAACCGGCATATCAACATGGAACAGCAAAAATATCCAGTTTACGCTGGCAAGCGCGTGCGACCCTGGCGACCAGTTCGTAATCTCATCGCCGACAAAAGACCCAACTGCCAGCAGAACATTAACCGTGTATAGTTACGGCGGGACAGTCGCAAAGCAAACGGCCACCACCAGCAGCGGAACAGATGGCACACTGCTTGGAACAATGGGCGATAAAGGCGCGACAAATGGCAATTGCAACGGCGTATACTGGGTCGCTAATGGCAATCATCGTTGGAGTCAAAGCAATCTGCGCACCTGGTTGAACAGCGACAGCGCGGCAGGAGAATGGTTTACTCCGATGAACCCGTGGGACAGACCGCCGTCCTATGTGAATTATCCCGGCTTCCTATATGGGTGCAGCGAGAGTTTCAAAAACGCAATTGCGGTAGGCGAAAACAAAACATTACTGGATACAGTGTCAGGATTTACAGATACATATGAGACGACATATGACAGAATCTACCTGCCGAGTTTGGAGGAACTGTACACCGTACCGGACGCATACGGTGTCGAAGGAGAACCGTGGCAGTATTATATCCAACAGGCGAAGGCCGAAGGTTATGACGGTTACCTGCCGCAAAACGCAACGGTGGCAAACGCCCTGCGTAAAAAATACCGATATGATGCACAAACTTCAGCCAACATCGTGTGGTTGCGTTCGCCATATTATACCAGCAACTCCGTGCGCTATGTTCCCAGCAACGGTCTCATCAACAACCTCAGCGCGTACAACTCGTGTCGCTGCTGCCCCACCTGTAAAATCTCTTTAGTTAAATAATGGAGGTACATTATGAAAATCGTACCATTAACTGGCACACTCCATCAGCGCACCGTCGCCGAAAATCAGGCGGCGGAGGCTGACAGGTTAGAAGCTGAAAAACTATACAACGAAATGATGGGGACATGGATAGATCCGTCAGTAAAAGAGGAGGAAGAACCAGATGCCCAGTAAATCTGAACAGTTTGATAAAATCAAAAGATATTATGACAACGGATACTGGAACGCCAAAGCTGTTGGGCAGGCTGTAGAGCATGGTCGGATTCTTCCTGACGAATACGAAGAAATTGTCGGCGAACAATACGTCGAGGACACAGAACGTGATTTAACTGCTGGTGAATTTGTAGATATTCTTATTAATGGCAAGAGGTAATCGTTATGGATACTATTATGTTAACAGATGCCTATTTAAATAGCGCATCTAAAGAAGAGATTATCTCGCTTGTAAAACAGCTTGATTCTGAAAAGGATTATAATCGTATGATGGGAGTTTGGCTTGACGCGAAAGAAGAACAGGATATTGATATTCAAAATATCAAGACTAACTTCGATGCTGTAAAACAATCTTACGATAACGGTTATTGGAATCTCAGCGCTGTTGCTGATGCTGTCGTTCGTAGCCGCATTACAGCTGACGATTACTATGCTATTACAGGTGAAAGATATGAAGAAGGAACTCATGATAACTTGACAGCAGGTGAGTTCGTTGATGTGTTAATAGGAGGATCTGAATAATGTTTAAAATTACAGGAGCAGAAGCGCTGAAGTATCATCAGATATTCCAGAAAATGCTTGAACAGTTATCTGAAGAAGACGCTCTTACGGTTCCTCTTTTGCACGAACCGTGGACACCTGGCGTACAGTATGAAGTAGGTAAGCGTGTTCTATACAATGATGTTTTATATACCGTGCTTCAAGCTCATACAAGCCAAGAAACCTGGACACCTGATGTTAGCCCGAGCTTATTTGCTAAAGTACTTATCCCCGACCCGCACGTTGTGCCCGAGTGGGTACAGCCTGACAGTACGAATCCGTATATGAAGGGTGACCATGTTATGCATAATGGCCAGGAATGGGAAAGCACCGTAGACAATAATGTTTGGGAGCCCGGTGCGATCGGAACAGAATCGTTGTGGAGATTGTGCGAGTGAGTCTCTCAGTTCAATAATGGAGGAAATGTATATGAAACCGATTGTATTGGTAAAGGGAAATGACGACAAGGTAAATATTACGATTGACGAGTTTAAGAAGTATATCGATGACGCTTACGAAGCCGGACGAGAGGATGGGAGAAACGAACGCGGTTGGCATCCGTGGATTTCCACCACCCCATATTACACGTCTTCTCAAGACACGATTACGATTTCCGGCTGTAACGTGAGTGGCAATACGAGCGACAAAACGAGCTCGTGGTCGTCTAACATCAAACTCTAACACAAGAAATTGGTAATTAGAATGCTAAGTCGGGAAGGGCGCAAGCCCTCCCCGGCTGTTAACGAGGTAGGAAATTATGGCTGACACGAATGAAACGACGACCGGGTTTTACGGCAGTTCAGTAATTGAAGTGTATGACGGGCATATGGACTCGGCTCTGTATCTGAGTAATGTGTCAGGAAATACATACAGGTTGGGTACTCTCCCGTTGCAGAAGGGAGAATATACATTCACGATTTGGGCGAAGGCGATTGTGCCGATGGCGCTGAGCATCAACGTTCTCGGCTTAACCAAAGTATTCGAGCTTGAGGCCGACGTATGGACAAAGCTGCTGGTGCAGAACCCCACGCCTGACTTGGACGCAGACGGCAATGTCGTCAGGTATGTGGACATTACCCCCGTGTATTACAACACGGAGGGCGAGTACGACAACGACTTGTTCTTGTATCAGGCGATGCTGGAACTGAGCGACAGAGCGGCAGACTGGAGTCCTGCGCCCGAAGACGACCAGGCGAACATCGACCAGCTGACCACGCGTGTGAACGAGACGGAGCTCAAGCTGAACCCCGACAGTATCACGGCGATGGTGCTTTCAAACGAAACGTATAAGGACAGCGTGAGCGAGTCGTTCAAGGAGACGCGGGCGGACATTAAGGTGCTGTCTGACGATGTGAGTGTGGTGTTCAGTAGGCAGGAAGGGCTCGCGTCAGACCTTGAAAACTATAAAGAGGAACAGAAGACATGGTATAGGTTCTCGGACGAAGACGGCTTTGAAATCGGCAAGACTGAGAAGGTGGACGGCCACCAGTTCCTGATGAACCTGACGAACCGCGAGCTGGCGTTCAGAGACAATGGCGCGAAGGTTGCCTATATCAACGATCAGGTTATGCATATTACGAACGCCGAAGTCCAGAATCGGCTGACGCTTGGCGACTTTGCTTTTGTGCCTACTGAGACTGGTATGGCGCTAATTTATGTCGGGTGAGGCGGTGAGGAATATTGGCAACGGCACGATTTACAATTCCCAACTTTAGCTTAACATCTTATTGGTACTATTCAAACGGCAAGAAAGATGAGGGGTACTGGGGCATTAGCAGGATTACAACGGCCCGCACGACAAAAACTGTTGATATATCCTCCATCACTCCCGGAAGCAGAATCAAATCGGCAAAGTTGAGCATAAGCACAACCACCAACGGTAGCACATACGCGACATGCAATGATGTGAAGGTTGACACCTACGGCACAAAGACCAACATCGACGTAAGCCGATGGTTTACAAATTTCGGCAGTAGCCTGTCAATTGAGTTCGAATATACAGCGAATGGCAGAAGCTCCGGCACAAGCAACCCAGAGTTTAATAAGAACAACTTTCAGAACATCGTTATTGAGGTCGAGTATGAGCTGCCGAACTCGACAGGCACGTTTGACGTGACGTCTGTTGAGGCAGGGCCGAACGCGTCAATTGGTCTCACGATTTCCCCAGCCAACGCTGACTATACGCATACTGCCGTGTGGACATTCGGCGAACAGACCGTGGAACAGAACCTCGCGGCGGGCGTTACGACGACCTCTCTGGCTATCCCCACGAGCTTCTGCTCAGAGATACCTAACGCGACATCGGGTACTGGCACGGTGGTGCTCACGACATATAACAATGGCACACAGCTCGGCGACCCGCAGACATATACATTCACAGTCACCGTACCGGAGACCGTAGTGCCTACGTCTGGCAGTCTGGAATCGACCCCAGTGACGCCATCGCAGAGCCTCGCCAATTTATATGTGCAGAGGTACAGCCATGCGGCGCTCACACTGGCTGGTGTGCAAGGCGCGTATGGGAGCACAATTACAAACGTGGTCTTCTCTGGCTGGGGCGGTAGCGTGACTGTAACAGAACCAGAGTCGGGGTCGGCGTCTGGCAGTGTATATACCGCGAACAGCGCGACACTGAACACGAGTGGTTCTGTGAGATTACGAGCCGTTGTGACAGACTCACGCGGCAGGACATGCACTAAAGAAACAACTATTACAGTCTCCGCCTACTCGGCACCGACGATTGAATCAATCTCGGCGAATCGCTGTACTCAAGACGGCACAAGAAGCGACACAGGAACTTACGCCCTGCTGACCGTCAATTACAACATTACAAGCTTGGGCGGCAACAACACAGCCACAACCGCGACGGCGTATAAGACTACAGACGCTACCAACTATACGAACGCCAACACTACGTTCGGAGACAACGTAGCTACCATGCTGACTGTGGGCGGAGTATTTGCGGCGGACAAGAGCTACAACATCAGAGCGACGGTGTCTGACAGCCTGACTAATACGGCGACCGCGCAGATTACGCTACAGACGGCAGAGTATGTGCTGCACTTCCTGAACGGAGGCAAGTCTATCGGGATCGGTCGAGCGGCCTTGAACACGCCGCAAACGGTGGCCATTAACCCCACCTGGTCTTTGATTCTCGGCAAGCATGGCGACGCGGCACAGACCATCGACGTGGCCGAGGCAATCAGCGGTTTAGAGACCACTGTGAACGATATGAAGACTGACGAAATCTCTGCCGACAACATCAAAGACGGCAAATTGTCAGTTGACCATGGCGGCACTGGCGGAACAACGGTGGCAGAGGCGAAGGCCGCACTGGGCTTTACCCAGAAAGAAGTTGTGACTGCATCCAATAACTCCGCTGTTGCCGAGAACAGCACGATGTTCAGCGTCAAAATCGATCTCGCGGAAGGCGACATGTGGCAGGGGATTGCGGTTCTCGGTGTAAACAGCAGTACGAACACGGACTTCCTTGTATTCTTTGACGACGATTATACCGTCGCTAACTACAGGAGCTATCTAAGATATGGTACAAGCAGTGTTGTCGAGAACGGGTGCATGATGGCCTTTACTGGAATAGCAACGAGAAAATGTGTGGTAAGATTCACTGTATCTATGCTCGGCGGTATGGCTATTGTTACGGGGCAATGCATCAGAGGCGACGGGAAAATCGGAGATTTTGTTATCGCAAAGGCCGTGTCCGGGGTGACGAACCTCGTGATTAGACCGAGTGCGGCAGTGACGGCGGGCCACGGCTCGTCAATCATGCTGACCAAGGTTTACTAAAGCAGGATGGAGGTGATAGGGATGGAGAAGAACGACTTGTACCCAATCGAGGAGTACATGATGACCAAGAACAGGTGTTACAAGGCCAATAAGCGGAGAACGCCGACTGGCATTCAGGTGCACTCGGTTGGGGTCAAAGGCACGAACCGCAACAGATGGCGGAGATGGAACGTAAACACTATCGAAAAATGCCCTAACGCATTCATCGACACCGATGGTATTATGCAGACATTGGATTGGGACGTGCGACCGTGGCTTTCTGGGAGCGGGAAGAAAGGGAACGCGAACGACTGGTGTGTCGGGTTTGAAATCTGCGAGCCGAGCAAATCAAGGGACACGGTATACGCCGCTGAGTATCTATACAACTGCGTAGTCTATCTGTGCACTGAGCTCTGTAAGATGTACGACATTGACCCAATCAACATCAAATGTCACAGTGAATTGCATGCCGATGGCGTTGCCAGCAATCACGCTGACGTAACGCACTGGTGGGGCAAGGCAGGAACCGCGTGGGCGAGCTACAACATGTACACCCTGCGCCGGGACGTGGCGAAGAACCTGGGCAAGGAACTGGCCCCCGACCTGAACGTAATTCTGCGCAAGGGGAGCGTGGGCGAGGCCGTGCTGGTCTTGCAGGAGAAGCTGGGGTTGCTCGGTTTCGAGAGCGGGAACCCCGACGGCATTTATGGTAAGAAGACCGTGGACGCGGTCAAGGCTTACCAGAAATCACGCAAGCTTTATGTAGACGGAGTCTGTGGCCCGAAGACTTGGGAGGCGTTGCTGGCTGACACCGTGGACGATTACGACGATGGCGACGAGCAAAAGGCTGAAGAAGATGAAAAGCTGTACACTGTCATTATCAAGCATTTGAATAAAGACGCGGCTGACGAACTCGTCGGCCAGTATAAAGACACGGCGGTCGAAGAAGAGACCGCCATTACTATTTAATTGGAGGCATGAATTATGGATACTTTCTTCACTTGGGAATATCTCGCTACTTTCGCTGGCTGCGTTCTGGCGACCGGCATCCTGACTGAGTTTCTGAAGAAGCTGCTGTACAAGCTCCCGGCCCAGCTGGTGAGCTATGTTATCGCGTTTGTCATCCTGGTCGTTGGCCAGATTGCGACCGGCACTATGACCAGCTGGAACGTGGCCGTGCTCGACGTGATCAATGCTGTGGTCGTTTCCTTGACCGCCAACGGTGGTTACGACGCACTGGACACCATGTTCGGGAACAAGGATGCATACGGCCTGTCGGACGAATAATATTGCTTGAAATTGATAAGCTGAGAGGTATATGGATATGAAGGAACTGAAATTCAAGAGTCATGTGTCTTACAGTGAAATGCTGGCGGTCGCGCTTCAGTACGCGAAGGACGCGAGAGAAGCGGGGCTGGAGAATGGCGATGTCGCGAGGGATTTTAGATGGGTATCCGCAATTATGTATACTTTTGCGGAGGTTTCTGAAAAAACCTTAAACGGCGATGAGGTCATGGCGGACGTGTATGCCTACGGCTTTAACCGCTGGTTAAAGTACGTGCGTGAGAACAACGCTATGGGGCCTGAGTTCTATGACGCGTTTGAGCGTATGCTGAAGAACGCCGACCGCGCCGCCGACAAAGCCCAGCATGTGGAGATGCTGATTGACAGTTTGATCACGCTGGCAGACAACATGAACGTGCTCTTACAGAAGAACGCTGACGGGCGCACTGGTGTAGAAGAAATGATTGGATGGGTTCGCGAGCTCGCGAAAAACGAAGGGGAGGGATCGACCGCCCCGTAAGGAGAGTGCTTGATTATGGAAAATGTGGAAATTGCATCATGGTTGATTTGGCTATCTTCGCTGATTGGCGCTGTAACGGCTATTATTGGAGCCGTGCTGGCTGTCAGCCGGAAAGCCCGTGGGCTGTTTAAGAGCGTGGTGCGCAAGAACACCGACGCCGATGAGATGAAGCAGGAAATCGAAGGATTGAAGACCGCCGTGCATGACATGATTGAAATGCAGAAGACGGCCAACAAAGACCAGCAGATAGCGCAACAGGCGTTGCTTCGTCACGAAATCACCGACTTGTACTATAAGCATTTAGAAGACAAGAAGCTTGCCGCTTACGAGAAGGAAGACATGATTAAGATGGCAAAGGCCTATGACAAGAATCATGGGAACAGTTACGTTCAGACAATTGTAAAAGAAATGGAACAGTGGGATATCGCACTGTGATGTACAGCGGCTACCGGAGAAATCTGGTAGCCGTTTTTTGAAATGAAAATAACGTGCGTGGACGCACTGGAGATAAAAGAAATGGAGGGGCTGAGATGGCAAAAGATATAGATGTGGGCGTACTTAATGAATTATACAACCAATATTTGCAGGAACATTTATTGCCCCTGTTACAGCGCACTATAAACAAATCGTGTGAAGTCGGCGGAACATTGTGGGAATATTTGTCTGGCCTAGTGGTCGCTGGTGTCGACGCTTATGTATATGGCGTTTACAAGCCCAAATTATATCATAGACGTTCAAGACGCGGCGGTCTGGGCGATCCCAAAAATGTTCGCATTACACCGGGCGAACTACTTATGGATGGCAATAAATGTCATTTTGAGTTTGAGTTTCACGATATCGCTGGCCCAGGCCCAATAGACCACGGAAGTGGGGGAACAGGCATGATCGAAGAGGATGTGTTGGGTGGTACCAATTACAGATATGCCCACAAAGACATCCACAAGCAATTCAGTATACCGAGAAACTTTTACGCGATATATGAAGAAAATTATTCGCCTGATATAGCGGGGGAAAAGATAGCTTCAGGCATTATTGATCAGGTGACTCAAATTATGTATGATGCAGCGACGTATGCGATACAAACAGCGACTAAAGAATGATTGGCGGTGATGATATGCCCAACAACGGTGCAAATTTTACTTTCCCTTCCCCTGACTGGAGTCGGATTGCGAAGAACATGAGTGACAGCGCTAAGGCATCTATGTCAGAACAAAGCGGTGCAGATGTTGATGTGACACAGAATATTACAATAAATAACAATTATCGGTATCCAGTTGAACAATCGTGGGACGATTGGCAAAATGAATCTAATACGACTGCACTTTCGGATTTAATGGCTTCCCTTGATAAATTGTCTGGCATTCTTAGTAAATATGATATGAATTTGAATTCAATCGAAAAAACCGAGACAATTTTGCAGACTCTTAAATCACGTAGGGGCGGTGGAAGCCCGACTCCTCATGAGATGGGGCAGGACGTGAATAAGCTTATCAAGTATATCGAAAGTCCACAGGAAAGCGCGGCGAAACTTATCAACGATTTGATGACGAGATTCCAGGACTATCAAACCTCCGGGGGGCTCAAACATCAAGGAAGTGATGAAGACCTTGCTATTAAGGCTAACTACGAAGAGTTCTATGAAAAGATTGCGAGATTCCAGGATGCATTAAAAATTGGGGATGTGGAAGAATGGTCGTCTCTGCTCGCTGGGGCGGAGCGTACTGCACAATCACTGAAGCAACTCATGCATAATGCAGTGAGGCAATTTACAAAATACGATAAAGAAGAAGACCGAGAAAAGAAAAAAGCGAAGGGTGTAAATGAAACACGACAGAATCGCGAGACTATATCGGCAAAGGATGCTGGCCGCCAGACACCAAGGGCGGCTCGTAACAATATAAGTCCGCCAGCCGGAGGTGGTAGTGTCCCTCCGAGCAACCAGCCCAATAACCCACCGCCAAGTGGGGGTATCAGATATTTCGAATCACTGAAGGAACTCACAGACTATTTGAATAACGTCAACACCGGCGAGCTTAAAGTGGTGAGTGCGGAGATTGAGAATATTCTTAAATCTCTTAACGGGCTTGCTCCAGAGGCGAAGAATATCTCGGCCATATTTGATAATGATCAGACGCTTCGTGGTATCGCGCTGTCTGCTGTGAGCAACAAGTATGGCTCTGCGGAAGTTGCGAGAATGCAGTATGGCTTTGGGCTCAAACCTGTTGACCCTGAGGATGAAGACAGCCCGCTGTATTACACTGTCAACAGAGCACAGACAAAAACGTCTACCTTTACAGATAAAATTGCCAAGTATCAGGCCGACCTTGAGGCCCGCGAGCAGGCACTGATTACAAAACTCACGGCAATGCACAATCTGCCAATCATGCAGGGCGACGCCGCGTCGAACGGGCTTCTCAAGCAGTGGGAAGAAATTGCCAGAGTGAGCGGTGACGGCGGGATTGAGCTGATTAAAAAGGGAAGCTTGTCTGATATTGAGGAAGCGGAGAGTAGATTTGATTCGCTGAAGGACAGCATCAAAGCTATTAACGACCTTGTCACCAAGAAATGGGCAAACAACTCTATCGAAAAGATGACCGAGAATGTGGACGAAATGGAGTCTATGCGAAAGACTCTGCCGAACATGTTCTCAAAAATCGGTATTTCTAACGATGATTTATTCAAAGACTTTGATACAGCTGCCGCGAGATTTCATCAAGCGGTAGACCCGAAAGAACAGGCTCTTGCATACAACGAAATGGCGAAAGCCATTAGAACTGTCAAAAAGACTTTGACAGAAGAAAACTCCGCATATAACGAAAACATCCGGCTGGCAAAGCAACAGCAGAAAATCAGCCACAGTAGCAAAGTAACGCTTGCTGGGTATAAAGAGAAATACGACAAGATGGGTGCGGGTCGCCCCGAACAGTACAAGAAGGCTCGCGAGGCGAAAAAGCGTTACGATAACGCAAGGAACGCGGCAGAGCGAGAAACTGCTTATAGAGATTATGAGCAGAATATGAACTGGATGAAGGATGATCTCGCTGTCGAGTATCCCAAGTGGAGAGAAAAAGAGAAGCGCAGTGCCAGGCTCAAGAAAGAAAATAGCAACCGCTATTGGAACGGCGGGAGGCAGACCCAGCAAATCGCGGACGTCAGAAAAGAGCTGGCTGAGCTTGCACAGCCTTACGGCGGACTGACTTCTGACGATTTGCCGGAGACCATCGCGAGCGTCCTGCGTGAAATCACGGCGGCGCAGAAGGAGAAGAACCCGCAAGTCAAGTCCAAGCGCATCGCGTCGCTCAAGGATGCAATGAAGCTTGCAAAAGCGAGCGTCAAGCAGTCGAACGATGTCGAGCAGGCAAACGAATTGCTTGGTCAAATCGCGAGCCGCGACTCGCTGGCCGACACCGAAGTACACAACAACCTTCAGGACGCTTTGTATCGCGTCAACTCCTTGACCTCCGCGAGCAGCCAGAATGAGCAGGCTGACGCCTGGGCGAACCTCGCGGCTAATATCAAGATCGCGTCTGATGCAATCAAGGAATACGACAAAGCGCAGACAGACAGCCAGAAGCAGGCGACGGCCCAGGAGCGGCTCAACGCGTCGTATGAACAGTACATCGCGCAAATCAATACCATCAAGACGGCCTATGAAAAGATGGGCAAGGTCGTTGATACGAGTAAGCTCGAGGGCGAGGGCGGCTTGCTTGAGAAGCTGTTAGGCGCTGATGCCAATGACAGAAATGCCGTCGCAGAAGTGCAGGCTAAAATCAGGCAGGAGCTCACTCAACTTCGCGTCAAGAAGCAGAGAGACAGCGCCATCTACAGCGCCGAGAATCAGCGCAATGCCAAGACTGGTACACTCAATAGGTGGCTCGAAGGGCTCAGTGTTGATGATGCTCAGCTCGAAAAGATTAGATCGCTGAAGGCTCTGCTTGAAAGTCTCGGTAAAATCAATCTGAACGAGTCTGGTGAGCTCGAGCATTTCAGTAAGGTGATGTCTCAAATCACTGAGACTGAACGTATCGCCCGTAGGCAGGTCGATACCATGCAACGCTATCGTCGCGTAACAGGCGATAAAGACATGGAGCTCATCGACAATGGGCGTTTGACCGCAGAACAGAAGACACTAGGGCAGGATCGCAGAACTGCACTTAATGCCGCCAAGACCGCATTCGACGGCGCACCGGATGACGTAGAAGCCCTACGGAAGCTTAACGAAGAGCTTGGGAAGATGGAAGACTACCTCTCGAAGGTGTCTAAGTGGGACGCGTTTGGTAAGCTCACCGATCAGGTGCACGCTTATTCGACCCAGCTCGACCTGATGAAAAAGAAGCAGGGCGAAGTCAGCAAGTGGAAGCCCGGACAACAGCAAATCTACAACGAAGCGCAGACCCTGTTAAAAACGTACAACGACCAGGTTGCGGCTGGTGATATGACTGGAGCCACCGACAGCGCGAACAAACTGAACAACAGCGTTAAACTGCTGAATCAGTCCTTCGAGAGCGGCGGCGGGTTCGTCGGGATATATGACGGCAAGATCAAGAGTCTGGCGACCAGAATGCTGGGGCTCGGCTCTGGGTTCATGGCGTTTAACAAGATTCTGGGCACGGTCAGAAAGATGGCAGGCTACGTCACGCAGATTGATACCGCAATGACCGAGCTTCGCAAGGTCACTGATGAAACGACGGCGGCGTACGCACGCTTCCAGAAACAGAGCGGCCAGACGGCTGTTAAAATCGGCTCGTCTATCTCTGACCTGATTAACACGTCCGTGGAATACGGGCGCATGGGCTACACTCTGGCTGAGAGCCAGCAGTTGGGCGTGACCACGACCAAGTTCGCAAACACCGGTAACTTTAACAATGTGACCGAAGCGTCCGACTCCCTGATTGCAATCATCAGAGGCTTTGACGAGCTCGACATCGGAGACGCGGAAGCTGTATCTGACAAGCTGACGGCTGTCGCAAACAAGTATGCTGTCACAGCGTCTGATATCGCGACGGGTCTCCAGCGAAGCGCCAGTGCCTTGAACCTAGGCGGTGTAAACGTTGACCAGGCGACGGCCATGATTACGGCTATCTCCGAAGTCACGCGTGACAGCGCGAGTGCCGGTAACGCCATTAAGACGTTGAGCATGCGCGTGAGAGGTGCCAAAACTTTGCTCGAGGAAGCGGGCGAGGATACATCCAATATGGCCGAGTCCACCTCGAAACTCCGCGCACAGGTCGCCGCGCTGACGAACGTCAACGGCAAGGGCGGCTTCGATATCATGCAGGACGAAGATACTTACAAGAGTATCTACGACATTATGCTCGGCATCTCCAAGGTCTGGGATCAGATGACCGACGTTAAGCAGAGCGCGTTGCTGGAACTGCTGGCTGGCAAAGTCAGGTCGAACCAGGTCGCGGCTTTGTTGAACAATATGAGCCGTGCCGAAGAAATTCTGCACACTTCTGAAAATGCCCAGGGCACGATGCAGGAAGTGCACGAGCGCTGGCTCGATTCTATCGCGGCAAAGCAGGCTCAGTTGACCGCGTCGTGGGAACAGCTGTCCCAGACGGTGATGAGCAGTGATGTCATCAAGGGCTGGTATCAGGTCGGCTCTGATATACTGAACGTAATCAATCAAATCATCAGCGGGCTCGGCTCTGTCGGCAGTGCTTTGACTGGTATTGGTATCACAGGACTTGCGGGCGCGTTCATGAAGAACGGCAGGGGTAACATCCTGACTGGGATGATGGACGCCTTCACGAATCGCGGTGGGGAAGTACAGGGCAAAGCTATTACCGCGTACAATACTGCGCTCCGAGATGGCGCGAATAAACTTGAGGCTATGGCCAAGGCCGAGCAGGCTCTCGGCGAAGGCACTGGCATGACCAAGGCCACGCGCTTCGCATTAGAGTATAGCGACGGCATTTCCAACGCCACCAACGGCATGACCATCTTGCAGATGAAAATGCAAGGGTTCAAGGGCTTGCTGAAGAACCTTGGTGCGAACCTGTTAGTGTCCGGTGTTGTGGCCGGAGTCAGCTGGTTGGCTGATCAGGGGATTAAGGCAATAGACAGGGCCGCCAACGCGGAACAATATGCCGTACAAGCCGCTGACGATGCGACTGCTGAACATCAGGAAGCTGTAGATAGGGTAAAATCGATTAAGGAAGAACTGGCGAACCTGAATAAGCAGCTCGATGAGTTGGAAAGCAGGAAAGCGCTCAACTTTGTAGATGAGCAGGCGAAGAACGACTTAAAACAGCAGACGGCGGAGCTACGCGTAGCGCTCGATCTCGCTGAAAGGCTAGCTAAAGCGAAAGGCAAGGCGGAGTATAACAAGCAAAAGAATGCGTGGCGTGAACAATACAGTTTCAACGATAACTTTTTCGCTAAACTGGGCAATTGGGACATGCAGAATGGGTTGGTCGGCACAGTTACTGGCACCGATTTCGTTGCTGAAATAAAGGATCTTTATAATCTTACAGGCTGGATGTATGGTTCTGAAACAGACCCGAGAATCGACAATCTGATTGCACAAATCGACAAGTATGTGAAAAAGGGGCTTGTCGGGAACGATGTTACTGGTTCTTTCGCGCTATTTGATTATTTAACGGAGCTTCGCGACGATCTTACGAAAGATACGCTTGTGCGATCGAAGGCTGGGATAATTGACCCCGAAACGCTACAGAAGAGGCAAGAACAGATTGACGAGGCGAATACTGCGCTCCAACAGATGGACGCTGAATTAACCATTCTTTACGCCACACTCGGCGAGAACCTCGACACCATGCGTGAAAACAGCGACACGTCGTCGCCCGTGTTCACCAATATGCAAACGCTTCGCAATATGATTGGTGAAAGGCTTTTCCCCGAAAAACATCATGAGGCAATGATTCTTGAACTCCGCAAGACGAATACGGAGTTTGACGAGACGTATAAGAAACTTGAAAAGCTCGCAGAGACAACAGAAATCACTGAGGAAATGCTCAATAGCGCCGAGTTTGATGGGTTCAGAGAGGCTCTCAAATCGATTGGCTTAGATACTGAAGATGTGGTGGCACATATACTCGCGGAACTCGGTAAGCTTTATAAAGCTCCAGTGCCAGAACTGAGCACCACAACCGCCAGCGGCCTCAAGACACAAATCGAAGGTCTTCTCGGCAATCGCACGAGCGCAGCGAACATCTTTAAGAACACCGGCTACGGAGCCAACCCCATCTCTGAGGACGATTACAAGACCCTCCAAGACATGGGCGTTCCTGATTTCATGCGGGCTGTTGAGTACTCTCACGGCACAGCCTTCTTCAACATGGATACGTTCAACGATGCTATGGCGGCGAAAATGTCCGAGCAGTACGATACCATGTACAAGGACATGATTGCCAAGCAGGAGGACTATGTTAAGGAGTCTCGGAAGCTTGAAGATGCACTGTTAGAATACGAAAAGGCACGTGTGGAAGCCGAGAAAAACGCCGAGGACAAGGCCGCGCAAGAAAAGGCAAAGCACGCTCGCGAAGAGGTCGATGCGATTGCCAAGAACATGGGTACGATTCGCGACGAGATCGAGTTGTATAACCGTCTTGGTATGCAAATCAAGGCCGCATCGTCCGCGTTTGGCAGGTGGCAGATTGCAAAGAACGCCCCGCAGGAAGGCGACAACTACGACGAAGCGCTTGATGCGTACAAGGCTCTGCAAGAGGGCTTCGCGTCTGGGCGCATCGGCACGGCACAGTTTAAGTCTGCGCAGGAATACCTGCTTGGTGCGAACGGCAATTTCTACGGTGACGAAAGCCAGCGGAAGAAGCTTGCGCGGTACCTGACAAAGAGCAACCCCGACGACAAGAGCGGGGCTGACACCGGCTGGGGCGCAAGGAACTGGCAGCAGGACGCCATCAAGGCTGGCATCCTTAATGCGGACGGCTCCTTCAAGGGCAACCGGTCTGTCGGCGAGATCGCTGAACTCATGGGCGTTGGCGAAGACTTGGTCGAGCACATGTTCGGCGAACTTAATGAGTTTATCACGGACGAAAGCAAAAAGTATAAGTTCGAGCCTAAGACGGTAGAGGAAGAAGCCCGGTCTGAGCAGTATGATGAGTACCTCAAGAGGCGAGAGAAATACGAAGCCGCCATCGACGCGTATAATGGAAACCAGAATAGAGAGACACTGACGAAGCTTATTGAAACAAGCAACGCGCTTGCCGAAACATCGGCGGCTCTGGGTCTTGAAGAGCCGAATCTCGAAACTGACAAGCTTATTGGGTCTCAGGACAATCTTAAAACATCGACCGACAAGAACACCGGAGCGATAATTGGATTAACAGATGCGATAAACGGGCGGGAAGGTGGAGACGATGTAGCCCCGCAGGAAGATGGCGGAGCTTCCCAGCCCCCAGAAGACAACGCCGGAACGCCTGAGGAGCTTAGTGGAAAAATAAACGATGTGGCTAACGAAATGGCCACGACAGTCGTCGGTAGCGAAGAGTATACTCGTCTTCACCAGCAGTTCGAAGACCTCCTTACAAGATATGATGGTCTTGAAAAGAAGCTGGCGGATGAAAGGATTAAGAATCAGCCCAATGAAGCTGATGCCCCAAAGCCATCGACAGGAGACGCCGCTACCGAGGATTTCCGAAGGACGTTGGCCTACCTCTCTGACAGAGAGGCCATCAATACCCCAGAAGAGATTAAGGCGTACAATGACCAGCTCGCGCAGGTCAAGGCTATGGCCGAGAACACAATCCCAGAAGCACTGCGCGGTATGCTGAAAGAGATGCAGGAGTTCGAGTTTATCAAGACTCCTGAACCAGAACCCGAGCCGCAAGAAGTTCAGGTTGAGGTCGAGGTCAAGCAGGAAGATGACGGAGCAGGAGAACCTGCTAATACGCACAGTGTAGCATCAGACATTTCAGAAGCCGTAAAGACGTTGAGGACGTATCAGTCTGAAACGGATGAAATCAACAAGGCCGCGAGCAAAATGCAGCCGCTCCCAGGACGAACCGTCAGCAATGAACTGTATAACAAGGCGTTGTCTGTGGTGCAATCCTACATCGACACTTATGGAGACCCGCTCGGAGTTTTCAAAGACTTCTTTGATATGAAACCTATTGAGCTCCCGCTCGCTGGCGACACAACCAAATTAGAAACCACAATCACAGAAGTCGAAGAGCAGCCCGTCGTTGTTAAAGTAGATGGAGATACGAGCCAGCTTCAAGAAGCCGTGAACGTCGCGTCAGATGGTAGCAACGGAGACACCGGCAACCGTCCCAGCAAATGGGCACTTATGACCCAGATTGCAAACCTCAAAAACATTGGCAGAATCGTCAATGACCCCGAAAGAGAAGCGACGCAGAAAGAAATCGACCTGTATAACAGCAGGTTGGCAGAACTCAAGAGTGTGCCGCAAGAGTATATCTATGACGCTTTGATTGATGACTTCGCCGAGCTTTCTCAGTGGCTTCCCATTGTGGCGAAGGCCGCACAGGACATGCCTGATGAGACGGCTGGCGCAATCGAAGACACAGTAGTACAACAGGATCATCCCGAACCGCCTCCTGCTGAAACTCCGAAAGTGGAGCCCGCCACGGAGACGCCAGACGAAGTTGAAGACGGAATGAAAGACGTCGCTGACGCGGCGCATAATGCCGCTGATGCACTGAACGATGTGGCAGAGCAGGCCCCTGAAGAGGACAAACAGCCGACAGGCTATACGACTGACGCCCAGACGTGGAATTCTGGAAACATTTACGAAAACCTCAGGAACCTCGCCGCGTACGTCAATAATCGCGAAGGCACAACCACTACACCCGAAGCGGCGGCGGAACGTACGCGCAGGCTTCAGGCAATTGTCGACATCCCCGATGTGCAAATCCCAGGAGAAATCTTCACCCAGTTCAAGGAGCTCCAGAGGCTTGCCGCGCAAGAGCTCGAACTCAATGTCAGCGCAAACACCACGCAAGCCAATGCCGCAATCAATAAACTTGATGGCAAGACCGTAACTGTTGACGTACAGGCTAATGTCACCAAGGTTGAGCAGTCGATGCCCGGCCCGTCGAACATCGTCAAGACTGTCAATCAGCTAAACGCCGAGGGCACGTCGAACGCTATGGCGGGTACGTCTCTCGTTGACGAGAAGGGTGCTGAACTGATTGAGCATGTCAGCCGTGGGACGTATGAGCTTGGCACGGATAACGGGCCGAGGTTCACACAGCTTGACAAGGGCGATATTGTACATACCGCCGAAGATACCAAGAAAATCAAGAAGCGTGGCTTGCTCAGACGTGCATTAGACGCGTTCAGAAACGGTGGGGTCAAGGGCGGACAAGCATTTGCAAAAGCGATACCTACTAAGTTCAACTGGGCTTCTGCTCCGGGCTCTGGAGCTGGCTCTGTAGGACGAGGTTCGGGCTCTGATGTCGGCATGGACGGCTCCGGCGCACTCGCGGCTGACGCTAGCACAACAGGCAACAAGGGTAGGTCTGGCGGCGGTAAAAAGAACACCATCGCTGATGCGCTCAAGTGGGCAGAGAAGCTCGTTGACTGGATCCCGACGGCGCTGGATATCATTAAGAAGAAGACGGAAGACTACGTCAAGGCCGCCGAAAAGAGCGCGGGCTACCTCGCGAAGAACAGCGAGCTGACCAACGCGATTGAAAACGTTAATGCTGAAATCGAACTGAACACGCGAGCCGTCAACAGGTACAAGAAACAAGCGAGCGACTTCGCGACCAGAGCGGGGCTTTCTGTTGATATCGTCAAGAAGATTCAGGAAGGCACCATCAACATCGAGGAGTACGACGATAACACCCGCAAAGCTATCCAGACCTATCAGACCTGGTGGGACAAAGCCAAGGGCTGTCTTGATACCATTGAAAACCTGAACGACCAGCTGTACGACCTGTCGAAGCAGAAGCTCGATAACATAGTGAACTACTTCAGCAACATCGACGATATGCTCAACCAGCAGATCGAGACGTACAACAAGATGGTCGAGGTCAAGGAAGCCTACGGCAAAGAGATGACGCGAGATGACTACCTCGAAGCAATCAAGCTGACAGAGCAGGCCATTGCGAACCTCAGTGAAGAACAGGCCACGTTACAGACGGAGCTTGACCGGCAGGTCGAGTCTGGCGTTATTAAGGTAGGTAGTGATGACTGGTACAACTACGCCAAGCAGTTGGAGGAGTTGAACTCTACCATCAGTCAGGCGAAGATTGACCTGTCTGAACTGAATGACGAGGTAAAGAATGTCGCGCTGAACAACCTTCAGACGAGTATCTATTATCTAGATAACCTCCAGACCAAGATCGAAGGGTTACAGAAACTGCGTGAAGCGCAGGGAGATACCAGCGACCTGAACAGTTACCGTTTGCTTATCTCCAATGGTATGGAGCAAATCGAAAACATCGAAGCTCAGAACAAGCTCATCCGCGATCAGATGGAAGGCCTCGACGAGCTCTCCGAAAAATATCAGGAACTGTACAGCCAGTTGCAGGACAACAGCGATAAGATTCTTGAAATCAAAACCAGTCAGGAAGAGTGGAACGACGCCATTCTTGACATGAAGATCAGCGTTCTTGAAAAGCAGAACGAAAAATATCAGCGTCAGCTGAACCTTATGAAGGCGCTCAACGGCCTCGAAGACGCACGCCAGCGCAGAGTCTTGCTGTATGACAATGAGCAAGGCTTCCACTACGTCGCCGACGAGGATGCGATGGAGTCCGCAAGAGACGCTATCAACGACCAGATGTACGACCTCCTGGTCAACGGGCTTGAAGAGCAGAAGAGCTACAACAACATTTACGATAACATGGGCAACATCCTCGAACCCGCAAAAGACTTGCTCTCCGGGATCGATTTCTCCGCATACTATGATTCTATCAATCGCGGCTCGGAGACCTCCGAGTTCCTGACGAACGTACTGAAGAACATCGATATGCCAGAGCTCCTTGAGAGCACCAAGGGCGGAGATGTGTCTATCGACATCGGCGACATTATCCTCAACGGCGTGAACGACGCTCAGTCTCTGGGCGACGCCATCATTGCGCAGCTCCCCGGCTATCTCGTGCAAGCGATTTACTCCAAGGGCGCGTAAGACGAGTAAAAAAATACCCACCAGCATCGTTCGCTGGTGGGCTTCTTTGTTTTTATTGGTGACAAGTAAATAAAGGAGATTTGTATATGGATATTGACATGAAGAAAGATGCAGCTTATATTAGTGGCGTGATCTCCAGTAGCACAAGCTGGGGACAAAAGAATCTTGACAAGTGCATCCACAGAGATGAGTCGCGGGGAGGGCTTATGAATAGTAATGCTGTACTTAGCGACTACATTGGAAGCTGGTTGTCAACCGTTAAGAAGGGGCGTGTGAAGCCGTCAACGTTCGATAGATTGGCTACGTCTGTTGTCACGCTCATGGAATACCCGATACACGCGATGAGTATTTCGGCAATCACGCCGGAAGACTGCGAGGCGTATGTTGACCAGCTGACTGCGTCTGGGTACTCTCTCACTACGATTAAAAAGCAAATGCAAATCGTGTCTGCACCTCTCAGGTATGCGTATACCCACCGTGTCATCCCGTTCGACCCGGCGGCGTGTATGAAACCACCGTCTAAAGCATTCGTGCTGAAGGCCAAGAAGAAGGTGGACGCGTTCACCGTAGAAGAACAGAAGCGTCTGCGCGAGGTATTAAGGACGCGTAAGCACCCGGCCTATGCCGCCATCGAGATGATGCTGGAAACGGGAATGCGCCCAGGCGAGGTACTGGCGTTTGAACCTGAGGACATCAATCTGGACGGGCAGTACATCTATGTTCATCGGACGATGATCAATCTCGCAAATAAAAAAACATCTTATGTACAAGACAGTGCGAAGTCGGAGACGAGCAACCGCCGAGTGCCGCTATCAAAACGCGCACAGGAGATGGCGGAGGCTATCATCAAGTCAAAGCAGGAACACCCCTACATGCAAGGGCTGGACAGGGTTTCCTACGAAGCGCTACGCTACCAGTGTGCCAGAGTTTGCGAGCAAGCGGGCGTCCCGTACAAAGGGCTTCATGTATTCAGACACACTTTTGCCACAAATCTTTTTTACAAAGGCGTGAACATAAAAATTTTATCGAAGATCTTAGGGCACTCTGAAACCTCGGTTACAATGAATATATACATTCATTTATACGGTGACGGGTTCTCTGAAATGCTGTCTGCTGTGTGCTAATTGCACTAAAAAAGTGCAGTCTGATTGGACAAACTGCACAAAAGTTCTGGCAGGGGAAGAAGGACTCGAACCCTCAACAAAGGTTTTGGAGGTCTGAAATTTTCATCTACATTATTAACAAAACAAGCGACTCATCTCTGTGCGCCTTGCACAAAAGAAATGAATAATATTCGGAGACGAGTTTATAACTTGCAGATTATTGAATAATATGCATTTAATATTCAGATGATCACCAAAGCATCACCGACGATGGTGTTTTGCTGATGACCTGGAAAAAATATGGGTACTACTTCAGAGCGTTCTCTGGAATAGTACCCATTTTTTAACTGATAATCTCTTAATCGCTGTAGAAGGGATAGTAGTTGTAGAACCGCGACAGCTTCATCGTCATAGTGAAGTTGGAGACGTCCATATTCACAGACTTGACGATGTACTGGTTTGCAACGCCGGTTACAGGAGAGGTGTACTCAATCTTCTGGTTGACGTCAATGAACGGGATCAAGATGGTCGTGAGCTCGACATCTGTGTTCATGCGGCAACGCAGGTAGTTCTCGTACTCGCCACGCTGGTACGCAAGCTCGGTCGTCATGATGCTGGCATAGTCACCGTCCTTCAGCACCTGCCTGAGTTCGCCGTTCTGAATGCTAAACCGTTCGTGAGCGTTGTCTGAGTTGTTGTAGCGGTCACAGGCGAACGGGCTTTCAGGGTTGATGATGTAGCGGATATCTTCGCAATCGGTACGCATTTTATCGAACTGCTTGGCATCAGCGGACGGAGCGAGGTTCATCTCTCGCACGATGACGTGGATTTGCTTCTGCCCCATCAGGTACAGTGTCTTGACGAGCTCTCCATTGCTGGTGGAGAAGATGCACCGTAATACATACGCACGACCCTTGACGAGTGCCTTGGCTGGCAAGGCAGACCCATCGCTGTTGAGAATCGGTACGACTTCGGTGGTCGTAGTCGTGGTCGGCTCGCCTGTCTCGCCATTCTGCGCGGTTGTTTGTAGCGTGAAAGTAATCGTTGGGTTAGCGGGAGAGTCAACGTCGGGCGTGAAGCAATACTTCTTGTTCGCCTCAATGGTTTCGAGCGGAGTAAGGAACCCGATTTTGTACGAGCCATCGACCGTTTCGCAAGTGGTTGCGATGTAGTCGGCTGCAATGCGCTTGCCCCAAATCTCAGTGCTATTCTTGATATTGCTGAAGTTCATGGAGCGCTTCTCGGAAATGACCAGATCGTCGATGTCGCTGGGGGTCAGCACACAAGGCTCACTGATGCGCATCGGGATTTTCCCCGCATGGTACACACCCTCGGTATCGAAGTACTGCTCATACCACGGGAACAGGCTGAGCACCTTCTTCAGGATCTCGTAGGGGTATATCCCCTCGTTGAACGTAAGGTCATAAGGAATGACGTCGGGGAACTCTTCAACCTCGGTACGTTTTAGCAGTGACCAGCGTGCGATGGTGGCTTCGATTTGATCCTTGATAACGGAGTCTACGGCGATTTTCACAGCCGTGCCGATTTGGCTGCCGCGCTCGCCGTTAAGATAGCCCATGATGTCAGTCAATGTCAGCTGAAGCTCGTTGGTGGTCGCGTCATAATGAAACGCGTCGCTGGATACAATCATCGTGCCCAGCTTATACCAGCGGTAGTCGCCGTTGTACATGATGCCGACGCTGAAGCGGACGAACTTATCCATCCAGCCGAGCTCGAAGTTCTCCTCGACCCACGATTTGTCTGTGATGATTAGGGTGACTGTACCTGTGCGCCGCATATCGCTCTCGGCATCGATATTAAAAGTGACATCTTTGGCGTTCGCTGTCACTTCTGATGTCACTAATAAGTACTCGTCCAGAAGCTCCAGCTTATACATGACGATATGGTTTGTTTGGTTGATGGCCGCGATGTCGTCACTGGTGACCGTGATCATGTGACCACCTCTTTTACCCAGCCGGGGCTAGTGGGAGTATAGACGGGTTTGTCAAGATCGCCGACCTGCGTCCAGTTGAACGTGACCGTGGTGAGCTTGGTGTCTGGATTCCAGTTCTCCTGCACTTCGCCGTCGATAGAGACGATGTAGGCCTTCGCCCGTGTCCGCATGAGCTTGTCTTTGCCGTTCATCAGGAACTCGATAAACGCGTCGCGGTACTGGTCGCAGTCTTCGGGGAATGTTGGCTCGCCGCATTTGTCGCCGAGGGGAACCCAGAGCGCCGTACAGCTACCGGACGCATAGTTCGCTTCGGAGTTAGACACGCGATGCGGGTACTTGCCGGAAAGCGTGTTGATGTACTGTACAGGCCGTGTACGCTTATAGGACTCGGAATATTGGCTACCAGTTGTGCCGAACGCGGTCTTCCAGGAAGATGTCTCGTCAGCGAGAGACAGGCCGTCGAACTCGCAGTCGGCGTAGCCAACCCCCTGACACACAATAGTATTATCGGTCTGGGTCATCACGACGACGTACCTGTAGCGGACTCCGGGGACGACCTCAAGATCGTCGTATGAGAAGCTGAGTTCGTCTATAGAAGAGACACTCTTGTCAATCAATACCTTGACAATGCCCGTGGTCATGTTGGTGCGCGTCAGGTTGAGTTTGGTAATGCCAGAGATGGTATCAAGCTGGTATGTGACCGAGACATTGATACAGCACTGCTCTGGCATGTTTGTGCAGATTACCTCTTGGATGTTCATAAATATCCTCCTTATGAGGCTACGCCTGTTGAGCCTAACCCACCGGTGCGATTGCCGTCTGCGTCATCGTCATCGGTCACGTCGTATCGCACGATGATGCCTTGGCAGATGCGGTCGTTCTGCCGGAAATAGACGGGCCTATCGCCGTCATTGACCAGCTTTAGCATGATATGTCCGAGGGTTTCGGAGTTGACAAAGTCTGCATCGATCACAGCCAAGGTATTGGCCAGCCCGATGCGGAACCTGAAGCCAAGGCCGGAGCGGGGAGCAATGAGCAGCACGCGGTCTTCTGGCATGAGGCAACGGACACCTGTGGGGACGATGATTGTCTTGCCGGGCTTCAGCGTGAACGCGAATGGCGTATGGAAATCGTAGCCAGCAGAGTGTTTAGTGGCGCGTTTGGGCAGGTCAAAGCCCTGATAAGCAGACACCCAGAACTCGGGCGATTCAAGCACGTCGGGAGCAATCCACTCGACCACGTCGGCGGACTGAAGAAATGTATTAAAAGGAACCTTCTCAAACTTAATCATTTATTGATCACCTTCCCCAGAATTTTGTACACAAACTTGGCATCGTCTTCAGACCGACAGATGATGAGCACGTCATCCCGCGCTACAACACAGCAGAAAACCTGTTCAAGACTGAGCGCGTTGACGGACGTGGCGACGGCCTCTGCACAACCGTGGATGCAAGCCACCTTAACATAGATGCCCAGCGTCTCTACATGCATTGCGGCCTCAATGGTCAGCTTGGACAGACGCTCGGCGAGGCTTTCGTGCGCTATACGTGCTGGGGTCGCGAAGCCGATATGCCCGTCATGGCGAACCGATGTGACGAGGTGGAGGTCAGCGATATCGCGGTAGATGGTGGCCTCATCGTATACAAAGCCATTGTCTGCCAGCGCTTGCTGAAGAGTACCCGCATCCTGAATCGGAAACTTATCGATGAGCTCGAGAATTTTCGTCTGACGTTCGTTCTTCAGGTAACGCGCCATAGTTTGTTTTCCCTCACTTTTTCGTCGTATTCAGCCGGGTCGTAGTGCCAGGTCTTGTGTGGGAAGTGTTCAAGCTCTTCTGGGTATTTCGCGCAGAAGTATTCCCACTTGTCCTTGATGGCCTGCTCGATTGCCGCTGTATCGTAATTGGAATAATACTTCGCTGCCGCTACGAATGTCATGATGTCGTTGCCGTAGAGAGCAATGTCGTAGTTCTCGCAGGTCTTGCCGCCCCACTTGGTATCGATAAGCTCCAACGGCTGGTTGTAGGAAATGTAAAGCGCGTCATCGCGCAGGAAATGGTTGACCCACATGTTGGGCTTGTAGATCATGTCCTTGATGTTCGTCGCTCTCAGGTACTTATACCCGCCGTACAGGTATACGCAGATATAGTAGTCTGGCAAATCCTTGACCCTGATTTTGGTCGGGTAGGTGCCCATAGACCAGAGAGTGCCGTTCTCGCCTTCGCGGCATATATAGCTCTTGCTGGGATAGTCGTATCGCCGCTTCTCTTTGGAGTAGTAGATGGCGGTCGGATTGGGCTTTCGCATTGTCTCACCTCTTTTACTGTCGGTTTACTGTTTCTTACGCCGGAATACTGACGTGATGTCAATCCATTGATCAGGTAGGATGACACCGGCGACATTCTTGCTATAACAGCGCATGTACAAGCGCTGGTTGGTGGTGGGGCTGTCGAGCCCGCCAAGCCCCTCAATATACGGCCCGACCTTGATATAGTCGAGGTAGCCCGTGGGGCCGTCGTACTCATCAGCGCCTGTGTACAGGCAGGTCTTCAGCCCGTGACGGTGCGCGTATTCAAGGCACTCGTTGAGCGCTTCGGGGTCGTTGCCCTGACCGAGGAAGCAGACGCAAGTGATTTGGTCTTTGTACTTCTTCAGGAGGGCGGGGAGGTCGGCTTCAAGGTCGCGACCGATATCCTGCCGGAGCTCCGGCGAGTGACAGCCTGGGCAGTGACCACCGCAATTGGAGATGGCCAGAGTCAGACTGATCTCGTCGGGGACTTCGGCGAACGTCACGGCATGCGAGACGTACTTAATCATTCTTTGCCTCATCAACTTTCTGCGGGTCGGCGAAGTACCGCTTCTTGAACTCTGCCTGCCGCTCAAGCGACCAACGGGACACCAACGTCAGGTAACCGATGGGGCGAACCGCGTAGTCAACGTCTTCACTACCGCACTCAGGACACTTCTGAAGGTAGTGCTTGGAGATGTGACCGCAGGACTTGCAGACCGTGTTCGGGATGTTCATGGTGAAAAGGCCGGTTTTGTTTCTGGCGGCGAGCTTCAGTAGCTGTTTGTACTGCTCTTTGGTCAGGTGCTCATTGAGGTTCAGATGCAGGGCGGAGCCGCCGTCGAGCCACTGGGTGTAGTTCTCGCCATGCATGACGAACTTCTCGGTGGGCTGGATGTTCGGGTCATCAGAGCGGTAGATGTAGCTGTTGTACGCGATGCGGTCGGGAACCCAATAGCCGTCGCGAGCGTCCCACTTGCGGAACTTGACACCGAGACCCTCTCCTGGCACAATTTCCGTATTAAACTTGGCTTTACCCTGGATACGGTCGGCTTTGTTGAGCTCATAAATCGGTTTCAGGATGGAGGCTACGTACTGCTGGTAGTCTTCATTGTTGGATGGCTCGATGCCGAGGAACTCAGCGCCCTCGTTCAGGCCGTTGATGCCGACCGTCAGGTAGCACTTATTAGGATCGATGAACATGGGCTCTTCATAGATCGGGATCATATGCGCATCAATCATGTCCTGAAGGATTTTACGGAAGGCCAGCAGATATTTATGGATACGGGACACACGCTCGGCAATCATGTCAGAGATGTCACGGCCTTCGCGTTTTGCGTCCTGTACTGCGCGGTTGACATTCAGAGAGATCACGCATAGGGAGCCGGTCTGAATGGAACCAGCGCCCAGGGAATAACTGAACACATTCTCTTCGAGATTGATACCGTTACGCAATCTACAGCAAGAACTCAAACTATCCACGCTGTCGGACGTATAGGTAAAGAAACTGTGTCCCTCACTGTACATCTGAGCGATCCAGTCAGCGGAGTCCTCGTCGGGGAAGTCTTCGCCAGTGTTCAGAATAGAGAACGTCTCCACGGGGAAGGTGAGGATTACCTTTGTCCTCTCCTGATTGAACCATTTCATAAACCGCTTCTGAAGCCACTGTAGGCTCTCCCACTTGGGCTGAGTGCCGTCCGGGAAGTAATAGCCATTAAACAGGGCGTCGAAGTAGTTCTTGTCGAAGTAGGAGAAGTTAATGAACGGGCTCTGGTATGTTCTGCTGCCTGCGGGCTGGTTCAGGGAGTACACCACCTGCTGGAATTTATCGCAGATATACTGGTCAATGGTGCGCTTGCGGACGGGGGAATCGAAGATGATACGGTCGGGATGCTGCCAGTAATCTTCACCCATATCCTTACGCGCAAAGTAATCGAAGATGGTCAGGAACTCAGGGGTTGCACAAGCGCCGAGAATCAGCGCAGAGACTGCGAACACCAGGTTGATGTAGTTGCCGCAGTAAGACTCAAGGTTCTTAGGTGCTTCAGACTGCCCACCGACACCCTTCAGCCCGCTGACCAGCAGGGGATACAGGGAGATGGCAGCACAATACGGCTTGCCCACCAGACCTGTCTCGTCATGCCTGTAGATGATGTGGTGTTCAAGGTCATACAAATATTGATAGGCGAGGTCTTCGCCGTAGATTGCTTTGATCGTGTTGAACATGCGGAGCCGGTTGGCGAAGATGTTCTTCTTTTTATGGATTTCGCTCTCCAGTGTGGCAACGTTCTTGTTGCGGACATTGGAGTTAGGGTCGACCTCACTACCAGACGCCGCGTTTTCAGCGTCGCAATAGCGGTCAATGAAGTCGAGGTCATTCATGAATGGCTCGTACTGAGCGAGCAATTCCTTGCGTTCTGAATCGGTCACATGAATCATCCTTTCTGAAAATTATGCGTTTTGCAGATACTTAACTGCTTCGGGGAAGTACATAATCTTCCCGCCTGCGTCCAACGCGGGGACACTGTCCAGATTCAGAGCTTTAATCTGCTCCATGTCTTCAATCTTTTCATAAGGAATCTTCTTCAGTTTCATGCGCTGTTCGAGCGCGGCGCACATCCCGCACCCGTGTACACCATACAGTTTGTAGCTCATTAGTTTTCACTCCCCATTTCGAGCACACCGTGCTCTATATTATTAGCGGCGTTTTTCAGCCGTTCAATTACGGTATCAATTAACGCTATCACGACGAGCAGATGCCACGGCACTTCCTCGCCGCGATATACCAAGTACGCGATATCCATAGCCAGACAGAGCTCATGCTCACAGCCCTGTGACTCCGCGAACTCGCGCCAGCCATACGTGCCCCACCCTTCAGGCATCGGCTCTACAGGGTGTTCGGCAAAGCGGCGGATATACCACTTGGCCTTTTCAAGGTCTTCGATGGCGTTTTTCTTATGACCGGCGCGGCTGATGTACTTGACAAACGAGCCCATCGAAAAGTCCAACCGCCAGTCCTCGATAAAATCAATCACTTCTACATTCCCGCGATTGTAATAAGCGGGATGGTTGACCGCATCACTCATCTTTATATACCTCCGAAAGTTTGGGATGCATGCCGCAACCGTTACGCTCCGGGCAGAACGGGTGGTTGGGGTCAGCCTCGCACTTAGGTCTCAGCCAGCGCTCTGCTTCAGGCCACAAGTGAATCACCTCATTGGCCATCAGACTCACGAGCTCCCTGATTTCCCACTGCGCTCTGGTACACATGCGTTCGTGGCAGATGTGGATGAGTTCGCGCAGATTGACGGTCATTGTCAGCGTTGTCTCACAGGAATTAGGAAGCACGAAGCGGGCGTCCTCGTTCGCGATGCCGCACTTGTCCGTGAGATAGGAGTATGCGTTGTTGATGACCCTCATCAGTTCGTGGTAGACTTCAGCGGCCTTGGGATTATCAGCGATAGACGGCGGCGTGACGTAGCCGAAATTGTCCTCTTTGCAGTAACGCTGTGAGCGCACAGAAAACGCCGCAAGGCGATGCCGCGTGAGCTGCGCAAGGCAGGCTCTACTGATGCCCGTGATGCGGAACGTGAAGTTCGCGTGCTCTGCGACGGACTGATGCCCGTTTTTGATGCACGCGTTCAGGATGCGCGTGGGGTGATCCTCGTCGGGCTCGGAATCATAGCACTCGCAAGCCGCTTGCTCACAAGTGAACAAAGGGTCAAGCGTATAAGATACAAGTTCAACCGTCATTTTCTTCTCCTTCATGTTCATCGAAATGCGCTTCAAATCTGTCCAGAAGCCTGACCAGGAAAACCAGCTCTTCTTCGGGCGCTTCACCGCTACAGCGGCGCAGATTCCAGCGGTTTTTAACGGAATGGTACATCTCGATAATAAAAGCTTCGTCTGTCATACTTTGCCCTCAACAAACCTCAGATCAATACCACCGCAGGGCGGTGTACTTCTTCACGTTCTTCTTATGGATGATGGCTGCGTACGGGTCATACGTCCTGACCTCGTCGTCGATGTATACCCTGACCCAGGCGTGATACTTGGTATCGGCGTACCCGATGACAAGCGAGGCCGGAACGCCCTGAGACCGGAGCATGGCCACCATCAGCGCGGCGATATCCTGGCAGATACCCATGCGCCGCCGGAAGCAGTCGTCGATATCAGGCAGGACGCTTTTGCCCACTTTTGCGGCCTTGATATAATCGTACACGATGTTGGACTCTATCCACTTCCTGACCTGTGCCACACGCTCGGCACTTGAGGTGCAATTTTTGCACAGCTCCGCCGCCTTGAGGGTGCAAGGGGACTCAGATGTATAGTCGACGTACTGGTTCGGGTGGAGGTAGGGCGCTGTGGGGCTGGACAGTTTGACGTTCAGGTTTACCCTGCCGATGACGGCATAGCGCGAGCCGCTGGTGTTGCGGTAGAGCTCCACTGTATAGCGCCCGTCGCCGAACTGAAGGGGGAAGGTCTCCTCCCCGTCAACGCCGTAGAGACTGAGATCGTAGAAAACGCTCTGGCCGTTGGCGGCGACGCGGAGCTTGTTGCGGTGGCTGTCGGGCTTTATGTTGCGGGCCGTGAACCAGCCGTTGGCGATGTTGTCAGCGCCGATATAGAGCTTGCCGTTGATCATACATAATCACCTCAATAGTCGTCATAGAATTCCTCCTCGTCAGGCACAAGGCCGGACTGTTCTTCTGCGTAGTTCCAGAGCTCCTCATATATGTCTGTCGTCTTTCGGATGGGGACGCAGACCAGCACTTCATACAGCTTGCGCTCCAGCGCTTCATGCCGCTTGATTTCTGCTTTCAGGGATTGGATAGTGGGGCTCGCCCGCTGGCTCTGCATAAGCGCCATCTCCTGTCTTACAAGTTGTCTACGATTTGGTAGTCGAGCAGATGATATCGCATCGTGCCCATATATTCTTTCATTTGATACCCATTCTTGCCGCCAACGACGCGCAGGATATCTCCCTCACGGACGTTGTGCACATAAAATTCACGCGGCACCGTCCACTCATGCACTTCGGCAGTTCGCAACGAATTTGCCGTAAAGCAGTAAGCCCAGAGCCTGCCTGTCTTCTTGGAGTAGAGCGGGCGCGGCGGCTCGGTGACGTAGAGGAGGGCGCGATAATTGCTTCCAAGCGCTGGGATGTAGCCGAGATATTCTTTCCAGACTGCCAGCCTGTCGCTGAGAGCAGGCGGTCTGATGTCCTGCTGTTGGATAATATCCTCGACGAGATAGACAAGCCCCTGGCCGTCATTGACGCGCCAGTTTTTCTCTGTCCTGCGCTCGGCGAATTGTGATACCTCTTTGTCACTCGCTCCGAAGATGGTGGTCTTCTTTTCGGTAGAGAGCCAGGTGAGCTCGCCGAACTTGAGCATGGTCGCGATTTCAAATATTTTCTGCAATTTGTTAGGGTTGCCGAAATCCTTGAAGTAGCCGATGCTGATCAGGATCTCAATCTGTTTATTGCCGATACCGGCAAGTTTAAGCGCAAACACGACGTCCATAAAACGTTTATTGCCGATACCGTCGAAGGACTTCTCCACCTCGGCAAGCTTCTCGCCGATGCCAGTCGCTAGATCTTTGACGGACTCCAGCCCCTGATAGATGGTATTGGTGGCCCTGTCGAACGTGTACTCACTGCCAGAGTGCCCGAAGGTGGGCGACATCACTTTAAGGCCGTAGAGCTGCGCCAGCAGTGTGCCGTGAGCGATATCGTCCTGTGAGTGAGCGCCGTTCAGGTAGGCCGTGCAGAACTCAATGGGGTGGTAGTAGCGGCAGTAGGCGCACACGAAGCCCACGATGCAGTATGCGACCGCATGGGAGTAGTTAAATGAATAGCCGCTAGCGTCCTGAATGACCTGAAGCAGGTCTGCAACGTCGCGTTCGGCCTCCTCCCTCGGTTTATTGGAGCGCTCGATATACCCCTGTTTGATTAGTACGATATCTTTGGCGACCTTCTCTGGATTCTTCTTTGCGATATCTCGCCGCACTGTGTCTGCCTGACTGCCGCTGAAGCCGCAAAGCTCAATCAGAGCACGCAGGATGTCTTCCTGATAGACGCAGAAGCCGAAGTTGTCTTTGAAGAGTTTGTCCATCTCCTTAGTGGGGTTGGCGTGTACCTTACGGGCAAATACGTCATCCCTGTAAGACGCGCCGGACGGACGGATTGACGCAGTCAACAACGCCATCTCTTTGATGCTGGTCGGTTTCATCTTGCACAGGGAGTTGTACCCAAGCGAGCTCTCCATTTGGAAGATACCGTAAGGGCTTCGCCGCATGTCTTCCCACACTGCCTGATCATTGAAGTCAATTTCGTGCGTTTTTGGGAACGGTTTGCCAAGCGCCTTATATGTGTCCGCAATGATTTTGACGTTGGTCAGAATCAGCATGTCGTACTTGCACATGCCTACGTCGTGAGCCTCTTCCATATCGAGCAGGAGGCAGTGCTCACCAGAGTTGTAGAACGTGCCATAGTTGTCGTCCAAGGTAACTGGTGAGATAACAATACCAGCCGCGTGAATAGACTGGCTGACGATGGTGTTGACCGTGCCATCGAAGTAGTAGAAGACGTCGGGGTATTTCTGTCTGGCGGCTGTCGGGTTGCTCATATACTCGGCCTTGATTTTGTCTGCCGCTTTTAGTGTGAACGGGCACTCGGGAATCATCTCATCCTTGAATGTCTTGGGGTTCAGGTCTTTCCTGTTCTCTATCACCCAGCGCGTCTTCAGGCCACGGCAGATATCGTCAATCGCGCCTTTGTCTGCGACTGTGCCATAGGCCGAAACACGCGCCGTCTTGCGTTCGCCGAACTTCTTGATGATGTGTTGGAATACTTTCGGCCTATCTGTGTCAATAAGATCAGTGTCGATATCACCGATCGTTATTCTGTCAGCGTTACAGAACCTGCTGAAAATCGTCCCATAGTCCTCAGGGTTCATGTCGATGATATCGGTGACATACGCCACACGCGAACCGCCGACAGAACCACGGGCGGGGCCGGTCGGAATGCCGTTAGCATGGCACCACTGAATGAGCTCGCTTTCGGACAGCATAAAGCCGCACATGCCAAGCTTTTCAAATGTAGAGAGCTCCTCTTCTATGGCCTTCCTGAACGCATCTTCCTGGCCCCTCGGTATCACGCCGTTCTTCAGCTTGTCCTCGAACATCTGCCATGTCAGTTCTTTGTACCGCTTGGCGTCCTCTTCGGACGAGCCATAGGAGATAGGATATTTATTACTCCTATCCACTGTGAACTCTTCCACGCTTGCGGCCATGACGTTCGTGTTCTCAATCGCTTGGAGATACACGTCGCGGGGGAGAGCCCCCTGTTTCTCGTATGCTTCGACCAGCTCGTCATACGTTTTGTATGTCATGTCAAAGGCTTCCTCATCAGGGAACGACTTGCCCTTCGCCAGCATCAGCAGATCCCGGCACTCGGCCTTATACGGTGTTGAGGAGTGCGTGTCCGTCCCCGCGATCAGCGGCTTGCCGGTCTCCAGCGACAGCTGATACAGGTGCTGGTTATATGCCGCCTGACTCGGGTGATTGTGGTGCTGGATTTCCAGATAATCGTATCGGTTCAGCAGTCTCTTGTAGTCCTTATCACTGATTGGGAGCTTACTCAGCGGTGAAGCGATACAGGCTGATATAACGATGACGTTTTTCGACAGCCGGATCAGCTCATCGAAGGTCATACGCGGCGCGTAATAGAAATGATCTTCCTTTGACGCCGCTTTAACAGCCAGATTGATCTCCTTCATTCCCTCATGGTTCTTAGCAATCAGGACGGTGTGGTAATTGTCTCTGACTTTCTCCTCGGCCAGCGTTCTGGTCAGGTAAACCTCGACGCCGTATAAGAACTTCAGCCCCGCCGCCTGACACGCAATCATCTTGCTGATATTCCCTCTCGGAAGGCCATGTTCTGAAGAGCCAATCGCTGTCATGCCGTCCCGCTTTGCCAGATCGATGTAGTCGCTGAACTTTGTGCAGCTGTCCAGCAGACTGTAATCACTATGGCAATGGTACATGGTATAGTTTGGCATTCTTCACCTCAATTAAGATAAAGTTAAAGTTAAGACGGGAAGCTTTCGTCGAGCTCCACGAGAAGCCCGACCACGAAACTGAACACGATGCCAATCATGAATCCAAACGCGAAAGCCGCTACTATATCCATACAACATCTCCTTTGAACTGTGTAAACTCGGCAGACTGGACATATTATTTAAGTCATACCTTCGGAAGTTCGATTCCGTGAAGAACGGCCTGCTTTTCAAGCTCATACAGATACAGCCCCATGTGATACGCCTGTTCTTTCCAGCTTTCAAACGGGATGGGCGTGTCAAAGCCGTGCTTTCCAACTTCCCGCTTGACAATCAGCTTATGCAGTTTCTCATAGCGGATTTTCGTCTGAAGGTACTCAGCAATAAAGCGATCCTTCCAATCGTCGCTGCTCATGAGTTCAATCGTATCTTTCAGTTCCATGATTTAATCTCCTATTTAAGTTCCTTTGTCTTGCGATTTATACTCAACTTCAATACAGCTTATTTTCTGTTTGTCATTTACCGCGAAGTGCGATACACCACCGCATCGCTTGCAAAAATATGTCACGCAATTGAGTTCACCAGATGTGACCGTTTCTCTTTCCATTTGACCGTTACACCAGAAACATTGAATCTCCAATGGTATAAATGTATTTCTGCGGTTCATATTTAAAACTCCTATTAAAATCAGAACGGATCACTGTCATCGGCCTCGCCGTTCGCCATGCGTATCTGCTCCTCTGTCAGAAACGGCAAAGGCTCCTTGTGCTCCTCTTTATCCCACGAGTAGTTCTTCCTGAGGGTGTCGAGGTTGTCGTAGAACCGGCGGCTACTTGGGTCGTAGTACAGGGGATAGACATGGCCGAGGGCGCTCGTGAACCTGTCCTTCATGATATGCAGCTGGACAGAGCAGTCGGTGTACGGCTTATGCTTGCCGTTCTTGTCTGGCTGTCTGTCCTCTTCCTTAACTCTGTACAGGGAAAACACGCGATGCGCGAGGTTCGCCGCCGAAACAGAGCCGGACAGGTCATACAAGTCAGGAGCGCGGTTGAACTCAACCATTTTCTTCGGGTGCAGAACGACCCACATGACCACGTCCAGGCGCTTGGCTGTTGCGATGCAGTCGCGGATGAACTGGTTCTGCGCGTCCCAATACTTATCTCCGAAAGCGCCGAGGTTGACGGAGGAGAGGTTGTCGATAACGGCCATCTTCACACCGTACTTCCTGACGCAGGACTCCAGAGAGTGGAAGAGCGCATCAGGCGTCGCGTCGTAAGTGTCTTTGAAGAAGAGGAGCTTGTCGCGGTAGAACTCGTCCATCTTCTTAATGGCTTCCGGCTTGATTTGGTAGGACGTGAACCCGTCACGTACCACCTTATCCAGCCAGTACTGTCCAGCGCGGCACTTAATCGTCCAGTTTCTCAGCGCGTTGTTCGACAGCTCGCCGGAGTACACCCATGTAGGGAACCCCTGGTCAACACCCTCGTTGATAATGGTTGAGAGGAATGATGTCTTGCCAGCGCCGGGGACACCGGTGACGATGGACACTGTACCGCAGTATGAGCGGTTGATGCATGAGTCCAGTTCCTTGAACCCAGTCTTCATGCCGTCAATGCCGTCCATGTCGATGTCCTGCACGTCCGAGCAGTCGATGACTGACTCGATCTGCCGTTCCTGCGCGTTGTTGATGGCGTTGATAACGGCATCCTTGCCGCCGTAGAACAAGAGCTCATTCAGATCTTTGATATGCTTGGTCGAACCGTCCGGCATTTCCCACGTCTCAGGCAGGTCTACGACCTTGCAGCGCTCCTCGCCCAGACGTCGGGTGATTTCCTTAATGTACTTGCGTCCAGAATCGTCGTTATCATAGACAAGCACGAACTGGTGGCATTTATTCAGGAAATCCCACTGGTAGGATACCCAGTTCAGGTTCTGATCACCGCCGGGGATACTGGACGCGTTATGGAAACCGCACTCATACGCCGCCATCGCGTCGCCTTCACCTGTGCAGATGATGATTGGTTCCGAGATGTTGAGCTTGTGCTGATTAAACAGCAGTCCGACATAGGGCTTGAGCTCTTTGTGCTTCTCGTCCTTCAGCCACCAGCACTTGCGCTCGCCGTGTGGAACAGGACGTGACGGGCGGAACTTGACAGCCCGTAGCACGTCGGCGTTATCGTAGAACTGGAACATGGTATTCCCGTTCGGGTCTTCCTGCACGTCCATTGCGTCGATGGTTTCTGGCGAGATGCGGCGCTTCTGCCAGTAGGCGTAGACGTGCTCCTTAGTCGGCGCGTACGTCGGTTCTGGGTAGCAGAACTCTGTCTCCTCGTTGTCTCTGACTCCGCGATAGGAGAAGTTGTGCGGCATTTCCGCTTCCTGAAACAGTTTCTCAACCGCTTGCAGGAACGTGTCGCCCTTCATCATCCACGCGTCCAGAATGTCCACAGAACGATGACACCCGAAGCAGAAATAGCTTCCGCTCCGGGCGTTGTAACTGAAGGACGGTGTCTTGTCGTCATGCAGAGGACAGCAGGCGATGTGGCGGGACTGGTTGTACTGCTTGAGGGAGAGGATATCGGCGATCATGTCCGCCTGTCGGTCACCCAGCTTCTCCTTCGCTTCCAGAATCGACTCTTTCGATATCTGCTCCATGTCCATCCCCCTTACTTGTATTCACACACCTGACGGTGGTCGCACAAATTATGACAGTAGAACCAGTCCTCGCTGGGATAAAAGGTTGACGCATTTTCGACGTCATGAATCGTTTTGACCGCCCACTCGACAGCTTCTTCTTCCTTCTCTTCCAGACGAATATTATCCAATGTTTTAGCAATCCTGAAGCAGTTGAACTGTAGTACCCCTACATCTCCTAACCCCAGCTGACGAACGCCGTGGGAATAGAGATAGAGCTGTTTTAGATAGCTGTCCAATTCGCGGTCGCCGGCTGTCGGCTTCTTCCGGTTCGAGCGCGGCTGGAGTGGGTGGGACTTGTGGTCGCAGATAGTGAGCGTTCCGTCCTCGTTTTCGTACAACAGATCGATGATTCCGGTGAAGTCATAGTCGCCGACCTTAAAGTTAATACGCTTTTCTACTCCAACGATAGAGGACGGGACAATCTTTATCCCGCCCTCAAAATAGTTAAGTCCTTCCACGAAGTACTTGCTCCGGCCTTTATGTGGCCCGACCTCGTCGAAGTGCTCTATGTAGTATTGCACAAGGTCTTCTTGCTTCAGAACGCCAGTGTAGAACAGTTCGTGTATACGGTGCATGTAGGAGCCGAAGCCCGCGTAGAAGTTAGTCTGCTCGTTCGGCTCGCCGTAGATATACTTGAGCGCGAACGCATAGGGGCATTGCTCATACAGAGTGAGTCGGCTGTAGCTCCAGACCCAATCTGAAAACATGACTGAACTCATGTTTCACCTGAAATCAGAAGGGGAGTTCGTCCGCATCATCGACCGGCACAAACTTTTCCGCCGCCTTCTTCCCAGCCTTCATCTTCGCTTCGGCCAGACGGGCTTCCAGCTCGGCAACGCTCATGTCATCATCATCGCGGCCTTTTGCTGTACGCTGGGCGGGGGCTGTGGCGTTCTGCTCTGCGGGTTCCAGATCAAAGATGCGGAAGTTAATAAACTCGCGTTGCTTTTCTTTGCTCCACACACGGGAGACATCACAGCTCTTGATTTTGAAGCGCCCCTGGGCGGGGAGTTTCTGGACAGCGTTCGCGGCTTCGCCCATGAAGTCTACAAAACCGCTGAAGTCATCCACATACTCGCCGGTCTGCTTGTCCCTGCGAGAGATAGAGATTTGGCCCTGCGGGAACTTGCGGGAAGTGTCGAGCTTCCACAGTTTGCAATAAGCACCGTCATGAAATCCCATATTACTTTTCCTCCTTGGTGGTTCCGTTGAAGTATTGCGTCAGCGCGGTGTACAGCTTGGTCGCTTCGTCCAGCTTTTTGATGCGCTTATAGTTGGCGGTGGGTTTGCCGCCGTCCGTCGCGTACTTCTTAATCAGGTTGGTAACCTCGGCCTTGTTCGCGTCATTGACATTGTTGAGGCAAAGGCCGTCAATCCTCTGAATCATAGCGTCTGTGGCTTCCTTGTCTTCCGCATCGGCGGCTTCCATCTTCTTCCGCTTCCACTCGTCAGGATCGTCTTCCGACGTGGCGATATTGAAGAATTTCAGGTAGAAGTAGCGGTTGGCATAGGTGAGCGCAGAGCCGAAAGCCTGTGCCATATCAGACTGCGAACCGCAGATGGGCCAGGTGACCGTGAAACGTTCGTCCGGGTTATCGTCATTGATAACGGTATAGACGACCGTGCCGCTGATGATCCATTCCGTTTCCTTGGTGGCAATCATCTTGCCAGCGGCCTTGTCATACTTGCTCTTCTCGTACTCGCGGGCTGTGTTGGCGAAGGTTTCCGTGTCAATCATCGGGTAGATGGACACGCGATACTTGGTCATGCCCGCCTTGACCTTGGCAAGGATCTCGTCCTCTGAGGTGTACTTGTAGCCGTAGCCGCTCTTGTTCTTCTGCACGACGTCCGCAACATCGCGCACTTTTGCCAGACGCTGGTATAGGTTCAGCGCCGAGACATCGTCCTTTTTCTCCATAATGCTCCTTTCAAAATAGAGAGTGACACAGGGTGACTCAGGTTCACCGATTCATAATTATTGGGTAAACCCAATATAGGAAAGAGCGGCGTTTTTACGCCGCTCCGTGGACTGCCTGTAGGCGGGATGTTATCCTCGCCAGTGTATCCTGTAGTCTGTTTATTCCGTTTATGGCACGGTCTGAGAGTCCGCCGTAAAGCGGGGTCGGGTCATTGGAAACTTCTGCCAGACCGTTCGCGGTCGTCTCCACCAGAGAGCACAGGAGCATCAGGTCTGCGTCACGCTGGGCCGATTCCGCGCTCTGCTGATACTCGTCGCGCTCCTCAACGATGCTCGCCAGGTCGATGGCGTTGTTCGCCGCGCCTTCCAGCAAAGACTCCACGTTCTCGATACGGCGCTCGTAGTCCGCAATCAGGTTTTTCTTGGACTTCTTCTCCGCCTGAAGGTCTTCATACGCCTTGCGCTCACGCTCAGTCAACTCGTTGATTTTCTGCCGGAGAGCGAGCTCGTCTTCATTCGTGCTGTTCTGGAACTCCACGAGCTTGTTCTCCAGTTCCTCAATCCTCTGCTTGGCCGGGAACTGCTCTGCAATAGCGGCTGAAATTTCCCGTTCCGTGTACTGGCGGATAGGGTCAAGCTGCTTGGCGAGCTCTATCTGTTGCTCCGGCGTGAGCTTTTTGAGCACACTGAGTGCTGTGCTTGGCGCAATGACGTCAAGGTCAACGAGCTCCTGCACTTCTTCAGGCAGTTCTGCGAGACGCTTTGATCGGCTGGCTGTCATACGGTCGATTTTCAAATCGTTCCGCACCTCGTTCTTCGGCTTATACTTCTCCAACGCCTTGATCACGCGACCAAGCTTAACAGACGGGCTGTTGACCACTCCGCGCTGACGGATATTGCTCTCAATCAGAGCAACTTCCTGGTCTTCCGGCTCGACATCCAGAATAAAGCACTTGATGGTTTCGATTCCAAGCGCCTTGCATGCGTCTACCCGCATGTGCCCGCTGATGATGGTGTTATCCGGCGCTATGACGATGGGATTGATGACACCATAAAGCTTGACCGACTCTACGAACTCGACCCACTTGTCGCCTTCGATGGCATCGAAGAAGTAATCGTTCTTGGGATGCGGTTTCAACTCGGCCACCTTGCGTACAACAAAACAATCGTTCATTCACATACTCCTCTTTCAATGCATTTGGTTGCGACCGCACGTTTATCATAACGGCCATTTTCGATCCTGTAAAGGACAATTTTTGGCCGGAAATCGGGAGTAACTGTATGTAAAATCTGATGTATTATCAGATGTTTTAGTAATGTTTTCGTAAACTCAAAAACCTATCTGCCAAACTGGAACTTTGTGTGAACCCAACTTAACAATTAGTTAACAATTTCCGCGTTCGGATACTTCGCGACCAGCTCAAGTGCTTCTGTATGCGTGAGTCCGGCTATGGTCACCTGATACGTCGCTCCGTGTTCATCAGACACAATGTGCAATACGCATTGAGTAAACGCTCCGGCCTTGCCATCAGCCACCAAACCGTAGTCCGTCTGGAATGTGCGCACAACAGCTGCCGTCTGTGCCCCGTAAACGCCGTCCGCTCCGGCCTTGCCGAGGTCGTAACCCAGAGCGTCAAGCTTCTGCTGGAGTTCCCTCACAGCATCACCTTTGCTCCCGCGTTTCAGCACGGTGAAGTCTATCGTCTTGCCGTCAGGCGCAACTTCCTTAAAGGCGTTGTAGAACTCCTCACTGTAGGCCGCCCGTTTGTCCGACGAGCCTGACGTTCCGTTCAGAACAGAGGCGGGCTTCTCGAAGTAGAACAGGAAGGCATCGGACGCAGCCTTCACTGAATCCGCTTCACGGAGCAGCTTCAGGACGTATGAGTAGTTGTTCAGCTCAAGTATCAGAAACACCGTCTGCGTTTCGAGGTCGCCAACAGAAGTCCGGCAGGCTCTGGCAAACGCCAGCAGGTTTTGTTTCCTGGTAGAGTATGTCCACTGTGCAATCCCATACCCCGCACCGTCGGTCACAAAGTCCAGATAGTCCATAGTGTCCACAGCCTTTGTGTATTCTGCGTCGGTCATGCCGAGGCTCTTTGAGTAGCTGTTCTGAAGATTGTTTGCGATGAGCCCAGACTCCGCGTACAGGTTGCCCATGACTCCGGCGACACCGTACGGGTTTCTGATCAGAGCATACAGCGCTTTCCATACAGCTCCGGCATGTTCAGGCATTTTGAAACTCATTCTATATCACCCCTATGACTAGCGGCGAACATCAGTGCCGCGATAAAGTATCCAGTGAACAAGCACAGAGGCACGAGCCACAGCAGATTCCAAGTGTTCATCAGGCTACATCTCCTTCCGCAGGGGCAGGCACTGCAATGCTGGTCTGAGGCTTTTCGGGATTTACGAGGTCATCGTAGCAGTGCTGCAGGTAATCACGTTCCGATTCCGCGTGAGCAAGATCGGCCGACAAGTCCTGGATGTCTTCAATTTGGTTGCTCCATTGCTCATACAGGCGGTTGTACTGTGCTTTCGCGCTATTCCGCTCACGCATACAGAACGCTGCGGCAGTAGACGTAACCCCAAGCATAAAGAGCAAGAAACAGATGATGACGACTACGGTAATATTCATTTCAAAATCTCCTTTACATCACGGTCATAAGCCATTTCCCACTTGGTGTTCTTCATGCGCTCACGGGGACAATCGTCAGTCCCCTCAAAGTCCGCCATCGAAAACAGACCTTCTTTATTTCGTCTGTTGACTTGGTTCCGCACACAGTCGATAAACCCGCACTCTGTGTTACTGCACCAGGTGATGTCATCGTGGAGCCAGTCGGCAAAGGGCTGGGGGAATAATGGTGCGTTCATCGGCATCACCTCTTTTCGTTCCACTGGCAACCGTCGCATGAGAACTCCTGGCAGTTAGCACACGGGTTAAATATTGAGTCAATCATACTTGCCACGATTTCGACACCCAAGTTGGAACAGTGCACGTCGGCAATTTCCGTCGTCGCTTCTGTGCCATCGGACAGTGGAATGGTAATCACTACGGGGTCGCGGTTGTCTGCGTCCAGCAGAACGTCTATCAATTCACGCACGGTCATATGCATCGCTCCTTCGTGATTCTGGTCTGAACACAGTATTAAACATCGTTATTACGCTCTTCTATTATTCCCGCTCTAATTGCCTTTTCTTTTAGATATGGGATTGGGTCGTAAAGCTTCACTACTGATATTTCCCTGTCTGGAAGTATCTTTGGAAACGTGAAAAATTGAATTTGTTTGCACATCTTAGCCCCGCAAATTGGGCACAGCTCTGGCATATCAATATCTTGTGTTTTTATAGAACCGTAACACTGAGAACATATAGCCCAGAATTTGTAGCCGTCAGCAGTACATATATCGATAAGTGACCAGTGATATGTATCCAATTGTTTTTCGAGAGATCGAGCCGCGTCTTCCCAGTATTGCATGACCACTGTTGAGTCGATTCCTTTTAGCTGCATGTCCAGAGCGCATTCTTCTATAACTTCGTATTGTGGCAAATCAAATATAGTCCTAGCCTTATATCTATTATTTGATTGTATAGACGGAATAGGCGCTTCTGTGTCAAACACCATTTGCATTCTCCCTTACCGTGCAACGTGCGATTGCGTATAAGTAACCACGTAATAATTCTTTGAGCTGTAACGGTTGCGTCTCCCGACATCCTGGTCGTAACAGATCTTTTCGCCGTCGATGAAAACCTCGCACCAGGCATGCCATGTTTTACCGATGTCATACTCGCGCACTCCGTTGCAATCAGTATTCATAATGTATTTGTATTCCGCAAAGCCGAACACAACGTTCGCACGGATACCGACCTTGCGGAGCATACAACACGCCAACGCGGATATATCCATGCAGATACCCGTGCGATGGTCGAAACAATACTTGATGTCAGGCCCATCCAGCTTCTTCCAATATGTCTGTCTGCCGTAATCGTAAAAGATGCACTTGTTCAACCAGTGTGTAATGGCATCAAACTTTTCCTGCTGGGTTGTCAGTCCTTCACAAAGCTCTTCAGCCTTATCTTCAGCTGGCTTATAGTGCTTAATGAAACCGCCGCCGTACATTTTTGCCGGATTATTCCGGCGCTCTTCCGGCGTTTCGGCCATGACACAGCCCATTAAAATACTGATAATTAGAGCAAACACCGTGACAGTTTTTATTACTTTCATAAGCATCTCCTACTGTTCGTCTGTGTATTTTTTGACAAGCCTGTTGTATATACCGATCCTGCGAGTTATATACTTGATATTTGCCTTGACATTTTTCTCCTGCAAGGCTCTCAATTCTGGATCATCATCCCACAAATTGAAGTGTTTCTGCTGTTCCAGTTCCTCATTAAGATACTTCAGGCGATTAACCCACCTGTCAGGTTTTTTCTTTGTACAACACCCGCAACCGTAGCATGTGCCGTAGCAGGACGCTTGCATGTTATAGCAGTCAGGCCGCACAGACCATGAGATATGGATGTAACTATCAGTCAAACCAATTCACTTCCTTTCGATTATCAAACGGTAGCTCTGTGGGCATTGTGATGCAATCAAAAACGACCCCGCAGTTGGGGCATTGGTAAGGTTCTATCACTCCATCAGGTATCCATGCAAGTTTTTGCGTGCCCTGCCTTTGACAATAGTCAATAACTTCATGAAGCTCTTTTCCGCAATTACCACATATCGGGCGGAATTCAATCCTGTTGTTAATCCCACTCCACCTGCTCTCTCAACGGTTTTTTTGTGAACAATTTGATTTTCCTCATTAAATATAGAGGTTCGTTAATTTCTTCCGGCCTTAACACCCAGAATGGCGTTGTATCTCCGTACCAGATCATGCAGATAGGGTCTCTGCGTTCATCTTTCTTCCACTGTCCCCATTCTTCTTTGGTAAGTTCGCGTGGCTCCTGTTCTTTCAGCATCTCACAAATTGCATCCAGCGCCGGTACGTAAGGCCAAAGGCGTTCATAGCGCGGATTGCCAAGATAATTTTTCAGATTGTCAAGCAACTTAATAGCGCCTTCATTTGTCATCCCACTTCACCGCCCTTCCGGTTCGATAAAACCTTTTTCGCAAATGCTTCTAATCATCCAATCGTATCCGCAAAAACCGTCCGTTTTTCTTTCAAGCTTTCTGGCTTCATTCACACTCATTCGTGTTACTGAAACGCAAGCTTCCCAGCCATCATCCCAACGATAGAAATAGTCCTTTCCCCAGCACTTCTTTGGTACTTCCCTTTCGCTTTTCGTCCGAATATGCAACCTATCTGCTTGCGACCATTTTCCATTCCACGAACCAATATGTGGCATTGTTAATTCAAACACTATCATTGCCACTTCACCGCCTTCCGCTGTTCGTCCGTGGGGCGGTAACTCCAACAGCGCCACTTTTTCTTGAAATCATTCCATGAAACATATTCAGGTTTCATGCTGATACGGTTTACTTCAACTTCTTTGCTCCCAGTACACATATAGCAATCAGCATATCCGCAAGCACCGTTTATACCTTCAAACCAACATTCACCGTCTCCGGTGATTTCTTCAATCGTGAGAAGCTTCGGCTCCTGCTCTTTCAGTAGGGAAATGGCATCGTCATACATAGACAACAGCCAGTCTCGATCCTGCACTAGATCGCACTTCCCACAGTCTCGGTCACAGTCACGGCTGACGCATTCACGCTCGATCTGTATCCCTTTAATAACCTTCTCCCTGTCAATCATCCCACTTCACCGCCTTCCTGTAAAGCGCAACGACCGCATCCATCAATTCGCCAACCTTATCTTGGAAAACAGGATGATCTATTTCACAGTCCCAAATCGAAGAAAACATACCCAGAATTTTCTCCTTGAATTCATCCGGGGACATTATTTCCTGCTCTTTTAGCAGGGCGATGACTTCCCGTATCTCATCCGCATAGTAGCCGACTTGATAATGCCCGTTCTCCTCTATGTCGTTAAGCATCCATTCAAGCCCCTTGGTAACCTTCTCCCTGTCAATCATCCCACTTCACCGCCAAACCGCTTTTGTATTCACGCAGCCAGAGCAGAAGCCTCCCAATCTCTTTGTCCGCCCATATTCTTCTTAGGCGTAATTCAATCTCCCTTGAATGAGTAAGAGGACTTTCTCCATCCAACATTTCGTTGATAATCCGAATATCGTCATTCAACCAATCTAGTTCTTTTTTAATTGCATATTTGAATTTCGCGTTTCGTCTTCTGCTCATACGCTTTTACCAGGATTCATGAACCAGTCCATATAAACATCATCTTCGCTGGCGCTTTCGGGGCATATCGAATAATCCCGGTTTTCTTCTGTAATGGGGCATGTTTTGAGGCATTCTTCGGTTGCCTGAAACCCTAAATACCATGGGCAATCCATTGCGTTTATCCTCCTATTTGAGTCATTACGCTTCCTCAGACATCTTCTTTATCAGCTGTTCCACTCCATCGAAATACCGCCCGGTCTTCTTCAAGTCTCTGCAATCAAATGAATCGACGTCTCCGTCTGCATAAATAACCAGGGCGAAGTTGTCTTCATACATCTTAAATACAACCGCTCGTTTGCCCTCGACGTCCGTAACCTCATCACCGACTTTGAGTTTCCTTTTCTTTTCATATTCCTCGACTTTGGTGAGGGCATCCTTGGCAGACAAACTCGTAACAAGCACAGACGCTCTCTCGTTTATCCCGAAGATTTCGTAAAGCTCGGCGGATGTATAACCGTCATCTTCGACCGGTTTTAGAATCTTCTGCGCCAAATCCCATGCGGCACAAGTGCCTTTCCAATAGCTCGCGTCATTGTCGGAGTTTTTCAACTCGCGGACGACTTCCTTCACCAAAGCTGTCGGGAGGTCTATAGAATCACTGCCGTAATCAAACGAGCAGTCGAAGCCATCTATCTCCGCCGGACAGTCATTGCAATGCGGTTCCATATCATCATTCATGCAGCACTTGATTGCCTTAATCAATTCTTCACGCTCCATCACAGCTTCACCACCCTGTTTTCAAATTTTTTGTACGCGTCCAGATACCATTCCGCGTTGTCCCCGTTGTAGGTCAACTCATAGTACATTCCGTCCGGCAGACTGGACGAAATCAGATACTTCCAATTTTGCAGCGTCTTACACTTCCAGACAACAAATATCTTTACCTGTGGCATGGGGTCACTTTTGTCCAGATGCTCGTATATATAGTCTCTCACGATTTCGATGGCAATTTCGTCCATAATTATTTCTCCTTTTTAATCCGTTTGCGGACAGCGCAAGTATCGCAAGCGCACACGAGGTCACCATTATCATTTGTATAATAGTCATCCCCATTCTCCGTGCACTCAAAGCAAACATAATCATCGGTCAGAAACTCCTCGTCTTCTCTGGTCTTCATATCATTTCTCCTTCAGCAGATACTTGTTGTTGATAGCCTTCATGGAAAGCCAGGTTCCGATGGTCTTGGACATGACCGGCACGGTCGGCCTGATGACCAGCCCTTCCTTCGGCCCGCCGTTGGGATACTGTCCGTCCGCCCGTTCCAGTATGGCTTCTACCGTGGGATACTTGGACGGGAGATTGAAGTCCACTTCCTCGATAGGCACGTATGTCAGCGAGTCGGCGTCGCACAGCATAACCATGTCCCTCATCCCAAGACGGTTGCCGTTCACGATGATAGTGAACACATACCATTCCGGCTTCGTCAGCTTGAGCCGATTGCGCTGGATGCCGGGAGCACAGAACTCACCCTGAACGACCAGAGATTCCAGTTTCTTTCCGTCGTCGCAGAACCAGTGTCTGTCACGAACAATAGCGTAAAGTGCTTTGACGCGCTCCAGAATGTTTGTCTTCTTCACGAACTCATAGAAGTCGCTCGACCCATCGTCCTTATACTCAAAGTTGTGTCCGGTGACGTGCACTCCATCCTCGTCAATGGCGATCGAGTGAGACGAGCCATCCATCTTAGTGGTGATGTAATACTCCAGCCCAGCGAACTCGTTCAGGAGTTCCGGCTCGCTCTGCACTCGCGTCTCGTCTGTATGAGGCACACAAGCTGGGAGCACTCCGGCAACAGTGCCGCCGGTAGTAGCGCGTTCTTCAATCTCCCATTTCTTAACACCGAGCCGTTCCGCTACGCTGGTTCCGATGGGCGTGTCCGCCGGGATTTCAGGGAAGACAGACAGCGGGAGCACCAGCCCCTGAGAGAGCTGGCCACGGAATTTCTGAGTCCGCAGTCTGAAGCCCTCGCCCATGATGTCCGTCTTCTTGTAGGAGGAAGCCCGCAGAAACTCGAACTCTTCTCGGATGGGCAGGAAGGAATCGATCTCGAAGTACACTCCGATATCGCCCTGCTTGAACTGGCCTTTGTTCGCCACACACTGCCAGCCGAGGACGTGGACAAGCTCAATCCTGTCCGCCCCCTCAATCGGCTCTACTTTCCAGATAACCTGGACGCTCGCAAGTTTTCTCATTACGCCGCTCCTTTCATTTCGTATGCTTTACTGATTTTGCAGATGACGTCGATAGCACACGGGAGAGCGAGGCCGTTCCCACTGAGACGATAGACCGCCGTGTCCGACCGACCTTTAACACCATCACACCACCACTTCGGCAGACCCTGAAGACTCAGGCTTTCCGTTGGAGTCAGCCGCCGGACGATGTACTTGCGATTCAGTTTCGGTTCGCGCTCCTCGACCACGATATCGGTCACGTCTTTGTAATCCCGCTGTTTCAGCGTTGACGCCGCCGCGCTCTCCTTGAACTCATCGAAGCGCTGCATGGAGTAGTAGTGCGTCTCCGGTTTCTGTTCCACGATGACGGCAGTATAGTCGGTTATCCGATTGTTATGGTCGCCTGTGATAGTAGGGGAGGTGATTCCGTCTCCGTTGCCACGGGCGTCCCACACCTTACAGCAGATGGTCTGGTCGACATGCGTCGACAAAGTGAACGCTCGACCCTCGCCAATCAGGATACCTTTGCCGCCACCTGGCTTTCCGGCTCGCTCTTTGAAGACGTAGAGGCAATCGCAATTACCTCTTCCAGCGCTTCCCTCAGAGCCGTAGGCAAATTCTTGCCACGCTTTGTAGCTCTGCGGAGGATCCCCTGACTCGCACGAGGCGTCAAAGAGTATTTCTCCGGCACGTTCGCTTCCAAAATCTGCGATAAGGAAGACTCTCTCACGACGCTGGGGAACGCCCCAACCGACGGCGTTATAGACGCGCCAGGCAATTGAGAAACCATCTCCCACGATAGTTCCGGCTGTGGCCCATTTCCCTTTGTTGACTTGAGGGAGAGGTACATGAACTTCGGCTCCTGCGACTTCGCAGAACGCTTGGAGGACGGCTTGGAAGTCTGCTCCGTTGTGGGAGGACAAGGCATGTTTGACATTTTCCCATACTGCGAATCGAGGAAACTGATTTGCTGTTGCATTCCGCATCTCCTTAATAATCCTGATAGCTTCAAAGAACAGGGAGCTTCTGGTTCCATCATGGATGCCCAGCTTTTTCCCAGCGATGGACAGATCCTGGCATGGCGAGCCGAATGTGATGATGTCCACCGGCTCTACTTTCGCGCCACTAATCTTCGTGACGTCGCCCAACTGCTTGACGTTGGGGAGTCGTTTATCTGTAACAGCTACAGCGAAGGGCTCTACTTCCGAATTAAATACGGGTTCGATTCCATTAAAAAGTCCGGCGAGCTCAAAGCTGCCGGAACCGGAGAACAAACTCCCCAACTTCATATTCAGTTTTCCTTTCCTTACCCGAACGGGTGCAGTTTGCTGTGATGCTCGGGATTTTATACCCGATAGGGAAGATGTGGATGAATGCTCACTGGCATCACTTAATCCACACAACGGATTCCAGATCTCTGTCATGGTTTAATCCGTTCGATGTTATGATCTTACGCTGGGCTGGTTCTGCTCACGGCGCTGAGACTTGTAGTCCAAAGCCTTCGCCGTTTGGTTTTCCGCCCGTCCGATATAGTAGATAAGCTCTGACCCGTCTGCCATCGTACAGACGAGACTGTTGGGATACTTTTCGGGGTCGGCCTTCTTCTTGAACCGACATTCCTTTACCGCAGTCACCAGCTGATGTGTCTCCTGACAGGCGTTCGCATCTTTTTCCGTATCCCAGACACGACCGCACACCTCACATGAATACTTCACTAACGCCATACAATCCCTCCAAATAAAAACGCCGCCCGAAATGGCGGTGTATGTTCAATATTGTTTGTTATCGGTGAGTTGAGTAGTAGTACTGTCCGCCGTCCTGCGGCGTCCATCTTACGCATGATACGATTCTTCCAGACTTCGTGCGGACGGTCACTGTCTCATCCCCTTCACAACGTCCGTACATCTTTGCGCAGCGCATGGCCGATTTTGTTTCCACCTCGTACTCACGGGGGAGGGTTGAATTGCTCTCGACCGTACAGATATACAAGCGGTATTCCTCCTTTCTGTGCGACCATTATACAGTTGCTGTTCCGGCCTGTCAAATCAGCTGACCCGTGCGGGGAGCACCAGTCCGGTGGTGTTGTCGTTGCGAGTCGGCGTCACGAGGAAGGATTCCAGCGGCTTCCCGAACGAGAGCCAGACGTACTCAGAGTTGATTCCCTTGAGCACCGCCATTAGTTTCTTCGGATTCACGGCGATTCTGTATTCCGTACGCTCTGCTGGGATGACCTTCTCGTAGTCGACGAAATCGCCCTTCACAGGACATTGTACTACAGTGAACTCTGTGGTCGCATAGCGGAGGAAGCTGATCTCGACGCGCTCCGGTCTTGGATTCATATCCGCCGAGGTAATTACGACGTGCGTCATCTTTGGCACCATCTTCAGCGGCTGGAGCAGGATACGCGTCTTCTCCGTTACATCGGAGATACAGGGGACAGTGACCTGCATCAGGATAGTTCCGTCTACAGCCACTGCTACGCAATGGTCGGGCCAGATGTCCAAACAGATGTTCCGCAGTACCTGGCGTCCGTCTTTCTTACCAGCGACCGCCTGTCCGCAAGCGTTAAGGATGGTCTCGAAATCTTCCGCTGTGAATGTTGTCTTCATAATTCCCTCCGTCAGTAAATAAAACTGATTTCCATACAGGTGTACTTTGTGAGGTCGTGATTGCTCCTGAGTTCAAAGAACTGGCGCATACACTCCCACGGCGTGGCTCCAGCTATAATTCCGTGGTGATCTGCGTCATAGTTGGGGGTGAAGTCCGGCTTCCTGTCGTACCAGACGATATGCATATGAATCATGGTTCCATCTCCTTGTTGGGTGTAACAAGACGTTACAAAATATAAGAGTTTCTTCCTATTATAATGCACTTAAACCTCGCCGACGTAATGACCGTGGCGCTGGGCTTTCTTCCGTGCGGCGTCCCGTGACGGCGACCCAGTGGCGACATATTTGATCCCGGCGTCCGTCCATTTCGCGCACCATTGCCCGTCCTTCGGGTTGTCTGTGCCAATCGAAGCCACCTGGTTGTTGATTACATCACCGGCGTAGGCGTAGTACTTGCCATCGATTTTGGAAATATAAGTGTTCATCATATTACCACTCCTTTACATTCATCAAGCAGAGCCGAAATATGTTCTGCAAAACATATCCAGCACTGATAGTCCAATGAAAGCTTCAGCACCATGAGCTCATCGTTAGGCAGAGGGAGCTTGTACATAGTCCCGACGTCATCGGCTTTATGACTCTGTACTTCCGCCCACACTTCCAGCTCTATACGCTCATCAAGCTTGGTGAACTCAGCCCAAATCAAATACCTGCCTTCATCGTCGAACTTCTCGTCCGGCGTGCTTGGCAGAAGCGGGCGCAAACCGTGTGTTCTTCTGATTCCGTCGAACTTTCTGGTCAGATATTCCGTATCGTACAGCGAAAGTACCACCATCGGATTGCCGTCATTCACACCGTACAAGATATTGCGCTGGCTGTTGACTCTGAACCTGTATTCCATGACGCGCTGTGCTGCGGCGGCTCTGTCCTTCATTACTCTTCCTCCTCATGCAGACAGCACGGGTTATCGACGCTCCCGATATTGCATCTGTTGATGAGTTCTGCGTCCTCTTCCAGATACTCCCACAAGTCGACTGCGTACTCTCTGCTGTTCAGCATGTCCTCGATAATGGCGCAATCAGCGGCCCACGCGTTCTCCGCCTCGCCTTCCCCAATCATGTATGTGTTGACGATACCAACATCGATTGTCCTGTCGAGGTAGTTATCGTCGCAGAAGTCATAGAACCTGTCGCTCATATTCAGGTCTCCCTCATCGGCGATGATGCCGGAGCCGACCATGTAATGGCCATCGACCTCAAACACATGGAAGATGATGCTCCCTTCCAGTTCCAGCTGGTCAAACAATGCCTGCTTCGCTTCTTCCTTCGTCATGATTCCGGCTCCTTTCACATCAGATCTTCGAGGTTCTCGATAATCTCGTTCATCGAGTCCATCGCCTCTTCCATCGTGTAGATACCCTCTTCCATCGCCTCGCCGCGTTCCGAACACTGAAGCCCCTCTGGAAGATTTTCAAAGGCGTCCTGCTCGTCCGCGAGTACGCTTTCCAAATGTGACACTGCTTCTTCCAGACGGGTGATTGCGACACGCAGTTCCTTACGGCGTTCCTTATTCATAGTGTTCATCCCTTTCCATCCTCATAAGATAATTGTAAGCATCAACAGCCTTCATGCGCAACTCATGCCAGCCGTCTATGTCTTCCTGACAATCGGCATCGCACTCACGCCAGTACAGCTGACTGATTACGTCATCGAGTCCGTCCAGAACGGTTTCTAAATCCTTCACCATAATCACCTCACATCAGCTGGATGATACAGCCGAACTCACCGCGCCGATAAATCCTGATTCCAGTATTGAACGTGAACTTGGTCATGTTCCCCATGTCGTCGAAGATTTTCAGCCAGCCACACCCGACACGCTCCAGAGCACAGACATAGCCCGCTGGGATTTCGCAGTTCACGTCCACGACATAGGCTTCATAGCCGCCGTCCTGCCCGAACTTCAAGTATTCCAAACGGCTCGCGCCGTCCGCACACGACTCGACAATCAGCCGCGCTCCATCAGAAGAACCGATGTACGTCTTCTTGTAATCGTAATGCTGCTTCATACTGTCAATCCTTTCTGGTATAAATGAGATACACCTCTAAAACCTTACCAGTAATCCGCTCGACCTCGTCCATCGTAGTGTCGGAGATTCTGTCATCTTCAAACAGTACGTTTACCGCTCCGACCAACGCCTGAGAGGACAGCAGGACGTCCAGATAATTGGCACGCTCTTCATTAAACACGTATCGGATATCGTTGATCAGACGCTTGATATACCGTCCGGGATAGGTATACATGAAGTCGCCGCCGTCCTCGTCATCCAGCGTCACAACCAAATCGTCAAGGCCCGCAGTAGTTACGCCACGCTTAATCAACATCTCAGCAAATGTCATTCCAATCACCTCACATTTTCATACTCGCGAACACCCGCTTGACCTCGTTCAGTTCGCGGATGGTCTGGTCAATAGTGTGCTGGTCGAGAATCCCATTCAGCAGTCCGCTGACCTCGACCATATTCTTGACGCTGTCGATTTTGTACTCCGACGTCTCGCCCTTCAGGAGCGACACTGTGCTGACCAGCTTCAGCGCCGGAGCGTCAGTGACCTTAAACGAAACGGGCTTCAGTTCCGGCTCCGGCTTGTACTCTCGCGGCATACTCTTCGGCTGTTTGCCGATGTATCGGTATACCGTGTTAATGGACACGCCAAGCCGCTCGGCGATACGCCGGTTGCTCAGCCCGCTCTCACGCATTGTCAGCATTTCAGACGGTGTGATATCCAGGCCCAGCCTACGATTGAAACCATTGTTCATGCCATCGTCCTCCCATTCCACCTAGCGATTACCTTCGCGACCGCTTCACTACTCGTCGACGTCCTGCCGTAGTCACTGATCTTTTCTCTGCCGGTTCGTGCGTTGCATTCCACACAGCGGACAAACGCGACCAGCGCCGTCTGACCGTCGATGAATGCCCGGTGTTTCTTCTCGATGTACGCTCCGCCGCCGCAGAACGGGCATGTCTTCAACCCATACTTCTGCATGTGGTGTTGTGAATACTGGCGTTCCAATTCCTTATCCATCATTTCTCGTTCACCTCGACATAGTTAATGTTCTTGCGCACTTCGCTGTCTTCCATCAAACCAAACTCGTCGAACGCCTCGTCTTCGTCAGCAACCTCGACTTCTATATCTCCTTCAAAGTGGATGATGTATGTAGTCATCTGCCCCTCCTCCTCAGTCCGTTATCCTGTAGTAGTACTCCAGCTGCTCACCCTTGAGGTTCTCTTCCGCATACTGCGCAGTCTCCTCGTAGAAGATGTTGTACAGCTCTGTGTACTCAGGATTGTCGCGCTCGCTCCAGTACCACAGCTTGTGGTTCAGAACCATCACCAGTTCCGTCAGGTAGATGAAGTTCGACTTCCAGCCCTCGAACGCCCGATTGTACGTGTCGATGATAGCGTCCTTGCCGAACACCTCGGCAATCGTGAAGTCGTCCCAGAAAGTTGTTACACACTGATAATCAAACAGTTTCATATTCCTTTCTCCTTTCAGAAAATCTGAACGTAATAGTAGCCAGTCCGGCAGTCCGTCTCCCCGTTGCGCTCATCCTCAACGGGGTCGTAGTAACCGGTGTTCACAGTCTCTTCGCCGTACAGCGCATCGAACAGGTCGGCAATCGTTTCGGCGGTCTGTTCCGTCTCACACAGAATCTCATCACCGTCGTGCGCCCAAATCCGTGCGTCCTCATGGGGGAGAAGCTCAACCAGCTTCCCCAGAAGCTCGACCACCACCTTCTCGTGCGGCTTTGATGACACTACATTGTGCAATCTCGTCTCGCTCATGTTATCCCTCCTCACATCTGGCTCTTAACAAGCCGCTCGCAATCGGGGCAACCCCGACCGCCGCGCTCAAAGTACCGATTGTAAATCCGTGCGGCATTATACACCGCCCCGGCATCCACCCCGATCATCGTACATAAGTCGCTGAACATGTATCCCTTATACCAGCTACGGCAGTACATATCGTACTTGTCATGATCCACAGTCCGCCCGAAGTAACATCCTCTGACGTTCTTTCTGTACTGGTATTCCGCGTCCATCACGTCCAGCGCGATTCCAATCAGCATATCGTAATCGATTTTCCCGACCCTTTTCAGCCGCAACTTCCGCTCTTCCCGCTCGTTAATCGTCCTGAAGATGTTCATGTCATCAATCTCCTTTACTGCCCGCTTGCGCAGGCTCCCAATGCGTTTTCGATATCCTTTTCCGTCCACTCGAAATCAGCAGGGTCTTCATCGCCCAGCCCCGGCCACACATGGACTTTGAGCTTCGGCTCGTCATACGGGTTCTGGTCAACCTCAATGAAGCCAATCTCCAGCCATTCCGTACCTACCTTGATGCCAAAGCTGATGCCAGGATAATGCTTAGAATTGATCAGACGTGTCTTCAGAGTGCCGAGTTTTGTTTCAATCTCCATCGTTCATCTCTCCTTTAGTAATCCGCTGTGATATCCACGAACGCATATCGTCCGCAGAACACAAATCATAAAGGTCGGTATCGAAGATTACGCATCCACAATCTTCACATTCCAACGACATATTCGCACCATCGCCATAGTCTGATATTACGACATTATGCCCGACGTGACGCTTCAGCAAATCGTATAAAAGGTTGCCTTCCATATCCGTCCTCCTTAAAACTTGTAGCTCAGCAGATGAAAGAGTTCATCCATCGCCGCCAGTTCTGAGTCCGCCGTGATGTTGACCGCATACAATACGCTCTCCATGTGGGTGCCTTCGCTGATAATCAGGTATTCCGTACCCGTCAGAAGGCCGAGCCGCTCACGAGTCCAGTCGCTGAACCGCTTGATGTTCTCGTCGTCAAGCTTGATGTAGTCCACCCACAGCTCGCGCTTCGGGTGAATCCGATGCATAATAGAGTTCACATGCTCCAGCAGCTCGTTCATACGCTCGTCGCGGGTCAGTTCCTTAAACGGTTTACGTTTCATTGCTGTTCCTCCTCACTTATTCTCCCGCCACCGTCACATCAGCGATTTCATAAAGTCCGTTGTCGATGAACTTAATCTGCACGATTTTATACAGCATGATGTCCGGCGGGATGTCTGGTGATGTTATGGATTCATACAAAGTCGATCCATCTTCTGTGTGTACTACGATATGCCCGTGCCAATAGTCCACGAGGTCGAAGATTTTCATTCCTGCTCATCCTCTTTTTCTTTAGTCAGGACTCCTGCGATAGCGCTACTCATATCATCCCACCATTCGTGCTCCATCTGATACTCGAAGTAATCAAGGATGATATCTTGTTTGTTTTCCTCGATCAGTTTCTTTTCGTCGTCGTCAAAACTATCGCCGTTCATAGTCATGTAGTCGGCAAGGTCTGCGAGAGCCGATTCGTCTTCAACGTGTCTCCAAATAGCACCACGCACCTGACAGTTGAGCTCAATCTTCCGTCCGTCTTCGAGCTTGATGTACGGGTTCTCACGAACTCCCAACGGTGGAAGGACGAGTATCGGCTTCGTGATATCATTCCGGTCAAACGGCACAAGCTCGTATCCTTTGGCAATCAGCATCTGCTCTTCCGACATCTCAAACCGAATCTTTTTCATAATCCTTCCTCCTCACTTGTACTCCGCACTCTTGGTGGCGTAGAACCGATACAGCGGGTAAGCACACATTCCGCTGAATCCAATTTCATTCTCGATCCGCTTCCCAATACCCAGCTGGGCAATCAGCCGCTCGGCATCAGGGAAATTGTTTACGTCCACATAGCCATAATATTCCGGCCACTTCGCTGTGCGCGGCAGGTTTACTGTCAGGTTGGAGTAAGGGCCGTCCTCGCACCATACGCTGATTGCGATATGATTGTTGTTTGCGTACCGGTCTACGCTTAACGTGCATCCACGCTGGAGACCCCAGCGGCTTTCAAAATCGAAGGTCATTTCTGGCTCCTTTCTTCCCAGTACGGGCTGTAGCAGAAAGCGATGTCGTACCACAACGTATTTGTAAGCTGATTCACAAATGTTGTGTATCCATGACCACGAATCAGTCCAGACTGCTGGAGGATTTTCATGCTGGTGTTCGTAACCTTCACATACAGGTCTGATTCGTGATGGTTAATCTGGTCAGCGGGCATCGCGTCGACCAATGCTTTGTACAGTTCGTGCGGCTTCATCTTCATGGTTTGCTCCTCCCTTCACGCTCTCGTGATGCGTCCGGTCTTTAACAGACCGCGATATATCTTGATGGCAAGCTGCTGTTCCGACAGCCTACTTGTATTGTTTGCAATCTTCACGATGGACGGATTGTCGTATTCCGTCTGAGCCGCGTGATTGATTGCGATTTGGTGAATCGTCCAAACCTTACCAGTCCGAACGTTGTAGAAGATCTCGTCATAGTGCAGGCCGCACCACGGATACTCGTCCGTTGACTGCGCCGCTTCGGTGAGGCCAGCCATCTTTAAGCCAAATGTATTGACCATGTTTCCGTCCATCCTTTCTAATCAAAAGGGACTGTGAGTTGTTCACAGCCCCAATCGTTTTAATACTCGTTACGGTTCCTTATTCAGTTTTTCTTGGCCTTTTTCTTTTCCGCCTTGAGCTTATCCTTGGCCATCTGCTTGCGGACACGCTCCGCTCGCTTGGGGTCTTCATCAGCAATACTTCTGATCAAATCGTCTTCCGTGATATCCAGGCTACAGGCTCCGATACGGTCAGCCATCATTACCAGCCGCTGGCGGCACTCGTCATTCTCGAACTTCAGCCTGTACTTCGTTCGCCAGTCCGGTGGTGCTATCTCTGGGTCGTCCGGCAGGTATTCCAACATGAGGTCGACGAACCTCTTGCCAAGGGCTGTCAGGCTTTCTCTGTAGCACTCGCATTCCATTACGAACACCAGCTGTCCTACATAATACAGGTTGCGAGGCGGTTGGAACAGCTGGAGCATGTGGATCTCAAACGCCTGGGGGTCATACAGATAATGCATCCAGTGAAATTTGTACGGTAATTCGTTTCTGTCTCCAGTCCAGAGCACATACGGGTCAAGGAGATCTCTTTGGATACGTTTCTTCATGATTTCGTAGCAGGCACTGCACTGTGTCTTTTCCAGCTGTTCGACGACGTCGGGTTTCAGCACACCGTACTTCGCCCTCGCGACGTCCTCGTCCGCTGCACGCTCCACCCTCTTCTCACGGCCTGACTCATTGACTATGTACCGTATCAGAAAGAACAGTCCGATGAGTATCAGCCAGACAACGTCTCTTGCATCCATTCCATCACTCCTCTCAGATGAAGAAGTCGAACTCGCCAAGGAAGTTCCTGCCGTTCCATTCCGAAATAGCCATCGCCATGTCATCGCTGTCGTAGCTGTAGTAGTTGTCGACCTCGACGTTCTCCCCGTCCAGCCAGTACTTTACCTTCCGTCCAGGCAAGTTAAATGTGACCTGCACATGATGTCCATGGTAGTTTCCGTTAATTAGCGGGATGTGGTAGAGGTTCACCAGCGTCCAGTCGTATCTCTTCTGGCAGAGGTCGTTCATGTATCCGTCCAAGGCGGACAGGATGATGTTGATGCTCCGGTCAAACTTAACGAGTTCTTTCGCTTTCAATCTTACACCTTCTCTCTCAAAATGTCCAGCAGACGGTTGCAGGAAAAACCAACCTGTTTGATTGACATCTCATTCAGCCGCTTAAAAACCTGTTTGCGCTCTTCGTCCGTCAGAGGGATGTAGTACGATTGCCCATCGCTGTTTATGTCAGCCGGATTTTCAACGACGAACTCAATATCTGACACTGTATCGTGTTCCGGCACGTAGACGTAGAAGTTGTACCAACCGTCCAAATCCAATTCTGAATCCAGCCCAGTGAACATGGGAGCAAAGCCGAGATCCTTTCGGACTTTGTCCGCCAGAATACACAGTGCCCTCGTATCTGCCAGCGGATAACACACTGCTTTCGCCCATTCTGTTGAGTCCAGCGCGACGTCTTCGGCGTCCTCTGCAAGATATAAGTCAAGCAACGGGCTGAACAGATTCATGATTCATTTCCTCCAATTCGTAAGCATCATACGCTTCCCAATCATCGTCCCACAACACATCCTGTGTCCTTAACTGATTGGCTTTCCGCTGAGCGTCCAGTGGGCTGGCAGCCTCGACTTCAACATACCCCTCACGCACTATCGTCACACCGTATTTCATTTCCGTTTCTCCTTCCTCACAGCACAAAGCTGTGAATGTTCGCGACCTTCGCTTCCTGCTTGCCAATCTCCTGGCTAATTTCGTATTTGACGCTCCGCCAGTTGTTGCACAGCGCCGCCATATACTTGCCGCCGAAGCATCTGTCCTTGTAGATTTCAACCAGGCCGCCATGATAACCCTCGACAGACTCGAAGCTGTATCTCAGTCCGCCAGACCCGCCGAAGATGTCGTTCTTGCTGATCCACATATCGAATTCTTTTTCGTAAACTCTGCTTCCGTAAGCGCCACGCCTTGTCACGATATCGCCGAACTCGATGTGAATGCTTTCCCTGATGCGCGGCATCATGTTCCGCAGATAACCTTCGATTTGTTTGGTGTTCTCGCGCAGGGTGGCGAGCTCTTCATCTGTGAAAACCATTTTCATTTCTCCTTCCGTTAGGCGGCGTGCCGCTTAAAGTATTTAATCCGTTTTACTCTACTACCTAAGGCATGTTGGCACACCCCTGTAAGAGCCGTTATTTCGTCCCACAGCATCCCATCTTCCCGCGCCTCGTAGATAAATGCCTCGTATACATCAAGTATTCTTGCCCTCGCTCTTGAGTCCGCCTTATCAATATGGCGCAATTTGTCTCCGCATTCGCGAAGTTTTGAGGCATAATTTGTTTCGGGTTCATATGGCATACACTCTAAGACAGGTTCTTTTCCCATGACTTTTGTTCCACTGGCTTTAGCTATTTCGTCTTTCAGATACGAGATGTGGGCTTGTGCGATTTCCTCATCCGTCAGCTCGATGTTCACTACCGTGCCCAGAATGTCACGTTTAATAGTCATTTTTCGTTACTCCTTCCATTCGATCTTTTCAGGTTCGGGCCAGGTCACCACAGCCTGGATCGTTTCAAATTCACCATTCCGGTACAGCGTATACCAGCGGTCGTCGTCATCCTCACCGACGCCGGTCAGTTTGAATGTCATTTCGGGGAATTGCTTGCTGATTTCCAACATATCTGCATCGTGGTCGTACCACTTGGCCTCATCGTAGCTATAGAAGGACGATGACTTTGAGCGCTCGCTCCAATAGCCAACATCTAGGGCATAGCCGATGACATTCAGCTCGTGAAGCTTATCCAGAATTGCTTCGTGTTCCGCCTGACTCTTGACGTTGTTCACGTCCATGTTATAGCTCGTGTAGTATCCCATACTCATTCCCCTTCCTCGACCATCAGGTCGTACAGTTTAGCTTTGAGCTTAATGATCTCCGCTTTCAGGTTTTTGATTTCATCATCGGTCTTGATCCGATCAATTTCTGTGAGTCCGCGTGCAACCTTTTCCTCATGCAGTTCCGCGTCCTTCTGGTCGATCCGCTCCTGCATCTTGTTGATCGTTTCCTGCAGGGCATCACACTTCCGGTGCCAGCCTTCGTTCCATTCTTCGGCCTGATCCAGCTTGGCTTTCGTCTCCTCGTACTTCTTCCGCGCAAGCTCAATATTCCGCTCAGCGGACTCTGCACGGTCGAGCATGGAACAAGCCCAGTCGTTCTCGATATTCTCCTCCGCAATCTCGAAGCATCCTTGCATTGCGATTCCAATGTAGGACTCGTCGCCCAGGTCGTCGATGATCTTCCTGATCTTCTGGAGCGCCTGCCGCTCCTGCTCTTTGGTTGCGAGTGCCATATTCATTCTCCTTCCTTGAATTCAAATTCCACCCAGCTCATGTTCCGCTTGACTATCTTTACCTCACTCAGCGGGATGGGCTTCAATAGTCTCATGTACTCGTCCAGAAAGTAGCACCATTTCCCTCTGCCATCACAGTCAAATTTTGATCCGGGCGGAATACATGTCTTGTCTCTCATTCCGTCCAGCTCTTCCTTAGTACAGAACTTCTTGTGGGAGATGTGCACGATTCCGACGATGTCCGCTGGGTGCCGGTCACGAGTCCGCACAATCGCTACCGTCTTTCCGACGAACCGTCCGAGGACGTCACGCGTCCGTGTTTCCACGGTCTTGCCGCCTTCCACGATTGCGTCAGCGTATGGGATTCCGATGGAGTTGTGAACGTAGATTCCAATCATTGTTTCACTCCTTCATCGACCGTCATGTCATACAGTCTGTATCCATAATCGTCCGCAAACTCGATTATCACGGCCTCATATTCATTGCGTTCCATTACACGGTCATAGAATCCATCTTCATACTGGTCGCAAAAGTATTCCACACAGTCGTCGATGAATTCGGCACGCGCTTCCTCGTTCGGGAACTTAATCCATTCGTTGTCGCAGTTTTCTTCGACGATACTCTCAACGTCATACCTGATATCCTCATCCGTCACGGTCATGCTAAACACTACTCTGCTCATATCACACCTCCATAAAACCAAGTGAGTAGGTTACAAAGTCTTCATCGCTCTTCAGGTCGATAGAAAAGAACCCGCAGTCCAGACCGTCGCGGATTTGCTCCGCTACTGACATCCAGCGGGTATCGATTGGCAGGTCTGTCAGCAATCCGACCAGAGCCTTGACATTGTCAGCCTTGGGCACCAGAGGGAAAGTCGTGCCGATGGTCTTACTGGATGTAACCCTCAGTCCGCTGAAGTTTTCTTCATGCCGGTCAAGGGTGACGGTGTAGGTGCGGCATTTCATTCTCATTCTCCTTTCCGTTCCCGCCGTTTGGCTCCGCCCTTCCGGCGAAGCTTCTCGTTCACCCAGAAATCCTTCGGGTTCTTCTCATAGCAACGTCCGCACCTCGCACAGGATTCAGCAGCGCAGTTGGTTTCGATTCCATTTGCGGCGGCATACTCGCCTTCATATACGGTGAAAACGTGATCCACGTAGGGGACAATCTGTTCCGGTACTTCGTCCGGCACGTTGGTCTTCAGCGAGCTGTGGACGTATGTGCAGTTTTCCGGCTTCCCGTCCATCTCGAAGGCCTGATACCAAATGAACCAGTTCTTACTCCAGATGGCGAAGTTGCAGTCCGGGTTTGCTCGGATGATACGGATGTAGTTCCGCGCCTGAATCAGGCATGACACATCGCCGAAGCTTTCAATCCGCGCACGTTTCTTCGGGTTGCCTTCCAGCATCCGCTTGGTAAAGTGAATCTTCACAGTCGCGGCTTCCTCGTCCGTGAAGAGATGGTCGGTCAGGATGTCGGAGTTCTTGGCAATCGCGGCTTCAAGATTCTTTCTGATTCCAAGAAGTGCGTTAGCGAAGCACTCAATGCAGACGTTCACTTTCTCCTTCATCCGCGCCAGACAGAATTTATTCCGTCGGCAGGACGTACTGATGGACGGGACAAATTTCATCTTGCCCTCGTGGTCGGTCTGGTTGAGCTTCTCAATATTTTGGCCGATGACGATTCTCCCAATTTTCCAGGCCATTTGCCTTTCTCCTTTCAATAAAACAGGGGCGGGTTTTCGTCCCGTCCCTGCATGAATCGGTGGTGGATTTGATTTTATTTCTGGTTCCTGTTACCTGATGCACTCGTCCCAGCCTACGCGTCCGTCAAAGTAGTGGGCGAACAGACTGGCACAGTGACCGGATTCCAGTTCCCATTTCAGATGGGATTCCGCCTGCTCGAATCCGGCATACTCGTACTCGAAGTTGCACGAGCCTTCGTAAACTCGAACAAAGTACATCGTCGGTTTAAGTTTGCTTTCCATTCCGTTTGGCCTCCTCTTCTTCCTTCCTCGCGGTTCCGTCAAGAATCTTGTACAGTTTTTCTGACAGAGTGGGAATAACAACTTTGTTGATCCGCTCGTATTCCGCGTCGTTCTTAATGACTTCGCTTGCTGGATTGCTCGTATAATTTGAGCCGCCCAGGTAAAGCATGTCAGAGTACTTGCGGGCTGTGTACAGGCTCTTTATGATTTCCACAACCTTCCAGATTTCTGAATCCGTCAGAAGCGTATTATCAAATACGTTTTTAAATCCATCCCACCAGTTCATATGGGGGCCATTAGGATAGATTTGCTGTTCCATCAGGTAGTTGAAGTGGGTGTGCTGTTCAATGTCACGGCTCCGCCAGGGGTAATCGTTGTTCGTGAACGATTCCACATAACCGATACCCCAGTACCAGTCACAGTCAAACGTGGCCTTTTGGTAAAAATAATTGGTTCCGTCGGCAGCCGTACCAAGGTAGTAATAAGTATCTCCGTGCCACTCAAAAACGCGCTTCATATTCCTTTCTCCTTTCGTCCCCGATGGGGGAGGGGTTTCAGTTGTCGTGATATTGTCTGAAATCTGAATCCAATTTCATTTCGGGTTCCGTCACCACCCGTACACCTTCGCAATGGCGGGGCCGACCTTGGTGGTTACTCTGGTGATATCGCTCCAGGTTGCGGTTCCGCGACAGATTTTCTGTTCCAAATTGCTCATCTGTTCCGGTGTGGTTCCGTCACGAAATACACGATACAGATAGTGGTTGGTTCCGTCGTGGTGGCTGGCGTCGCAGTTCAGATCCCCGACTCCGTCCACATACCATGTGAGGTAGTCGCAGTCGTCATACAGGCAATCGGAAATATTTCCGGTTCCGATGACCTTGTAACCGTGTCTCCGTCCGTCCCAGAAGCCAAGGTCGCCGATGACGATGATTGGCATTCCGAGCGAGATGTTAAGGTTGGCGCGTTCGTCTTCCAGATAGTCGTCGTTCAGTTCGTACATGAGCAATTCCCGTTCCTGTTCCGTCCGGTCTGGGTACTCCTCTTCCAGAGAGTCTTTCCAGTCCGCGTAGTTCAGGTGCACGTTCGACCAAATCAGGTGACAAGTTTCGTCGTACATTCCTTTCTCCTTTCTGGTTCCAGCGTCAGCAGTAACGACGCTCGTGGTTCATCTTCGGCTTCTGGTTCCGATTCCAGCGCTCCGATTGGAGTCTGTCTCCGTCGAAAATAAAATGGAGCATCACGCGTTCGCGGTGCTCCTTGACGGCCTCAATTATGGTTCCGATGACGTACAGAATTGCCAGCGGGATGGCGAGAAAAATCCAGTTAGGCATACAGCGCCTCCCAAATTTTGCGTTCCAGATGTTTCTGGTTCCGTTCGGCTTTCCGCTGGAGAGTGCGGCACTTACGGACGTACTTGATGATGTAGCGACGCGGCTTGCCTGTAACCATGTGCATTCCCCTTTCATTTCTGGTTCCGTCTGGAATCTTTACATATTGCTCTCTATCTCCTCGTGCGGGGATAGAAGGACATAAAAAAACCGCCCGAAGGCGGTTGCTTGGGAAAAATTATTCAGGTGTAGCAGTGGTAAAATTCAAACCGGATTTTGGTTTTGGTTCCGATTCCGCTGATGGTGCAGGCTTCCGGCTTGATGTAGTTGTTGTCCCAGTCTTCCAAATCCAAATCCAGTTTTGCTTCTGGTTCCAGAATCACCTCGACAACCTCAACGCCCATGTTCGCCTGGACGGCGTCCTCGGATTTGAAATGAGTTACGGTTCCATCGTGGTGCTCTGTCACGATATTCCCGACAGCCCGCTTCATCAGGCGCTGCCATCTTCCGGCAATCGGGAGCTCGTCGGGGAAATCTGATTCCATTTCTGGTTCCGTTGGCTCGCGGTTATCCTCGACCCAGTTCAGCAGGCCGTCGAGATACTCGCACAGCTCCTCAATCCGCCGAAGCTTTTCTGGTTCTGGTTCCGTTGCAGGCGGAAAGGCGCTGGTGTCCTCGGTCGGCCTGTTGCGATGCTCCAGAAATTCTTTCCAGAAGTCAATCACATGCTCAGGAGCACCAGCGAGACGAAGAGCGCCGACCTTCTGGAAGTAGTCGTTGGCAGGCTCTGTCTTGAAGTCATCGCCCTCGGCCCAGCGCTGGACTTGCTCAGGATTTCGCCAGAGGTTGTAAAACCCGTATGGGTCGCTCTGGTAAAGCTCGTTCAGCTGGGCCCGCTGCTCGTCGGTCAGGCTCTTCGGGTCGATATCGTCTAAATATTTCAGTGGTATCACTCCTCTCTATAATCGCCCGCTTCGCGGGCAAGCTCTCGGTCGATTGCGCGAACGACCCACGCACTTACAGACATACCCTCGCTGTCGGCAAGAGCTCTGATTTGTTCTTTATATCGGAGCTCATGCTTATAGCGAACCATAATGCTGTCGTAATGGGCGCTGTTGTACTCGTCGCGGTACTTCTCGTTCTTATACTTTCCTGCCAATATCACCACCCCTGCGCTATTGTACCATGTTCTCAGTTGGTTGGCAAGCTCGACTCAATCAGCGTGACCCACCCCGCGCCGCGTGGAGGCTTGAGTCATGCGGGGCAAAAGGGGAGTGTTACTCCCCGAGGATAGCATCGTAAGCCTTGCCGGTCACGATGTGCGCGGTCAGGCAGAAGGTCAGCTCGAAGGCCAGCGCTTCGGTCATCATGATGGTCTTATGGCGGCGCTCGTCGAACTTGTGCGCGTTGTCGGTCAGCCAGTTGACGTCCTTCTCAACGGCGCGATACTTGTTGGTGTCGGTTTTCCTGCCGGAGTTGTCGTAGTAGATGGCGTCTACGAGCGCCTGGAGCTCGTCCTTGAGCTTCTTCACGGAAATCTTGTCGTCCAGAGCCTTCTTCTGTTCGGCGGTCAGGTCGCTGACGGCTACGGCCTTGCCCTCGGCGTCATAGACGATGTAATCGGCGGTCAGACCGGACGGAAGCGCGTAGCCGCCCCTGGACAGGCTCCGAGCGGTGAACAGGCGCTGCATCCGGTAGACCAGCACAGACCACTCCGGCGATGCCATGAGCGGAACCTTCTGTTCGATGCCAGCGGCCTTCTGGAGCTCGTCCCACTTGGCTTCGATGTCACGGAGCTTGAACACCTGCTTGTTCTTGTCATCGTCGCTGTCGGCCACATAGGTCAGGGAAGCGGACTTGATGCGGCCCGTGTCCTTGTCCTTCTTGATGCTGGGCTTCATCAGGCCCGCGAAGCGGTAGGCGCGGAAGGCACGGCCCAGCGGGTCGACGCTCTTCAGGTACTCGGCGGGAGCGGTCAGCGGGCCGACCTCGGTGGAGTCGGCGGTCAGCAGGAACAGACGCTCGTAAGCGTCGGACACGACGAGCGCGTTGTACTCGGCGACGGCCTTGTCGAGCGCTTCTTTCGCGCCAGCGACTTCGTTGGCGGCGGGCTTGTTGGCGTTGACCTTGTCAACGTAGGCGTTAAGCTTGGACTGGGCGGCAGACTTCTTCTCGGCGTACTTTTCAGCTGTAAACATGTGATACCTCTTTCTGCTGGCTTGGCCAGCTAATAATTTACCCCGCTGCCCTCGTGCGGGCAGTGATGGCATAAAGCCCGCAGGCTTGCACTGCGGGCAAAGTCAGCCTTGCGGCTGCTAATATCTTTTGTGGCTTTATACCCCAGCAACGGTGGACTCACCCGCGCACAGTGCCCCAGCAGGCCTGGCCGAAGGACAAGCCCGAACGCCGAATCACCGAAGGCTATCGGCCTGGCTGAGCGCTTGCGAGTGTCGCGCTGTCGTATGCTCTTCACCCTGCAAATCGAGCTTTTGCGCTGGAGTTCAATGTCAGGGCCACCAGCTACCCTGTGCAAAGCATCCCAAAGGCGCCGCCGTACCATGCCGGATAGAGCCGGACAATCAACAACGCCGGAGGGAACGAGAGACAATCAGTACAGACACATTCAACCGTTATTGAACACCGATTGAATCATAACCGTGATTGATTGACTCATTCACGATTACACCCCCATAGCACCCGAGAAACGCGAAAAAATGTTACGAAATTGTTAAATATGAAAACTTTTTTGAAAATCAGCAGGAATTATCGAAATTCTGTCGAATACTTCAGTAGTAACTGAATCAGTTACAGAACACCACGACACGCCGACACGGCGAGAAAGGAAAACCACCATGAAGAATGCACAGACCATCACCACGAAGCGCGAGAGAATCGAGAGCATTATCAACCGCATGAACGCCCCCACCACCCCCACCAGCACCGCCGAGCGCATAAGGAAAGCCCTTGCCATCATCGCACCCAACCACCAGCACAACGGAACACGCCCCACCAGCACCAGCACCGCCGAGCGCATCGGCAAGGCACACGCCGCACCGCTGAATCACAGACCCGAAGAAACCGCCGCGAGCAAAGCCCTTTTCAGTGACTCAGCATATGACCTTGCGCGCCGAGTAGTTGCCGCAAAGATAAAGGGAGCAATCAGGCGAGGAGCGACCGCCGACAAAAACGCCTATATAGCCCATTATGCCGACATGATACAGGAGGCCGCGAAAGCCCTTCAGGAAGCGGAAGCGGAAGCGGCCGTTTACACAGTCACGATACCTGCCGAGATGGAACGCGACTATTACGAAGAACGACACAGCGCATTCATTGAAGCCTGCCGAGCTTGTGGGCGGCTTGAAAAGTGGTTGACGAGCAGGAGCGCGAAGGAAGGCACCCCAATAGAGCATATCAGCGAACACGCCACGACAAGCGGACAGGAAAAGAGCATCACCGAGCGCGAAGCCATGAAGGACTGGACTGTAAGAGCCGTTGACGCCGTCAGGATGTACGAACGGACAAAGAGCATCACCGCGAGACAGGCCGAGAATATGCTGCACCTCATCAGAGGACACGCCGAGCGAGTCAAACAGCCCGATGTAGTACGAAAGCACCTTGTCAAAGTGCTGACCGCCGCCGGAATGATTCGACTTGAGGGAGGGAAAATCGAACTGGTCACAGACTGACTATATCGGCCGCCGATATAATATCGAGAGAGAGGGAGCCGCCGCCCCTCTCTTTTTTTTGTGCTCTCATCCTGCCGCCCGTCAAAATTCGCACACGCTCACCGAGCGAGAACGCCCACCGCATCAAGCGGAGCACGAGAGCACCAGCAAGAAAATGTCGGAGTTGAGACAATACCCGACGTTATCAGCACCCCGCCCCCGTTTACATCCTGCCGACCAGCCCGGCCGCCAAGCCCGGCTAGAGCTGCTCCACCTCACAGTCCACAAAAATTTCCCTCCCCTCATCAACAAAGGTTTCCCCAGCTACCTGCCAACATATTTCCCTCATCCCACAGACCGGAGCACCGATTTCCTCCCTCAAACTCCAGAAAAACCTTTTGCAAAAAATTTCGGAGCCTCTACGACTGTATGTATAAGTCAGATTCCCGCCCCGAATTTTCGTAGCCGCTGCACCTAATTATACATCCCCGGAACCCGACATTTTATCGTCTCCAGAACTCCTCGAAAGCCCTGGCGAAATCAGCATTTTTCTCTTTACAAAACCGACATTTTGTGGTATTATAATCATGGTCGGAGCACCGACCGGAGCACCGTCAACTACCAGATCATACATGGAGGGAATTATGCAGAGCACGGCTTACAAGTTTGAGGAGCACGAGACTACGAACAACCTGGTCTACTTCCCCGGCGCGGTTCAGGAAGAAGATTTAACACCCCGCGCCCGCAGACTTTTGGAGGCCTCTACGACGATCAGGGCCAGCCAGCCGTTCGAGAATCGTGACCAGATCACTGCGGTGATTGACTACTTCTTGAGCAAGGGCAACTACCGTGGAGCGGCGATGTTCGTGACTGGGCTTTGTACAGGCTTACGCATCAGCGACATCTGTGCTCTGAAGGTAAGTGACGTTCTGGTTGACGTCCCGGCGTTGCAGTTCAAGCGGGTAATCGACATTCGTGAGCAGAAGACAGGCAAGCGCACTTGCAGTATTGATGACGAGATGCTGATCACGGAAGCCATGCGGAAATACATCAGCCTGTACATCGAGCACAGCTACCGCCAGTACAGCTTCTCGGCGAACAGCTACTTGTTCGCGAGCAACAAGGGGCATGGTTTAACAGCGATGAACACGGACTACGCGAACCGGATGTTAAAGCCCGCAATGCAGGCAGCGGCTCCTCACCTCCGGGTATCCAGCCACTCCATGCGCAAGACGTTCGCAACGATAGCGAACACGCTCGCCTCTACGAGCAAGGACATCCAGAACAGTTGTTTAGCAATGGCTGATACATCAATCATGCTTCGCCACGCGAGTCAGGCCACTACGATGACCTACGTTGGCGTCAGGCTTCCGAGAACAACGAGCCTGCGTCGCGGGATCAGTGACTTCATCCTAGGCAAGACGAAGGTAAAGGACATGGCGTTATCGTATAACTACGAGCTTGACGACAACGATTAACCCCAATTTCAATTTCAAGCAATGTTTAAGCAATTCCAGAGCGTGTCCAGCCGCGAGGTAGGGTACTTGGTAGGGTAATTTTACACCGGCCTTGTGATTGAAATAAATATGCCTCAGATTGCTCCGTCATAAAACCCGCGTTTTCAACGCCGCCCTCACGGGCGGGGCTGCTGCATCTTCAAGGACGAGACGGCAACAAGGCCCGAAGAAATTCAAACGCGGAGACCCCTTATCTTTAATCTATTACTAAAAGTTCCATAGACCAATTAAGTGACGGACATAGAACCGGTGCTATTCTGTATCCAGGATTTTACCGGTTCTATTCTGTAAAAGGGATGTACCCAATAACTGGTTCTAAATAGATTTATTTATTATATTATATATATAAATCTTCTTTTTCTTTTACTTGCTTTAAGCCATTACTATTTCCCTTATAGTAATGGCTTAAAGCAGACATAGTAGCATCTTGTCCTAAAAGTAAAAACTCGGTACATCTATGCTTCTATTATCGTGACTAAGATATAGTGTTGTGGAATTATAAACTTACTTTAACAAAGATATTAATAATACCTTTGGATACAAAGATTATGTTATCTATGCTTTTAGATACTAATTTATTATCTGATACCTCTGTAAACGAAGTTTTATCTAAACGATTCTTTTTGTAAAAGTAATTTAACCTAAACGGTACTCTTTCTTTTACATAACTTATATTCTCTAATTATATACATAATGTTATTATATATATAATCTAATGATAGAGAATTTTTTAGATTTTAATAGAAAAAAACAAATAAAACCTTCTGGTTTTACAGAAGAAAACGGCTGTTTCAATTCATGCAGTCGGCCACGCCAGCCGGTAACTTTTTGTTACAGCCCGCCAGTTGAGCGGAGTCATTTGACGCATCGGCTGATTTGTGCTATATTGGTTCTGCGGTCGGGACAAGCCGCGAGATAGCTATCTGGGACAGCTCCCAGATTTTTTTTATTGCAGAGGGCAAGCCCCTCTGTTTTTGTTTTATCGGGAGGTGATGGGATGCCGATCTGGGCGTATGTGCTATTGTTTGCAGTGGCCACAGCGTTAGCTGTTTTACTGGACTGGAACGACAGGAGGAAGTTTTGAGAGCACGAGGAGGGAACAATGTATCAGGGTAACGTCGGATATTTCATCAACGAGACGACGGGCGAGGGAAGATGGCTCTGGAAGGTTCGCCCAGCGCAGTCTATCACGCCGGTCTATTACGACCTCATGACGGGGGAAGAGGTTGACAGCCGTACGGTAACAGACAGCCTCAGAGACGGCAACCGCAAGAACTGGGTGATTGAGCAGGAGCTGGACGCTTCGGAGGCCATCAGGTATCTGAAGTTCAATCCCCCGGACATGGACAGGATTGTGCGTAAGCGCAGCATTGAAAGTTTGCTTCAGCAGAAGGCGAGCATCAAGAAAAAGCTGGAGCAGATTGATGACGAGGTAAAGGTTCACATGGACTACGTTGGCAGACTGTCCGAGGACAAGGGCAGGCTTCGTCAGGCGTACTGGGAGACCTGCTGTAAGCTGGACGAGTACCCGGAGGACGCCAGAACGCTGTATCTCGTGCATGCATCCCACACGGCGGCTGACGGCGTCGACTACTGCTGGTGGGCTGATAAGGCACTGGCCGATACTTTGCGCCCCGGCGACACCATCCTCTGTGAGACCTCACGCGGTGATCAGCTGGCCATCGTCCGCGAGATTGAGGAATGCGCTGAGTGGGAGCCGCATAAGAGAGTTATCAAAAAAGTGAGCAACTGAGGGAGGGAACACATGGAAAATGCAATGGACAGTTTGATGGAGACTTGTGGGTTCAAGCGCCCCGGCGACGCGGGAATCTATAAGAACTGGCGCAACTATCTTGATGAGGCAGCGGCCTACGCCTCAGGCGGTATCCGGTCGAACAAGAAACGCTCAATGATTCTGCTCGGCCTTTACAGCCTGTTCATCGAGTTTCTGGCAGGTCGGTTGCCCGACACATTGGACGAGGCGAGCGATGGCGCGACCTATATGTCCCGTGCGGCAATCGAGTTCAGGGATAGGTTCATCGCGGCCACTGGGGATGCAGAGGAGTGAGCGGCATGGATGGCTACGGCTATTGGGACTCAAGCGCGATCGATGACGCGCCGTTCTGCTCTGAGTGCGAGACGTATGCGTTGCGCGACCCTGACGGAGACTACGCTATGACGAACTTCTGCCCTGAGTGCGGGGTGAGGATGCTGATGGTTAAGGGGGTGTACGGATGGAGGGAACTGCTAAAGCCTTCCAGTTCAGCTGGAAATACGCGGACTTTGAAATACGAACCAGTAACGGTGTGCGGAACGGCCTGCCGTATGTCGAGCTCGTGAAGTACTACACCGATGATGACGGGCGCAGGCTGTGCTTCACTCTTGCGTACTGGCATATCAGTGACAGCGGCGATGTTAAGCTGTACTTCGTGGGCGACCGCCCGTTTGAGGAGATCGCGGACATCGACATCGGGCGCATCTGGAAACAGCTGTGGCATGCGGGGGCTATGTTCCAGGACTGGGCGAATAAGGAGCAAGGGTATGATTGAGTTTTTCAGTCGCATGATGGAGCACCTGGGCATCAAGAGCAAGTGGGAGAATACGGACTGGTGGCTACCCATTGAGCATGTCATCGGCAAGGTGAACACCTGCAAGGGGACGCAGGATAAGAGCTATATGTTGCAGGCGGTCTGGGTGCACAACGTTCTTGAGGCTTACCTCAGGGAGAACATTGAGAGCATTAACAGCAAGGCGGACTTCGACCGCTACGTGAGGCAGTTCGCAGAGGGCGCTGTGGACTATATCAATAAACAATGACTAAGATTGAAAGCCGTATAGAGACCACTGGCGGGAATAAGCTGGTCAGTACGCTGGCGACCGGATATATGCGTCTGCCGGAAGGCTTGCCCCCGTTGCTAGAGTGCCCGTGCTGCGGCGGCGAGGCTGAGTTCAGAAGCCTGCACGCATGTTGGGTGCAGTGCACGGTGTGCGGCCTTTCAACTCCTGCGTATGAGGATCCCGATGTAGCGGCTCGTGCGTGGAACGGCGGCATTCATGCCGTAGAGGTCGTAAGGCCCGACGGTCTGAAGATCATAGACGCCAAGCCCACCGACAGCAACCGAAGGGAGCACACGAAGGATACGATGTACCTCGGCCCCATGACCGAGCAGGAGTATAACGACGCCCGTGCGCTCAAGGCCTACCGCGAGAGCGGGTTCAACGCCCCGACTAAGTCCCAGTACGAAATGCTCCACCCTAAGGTGGGGCGTCCAATGATCGGCGATGAGTACGTGCCCAAGTACGTCCCCACTGGCCGCCCGCCGGGACGCCCCCGAAAAAATCCACCGCCTGACAAAAAGACAGCCAAGAAAAAGAAGCATAAATGAGAAGCAATGTTTGGAGGCCTACAAGGGGCCTTTATTTTTACCCTAGCAAGTTATCCAGTTCACCCGTGGACAGGCCTTGGGATTGCTTAAACATTGCTTAGAATTGATCGAGAGGAGTTGAACCGATTGAAAACTGAAGAAGAGGTCGTGAAGACGGAGAAGGAGCCCAAGGTGATACCCATCGTGGATGACTGGTTCCTGGGCGCGGACAACTACTGCCTGATTCTGTACCGGCGCAAGAAGGTGACCGGCGGCGGCAACGGCGGTAAGCAGGTGAAGCAGGAGAATATCGGGACGTATACCTACAACGCCGTCGGGTATTACACCACGCTGGACGGTGTATTCAACGCTCTGGGGCGGACGCATATGCGCGAGACCATCAACAAGGCCAAGACCAAGACGATGGAAGACCTGATGGACGAGATGGTGAAGTTCAGCAAGCGCATCAAGGAGATCGACGACGTGATGATTGCGGCTCTGCGGAAAGGAAAGAAGGATGAGTGAAGACGTCGTGACGGGGAACTGGGAGTGCCTGGATGTCGAGCACTTCGTGGACGCGCTGGTGCGAGGCGTGACGTTTGGACATCATCTGGTACTGCACGACCAGCAGTGCGTGGTTGATTTGGTGAAGGTGACCTCGGCGCGGCTGGGTGTGCCTGCGGCGATGATGTCAATGGATGTACAGGGGCTGATCAGCAATGCTTTGACAGAGGCTGCGATGAGCCCGACCGATGACGGCAAGCGCGATGTGCTGAGAGCGCACCTGACGAACTACTTCATGCGGCATAGCCTGTTGCGCGATATTGAATACTATGAGGAGGTGTGAGTGATGTTCATTGTTTGTGTAAAGGAAAACGATAAAGGCAAGGCCGAGATGACGCGGGAAGAGCTCCAGAAGACACTGGACGATGCATACAACAAAGGCTTCGGTGATGGGTACAATAAGGGCTACGATGATGGAAAGATTTATGGCAATCTCAAGCTCCCTAATGAGCGGCGCTATCCGGAGCACGATGACAACTGGAACTTTACTTGGGATACAAAAACCTCTGGAACTTTTTAATGATTGAGCAAAGGAGACTTGAGACGAATGGAAGTGAAGCATTGGTTTAAGGTTGCGTTGATGTTACAGCCCGAAGAAGAGGGCGGTGTGCCGAGCGTTCGCGGCGTTCAGCGCGTGTATGTGGATGATGACGAGGTGTTCGTTGACCTCGCGAACGTGTTCGTGAACCTCGGGGTCGAGAAGCTGACGGTGCAGCAGAAGGCGTTTATCCTGCGTAACTCCCGCGTGGTCGCGAAGGAGCCGATGATGATTGAGCCCGCAAAGGTATCGGACGTCCTGCTACAAGCGTTGACTAGCGGCCTGCTGGGGGATATCCCGTTCGCGGCAGTACAGGAATACATCCTCGACCTGAACAACCATGTGGTCAAGAGTGCCGTGGCGGCCTACCTGAAAGCAAACGCTCGCCCAGAAGAAGAAGATGACGCGGCGGGAGGCGATGATGAGTGAGCGAATACAGTTGCGATACATGCTACTGGCGGCTGACGGGCTGTAGCGACGAGAACCACATCTGCTCGCAGTACTATCCCAACGGGTTCGATGACGACTTCTCCCCGCCGCCGGAGCCGGAGTACGCGCCTACGACTGGTGGTGTGTGGGGGCGGAGAGGATTCAGTGTGGTGGAGTTAGAGGAGCAATAAGGGGGCGATAATTATTCAGGCACCACAACAGTATATCGTTCGGTCGATAGACCTGCGGACGATTGTAAAGGCTGATTTTAACCTGAACATCTCTCCTGAAGAAGAGAAGAAGTATTTCATCAAGCAAACGGACAGCCAGTACCTGCGGCAAATCAGACTGATCACCGGCGTCTCATCAAAGTACAACCCATACATCGTCTTCGTAGACATCAACTACCACAAGGACATCGCGGTCACGCTGTCGCGGCTGGCGTTTGAAGGCATCAGAATACGCGGTCGGCGGTTCGTACTTGGGGAGCGCAGCGCGTCTATGGTACGCCAGGGCGTTTTGTCGATGGTGGACGAGTCGATTGCCGCCGAGCTGGAAGAACGCATCACGATGGGGCTGGACATCGAGAAGACAGTACTCAGCAAATGGTACGCCTACCGCGGGCTTGCGCTTTCGTCAGCGCATTGTATAGAGGGGTATACCCCCAAGATGATTGTAGTCCCCGACTACAAGACCGTCATCAAAGATCAGCGCATCAAGCACCTGGTCGATAAGGTGACGAAGTATACGAACTCCGAGGGTAATGAGTTCGAGTTCACGCAGAAGGATGTGGCCGAGGGCGTGTTTGATTACGAGATCAACGCCTTCGATGGCGTCGGCGTTATGCACAGGAACATTGCGAAGAGGATCGAGGACATCACCCACAGCACGACGCCCATCACATCATGCATCTATCGGCAGCCGTTCATCAAGGGCTGTTTGCATGTGTTCGATTATGAGGGTTTCCTGTCGGAGCGCGGGGTTGAATATATAACGGACGTCTGGGGCGTGAAGCACAGCATCCATGACGAGATGATCATCTTGACGATGAGCATGTACAAGGGCTTCGGCTACTTCAAGCAGTACGGCGACGTCCGGGACTGGGACAGGTACTGGGCCGCGTTTAACAAATACGAGCACTGCATCTCCATCGCCCGTACCAACTTCACAGAGGATGAGGAGCCGGTATACACGCGGAGCAACTATCAGGTGTTGCAGACGCTCGACCTGCCGTATAACGAGTTCAAGACGCTGGCTCACAAGTCAGCGCAATGGGTAGAGAAAATCGTCAGCGGCGACGAGCTGTACACCAAGTGCTTTCTTGGTATCGTGGACGGGAAGTGCAATGCACTGAACCCGTATGTAGCCGCCATCGCGAAGAACGACGCGATGATGAAAGAACCGACAGTGAATAAGTACATCATGTCACTGCTGGACAAGTTTATCAACGATATGAAGTGCGGCAAGCTGTATATCAAGTCGTGCTTCAAGTTTATCGCGCCCGACCTTATCGCGCTGATGGAGCACATCGGGGGACTGCCGGTTGTCGGCAGTCTCGGCCCCGATGAGTTCTGGACGAAGGGGAAGGGCATCACATACGACGGGAAGTATGTGGTAACACGCAACCCGCACATCTGCCGCAGTGAGAACGTGGTGCTTCGGGTGAACAACGACCCAGAGATCTGGAGATGGTGCGGGCATCTGACGAACGTGGCCATACTGAATGTAAAGAGTTTGGTGGCACAGAGATTGAACGGTGCAGACTTCGATGGTGATATCGCACTGGTCAATGACAACCCGCTCTTCCTGGACGGGTCTGACGAGAACGCCACTATTGTGATAGACATGGAAGACAAGGTCACAGCCCTGTCTGAAAAGAACGACGCCGCCGGACGCGTACTGCTGTTGACGCGAACGACGAAGAACATGATCGGAGAGTACAGCAATTATGCCAGCGTCTTCCTGAACCGCTGTCCCAAGACGGACGAGCAGGTGGAGCGCTACGAAAAGTACGAGGACATCATCAGTGTGATTGTCGGTAAATCTATCGATTACGCAAAAACCGGCGTGCTTTATTCAATGCCCCGCGTAATCAGCAAGTGGGGCAGACCCCTCCCATATTTCATGCGGTATCGGTCGCCGTACTATGCGAGGATGGAACTTTCAAAAGCGCCGAGCAACATGAACAGACTGTGCCGCGAGCTGGAGAAGTGGGAGCGCGAGCTCAAGTGGCGGCGCAAGGAGAGATTTGATTATAGCGTCATGTATGACGAAAGCATAGAGTATACGCAGGAGCAGTTCGAGGCCATTGCCAAGATTTTCAAGGACTTCTGCAAGGAGAGCAATGAGCTCCAGAAATACCAGACGCGGGTGCGGCGGTACGCTGACCGCGAAGTCAGACAGCAGTTCACCAAGTTCGAGGCGACGACCTATATCGCCGATTGGGATGCCTTGTACCAAAAGTATAAGAAGCTGTGCGCGGACGTGTGCGACGACCAGCGTGTCGTGGCGAACATCGCCACCAAGCTGGTGCATGATGTCTACAAGGGCCGTGGCAGGAAGTTCCCGTGGATTGTTGCCCCTGAGGGGATTATTGAGAACGTAAAGCCGCAGGCGGGCATTATGGTGCCGAGCCGCGATGACAACGGCGAGGAGACTTACCTCGGCAGGCACTACACGATGGTGCCGATGAACGGCGATGATTTGGATATTACGATAGAGCCTGGAATGTTTGATTTTCTGGAGGACGGTTTCTATGATTGATGAAGTCTTGGAAGTCAAGAAGTATCTGGCCGGAGAGCCCCCGCGAGAGAAGAAAAGGCTTTACCGCGCTTGCTATATGATTGCCAAATACCTGAAGGAAGACGGCAAGTCCCCCGTGGACACCGTCTCCTTCATTCACGATTGGGCGAATGGAGAGACGTGGACTGCCGTCAATCTCTTGCAGTGCGTGAACGCGGCGTACATGAACGACACTAAGCTTCGCCGGGGCAGGAGGGTGTTCGTATCAGACGCTGATGTACAGGCCATTATGGAGCATGCACCGACGGATACGGATAGAAAGGTGGCTCTGGCCATGCTCTGCAACGCAAAGGCGTTTGCCAACAAGAAGGGCGTGTTTCAGGCATCGACGGAGGCCATCGGTAGCTGGATAGGTTTAAGCGGCGCTAACATTCGCAACCGGAACATCAAGCGTCTTTGCGAGTGGCGGTACATCGAGAAGGTCGACACCGACCGTGGGAAGGGCTCTGGCAGGTTCACCAAGTACAATCGCGAGCAGTCCTGCTTCAGAATACTGGTGCCTTTTAGCGGCAACGATGGCGAGGAGCTCGTGGACAACGACATCGGCGCGTTGTACGCAAAGTTGTTTGCTGGCAAGGGTTCTGGCCAGGATTGTTGATGTTATAGGAAACTATGATAATAATTATGTGTCACCCACATTGTGTCATCGTAGTTGAGTCACCCCATATGAGTCACTAATTTTATTTAGAGAGGTATTGCAGAATGGTACTTATCGGCAAAGAAGAAGCTGAATATCTGCGGAAGAGATTCCCGAATCTTAATATCGTCAGGACGATGAAAGCACACAGCCAACGCCACCGTTATTACGTGGAAGAGAGCAACAAGGTGCTGAACGCCCTGAAGTATTTTGAGAAGGAGAGGATGCATAGTGCGAGCTAACTGTGAACAAGTCTTGACTGAGGAACAGCTGCGAGAAGCCGGGTTCACACCTCTTGAGGAAGTGCAGAGCACCGATATCTCTATGATGAGTCCCGAGACGATTCAGAACATGGAAGACTTCTGCAACCGCGTGCTCTGGATCGATGACGATATTGACCAGCAGACGAACGGTATGGTGATGCGCCACATCATTCAGTGGAACCGCGATGACCAGGACGTGCCTGTTGAGCAGCGCCAGCCTATCTATCTGTTTATTAACTCGAATGGCGGCGAGATGAGCGCGGCGTTCGCGCTATACAACTCGATCATCACCAGCAAGACGCCCGTGTTTGGCATCAACATGAGCTACGCCTTCAGCGCGGCGTTCATTGTACTGCTTGGATGTACCCGCCGGTTCGGTATGCCGTATAGCGCATACATGATGCACAGTGGCTCTTCTGAATCATACAGCGTCGGCTATAAGGCGGCGTTCAATGGTGTGAAGCACTGGGGCTGGCAGGTAAGAGACATGGTAGACATCGTGCGCTCGCGCACGAAAATCACTCAGGATGACGCCGAGAGATATATCCAGACCGACACCTACTTCGACGCATCCGACGCGTATAAGCTCGGGATCATTGATGAAATCATCGTGAGCATCGAAGACTTGCTTCAGGCGAAAGTCGACGAGGAGATTATCGAAGAATAAATCTTACTGGGGGCGATTGCTTGGCAACCAAGAAGAACGTAACGCGCTATCCCGACCGTGAGGCACCGCCGGAGACGCTGGACGATTCGCCGTTCTACGGTCTGGCCAAGACCATGAATGACGAACAGCGCAAATATATCGACCTGATGTGGCAGGGAGCGAAGACCGGACGCGTGATATTCGTGGAGGGCAAGAGCGGCTCTGGCAAAACAACGCTTGCGGTTCTGCTGGCTGTGCTGGCGATGGACTACGGGCTTGCGAACAGGACATACTATATCCGGGCTATGGGCGGGTCTGCTGAGTCAAAGGTGGGCTACCGCCCTGGCCTTTTAGAAAAAACGAAACCTTATTTCATACCGGTGGAGCAGGCACTGCTCGTGGCCGGTATCAGTCCCGAACGTAAAATCTGCTACGGGGATATCGACGAGGAGACGAGTATCGACAACCCCATTTATTGCAGCGGACAGATGTATATGCGCGGGTGCAATCTCGGCAGCAACGACAACAACAATCGCTCTATCGTAATCATCGATGAGGCGCAGAACGCGACCATCGACGAGATGCGGCTACTGCTGACGCGTGTGTTTGACAACAGCCTTGTGGTCGTTATCGGACATCGTGAGCAGATTGACTTGCCGAACAAGAAACTGAGCGGATTCGTGCCATATATCGAGCACTTCGCCCAGCGCCCTGACCTGAGTGACTATACTCAGCTGACGCAGTCGCGTCGTGGCCAGGTGGCGGAGTGGGCTGACGAAATCAATAGCAAAGGGTGAAGAAGTTTTGGAAGTCGAATTGAAGAAAAGAGATGACGAGAGCAGGACGCAATACATCTTCAGGCTCGCAACCATGAAAGACCGGGGCGAGCTGGATATGACCTGGGACGAGCTGGCCAAGGTACTGAACGAGGAACTTGGTTTGAGCTACGGGAGCTCTGCTTATCGTAAACCGTATACACAGGCGATGACGTTTTACAACGAGGTCTTTGCCAACCAGAACGAGAGCGAGGCGGCGAAGGAGCTGCGCGAGGCGAGGCAGGAACTGTATAAGGAACGCACTCGTTTGCGTGATGAACGCAACCAGCTGAACCGACAGCTTCGTGAAGAAGCGAGAAAAGAAGCATTTCTGGAAGAGGTCAAGAATACGCTGGCCGAACAGATCCCCATCAAGGTGGAGAAGAAGCAAGACACCGGCAATCAGGACGTGGACGCTATCGTGTGTCTGTCTGATATGCATGTGGGCGTAACCGCGAACAACGCGCAGAACGAGTACAATACAGACGTCATGCTGGAACGGCTGAGCGATTACCTGGACGAGATCGGGATCATTCAGAACCGGCATCACGCCCACACCTGTCACCTCTGCCTTTTGGGAGACCAGATCAGCGGGAGCATCCACGCCTCAATCACTGCGACGAACTCGGTGAACACGGTACAGCAAATCAAGCTGGCGTGTACAGCCATCAGCCAGTTCGTTGAAGGACTGGCGGAGATCTTCTACCGTGTGAATATCTACAGCGTGAGCGGAAACCACAGCCGCGTGAACTCGAACAAGGACGACAATATCCCAGGCGACAATCTGGACTCGCTGATTGCGTTCTATCTTGAAGCGGCACTCGGCAGTAACCCGCGTGTGAAGATATTCAATACCAGCGACGTTGCCAACTTCTACGACTACTCGCGCTTGTTTTACACGGACGCCGGACGTATAGTTGTAGCGGTGCACGGCGACTTGGACAGCCCGAACAACGTGGTCAGCAATATGACACAGCTGTACGGTGAGACGCCGGATATCGTGTTGATGGGGCATATGCACCACAGCGCGATGAACACGGTCGGCAAGACGAGGGTCATTCAGTGTGGGTGTCTGTGCGGCACGGACGGATACGCTTTCAACAAGCGGCTGTTTGCGCCGGTGGAGCAGACAGTAATCATCACCTCTGGCCGAAAGACGGTCGAGTGTATCTATAATGTTTCTCTGGAAGACGAGAATGTATATCCCTTCGAGGAATAAGGAGAGGTAAAGAATTATGGCGATGAAGATTGTGTCCCCGTGGGTGAACTTATACCGCGAGTATGAAGAGTTCTTCAGGCGCGACCCGTATGTCAAGGTGCTGTGTGATGACGAGCACAAGACCATCGATCTTTATGTAGACGGCGATGCGAAGGCAGAAGCCCTTGCAATGATGATGCCCGCTGAGCGTGCGTTCGGGGGCGTCGTGGTGAAGATTTGCGTCATCCCGTCTAATGATAAAACGAAGACGTGTGGCGACCTTTGTGTGGACGCGTTCAGCAGCAATGAGGCGCTGGCGTTCACCAAGACCATCCACGGGCTGTTCAATAATGATATTACTTATGTGGTATTTGAGAACACCGTAGTGCAGTATCACAACGACGACCTTGGCGACATCTTCGGTCAGCGCTCGTGCCTGTATCAGGACTTGGCGAAGGACATCTTCACCGAGGCCGACGGTGTGTATTTCTGCACTAACAAGAACACATATAAGGGGCCTGCCGGTTATTGGCCGTGATGCCCCGGTGTAAGAGTGAGCCAGCGGGAAACCGCTGGCCTTTTGTATTTTTGGGAAAGAGGACGTGTATATGCCAGCGATACCAGTTGTAATCAAAGAGGAACGGGTCGTTGTGAAAGAAGTTAAGCCGAAGCCCAAGCCTAAGAAACCAAAGGTGATTAAGGCCCCGGAACTTCCATCTGTTTGCTCGATGTGCGGGAAAGAGTATCCCTATCAGCAGGGGAACTTCGTACAGGTGGAAAGCCCAATGTACGCGCACAATTACAACTATGTGACCGTGTGCAACGAGTGCCTTGAGCAATTCTTTCAAGACCACATCAAACAATACAGCGACATGCCGCGAGCCCTGCGCCGGACGTGCGAGTGGGTGGACGGCTATTACAGCCCCGCCATTGCTGAGAAGCTCGGCGATGAGTTCAAGGCGGCTGACTACTTCAGAAAGGTGAGACAGCTGAAGACTGCGATGAATAAGTCGTGGGACGATACTGTTACTGAAGAGAACGATAAGCGCGTGGCTAATGTGGTCGCTGGGAGCGGTACTGGCTTGTCGGCCAGTGAGCTGATGGAAGCTATCGACATTTTCGGCGAGGGCTTTGAGGAGAACGCATACGGCGATATGCTGCGCATCTATCGTGGATATATCCTGCCCTTGGGCGACACCGCCACGGCAGGCCAGCTGAAGAGTGCCCGCTTTCTGGCGGCATTGGAATACAGGTGCATGGAGGCCATCAAGAACGATAAGCCTAACGCGTCCGCTCTGTCATCGACTCTGCGGAAGTCTATCGCAGAGAGCGGTTTCGACACCGTGGTCAAGAAGGGCGACGACAACGATATGCCGCTGGGCGTACTGCTACAGCAGATAGAGACGATGACCCCGGCCCAATACGTGAAGAACACGCCGTACAAGGACGTGGACAAACAGGGCACGTATTACGACCGCTTCTGCCGCAGGCCGTTGATGAACCTGATGAACAGGGCTTCGCAGAAAGTGGATGACGAGCTTTCTATCACTGACGAGGAGGCGGCGTCGTTCGACAGTCTCGGCGGTGATGACGATGGGTAATGAGAGACTGCTGGATAAAAACCAGAAGGCTCTGTCTGAGCATTTTACCGAGGGCTGGCTGAGCGACCAGAACCACATCAACGCGCTGATAGACTGGTGTGACTTCTACCGGCACAACATTCACAGGTTCGCCGAGCACTACTTAGGGCTCAAGCTATACCCGTATCAGAGGATGATGCTGTACGAGCTTGGCAATGCGGACGAGAGTATGTGTATCGCGGCTCGTGCTTCGGCGAAGTCTTATGTCATAGCTATCTTCGCTTGCAGTGAGGCAATCCTCAGGCCGAAGAGCCAGATCGTGATTGCTTCCGGCACACTGAAGCAGGCGAAACTGATTGTATCCGAAAAGATCGAGAAAGAGCTCATGCCAGCATCGCCCAACCTCAGGGCTGAAATCAAATACATCAAGACACGCGGCGACGATATCGAGGTCATGTTCAAGAACGAGAGCTCAATCGTGGTTGTTGTCGGCAACGACAACGCCCGTGGCTACCGCTCTACCATACTGATTCTCGAAGAGTGCCGCATGATCAAGAAGTTTATTATCGACTCGGTACTCAGCAAGTTTCAGCATGTACGCAACGCGCCGTATAAGGACAGGCCGGAGTATCAGGATATCGAGCCTGAAGAGAGCAAGACGATTTATATCTCGTCTGCTTGGTACCGGTCGCATTGGATGTGGCGTAGCATCAAAGATATAGCCATGCAGGTGGCGCACGGGAATATGCGCTACTCCCTGCTGGCGTTCGACTACGTGCTGACGCTGTTTCATAAAATCAAGACGCGCAACCAGCTGATCAAGGACAAGCGCCGGGATGACCCGACTACCTGGATGATTGAAAGTGAAAATATCATGGTCGGCGAAAACGAGAACGCATACTTCGACTACGAAATGCTGGCGGCGGCACAGACTATCAAGCAACCACCGATCTACCCGCGCAGGGACAACTATAGTCCCGTCAAGAAGGGCGACATCCTGAAGCATCAGGAAGGCGAGGTGCGCATTCTGAGCTGCGATATGGCTTTCGTGGATAAGAAGAATAACGACAACTCGATATTCTCCATTCTCAGGCTCATCCCTGAATACTTCGACAATGGGAGTATGTACTATCAGAAGCATGTGGTGTACATGGAACACATCCACGGCGGCGATACGATGGAGCAGGCGCGGCGCATCAAGACAATTTTCTTTGACACCGACTGTGACTACATCGTGCTGGATATGCGCAACGGCGGCTCGGCTATCTATGATATGTTAGCGCGACCGACCTATGACGAGAGCAGTCAGACAGAGATGCCCGCGTTCAAGTGTATGAACGACGAGAACACGGCGAATCGTGTACGAGTCGATGGCGCTATCGACGTGCTGTTCGCGGTGAACGCGACGGCAAAAATCAATAGTGAGATTGCTCAAATCACCCGGCGCGAGTTTATGGAGCACCGTATGTATCTGCTCGCGCAGTATGACATCGCTATCGACGAGATACTGCCGAAGGTCAAGGGATATTCTGACGCTATCGAGCTTGATACTCAGATGTTCTATGAAGGCCCGTATATCGAGACGCGGGCTTTGATTAACGAAATGATTAACCTGACGTATGACCGTATGCCGGACACAGGCATTATCAGAATCGCGGAGCAGGGCAACAACACGAAGGACAGATACACGTCTGTCAGCTACGGCATTTACTTCGCGTCCCTGCTCGAACACGACATGCTGTCTACGTCGAACCAATATGAATATCACACATATGTAAACTAAGGAGGTGACAGCGAGATGGCTGACGAGAATGTAAGTTATGAGGCGAATGCGCGATGGTCTAACGTATCGTGGGTGCCGTATGCCGTCGGGTGCAATATCCTCGACTTGTACGACATTGACCGCATTAAGCAAATCGTGCAAGACCCGATGACGAACAACCGAGAAGTCCGTGAGTTAAGCAGAACGCTGTACTCCTGCAATGGTGTTGTAACGAACGTCATCGACTATTGCGTGTCTCTGCCGACACTGAACCACGTCATTGTGGCTCATGGCGAGAGTGAGAACAAGAAGAGGCACAATAAGCAGATCGTAGCGAACCTTCTGCGTATGATACGTGACCGCGAGCTTGTGCGCGACGCGCTTCATAATACGCTGGTTGACGGCGTGTACTTTGCGTACTTCGAGACCAGACAGCGCCCTCTGAGTAAGGATAAATCCCTTAACGACTGGCAGGTCAACAATATCATTGAAATCAACGAAGACACAGCGCTGAACGCATCCGTGGTGTATCTCGACCCAGACTATACCCGCATTATCGGTATCAGGAACGGCTCGTATATTTTGTCGTTCAATCTGGAGTACTTCACACTGAACGGCAACGAACCGGCGGAGGATAAGCTGCGGCGATACCCCAAGGAGATTCGTGACGCATACGCCGCGTGGCGTAACGGCAAGGGCAAGCAGTGGGCGGTGCTCGATACAGACCATACTATTGCCGTTAAGTTCAGGGCGAAACGCTCTGAGCCGTATGGCAGGCCTCTGGCGCTGGCGGCGATTGACGACATTCTGTACGATGCAATGATGACGCGCTCGAAACGGCTGGCCATTGATGAAATCAACAAGCGCATCATTTACGAAACCTTCCCTGAGGGTAAGCAGAAGGGCGAAAGCGCTCTGACTGAGAGACAACAGACGAAACAGCACGAGACGGTGCGTGATGCCATTAAGTGCACTAACGGCTCTAGTGGGTCGACCACCTTCTTCTCTGTGGCTGCTGGCACAAAAATTGATGTGCTGAAGCCGGACGTCAGTATTCTTGACGAGAACAACAGCACCGACCTGAGAAAGAACATCTCACTGGGCCTGGGCTTTGCGGCGAGCCTGCTGACTGGCGAAGGGACGTCGTCCTTCAGTGCGCAGGAGAATAACCTGCAACTGATTACGGCGGAAATCTTCAATGTTGTTGATATGGTCGTCGAGGAACTGAATAAGGTCATCAATGCCAATGTCATCAAGAATGCTCGCTATCGCGTTGAGGTTAAGTATCTGCCGATCACCTACTGTAACCGCAAGCAGTTCGTCGAGATGACGAAAGACCTGTACTTGCAGGGCAAGGGTTCGCTATCGCTGTGGGCGACTGCGGTCGGCATTGGCGCGGAGGCGTTCTTCGATATGCTTGACGAGGAGCTAGAAGCCGACATTGAACACAAATATCCTGTGCATCAGACGTCTTATACATATGGCAGCACTGACAGTGGCGATACTGGCGGACGGCCAGTGGACGATGACACGACCAACCCTAAGACGCTGACTACACGAGCGAACGGCGGCAACACGCTGCCTAGCCCGAGCGACTGAGGGAGGTGATTCTGTATGGAAGCATTTCAGACGAGAATCTTCGAGCTCAGCGAGACTCAGGCGAGAGGCGGGAAACGCCCCATCAAACTGATTATGCACAGGATTATGGACACGCCCGACGACTATCAGGATAACGGCATCTCGTGGAAGGAAGAGTACGTCAGGGAAGCATTGAAGCGCATCGCCCCGGCGGAAATCGTAGTTGATTATCTTGACAAGGGCATGACCGCCGACGAAACAGAAATCAGCGGGCATGGTCTTATCGGCCAGGGTACTGACTACGACGGGAACCCGATGCCTATGTTCAGTGTGACCTCTGAGGTGGTCGGCAGTATTACCGGCGGCGAAATCACGACCGTCGAGCTGAATGGCGCCCCGACGAAGGTGCTGATGGCGTACGGTGTGCTGTTCGAGCATAGGTGTCCCGGCCTTGTTGATTACCTGAAACAGCATGTGCCGGAGGGCAACGTGATGGGAAGTGTCGAGATTGTTGGCACTCCCGAGAACAATAATGTGATTGTGTACGAGGACGGGTATAAAGAGCATGGCCGCGTCCCGATGCAATATGAGTATTCTGGATATGCAATTTTGTCGGGGGCGGTGCCGCCTGCTGACGAGGCGGCCCATGTACTCGAAATCAACAACAAGGAGGATGGTAGCATGGATGAAACCAAGCTCCGTGGATTTGTCGATGAAATTAAGACGGAACTGCATGCCGTTCTTGATGATAAGGCGAATCTCACGAACGAACTGAACTCGCTGAACGAAAACGTTGCGGCGAAAGAAGCCGAGCTGAATCAGGCGAACGAGAAGGTTACTTCTCTGGAAGCCGAGGTCAACCAGCTGAAAGAAGAGGCGACCGCGAAGGACGCCAAGATTGCCGAGCTCGAAGAGAAGGTCAACGAGTACGAGAAGAAAGCCCGCGTCGCGGAGCTGGAAAGCGCACTGGCCGACTATAGCGAAAGCGAGCAGGCGTACGCGAAAGACGAGATCGAGGCGTTCAAGGCTGACCCCATGAACTGCGAGATCAATAGCGTTGTGAACAAGATTTGCGTTGGTATCGTCGCCGACCGCAAGAACAAGGAACACAACGACAAGCATGAAGACCTTGACATCTTTAGCGCCGTTGAGAACAGCGGCAATGTCGAGATCAGTATCTTCTAATCAATGAAAGGAAAGGTGAAAGAATATGTTTATTTGGCATGAGATTGAGTCTATCGAGCATAGCGCTCGTAACTTCCCCACGCTGGCCGCTGCCATTGATGTGCCGAACGGCTATATCTGCACCATTGAAAACGGTGCTATCGCCGCTCCCAAGGCCGCCGCTACTGAACTGTATGTCGCTATCAACGACCTGCTGGGCGATGATCACTATATTGACGGCGCTATGATTCCCGCTGGCCAGAAACTGAACCTGTACGACCTGGCCGCTTGGGATGGCCGCGAGATGATTGCTACTAAGCCCAACATCGCTGGCGACTACGATCAGATTGCTGTCGGTGACACCCTGAAGGCGGATGCTAATGGCCTGTTGAGCGAGGCTGGTGTTGCTACCGCTGTTACCTTCACGGTAATCGACAAGATTATGGTTGGTGCAAAGCCCGGTGTCCGCGTCAAGGTCGTAAAGGCCGCTGAATAATTAAGTACGACAGGAAAGGAGAGAAAAATCATGAGTTATTCTTTTGAAATGAACAACGCCCATCGTGACGTTGAGAACCCCAAGATTAAGAGCACTTCTCCTGTTGTAGAAGTGTTCAGTGCGATGGTTAAGGGCAAGGCTATGCCCACCTACGCCGATCCCAAGGTGGCCGACCGTGCGGTCGAGTATATCAAGAACCTCGGTGCCAAGGCTGCCGAGGGCGACATGAGCGCCGTTTCTGAACTGAACCAGATTCGCCGCGAAATCCTGAACCCCGAAATTCTCCAGGAAATGCAGATGCTGAACATCTTCGGTGCTTATCAGCCTCTGGGTGCTAACGAGACCGTTGAGCGCGAAGTGTGGAACGTGTCTGGCGACACCGCCCGCATTCAGGCTCTGAACGGTACTGTGCGCTTCCCCGCCATCGGTGCTGAGCGTTACATCGTGCAGCCCGTGAACATCTCCGCCGGTTATCAGGTGGACTATCGCACTCTGGCGATGGGCGACATGACCCGCGAGAACGCGGCTATGCAGCGTGTGCATACCGAGATGCTGAACAAGGCGACCGACTATGTCATGAAGAAGGTCTATCAGGCCGTCAAGAATGCGACTGGCGTGAAGTACTTCTCCGAGACCCAGGGCATCACCAAGGCCGCTCTGGACGGCGTCGTGAAGAAGGTTCGCAAGTTTGGCCCGACCACCATCCTGGGCGCGTATGCGACCGTTTCCCAGATCAATGCGTTTGCTCCCTACAACAGCACTGCTGTGCCCTTCACCGGCCTGTCTGATGCCGCGATGGAAGAGATCCGCAAGACTGGTCTGCTGGAGTACTACAACGGCTCTATCGTCCGCGAAATCCCGATGGCTTACGACTTCGGCAAGCTGAATGCGGCTGGCGACGACTTCGCCGCTATGACCCCCGAGGGCCTGATGTATGTCCTGCCCAACGGCGTCGAGTCCCCGATTGCGACCTGGACTGTCGGCGGCATCACCAGCTTCAGCGGCAACGATGTGACCACTGGCCGTGTGCTGACCCGCTACGACCTGACTGTCGCGGCTGACGTTGCGAAGGGTCAGGAGTACAAGATCGCTCTGCTGAACGATACCTCTATCACCCCTGTGGCTGACTACAACCTGTAATCTAGTGTGAGGAGGCTGGGGCGGGTAAGACACCCGCCCCTACTTTGATATATGGAAGTTAAGAATGTTAGAGAGGAAACTCTGTTCTACTGCTACAGCGCGGTGATGATGCACTTCCTGAAAGCCTGTGGTCTCGACTACGAGAGCAAGGGCAAGAATCAGGTGAGCGGAAAACCGTACTGGGTGTTCCTGAAAGGCGACGCGCTGACCAAGGCGCTGGCGGAATGGAGTTTGTTTAAGTGGGCAAGGTGGGCTCCCATTGAGAAGCTGCGCTACATCATGCAGAATATCGACCGCCTCGACCACGCCGTAAATAAATTGATGGAGGAAAATGGAAATGTCGGAGATGCAAAAGCAGACGAGGATTAACGTTACGAACCTCGCGCCGTGGCCCGTGTACTTTAAGCGGCTGTTGAACAACGGCGAGATTAACATTCAGGCTGGCGCTACTATCACGCTTGAGCGGGATGAAGTGGAACAGCAGTGTTATGCAAGGAACGAAATGTTTGTTGGCACTGATGGTCATGGCGCTCATGCGCGTATCATCTTCAGCGACAAAGACCTGCGGGCGCAGTTTGAGATCCCCGATAATCAGGCCGTGCCTACGGACGAGTATCTGGACAAGGTGTTTGACTACAAAACGCAGGCCGCGTTTGAAAAGAATATTTCCGGCTTCCTGAAATACCCGCATGAATCATTCCGGGTGCTTGACTATATCAAGCGAAAGAATATCAATGATTACGCCAAGATTAGGTATGTGGAAAACGCTACCTCTGCAAGGGTAGGCTAATCTCCGAAAATAAGAGGTGGTTATCTTGTTCACTAAAAGCGATGTGATCGAGTCATTCAACACGCTGTTTCGCGATCGTTCTGTATTGGCGGATGGGTTGGTCGATCTTTGGTTTGCCCAGGCTGTAAGTCAATATGAACTCGAAATCGGGGACATCCACTATAACGCAGACACTACGGAGTTTGACGAGGACACACCTTTCGTTGTGGCTCACACATTAGCGAGGTTGATGCAGGTGATGTACATCGAGCGCGAACTCAGCCGTGTGAATAAGATCAACAATATTATTACCAATGATATCAAGCTGAACGGCAATGGCGAGACAAAGAAGTATACGTACAACGAGCTTCTTGAAGCCAGAGCTGCGGCGGCGGACTTTATTAACAAGCAGAAGACGTCTTGGTATGGGGATTGAGGTGGTGCTATGGCGCAGGATTGGTACCTCATGGAACCAGACGTTCTTGGTGGGTTCGAGGTAGCTGAGTTTCGTCAGTGGCGTGGTGCTTTTAGAAACAGCATTCTAATGACTGACTTTGCCCGAACCGTAGATGTCTATGGTAATTATCCAACCAACAAGCCGAGGCGCATCAGAGCGCTTGTGCTTGATCAGGTGGAAAACAGTTACAACAAAATGAAAGAGCGTCAGATACTGACTGAGCTCGGAGAAATCCAGTGCGGCGACCTACTGCTTATTGACGGCAGATGGTGGCTTGTGATTTCTCTGGTAGACCAGAACAGGCTGTACAGCAAAGGCATCTTGTACTACTGCAACTCGTGGCTGAACTTCACGTCGCTCACGACGTTCAAGACGGTCAGCTATCCTGTGGTTGTACACAATGCTACGCAGTACAACTCCGGTGAACGCTCTACTGACTATGTGGTGACTGTCTCCTCCCAGAGACTGTACTACCTCCCGGCGAACGAGGAAACGCTACTGCTGGATAACGACTACCGCTTCCTACATGACAGGAACAGTGTGCATCCCAGTGCGTGGAAGATTGCCCAGGTGGATACTGAGAACGACGATTGGGACGGCTATGGAATCGTACGTATTATGGCGGTTGAAGACGAGCTGACTCAACAGGATGATGTCAAGAATATGGTGGCGGATAATAGTAAATGGATAGAGAAGCATGGCGTGAACAGCGGATACCCGACCCCGGAGGACATTCCCCCGAGTGATGGCGGAGGCTGGATCGACATGTCTTGATGGAGGGTATTATGCCTTTTCTGAGTGAATTTACTGAATTCAAACGGCGGCTGGCGAATCTTATCGTCAACGACGAGATGTGTGTGGAACTCCTGACCGGAGAAAAGGGCCGGAAGTTGCCTGCCGCCGACCTAATCGGCAAGAATGTTTTTCTGTACGACTACATCGACGATACAATCAAAGAATCCAAAGCGATGATTTGCATCGAGATTGATGAGCAGTTCGCGACCAGCCCTACGGCGCGGAACTTTGACCTGCATATCTATGTGAGCGTACACAAGAACTTCATGAATTTTATCGACGAGAACGGGCGCGGACAAATTCGCCGTGACCTGTTGTGCTCGCGCATTGATGCTCTGATCAACAATTCGACCGAATTCGGTTTTCAGAAATGCGAGCCGAGGGAGGGCTACCGAATTGTCTTTTCAACAGACCAACGCACGAAGGATATGGTGTACAGGGTGAAAGGCTGGAATGTCTATGGAGACGCGCTTGTCAGATAGACTGCCTGTTGAACCCATCGACTACGCCGCCGCGTACTTCGGGCGGGATTACCAGGTGAACGACCGGATCACGATACATCAGCCGACCGTTGGTGAAATCGTCAATTATGGCGAGCGGGACTATTGGGGTCTCGTGAACATGGTGACGATCATCTCCTCTGACATGAAGTCAGAGCTCGACGACAACGGCGTGTACTGGG